>Ga0079104_1000198_pt1 | contig 84522 bp, 73 predicted proteins | sample MedtruBG_FD_76829 | JGI IMG/M metagenome (GOLD analysis project Ga0079104, IMG submission 76829) | Root nodule microbial communities of legume samples collected from California, USA - Medicago truncatula BG | ecosystem: Host-associated > Plants > Roots > Nodule | place: USA: California...
GGGGCGGGGGGGGGGGGGGGGGGGGGGGCGGGGGGGGGGGCGGGGGGGGGGGCGGGGTGGGGGGGGGGCGTGGGGGCCGGCGACGGGGAGGGCGTGGCGCTCACGGGACCCAGCGCGCACTTCTTCGCGATGCCCGGGTTGGGGTCCGAGCCGAACGTGGCCGTCGTGCAGGCCACGGGGCCCGAGAACGACTTGATCACCCACTTGTCCTTGATGCCGTACGACACCTGGCGGGCCGTGGTGCCCACCTTGTCGCAGACCTCGCCCTGGTCGGCGCACTTCGAGAAGCCGGACGGCCAGTCGCGGGCGAGGGCGGGGGTGGAAGCGGCGACGGCCGCGGTCAGGGCGGCCAGGCGCAGCAGGTGGCGTTGGCGCCGGGTGGCGATGGTGTTCGAGCTCATGGTTTCCTCCTCTGGGTTTCGGACGCGGCATCGCATGTCGAACCCTGGAAGAACCACGGTCGGACGACACCAAGTGGTACGACGTCGTATTTCATGACGTGCGACCGACCGGGGTTGTAGCGGGCCGTATGCCCCTGAAAGTCTTTCAGGATGTAAGGAACGTACCGTGAGTTGTCGTACCACCTAACCCTAGGGGGTGGGTTCAGCGGAAGCGCGGCGCCCGTTTCTCGAGCCCCGCCAGCGCCGCCTCGCGCTGGTTCGGGCTGCCGATCAGGGCCTGCTGCTCCCGGGCTTCGGCGAGCAGCACGTCGGCCGCGCGCACGGGCGACGCGCCGTTGAGCAGCCGCTTGGCCGCGCGGATGGCGTCCGGGCTCGACGCGGCGATCTGCGCCGCGAGCGTGCGGGCCTCGGCCAGCGGGTCGTCGGCCACGCGGGTGGCGAGACCGATCGCCTGCGCCTCGGTGCCCGAGACGATGCGGCCGGTGAAGGTGAGTTCGCGCAGCACGTCGGCGCGCACGAGTTCGGTCATGAAGACGCAGCCCGACATGTCGGGCACGAGGCCCCACTTCACCTCCATCACCGACAGCTTCGCGTCGGGGCGGACCAGGCGCACGTCGGCGCCGAGGGCGATCTGCAGGCCGCCGCCGAAGGCGACCCCGTGCACCGCGGCGATCACGGGCACCGGCAGCTCGCGCCAGCCCCAGCCCACGTGCTGCGCGGCGTTCGCGAGGCCGTGGCTGCGGGCGAGCAGGTCGCTGCCCATCGTGCCGCTGGTCTGGCCTTCGCCCATCTGCTGGAAGCGGCCCATGTCGAGGCCCGCGCAGAACGCGCGGCCCTCGCCATGCAGCACCACGGCGCGCACGCGCGGGTCGCCGCGCAGCATGGCGATGGCGTCGTTGATGGCATTGAACATCGCGGCGTCGATGGCGTTCATCTTGTCCGCACGGACGAGGGCGACCTCGGCCACGCCCCGGTCGTCGACGGACACGCGCACGCGCGGCGTGGAGGTTTCGTTCATCGCAGTCACCAGGGAAGTCGGAGGTCGGGCCATTCTGGTGGATCGCATCGACGCGGGCCGTCACCTGCATGACGGCGTGCGTGCTGGTTTGCCCCACTTCGAAACCTTGGTGTGCGTCGTAAAAATATCAGATCACAAGATTGATACATAAAACCCAGGAGATGCCATGAAGAAGTTCCTCGCTCCCCCGGCGGCGGCCGCCGCATTGCTGGTCCTCGCGTTGTCCGGCTGCGGCTCCGACGACGCGGTCGACGGGCCGCAGGCCGGCACGTTCGGCGAGACCCCCGTCGCCGGTCTCGATGTCGCGGGCACCACCACCGCGGCGCAACGCACGAACGGCCAGGGCCGCTTCCAGCACGCCGCCGGCGAAACGGTGCGCTTCTCGATCGGCGCGCTGGCCCTCGGCAGCGCGCCCGGCGCGGCCGTGGTCACCGCACGCGACGTCACGGGCGGCGCCGCGGTGAGCGACCGCCGCGTCACGAACAAGCTGATCCTGCTGCAGACGCTCGACGTCGACGGCAACCTCAACAACGGCATCGAGATCACCGAGGCCATCCGCACGGCGGTGTCCGACCGGGCCGCGTCGATCGACTTCGACCAGGACACGGCCGCGTTCCGCACGAGCCTCGCACCGCTGCTGGCCGCGCTGAACACGGCGTCCCTTTTCACCGACCTCGACCCGCGCCCCCGCACCGCGCGTGCCGCCGCCGCCGCCGTCGAGCACTTCACGCGTGCGTCGAGCCCGCGGCACGTCGTCACCACCACCGCCGGTTCGCTGAGCGGCTTCGAGGCCGATGCCTCCACGTGGCAGTTCCTCGGCGTGCCGTACGCGAAGCCGCCGGTGGGTGCGCTGCGCTGGCGTCCGCCGCAGGCGGTCACGCCGTGGACCGGTGTGCGCGACGCCACGGCCTGGGCCGACCAGGCCGCGCAGACCACGGCGCTCGAACGCTTCGGTGAAGGGGGCATGAGCGAGGACAGCCTGTACCTCAACGTCACCGCGCCGAAGAACGCGAGCAAGGTGCCCGTGATGGTGTGGTTCCACGGCGGCGGCTTCACCTCGCTCACCAGCAACACGAAGGCCTTCAACAACGCGAAGGGCCCGGTCACGAAGGGCGTCGTGCAGGTGTCGGTGAACCACCGCCTCGGCCCGTTCGGCTACCTCGCGCATCCGCTGCTGTCCGCCGAGTCGGGCTACGGCGGCTCGGGCAACTACGGGCAGATGGACCTGATCATGGCGCTGCAGTGGGTGCGCGACAACATCGCGGCCTTCGGTGGCGACCCCACGAACGTCACCATCTTCGGCGAGTCGGGGGGCGGCCGGAAGGTGCTGTCGCTGATGGCTTCGCCCGAGGCGAAGGGCCTGTTCCACCGCGCCATCAGCCAGAGCGGCACGCTGATCCCGGACACCCGCACGCTCGCCTCCGCCGAAGCCATCGGCACGACGCTGGCCACGAACCTCGGCGCGACCACGCTCGAGCAGCTGCGTGCGAAGCCGTGGACCGAGGTGGTGACGGCCGCCGCCGCGCTCGTCCCGTACACCAACATCGACAACCGCTACCTGCCGCACAGCGAACGCGTGAGCTTCGAGACGCACACGCACAACGACGTGCCGTTCCTGATCGTCACGAACACGGCCGACACGGTCGACCCCATCGAGACGGTGAAGAACGTGTTCCCGTGGATGACGACCCACAGCGCGCAGCCGCACTACGCCGCGGTCTTCAGCCGCGTGCCGGCCGGGTGGACGCAGCGCGGGCTCAAGGCGTACCACGGCGCCGAACTCACCTACGTGTTCAACGCCCCCGAGAGTGTCGTCGCGCACTTCCAGCTGGGCCTCGTGCTGGACCCGGCGACCAACGCACGGGTGGTGATCGGTGACCTCAACGGCAACGGTGTCAGCGGCACCGCGGGCGATGCCTCCGACGTGCTCGCCTCGGCCGGCTTCGACGCGACGGACGCCGCCGTGGCCGACCGCACGATGACGATGTGGACCACCTTCGCGAAGACCGGCAACCCGAGCACCACCGGGCTGACGTGGCCCGCGTACACGACCTCCAACGACACGTACGTCGAACTGGGCGCGCAGGCGGTGGTGAAGACGGGGCTGTCTGCCGTGTTCCCCTGATCGGGAGGCCGCGGCCGTGACGGATGCGGCAACCCGAGGCGCCGGGCCCTGAAATACCTGGCCCGAAGGTTGATACATTCCTGCCATGAGCATCGACCCGGCCCCTCCGCGCACCCTCGGCGGCAGCATCCAGGACCGCATCCGCGCGGCCGTGGAGGCGGAGATCGTGTCGGGTGAACGGCCGCCGGGCAGTGTCATCGACGACCGCCAGCTCTCCGAACGCTTCCAGGCCTCGCGCACCCCGGTGCGCGAGGCCTTGCTCGTGCTCGCGGCGCAAGGGCTCGTGCACATCGCACCTCGTTCCGGCATCTACGTGCGCCGTGCGAGCATCGACGAACTGGTGGCGTCCCTCGAGGCGCTGACCGAGGTGGAATCGGTGCTGGCCGGCATGGCCGCGCGCCGCGCCACCGCGGCCCACTGCGCCGAGTTGCGCACCGCCATGGCCACGTGTTCCGAGCGCGCCGGAGCGGGCGACCAGCCCGGCTACGAGGCGGCCAACCGCGACCTGCACCAGGCGATCTACCGCGCCAGCGGCAACCCGGTGCTGGTCGAGACCGTGCGCTCGCTGCGGCGCACGCTCGCGGCCTACCGCCAGTGCAGCATCCGGCACCCGGGTCGCCTCGGCGCGTCGGCGGAGGAACACCGCGCCATCGTGACGGCCATCTGCGCCGGCGATCCGCCCGCGGCCTCGGCGGCGATGCGGCAGCACATCAACCTGGGCGGCGAAGCCCTGGTCGAACTCGTCGTGACCGCCCAGACGATGGGCGCGCGACACGACACGGCGGCCTCGCCCGAGGCGGCACCGGCGCGGCGGTCCCCACGCCGCGCGATGTCGCGCCGCTGACACCCCTCCTGCGGGTTGGTCCGCATGCGGTTCGGGTTTCGGGTCGTAAAAATATCAGATGACAAGTCTGATACGAACATGACGATCCCAACCCAGGAGACACCCATGAACCGAAGCGACAACCGGCGGGGCCTCGCGGCCGCCGCCGTGGCCGCCGTGCTGGCCCTCACCGCGTGTGGCGGTGACGACGACGTCGAGGCGCAGTCCGGCGTTTTTGTCGACAGCCCCGTGTCGGGCCTCGACGTCACCGGCTCCGCCGGCCCGGCCCGTTCGACGGATGCGAGCGGCCGGTTCACCTACGCGGCCGGCGAGACGCTCTCGTTCGCCATCGGCAACCTCGCACTCGGCTCGGCCGTGGGCGGTGCCGTGCTCACGCCGCTGTCGGTCACGGCCGGCGCAGCCTCGGCGGCCGACGTGCGCGTGAACAACAAGCTGATCCTGTTGCAGACGCTCGACGCCGACGGCGACCTCAACAACGGCATCCAGATCACCGCGGCGATCCGTGCGGTGGTGTCGCCGCGGGCCGCGGCCATCGACTTCAACCAGCCCACGGCTGCGTTCCGCACGAGCCTCGCGCCGCTGCTGGCTGCGCTGAACGACGCGGCCGTGTTCTCCGACCTCGACCCGCGCCCGCGCACCGCGCGCACGGCCACCGCGGCGCTCGAGCACTTCGGGCGTTCGATGGCCCCGCGCAACGTCGTCGCCACCACCGGCGGCTCGCTGAGCGGCTTCGAGGCCAACGCCACCACGTGGCAGTACCTCGGCATTCCGTACGCGCGTCCGCCGGTCGGTGCGCTGCGGTGGCGCCCGCCGCAGCCGCCCGTCGCGTGGACCGGTGTGCGACAGGCCACCGGCTGGAGCGACCAGAGCGCGCAGAACCCCACGTTCGAACCGCTCGGTGAAGGCGGCATGAGCGAAGACTCGCTGTACCTCAACGTCACGGCGCCGAAGAACGCGTCGAAGGCGCCGGTGATGGTGTGGTTCCACGGCGGCGCGTTCGCGATCCTCACGGGCAACTCGAAGCAGTACAACAACCCCGAAGGCGTGACCACGAAGGGCGTGGTGCTCGTCACCGTGAACCACCGCCTCGGGCCGTTCGGCTACATGGCCCACCCGCTGCTGAGTGCCGAGAGCGGCCACGGCGGCTCGGGCAACTACGGGCAGATGGACCTCGTGATGGCGCTGCAATGGGTCAGGGACAACATCGCGCGCTTCGGTGGCGACCCCGCCAACGTCACGCTGTTCGGCCAGTCGGGTGGCGGTGGCAAGACCTACGGCCTGATGAACTCGCCCGAGGCCGCCGGGCTGTTCCACAAGGCGGTGGTGCAGAGCGGGGCCAACGCGATCGCGACCACCGGCACGGCCGCGTCGTCGCTCGCCGCGGGCGAGGCCATCGGCACCGCGATGTTCGGGCGCCTGAACGTCGCCACGCTCGCCGCCGCGCGGGCGCTGCCGTGGACCGCCTTCGTGCAGGCCGACCTCGACGCGGGCATCCCGCGCGAGATCTACCGCCCGAACGTCGACCACGCCCACCTGCCGAAGACGTACGGGCAGAACATGACCGACGGCATGCCGAGCGACGTGCCGCTGATGGTGGGCGCCACGTCCGGCGACTATCCGTCGCTGCGCTCGGCGCTGCCGGTGTTCGTGGCCCAGCGCACGCCCACCTACAAGTCGCCGCAGTTCGTGTACCGCTTCAGCCGCGTGCCCGACGGCTGGGCCGCGATGAACCTCGCGAGCGGCCACGGCGGCGAGGTGCCGTACCTCTTCAACTACCCGCTCGGGATGGCGAGCAACTTCAGCCTGGGCCTCGTGCTGACGGCCGCCAACACGAAGCCGCCCATCGGCGACCTCAACGGCAACGGCGTCACGGGCACCGCGGGCGACATCGCCGACGTCTACGCGTCGATGGGCTGGGGGGCGGGCGACGTCGCCACGGTGGACACGGTGATGTCGATGTGGACGCAGTTCGCGAAGACCGGCAATCCGAGCACCGCCGCGTTCGCGTGGCCCGCGTACACGGTGTCCAACGACACGTACGCCGAGATCGGCCCCACGCCGTCGGCGACCGTGCGCACGGGCCTGGCCACCGCCTTCCCGTGACCGCCGATGAGGGATAACCCCGCATAAGAAACCTCGGAGGATCGTCAACGCGAACTCACGCCAGCGCGTGCGTTCGCTGCCGACACTGCGGCGAGCGTCCGGTCGACCCCAACGGACGCATCGACCACAGGAGTTGACGATGACCTTGAAGACGTTTCTGACGGCCAGCATCGCGGCGTTCGCCACGGTGCTGGTCTGCGCGTGCGGCGGCGACGACAGCCCCGCGACGACCACCACCACGACCCCGACGACCCTCGCCGTCGTCAAGCCCGCCGCCGCGTGTGCGAGCCTCGCAGCAGTCGACCTGACCGAGATCGGCGGTGTCGGCAGCACCATCACGTCCGCCACCGAAGGCACTGTGACGGTCAACGGTGCCGCGGTGAAGTTCTGCACCGTCGAGGGCACGCTCGCGCCCGCGGTGGGCTTCCGCGTGCGCCTGCCGGTGGACACCTGGACGCAGCGCGTGCTGCACATCGGCTGCGGCGGGCTGTGCGGTTCCATCAGTGCGGCGGCCGAGCCGGGCACGTCGTTCGGCTGCCCGCTGGTGCAGCAGGGCGGCTTCGTGCTGTCGTCCAGCAACATGGGCCACACGGGCGCCGATGCGAACTGGGCGCTCGACGCGCAGAAGCGCGTCGACTTCGCGTACCGCGGGGTGCACGTGACCACCCTCGCGGCGAAGAAGCTGACCCAGGCGTACTACGCGCAGCGCGAGAAGTTCTCGTACTTCGTGGGCTGCTCCGACGGCGGCCGCGAAGGCCTGATGGCCGCGCAGCGCTACGCCGACGACTACGACGGCATCGTCGCGGGCGCGCCGGCCTTCCTGTTCAACATCCAGAACTCCCTGCACCACGGCTGGATGGCGCGGTCCAACCGCGACACCGGCCTGAGCACCGGCACCGTCGTGCTGTACCCCGCCAAGGCCGCGGTGCTGCACAGCGCCGTGGTGGCCGCGTGCGACGGACTCGACGGCCAGGTCGACGGCCTGCTCGCGGATCCGCGCCTGTGCCGGTTCGACCCCGCGACGATCCAGTGCGCGGCCGGTGCCGTGGACACGAGCGCGTGCCTCACCGCCGCCGAGGTGATCACCGCGAAGAAGTTCTACGACGGCCCGCGCGACCCGTCGACGAACCGCCGCATCCTCGTGGGCGGACCGCAGTACGGCTCCGAACTCAACTGGGCCGGCGTGTTCGTGCCGTCGACCGACGTGGTGACCAACCGCGTGGGCAGCGACAACTTCGTCGCGGGCGCGCGGTCGGTGATCTTCACCGACGCGGTGCCGCCCACGCTCGACGAGTTCGAGTTCACCGAGGCCTTCTACAGCCGCCTGCGCACGCGCCACCCGCTGAACGACGCGACGAACCCCGACCTGTCGGCCTTCAAGGCCGCGGGCGGCAAGCTGATCCTGTGGCACGGCTGGGCCGACCAGCACATCTCGCCCATCAACACCATCGCGTACCACGAGGCGATGTTGCGCACGATGGGGCAGGCGAACATGGAGGCGTTCATGCGCATGTACCTCGCGCCCGGCGTGAGCCACTGCGGCGGCGGCGAAGGCCTTCCGAACATGGACCTCGTCACCGCGGTCGTGAACTGGGTGGAGCAGGGCAAGGCCCCGGCCGAGATCACGACGAGCCGCACCGACACCGCGGGTGTGGTCACGAGCTCGCGGCCGATGTACCCGTACCCGGCGCTCGCCACCTACCAGGGCTCGGGCGACCCGAACGCGGCAGCGAACTACGGCAGTGGTGCGGCGAAGTACACCGCGGCGTCGCCGGACTGGACCGGGGTGGACTTCTTCAGCCCCTACGCCCCGGCCCCGTTGTGAGGTGAAAGGACGGACTCAGCCGAACTCGGCCGAGTCCGTCACCACCTTGCGGATCTCCGCCATCAGCGCCTGGGCGCCGGGGGACGGCAGTGCACCGAGGCGCTGCGACAGGCCGATCTGCCGCCGCGTGCGTTCGAGCGGGAAGTCGAGCACGACGAGGCTGCGGTCACGGATCTCGTAGCGCAGCTGGTGGGCCGAGATGGCGGTCAGCATGTCGCTCTCGAGCAGCAGGCCGCGCAGCACGGCGAGGTCACCCGTTTCCACCGCGGGCACCGGCGGCGGCTGGCGCGCGTCCGAGAAGAACGATTCGAACAGCTCGCGCGATGGCGACCCGTGCCGCGACAGCACCCACGTGGCGCTGCGCAAGGTGTCGAAGTCGATGCGCCGCGCCCGCGTGAGCGGGTGATCGGCGCGGGCGATGACCGAGAGCCGGTCCTCGAACAGCGGCGCCTGTTCCAGCTCCTTCGCCTCGGCCGGCCCGCGCAGCGCGCCGAGGATGAAGTCGACGTCGCCGCTGCGCAGCGAGGCCGCCAGCACCTCGTACGGGCTCTCCACGGTGCCCACGTGCAGCTGCGGATGCCGCGCGAGCAGCGACGCGATGGCTCGTGGCAGGATGTGCGTGCGCCCGAGGGGCAGGGCGCCCACGTTCACGCTGCCCTGCAGCGTGCCTTCGCTGGCGGCGAGGTCGGGCACGATGTGGCGCAGTTCGGCGAGCACGCGCTTGAAGTGGAACGCGAGGATCTCACCCGCCGGCGTGGGCACCAGCCCTCGCGCGGTGCGGTCGAACAGCGAGGTGCCCAGGCGGGCTTCGAGGTCCTTCACCGCGGTGCTGATGGCCGGCTGCGTGATCGCGAACTCGCGTGCCACGGCCGCCATGCTGCGCCGCTCGACGAGGCTCGCGATGACGGCCAGCCGCCGGCCGTTCATGATCGACGCGAACAGCGAGTTGACGTCCGCGGACGATTGCACACCGCCGCGGGCGGTCAGCTGCTGGCGCGCGGCCTCGAACACCCCTTCGATGCGCCGGGCGCGCACGAGCACGATGTCCCCGTACCGGTTGATCACCATCCCGCGCGAGCGCCGCTCGAACAGCGGCACGCCGAGCCCGGCCTCCAGCTCCGAAATGGACCGGGCCACGGCCGAGGACACGCGGTAGAGCCCCTCGGCGGCGTGCGCGATGCTGCCGGCGTCGGCCACGGCACACAGCACGTGGAGGTGACGCAGGTTGGTGCCCAGCGCTCCGGCGGGGCGGGAATCAATGAATTTGTCTGGCATGGCTCCCGCGATTCTTCTCGATCGGGTGGCGTCGAGGCGCCTGGGGATTACCCGTGCCTATAAAAAAGTTCGCTGTCTTCGCAAGCGCTACTCGCCCCACGGCGGCCCGGGGCGCCGGACACTGTCGGCACGAGGAAACCCACCGCACGAGCCCGACCCATGATCATCGATTGCCACGGCCACTACACCACCGCCCCCAAGGCGCTCGAAGCCTGGCGCGACCAGCAGGTCGCGAGCCTGTCGGGGGGATCCGCCGCGCCGTCGGCGTCGTCGCTGAAGATCAGCGACGACGAGCTGCGCGAGTCCATCGAGACCAACCAGCTCGCGAAGATGCGCGAGCGCGGCATCGACCTCACGATCTTCTCGCCGCGCGCGAGTTTCATGGCCCACCACATCGGCGGATTCGACACCAGCGCGACCTGGTCGGCGATCTGCAACGAACTGATCGCCCGCGTGGTCGGCCTGTTCCCCGGCCAGTTCATCGGCGCGGCGATGCTGCCGCAGTCGCCCGGCGTCGACCCGAGGACGTGTGTCGCCGAGATCGACCGCTGCGTGAACGAGTACGGCTTCGTGGCCATCAACCTGAGCCCGGACCCGTCCGGCGGCCACTGGACCTCGCCGCCGCTGTCGGACCGGCACTGGTACCCGGTGTACGAGCGGATGGTCGAGCTGGACATCCCCGCGATGATCCACGTGAGCACCAGCTGCAACGCGTGTTTCCACACCACCGGCTCGCACTACCTCAACGCGGACACCGCGGCCTTCATGCAGTGCCTCACGTCCGACCTGTTCAAGGACTTCCCGACGCTGCGCTTCGTGATCCCGCACGGCGGCGGCGCGGTGCCGTACCACTGGGGTCGTTTCCGTGGCCTGGCCCAGGAGATGAAGAAGCCGCCGCTCGGCGAGCACCTGTTGAGGAACATCTTCTTCGACACCTGCGTGTACCACCAGCCCGGCATCGACCTGCTCACGAAGGTGATCCCCGTCGACAACGTGCTGTTCGCGTCCGAGATGATCGGCGCCGTGCGCGGCTTCGACCCCACCACCGGCTTCGCGTACGACGACACGCGCCGCTACATCGAGGCGGCCGCACTGTCGATGGACGACCGCCGCAAGATCTTCGAAGGCAACGCCCGGCGCGTGTACCCGCGCCTCGACGCGGCGCTGCGCGCCCGCGCCACCACCTGAACCTCCCTCGCAGGCCCCCCATGAACACGCTCGGAATCGTCAAGCGCACCATCCCCCGCCCGCCCCGCGAGGCGGTCGAACACCTCTCGAAGTTCGGCGTCGCCACCGTCCACGAGGCCATGGGCCGCGTGGGCCTCACGAAGCCCGTGCTCAAACCGATGTACGACGGCGCCCGCCTGTGCGGACCGGCGGTCACCGTGCTGCTCCAGCCGGGGGACAACTGGATGTTCCACGTCGCGGCCGAACTGATCCAGCCGGGCGACGTGGTGCTCGCCGCGTGCACCACCGACAACGTCGACGGCTTCTTCGGCGACCTGCTCGCGACGTCGTTCCGCGCCCGCGGCTGCGTGGGCCTCGTGATCGACGGCGGCGTGCGCGACGTGCGCGTGCTGCGCGAGATGGACTTCCCCGTCTTCGCCCGCACGGCCCACGCGAAGGGCACGGTCAAGGCCACGCTCGGCTCCGTCAACGTGCCGGTGGTCTGCGCTGGTGCGCTGGTGCAGCCCGGCGACGTGGTGGTGGCCGACGACGACGGCGTGGTGGTCGTGCCGTGCGCCGACGTGGCGCGCGTGGCCGAGGCCGCCGCCAAACGCGAGGCCCTCGAGGAAGGCAAGCGCCAGCGCCTCGCCGACGGCGAGCTGGGCCTCGACATCTACCAGATGCGGGAACGCCTCGCCGAGGCGGGCCTGCGCTACATCGACTGAGGAATTCCCATGGCCAGCATCATCGGCGCCATCGCCTGCTCCCACACCCCCACCATCGGCTTCGCCCACGACAAGAACAAGCAGGACGACCCGGTCTGGGCGCCCATCTTCGAGGCCTTCGCCCCCATCAAGGGCTGGCTCGCGGACAAGAAGCCGGATGCGGCGATCGTGATCTTCAACGACCACGTGACCTCGTTCTTCTTCGACCACTACTCGCCGTTCACGCTCGGCGTGGGCACGCAGTTCAAGGTGGCCGACGAAGGCGGCGGCCCGCGCAGCCTGCCGGCCGTCGCGGGGCATCCCGCGCTGGCTGCGCACATCGGCCAGTCGGTCGTGGCCGACGAGTTCGACCTGTCGTTCTTCCAGGACAAGGGCCTGGACCACGGCGTCTTCTCGCCGCTGTCGGTGCTGTGTGACCACGACCCGGCGTGGCCGTTCCCGATCATCCCGCTGCAGGTGGGCGTGCTGCAGGCCCCGAGCCCGAGCGCCCGCCGCTGCTACGCACTCGGCCAGGCCCTGCGCCGCGCCGTCGAGAGTTTCCCCGAAGACCTGCGCGTGGTGATCATCGCCACCGGCGGCCTGTCGCACCAGGTGCACGGCGAACGCGCGGGCTTCAACAACCCGGCGTGGGACGCGAAGTTCCTCGACCTGATCGAGAAGGACCCGGTGCGCCTCACCGAGATGACCCTCGCCGAACTGGCGACCATCGGCGGCTGCGAAAGTGCCGAGGTGGTGATGTGGCTGATCATGCGCGGCGCGCTGTCGTCGCAGGTCACGAAGCTGCACCAGTCCTACTACCTGCCGTCGATGACGGGCATCGCGACGCTCGTGTTCGAGAACCACGCCGAACCCCCGTCGGCCGCCGCGCTGCAGCGCCACCGCGACCACATGGCGCGCGAGATGCGCGGCATCGAGTTGCTGGAGGGCACGTACCCGTTCGACCTCGCGCGCAGCGTCAAGGGCTACCGCATCAACCAGTTCCTGCACGAACTCGTGGAGCCGGCGCACCGCGCCCGCTTCCTCGCCGACGAGGTGGCGCTGATGCACGAGGCCGGCCTCACCGACGTCGAGCGCGACCTGATCCAGCGCCGCGACTGGCGCGCGATGATGCACTACGGCGTCATCTTCTTCCTGCTCGAGAAGCTCGCGGCGGTGGTCGGCGTGTCGAACCTCCACGTGTACGCCGCGATGCGCGGCCAGTCGCTCGAGGAGTTCCAGAAGACCCGCAACGCACCGGGCGCCCTCTATTCGGTCGCGGGCGGTTCGGGCGCGGCGGGCAACTGGGACAAGAAGGACGCGGCCCAGTCATGACCGACGGACTGCGCGTCATCTCGTCGATGGCGACCCGCGCGCTGCTGGTCGACCTGGCGGCGGACTGGTCCGCCCAGGGGGGTGAGCCGGTCCGGGTCGAGTCCGTCGGCGGTGTGGATGCCGCGCGACGCGTGGCCGCCGGCGAAACCTTCGACCTGGTGGTGCTGGCGTCCGACGCCATCGACCGCCTGCTCGCCGCGGGCCACCTCGCGGAGGGCAGCAAGGTCGACCTCGTGCGCTGCGACGTCGCCATCGCCGTGCCGGAGGGGGCACCCCATCCGTCCGTGGCGGACGAAGCCGGCCTGCGGGCGGCCGTCTCGGCCGCCTCCCGCATCGCGTTGTCCACGGGCCCGAGCGGCACGGCCCTGGTGAAGTGGTTCGAGCGCTGGGGCCTGGCCGACGCCGTGCGCGACCGGCTGGTGCAGGCGCCTCCGGGTGTGCCGGTGGGCCGGCTGCTCGCGGAGGGGCGAGCGGACATCGGTTTTCAGCAACTCAGTGAACTCCTCGGCTTGCCAGGCATTGCCGTGCTGGGCACGATGCCACCCGGCCTGGAGATCGTGACCACCTTCAGCGCCGCGTGCTGTGCCGCCGGCCGAGGACGTGCCGACGTGCAGCCGTTGCTGGCCCGGTGGCAGTCCGCCGCCACCGATGAGATGAAACACCGGCACGGCATGATCGATGCCCGTGCGTGACCCTGACCTTGAACCTGGTTCCTCAACCCCGAAGGAGATATCCATGACGTCCATCCCCCGCCGGGCCCTCGGCCTCGCCATCGCGCTCGGCCTGCTCGGTGCCGTCGCGATGCCGGCCGCCGCGCAGGACTGGCCGACCAAGCCTGTGCGCATCCTGACGCCGTTCCCGGCCGGTGCCGGTCCCGAGGCCGTGGTGCGTGTGCTTGCCGAGAAGCTGCAGAAGAAGTGGGGCCAGCCGGTGATCGTGGAGAACCGTCCGGGCGGCAACGGCTTCATCGCCATCGACGCGTTCAAACGCGGCGCCACCGACGGCACCGACCTGATCCAGCTCGACAACGTCCACCTCGTCGCGTACCCCCACCTGTTCAAGAAGCTGCCGTACGACCCCGTCAAGGACTTCGATCCGCTGACCCCGCTGTTCCGCACGTACTTCTTCGTCGGCGTGCCGGCGAACAGCAAGTACCGCACGGTCGGTGACATCGTCGCGGACGCGAAGGCCCGTCCCGGCGCGCTGAACTACGGCAGCTGGTCGGTGGGCAACCCGGTGCACCTGGGTTCCGCGCTGCTCGAGAGCATGACCAACACGCAGATGCAGCACGTCATCTACAAGGAGACCTCGATGCTCTACACCGGCGTGGCCAAGGGTGAACTCGACTTCGCGCTCGGTTCGCTCGCCACCGCCGGTCCGCTGCAGCGCATGGGCCGCATCAAGTTCATCGCGGTGACGGCGCCCAAGCGCCACCCGGCTTTCCCCGACGTGCCCACGGTCGCCGAGTCCGGCGGCCCCGCCGGCTACGAGATGACCGGCTGGACCACCATCGCCGCGCCGAAGAACCTGCCGAAGGCGGTGGCCGACAAGATCCAGCACGACATCGAGGCCGCGCTGGCCGAGCCGGACATCAAGGACCGCTACGCCACCTTCGGCTACGAGACCTTCCCGACCACCCGCACGCAGTTCAACGCGTTCATCGCCGCCGAGTCGGCGAAGTACGCCGACGTGATCAAGCGCGCGAAGGCCTCGCTGGACTGACCCCATGACGGCCCGACCTCTCCGTCGCATCGGCCTCGTCGGTTACGGCGAGGTGGGTCGCATCCTCGCCGAGGACCTGCGCGCCCAGGGCGTGGCCGTCGCCGCCTTCGACCTGAAGTTCTCGAAGGCGGACGACGCCGCACCGCTGCGCGCGCATGCCGAGGCGCACGGGGTGGTGGTGGCTCCGTCCGCCCGCGACCTGGCCGAAGGGGTGGACCTCGTCGTGTGTGCGGTCACCGCGAGCCAGACCCTCGCGGCGGCCGAGGCCAGTGCCGCGGGCTGCGCCGGCGGCACGTGGTTCCTCGACTTCAACTCGGCATCGCCCGGGGCCAAGGCCCGTGCGGCGGAGCGCGTGAACGAGGCCGGCGGGCGCTACGTCGAGGGTGCGGTGATGACGAGCGTGCCGCCCTACCGCATCCGCGTGCCGATGCTGCTGGGCGGGCCCGACGCCGACGCGCTCGCCGCGCTGCTGGCCCCGCTCGGCTTCGCCGCGCGGGTGGCCAGCGACCGGCTCGGCGTGGCCTCGGCCACCAAGATGTGCCGCAGCGTGATCATCAAGGGCATGGAGGCGATGATGATCGAAAGCCTCGTCACCGCCCGCCACTACGGCGTGGAGGACAGCGTGCTCGCGTCCCTCGCCGAAACCTTTCCCCAGATCGACTGGGAGAAGCAGGCCGCCTACTTCTTCCAGCGCGTGATCGAACACGGCCGCCGCCGCAGCGAGGAAGTGCGCGAGGTGGCCGAGACCGTGCGCGAGGCCGGCCTCGTGCCCTGGAGCGCCGACGGCACGGCCGACCGGCAGGCCTGGGTGGCGAACCTGGCCGACGACGGTGTGTTCACGCCGCGCGGTTCACCGGGCTTCGCCCGCAGCGCCGACTGGCGCACCGAGGCCGACCGGCTGCTCGCGCGGCTGCATCCCAACCCCTGACCCGGAGTCCCCGATGGTTTCAAACGATTTCCTGCGCATGCGCAGGACGGTGATGCTCGCCCTCGCGGGGGCGGCCTGGCCCGCCGCGCGCGCCCAATCGACCAAGCCGCTTCGGCTCGTCGTGCCGTTCCCGCCGGGTGGATCCACCGACATCCTCGCGCGCGCCATCGGCGCGAAGCTCGGCCCGGCGCTGGGTCAGACGGTGGTCATCGACAACAAGCCGGGCGCCGGCGGATCGCTCGGTGCGTCCGAGGTGGCTCGCGCGGAGCCGGATGGCCAGACGCTGCTGATGGGTCACATCGGCACGCTCGCCGTGAACCCGGCGTTGTATCCGAAGCTGCCGTACGACCCGGTGAAGAGTTTCGCGCCGGTGGCCTGGGTGGCGCGGGTGCCCAACATCCTCGTGGTGAGTGCGCGATCGCCGATGAAGACGCTGGCCGACCTGATCGCCCAGGCGCGTGCGAAGCCGGGGCACCTGACCTATTCGTCGGGGGGCAACGGCAGCGCCGCGCACATCGCGTTCGAGTACCTCAAGCTGCAGGCGAAGTTTCCGATGCTGCACATCCCGTACCGTGGCACCGGTCCCTCGGTCACCGACCTGATGGGCGGCCAGGTGGATGCCACGTTCACCGGTTCGCCGGTGGTGCTTCCTCACGTGCGCAGTGGGCAGTTGCGCGCGCTGGCGGTGTCGAGCGTCAAGCGGCTGCCGTCGTTGCCGGACGTGCCCACGGTGGCTGAGTGTGGCTTCCCCGGCTTCGACGCGGACCAGTGGTACGGCGTGGTGGCGCCGGCGGGCACCCCCGCGGCGGTGGTGACGCGGCTCAACGCGGAGATCAACAAGGCGCTGCAGAACCCGCAGGTGGCGCAGCAGCTCGACGGCGAGGGTGCGGTGCCCGTGCCCGGGTCACCGCAGGCCTTCGGCGAGCTGATTGCGCGGGAGATCCCCCGCTGGGTGAAGGTGGTCCGGGCCGGGAACGTGCGCGCCGACTGAGGCCGTGCCGGCGCGCCGCCGGACGAGGCGGCGCTGCATCGCCCGCGCGGCCTCGCCCGCGCGCAGCGAGGCGAGCAGCGCGCCCAGCGCGCACAGGGCCGCGAGGGCGAGCGGACCGAACACCAAACGCTGCTGCGTCACGGTGTCGCGCACCAGCGCGGCGGTGCCCGGCTTGGCGAACGCCTCGCAGAGCGACTGCAGCTCGTCCACCTGGAACGGGCCCAGGGCCGCCGGGGTTCCCGACGCGCAGTTCGCGGCCGTCACCCGCGTGCCGTCCGACATCGCCCGGGCCGAGTCCGGCCCCAGCAGGAACCACACCTTGCTCGTGCGGAACTGCAGCAGCGCGCGGTCGGTGGCGCAACCGGCCGCGAGCAGCATCAACGCGAAGATCGCGCACGCGACCAGCACCGTGCGCACGAGCTGCAGGCCCGGCGACGGGAGCTTGTCCTCCGCGATGCGGCACTGCTCGTGGTCGAACAGCGGGCCGCACGCGTTCACGTCGGCCAGGTCCTCGTCGTGTGCGACGGACCACCGCCCGAGCCGCCGCGCCTGCGCGAGCGTGCGCACCCGCGCGACGAACAGGAACCTGAACTTCAGCAGCCGGTCGCGCGCTTCGACGAGGGCGCCGATCTCGCGGTCCGCCATCGCCGCCCCACCCATCAGCAGCCGCCACACCCGCACCAGCACCGGGTGCGTCGACCGCGTGCGCCAGCAGAGCCAGCCCACGAGCACCCCCATGATCGCCGCGCCGACGAGCGGCACCGGCACCGAAAGCCATTCGCCGATGCCGGCGGCGAGGTCCGTGATCTGATCCATCCGTGTCCTTTCTTGTTGTTGCCCCAGGAGGGACAGGATCGCAGGTCGGAGGCTCAGGGCGTGAGCCATGCCGAAAGGAAAGCGCGTCACCCCGATGAACATCGGGGTCCACCCTCTACTGGCGCGCCGCGGGGGCAGTGGATCCCGGCGTTCGCCGGGATGACGGGTTGTTTACGATGCGAAGTCCCGTTCACGAGGTGCCCGCCATGACCCGCATCCCCACGCTCCGCCACCGCTTCCGCACGCTCCACGAATCCGGCTGCTTCGTCCTCCCCAATCCATGGGACCGCGGCAGCGCCCGCTGGCTCGCGGGCAACGGCCACGTGGCGCTCGCCACCACCAGCTCCGGTTGCGCCTGGTCGCTCGGCCGCCCCGACGGCGGGATGACACGGGACGAGGTGCTCGAACACCTGCGCGAGATGGTGGCCGCGACCGACCTGCCCGTGAACGCCGACTTCGAGAACGGCTTCGGCGCGGACCCGGCGGCCGTGGCCGAGAGCGTGCGCATGGCGGTGGACACCGGCGTCGCCGGCCTGTCCATCGAAGACTCGACGGGGCGGCCCGACCACCCGCTGTTCGACCTCGACGTCGCGGTGGCCCGCCTGCGCGCCGCCCGCGCGGCGATCGACGCGGCCGGCGGCGACACGCTGCTGGTGGGCCGCGCCGAAAACTTCTTCGCGGGCCGGCCCGACCTCGACGACACGCTCGTGCGCCTGAAGGCCTATGCGGAGGCGGGGGCGGATTGCCTCTACGCGCCGGGCATCCGCACCCGCGAGCAGATCGCCGCGGTGGTGGCGGCCGTGGCGCCGAAGCCGGTCAACCTGCTGATCGGCTGGTCGAGCGACCTGACGATGGCCGACATCGCCGCGCTGGGCGTGCGCCGCGTGAGCGTGGGTGGCGCGCTCGCACGCTCCGCCTGGGGCGGGTTCATGCGGGCGGCCCGCGGCCTGTCGGAGGGCCGCTTCGACGGCTTCGCGGACGCGGCCCCGGGCGCCGAGCTCAACGCGTTTTTCGCGGGGCCACCGTCGTCCACGTGACAGGCAAATCGCCTGGAACGCCTAGGATGGGGGCATCGTTGTCTTTTCCGCCGTGCCCATGACCCCCTTCGACGACGCCATCGCGCTGCAGCCCCAGCCCGACGGCACCCAGACCGGCCACACGAGCCCCGCCTACGCCAACATGGTGGGCCCGTTCGGCGGCATCACCGCGGCCCAGGTCGTGCAGTCCGTGCTGAACCACCCGCAACGGCTGGGCGAACCCGTGTCGCTGACGGTGAACTACTGCGCGGCGCTGGCCGACGGCGCGTTCACGGCCGTCGCGCGCCCCGTGCGCACGAACCGCTCCACGCAGCACTGGACGGTGGAACTGCAGCAGCAGGGCGAGGTGGTGGTGACGGCCACCGTGTTCACCGCGCTGCGCCGCGAGACGTGGCGGCACGACGAACACCGCATGCCCGACGTGCCCGCGCCCGAGACACTCACCCCCATCCCGCCGCAGAACCGCGTGGCCTGGCTCGACCGCTACGAGATGCGCCTGCTGCAGGGCGGCATCCCGCAGAAGTGGGACGGCTCGGAACTGGCCGACAGCGTGACGCGCCTGTGGGTGCGCGACCAGCCGCCGCGCGCGCTGGACCACGCCTCGCTCACCGCGCTGTGCGACGTGTTCTTCCCGCGCGTGTGGCGCCGCCGCGCGACCCCGGTGCCCGCGGGCACGGTGTCCATGACCATCTACTTCCACGCCGACAGCGCGCTGCTGCGCGAGACCGGCGACGAGCCGCTGCTGGGGCAGGCGCAGGCCCAGGGCTTCCGGGGCGGATACTTCGACCAGACCGCGCAGCTGTGGAACCGCCGCGGCGAACTGCTCGCCACCACGCACCAGGTCGTCTACTACAAGGAGTGACGGCCCCTTGGTCCGCCGTGCCGGTGCCCTCGCGGACCCCGGCACGGCGCCTCGACGACACCGGCGGCACCTCGCCGGCGAAGACCGTCAGACCACCGCGATCGTGAACGTGTAGCTGCTGGTGGTGCCGCCGTCCGGCGACACCACGTCCACCTTGACCGTGCCGCCCGCCGACACCGCCACGGTGGTGGCCGCGCCCGGGGTCACCGACGTGCCGTTCACCTTCAGCGACGACACCTTCGTCGACAGCGGCACGGGCTTGAGCGACACGCTCGTGGTGCCCGCGGGCACGTTGATCGTGTACGCGTAGGTCCACGGGTCGAACTTGTCCGGCAGCGAGTTGGGCACGCCGTTGGCGGGCGCCGCCCAGAACACGTCCGTGCCCACGAGCTTGCCACCCGTCACCTCGACGTGGCTCAGCACCGAGTACTTTCGGTAGCCGTCGGCCACGTTGTAGTCGACGGCCGCGGCCGTGGGGTACACCGCGGTGGGCTTGGTCAGGTAGTCGACCGCGGCCGCGTACTTGCCGATGGGGCCGATCGCGATCCAGTTCTTGTTGCGCCACATGTCGCCCACGATGCTCATGCGGTCGCCACCCTTGCTGCCGCCGCGGATCGACGGCAGCGTCACGGCGTTGCCCTGGTCGATGATCTGCTGGAAGCACTTCACGAAGTTGTTGATGGCCTCCATGCCGACCGCCGTCTCCTGGTGGGCGTTGGTGACCTCGACGATTTCGCCGAGCGTGCTGCTCTTCCGGTAGTTGGCGATGAGTTGTTGGGTCAGCGACAGGAACAGGTCGACCTTCACGCTCTGGTACTGCGTGGTGTCGGCGGTGTGCGGGCGGTTGCAGGCCCACATGTCGGAGCCGAACACCCAGCCGGTCTGGTTGACGATGAAGGTCACCGTGCCGTTCGTGTGGCCGGGCTGGATCCACACCGTGCCCTGCACGTTGCCGAGGTCCAGCACCTGGCCGTCGGCCACGGCCACCGCCGACGTGCCAGCGGCCTTGAAGTCGGTGCGGCTCGACGCCATGAACGCGGCCTTCTCGATGGCCGAGGCGTACAGCGTGACCCCGGCCGACGTGAAGTTCCAGATCTGCTCGGCGTGGTCGGGGTGGTTGTGGCCGACGATCACGTCGTACGGCTTCGTCGCGATGGTGTCGATGAAGGTCTTCAGGTTGGCCTTCTGGTAGCCGTACTCGCCGCAGTCGAACACGAGGCCGCGGTCCGAGCCCTCGATGTAGAACACGAAGGCCTGGTAGTACTCGGCGGGGTTGTGGATCTTCCACACGGTGGGCGTGGTGGCCGTGCCGGGGTGCATCAGCCTGGCCTGGAACGCACCCACCTGCGGGCGCACGATGTTCCACACGAACTCGCGCACGGGGCTCGACACGAGGCCGTTCTTCTTCGCCACGGTCTTCAGCCGGTACAGGCGCGAGTCGGTGGTGGAGGACAGCGGGTTGACGAACTGCAGCACACCATCGGCGGTGAAGTCGTACACGGCGCCCGCGGTGGTCGGGTCGGCCGGCTCCTTGCCGTCGAAGGTCACGGTGTAGTAGATCGTCGCGCCGTCGGTGGGCGTGGAGATGCGCACGTAGCGGCGCGGCGCGGTCGTGCCCGGCTTGCACATCACCTGCGTGGGCGACACGAACTTCGCGGTGATGGCCGCGAGGATCGCGCGGGCGTCGGCCTCGGAGACCGTGCCCGACGGCGAAAACGCCGTGGCGCTGGTGCCGGCCATGCAGCCGGCCGCCACGAGCGCGTTGACACTCGCGCGGCGCGCGGGCGTGATCGACGCGGCGTCGGTGAAGCCGGCGAGGGCGTCGGTGGCCGAGGCCGGGATCAGGAAGGCCTTCACATACATCTCGGCCGCTTCCTCGCGCGTGACGTTGCGGTCCGGGAAGAAGTAGCCCTGCGAGTTGCTGACCACCGCCTCCTCGAGCGCGGTCTCGATCTGCTTCGCGTACGGCGTGGCGCCGATGAACACGTCGACGAACGTGGGCTGCACGGCCTTGTACTGGTCGTTGTACTCGGACGAGTGCACCCAGTCGAAGTGGTTCGAGATCGTCGCGACGAACGCACCGCGGGTGAGGGTGGCCGACGGGGCGGGCGAGGGCGCCGGTTCGTCGTCGTCGCTGCCGCCGCAGGCCGTCAGCGTGGCCGCGGTGGTGGACGCGAGCAGGGCCGGCACCCCGATCAGCTTGCCGAAGAAGCGGCGGGTCATGCGCTCGGGCGCGTCGGGCGTGGCCGTGCGGCGTGCCGCGGAAATCTGCTTCTCGGCCTGGGTGTTGTCGCTCATGGAAGTCCTCCTGCTCGGCGTCTTCTCGGTCGGTGCCGGGGCCGGCGGCCCTGGTGAACGCAAAATGTACGATCTGGTACGTTCGCGATTTTCGGGGACTTTCCCTGATGGACGCTCCCAGGCCTGGTGCGCGATGGCGGCTGTGTCTGCACCGCGCTGTGGCAGCCATTCCGGTGCATGTCCGGGTGTGGTGCATCCATCGGCGACATCGCGCCCGGCGCCACCGCGGTGTCGCACCAGTGAAGCGCGGTGCGCGCCCGCATCGCGCGCCCATGCACCGCCTTTGGCCCACTTCTTGCGGACGAGTGCATTGCCTTCCACACAACGCACCATTCCGAGGACTCACTCCATGGCGTACCTGGCCCCTTCCGAATTCGTCACCAAGATGGTCGACGCGGGCGAATCCAAGCTCTGCATGGCCACGCGCGACGTGCTGATCCGCGCGTTCATGGCGGGCGCCATCCTGGCGCTGGCCGCGGTGTTCGCGGTTTCGGTCAACGTGCAGACCGGCAACCCCATCGTCGGTGCGCTGCTGTTCCCGGTGGGCTTCTGCATGCTGTACCTGCTGGGCTTCGACCTGCTGACCGGCGTGTTCGTGCTGACCCCGCTCGCGCTCATCGACAAGCGCCCCGGCGTCACCATCGGCCGCGTGCTCAAGCACTGGGGCTTCGTCTTCATCGGCAACTTCGGCGGTGCCTTCACGGTGGCCGTGCTGATGTCCATCGTCTTCACGAACGGCTTCCAGACCGACCCGGGCAAGGTGGGCAGTGTCATCGCGCACATCGGCGAGTCGCGCACGCTGGGCTACGCGCAGTACGGGGCGGCCGGCATGCTCACGCTGTTCATCCGGGGCGTGCTGTGCAACTGGATGGTGTCCACGGGGGTCGTGGGCGCGATGATCTCCACCACGGTGAGCGGCAAGGTCATCGCCATGTGGATGCCGGTCATGGTCTTCTTCTACATGACCTTCGAACACTCGATCGTCAACATGTTCCTGTTCCCGTCCGGGATCATCATGGGCGCGCACTTCTCGGTGATGGACTACCTCATCTGGAACGAGATCCCCACCGTGCTGGGCAACCTCGTCGGCGGCCTCACCTTCACCGGCCTCACGCTGTACGCCACGCACGTGCGCACCGGCGCGAAGCGTTCGCTGGCCTGATCGCCGACCCGGCACACACCGCTTGTCATCACGGCAGGGCTCCGGACCTCGCAAAGAGGCCGGGGCCCGGCTCCTCGTGAACAGGCCATGACCGCCGCGCTCAAGATCTCCGTCGGGCAGCACTCGGACAAGGGCCGCAAGGCCGTCAACCAGGACTTCCATGGCGTTGCCTCGCCCACCGGCGCACAGCGGGTGTCGAAGGGCGTCGCGGTCGCGCTCGCCGACGGCATCGGCAGCAGCGACGTGAGCCAGGTCGCCAGCGAGTTCGCGGTGCGCGGGCTGCTCGACGACTACTACTGCACGTCCGATGCGTGGACCGTGAAGAAGTCGGTCGAACGCGTGCTCGCCGCCACCAATTCGTGGCTGCACGCGAAGACGCGGCAGGGGCCGCATCCGTTCGACCAGGACCGGGGCTACGTGTGCACGCTGAGCGCGCTCGTGTTCAAGTCGAACACGGCGCACCTCTTCCACGTGGGCGACACCCGTGTCTACCGCGTGTTCCCCACGTCGCTCGAACAGCTCACGCAGGACCACCGCGTGCGCGTGGCCGACGGCCAGAGCTACCTCAGCCGCGCGGTGGGCTTCAAGCCGCAGCTCGAGATCGACTACCAGGCGCTGCCGCTCGCCCCCGGCGACACCTTCCTGCTCGCCTCCGACGGCGTCTACGAACACCTCGACGCGGCTTTCGTCGCCGACACCGTGCGCCACGCGCAGGGGGACCTCGACGGCGCGGCACGCGCACTCGTCGACGAGGCCCTGCGCCGCGGCAGCGACGACAACCTCACGGCCCAGATCGTGGTGGTGGACGCGTTGCCTGGCGCCGACGCCGCCGAAGGGCTGGTGGCGGGCGCGGCGCTGCCCACCCCGTCGCTGCTGGAGCCGCGGGGCACCCTCGACGGGTTCACCATCGTGCGCAAGCTGCACGGCAGCGCGCGCAGCCACCTCTACCTGGCCGTGGACGATGAGACCGGCGCACGCGTGGCACTCAAGACGCTGTCCGTGGACCAGCACGCCGACCCCGCCGCCATCGAACGGTTCCTGCTGGAGGAGTGGATCGCGCGCCGCATCGACAGCGTGCACGTGCTCAAGCCGTACGTGCCGGCGCGCCCGCGCCGGCACCTGTACGTGACGCTGGAGTATGTCGAGGGCCGCACGCTCGCACAGTGGCTCGCCGACCACCCGCGGCCGGACGTGGAGGCGGTGCGCGGCCTGGTCGAGCAGATCGCGCGCGGGCTGCAGGCCTTCCACCGCCTCGAGATGCTGCACCGCGACCTGCGCCCCGAGAACATCATGATCGACGGCACGGGCACCGTGAAGATCGTCGACTTCGGCGCCACGCGGGTGGCCGGCCTCGCGGAGATGACCCCCGGGGGCGGTGACGTGCCCGGCTCGGTGCAGTTCACCGCGCCCGAGTGTTTCCTCGGCGAGGTGGCCACGTTCCGGTCGGACCTGTTCTCGCTCGGCGTCATCACGTACCAACTGCTGTCCGGCCGCCTGCCTTACGGCACCGAGGTGGCGAAGGCGCGCACGCGGTCCGCGCAGCGGCGCCTGCGGTACGAGAGCGTGCTGGCCGACGACCGCGAGATCCCGGCCTGGCTCGACGGCGTGTTGCGCAAGGCGGTCGCGGTGGACCCGCTGCGCCGTCACGAGAGCCTGTCCGAGTTCGTGCACGACCTGCGCCATCCGAACCCGGCCCTGATGGAGCGTGGCCCGCCGCCATTGCTCGAGCGCCACCCGGTGCGCTTCTGGAAGGGGGTGTCGCTCGTGCTGGCCGTCGCGGTGCTCGTGCTGCTCGTGAAGCTGAACGGGGCCTGAACCCCGCTCAAGTCCGGCGGGGACGAGGTCGATAACCCTCGGGCACCATGTCGTCGCTGCACATCCCGACCCTCCTGCTCGCCAACCTGCTGGTGGCCCTCGCGCTCGTTCTCATCGTGATGAGCACGCGCGTGGGCCTGGGCGCGGCCTCGCGCGGCATGCGCACGTGGCTGCTCGGCGACGTGGTGCTGCTGGTCGGCCAGGCCACCACGGCGTTCGACGTGCTGCCGGGCTGGTCCGACTGGCGGGTGCCGGAACTCACGCTGTCGGCCGGCATGGTGATCACCGGGATCACGCTGCACCAGGTGGCGATGTTCCGCCACCGCCAGCCGGCGCGGGCGCCGGGCCTCCGGTGGCTGCTGGTGGCGCCGGCGCTGGGCGGGGCCGTCGGGCTCGTGAACCTGTCGTTCGGCCATCCCGCGCCGCGGGCGGTCGTGCTCAACCTGGCGCTGATGGGGGTGGTCGCGTTCACCATCGTCTGCAACCTCTGGCCCGAACGGCGGTTCCTCGGCGTGCGGGTGCTGATCGGGGCGCTGCTGTTCGCGGTGGTGGCCAACCTCGGCATGCTGGTGTCGGCGGCGTTCCATCCGGAGGCTGTGTCGCGGGGCGCGGTGACGGGGCTGCTGCTGAACCTCGTGATGACGATGATGACGACCTCGGGCTTCGTGCTGTGGCTGCAGGAGGGCCTCCGCGAATCGCTGCGCCATGCGGCGCAGACCGATCCGCTCACGGGGGTGCTCAACCGCCATGGCCTGCTGCCGCACCTGCGCCGCGAGCTGGCGCGCGCCGAGCGCCAGGGGCCGCCGCTGTCGGTGGCGCTGTGCGACATCGACCACTTCAAGCGCATCAACGACACCCACGGCCACGCTGCCGGCGACGAGGTGTTGCGCGACTTCGCCGACAGCCTTCGGGCGCACGCCCGCGCGAGCGACCTGGTCGCGCGCTGGGGCGGCGAGGAGTTCCTGCTGGTGCTGCCGGACACCGACGCCGAGGCGGCGCGCCGCGTCGTCGAGCGCATCCGCACGCGCCGCGCGGCCGCATCGCCGTCGGCGCGAACCGTGACCTTCAGCGCCGGCGTGGCCAGCACGTCCGGCGGCGAGGGCGTGTCCGACGTCGACGGTCTGCTGGCGCGGGCCGACACACGGCTCTACGCCGCCAAGGCCACGCGCGACACCGTCGTGGCGGCCTGAGCCGGAGCGATCCGCCGGGTTGGTGTCCGCTCAGACACATTTGGAAGCGTTTCCACGGCGCGAACCGGCTTAACCTTCCCCGCCGTGAGCACCGACAACACCCCTTCCTTCGACGCCGCTCCGGCCGCGTCCTCCGTCACCCGCCGGCATGTGCTCGCACTCGCCGCGAGTTTCCCCCTGGCCGCCTGCGGCGGTGGATCGGGCGGCGACAGCCCGGCGTCGGTGCCCGCACCGCCTGCCGGCTCGCCTCCCGCCGGGTCGCCCCCCGCGAACCCGCCGCCGGCCGACCCGCCGGCGTCGAGTCCGGACACGGGCACGCCCGCGCCCAAGAACAAGAGCGCCAAGCGCGGCATCGCCTACGACCTCAAGGCCACGGCCGACGTCGCCGCGCTCGCCCCGGGGGTGAGCTGGTGGTACAACTGGGCGTCCAGCACCACGGTCACGCCGGCGGTCGCCACCGCGAACGCGATGGACTTCCAGCCGATGCTCTGGAACGGCACGTTCAACGACGCGCAGATCATCGCGGGCCTGAAGGCCACGCCCGCGGTCAAGTACCTGCTGCTGCTCAACGAGCCGAACCTCCACGGCCAGGCCACCATGACACCCGCCGCCGCGGCCGCGCTGTGGCCGCGCTACGAGGCCATCGCCGCCAGCACGGGCGTGAAGCTCGTGGGCCCGCAGATCACGTGGGGCACGCTCGAGGGCTATGCCGACCCGGTCGTGTGGCTCGACGCCTTCTACGCCGCGTACCGCGCAGCCAACGGCAACCGCGACCCGCGCATCGACCACCTCGCGTTCCACTGGTACGACTACGGACTCAACGACCAGCTCAAGCGCCTCGAGAAGTACGGCAAGCCCTTCTGGGTCACCGAATTCGCGAACTGGCACGTGGGCGACGGCGCCGCGCAGATCGACACCGTGGCCAAGCAGAAGGCGCAGATGACCGACATGGTGGCCACCTGCGAGGGCCGCGCGGACGTGATCCGCTACGCCTGGTTCACGGGCCGCTGGGACAACGACACGCACTACTCGAGCCTGCTCGGCGCGACGGGCGTGCTCACCGAACTCGGCCAGCACTACATGTCGCTGCCGTACACGGCCTGACGCCCGGCCGGCCCCGGCGTCAGCGGGACGCGGGGACGCGCACCACCCGGCGCGCGTCCGCCGTCTCGATCTCCACGAGGTACTCGGGCGCGAGCAGGTCGGGCGCGCCGCGGAACTCGTCGGCCTGGTAGACCAGCCGCTGGCCGCGCACGCGGTACGCGGGCGGGTGGCCGGCGTGGCGCTGGCGCAGCGTGTCGTCGACGGCGCGGGCCACCTGGTCCTCCGGCAGCCGCGCGCGCTCTTCGTGCACCAGCAGGCTCTCCCACATCGCCACGTGCAGCATCACCGGCGACTCGGTGTCCTTGAACAGCATGCGGGCCTTCGCCCGCGGGCCCACCACGGGGATGCCGTTGACGGTCGTGCGCGAGGTGACGTCCGTCTTCGTCTTCATGCGGCGGCGCTCGTGGCCGTCGAACACCATGGCCTCGGTGGCCGCGGCCTCCAGTTCGAACGCCACGCGGATGTCGCGGTCGCCGCTGGGGTTCGGCAGCAGCTCGAACTTCTCGAGCAGCGCCATCGCCCACGCCTGCGCGCGTTTCGGGTCGAGCACCTTGCCGACGGCCTCGCCCCAGGCGATCGACTGGTCGGCGAAGAACAGCAGGCCGCCGAACGGCGTGCAAGGCTGGGCGTAGGCGAGGGACCGCGCACCGTCGCTGCAGCACAGCGCGTCGTCGAGGGCGGCGGGGCGGGCCTCCACCTGCAGGTGGCGGGCGAGGGCGCCGAAGGTGTCGGCGGCGAGCCGGCGCGTGCGGCGCTTGAGCACGAGGATCGAATCGTTCATGGCCCCATGTATAGGTGCCACGGGCCGATCCCACAACGCACGACCGGAGGGGGGCGTCATCAATGTGGGGGACGGACCTTCGCTTCGAGTGCCTTCACCAGCGTGTGCAGCAGGCGGTTGGCCGGCACGGGCACGCCGAGGGCTTCGCCGCGGCGGACCACGAGGCCGTTGAGGTGGTCGATCTCGCTCGGCTTGCCGCGCGCGAGGTCGCCCGCGGTGGAGGACACCTGCGTCGCCATGGTCTCGGCGATGCGGCGCACCGCGAGGTCCACGTCGCCGGGCAGCGCGATGCCCTCGGCCGCGGCCACGGCCTTGCATTCGGCGACCACGTCGTCCAGCACGCCGGTCATGCCGGGCTGCTGCACGAGCCAGCCGTACGGCATCTGCGTGAGGGCCGACAGGGCGTTGTAGGCGCAGTTGATGATCAGCTTGACCCACAGCGCGCCGCGCACGTTGTCCGACACCTCGGTCGGGATGCCTGCCTCGGCGAACAGCCGCACGAGCGCGTCGCCGCGGCTCGTGGGCTCGATGACGAGTTCCCCGCGGCCGTGGTGCCGCACGTGGCCGGGGCCAGCCATGCCGGTGGCCACGTACACCACGGTGGCGGCCACCTCGCGCGGCACCACCTGGCGCAACCGGTCGGCGTTGTCGACACCGTTCTGCAGCGTGAGCACGATGGCATCGGCGTCGAGGAACGGGGCGATGGCGGCGCCGGCCGCCTCGGTGTCGGGGGACTTCACGCAGAACAGCACGACCTTCGCGCCGCGCACGGCCTCGGGCCCGGTCTCGGCCGACAGCCGGATGGATTCGTCGAACGTCTGCGCCTGCAGCCGCAGCCCGTCGCGGCGGATGGCGTCGACGTGCCCGGGCCGCGCGATCAGCACGACGTCGTGGCCGGCGCGCGCGAGCATGCCGCCGTAGAAGCAGCCGACGGCGCCCGCGCCCATCACGGCGATCCTCGGGCGGGGCTGGGGGGAAGTCTCGGACATGGACAGGGTCTCCGGTGGGTCGCCCGACATTGTGGGGTGTGCCGGCAGGCCTGACGGATCGACGACAGGTTACCCCTCGCGCAACGCGGGTGGGCTTGCTGGCGATGGCCGGTGCGGCCGACACTGCATCGCATGGATGCCCCGCTGCCCACCCTCGCCCCCGCTTCCCACACCTGGCTGGAACTCGGGGAGGTGCAGCGATTGCTGCTCGATGCCTTCCCCGGCGTCGTGCTGGGCCTCGGCTTCGACGGGGTCGTGCAATGGGCCAACCCCGCGGCCGCCACGCGCCTGGGCGTGGGTCGCGGCGCGCTCGGCGGGCGGCACTTCGGCGGCGACCTGGTCGATGCGTCGGCGCTGCAGCAGCGGGCGGAACGGCTCTCCGAGGAACTGGGTGAACCGGTGGCGGGCGATGCCTCCGTGCTGTCCGCGAAGCTGCGCCGGGGCCTGCTGTCCGACGAGCACGAATGGCCGCTGCGCCACGAGGACGGCTCGCTCGTGCCGGTGCGCCTGGCCGTGGGCGCGCTGCGCGACCACGAGGGGCGGGCCGTCGGCCTCGTCGCCATCGAGGCGCCGCGCGAGGGCGACGAGGCGCCGCTGCACTTCACCCACCACGACACACTCACCGGCCTGCCCAACCGTGCCGTGCTCACCGACCGCGCCGAAGTGGCGCTGCAGCGGGCCGCGCGCCAGCACACGGTGGTGGCCTTCCTGCTGATCGACATCGCGGGCTTCGAGGCCCTCTGCGAGGCACGGGGGCACGGCGTGGGCGGCGACGTGCTGCGCGCCACCGCGAGCCGCCTGCACTTCGAGCTGCGCCGCACCGACACCGCGGTGCGGCTCGACCGGGGCCAGTTCGTCGCCATGCTGGTGGACCTGCACCACGCCGACGAACTGAAGGCCGTGGCCGCGAAGGTTCGCCAGGCCCTGTCCGCGCGCATCAACGTGGGCGTGGCGCTGCTGAACCTCGAGATCCGCATCGGGGTCGCGTGGTCGCCCGACCATGGGGACCAGCTGCTGCCGTTGCTGGGGGCGGCGGAGGCGGCGCTGGCGGCGGTGCCGCCCGAAGGCGGCGTGGCGTTCGCGCCGGCCCCGCAGGCCTGACGGTTGTCATCCCGGCGAATGCCGGGATCCACCGTGGCCGCGGCGCGCGGGTGGCCAGCGGACCCCGATGTTCATCGGGGTGACCGCAACGCCGTCAGGGCGCCACCTTCTTCCACGGCTCGGCCGGATCGAACCGCTTGATCGCCTTCACCTTGTTCAGGGTGTCGGGCCCCAGGTCCCGTTCGTAGACCACCCCGTCCTGGTTGACGATGAAGGTCATCACGCCGGTGCGCCCGTACGTGACGGGCCACGCGACCGCCGCGAAACCGCTCTGCAACCGCTTGCCGATCAGGTAGCTGCGCGCGCCACCGGGCGCCGCGGGGCCCTGGGCCTCGAGGATGCGGAAGCGGTAGCCGTGATAGCCCTGGTTCACGCGGCGTGGCACGTAGTGTTCGCCGAGCGGGCTCTGGTCGCCGAGCGCGGGGCTCCAGATCAGCCCGTCGCGCTGGCTCGTGCTGCTCAGGAACTTGCGGGCGTACTCGAGCACGCCGTCGCCGTTGCGGTCGACGGTGGCGTACTCGCGCTGCGCGTCCACGTAGGCCTGCGCGGCCTGGATCACGGCGAGTTCGTTGGCGCCGATGCGCCGTTCGACGATCGCGTCGCGTCCACCGGCCAGGTCGAAGCGCCAGCGGTTGTCGCTCGTGCGGGCCAGCGGCACCGGGAAGGTCCACGGGTCGTTGCCGACATCGAGCTTGGCGCGCCCGCCGTCGACGGTCACGGCGCGATGCTCGCGGGCCTTGTCGATGAAGGCCTTCCGCTCTTCGGGGTCGACCCCGTCGGGCGGGAGCAGCTTCTGCCAGTCCTTGCCGAGCACGTTGGCGAGCGCCGCCGTGTCGTGGCGCGAGACCGCGTCGACGAGGGCATCGGCCGCCGCCTCGGGCGTGGCGAAGGCGTTCTGTGCGAAGGCCGGGGCCGCGGCGAGCAGGGCGGCCACGGCCAGGAGGATGTTCGTGAGGTTCATGTCGTCTCCCTGCTCAACGGCGGCCGCCGCCACCCGCGCGTGCACCACCCCCCCCGCCGGCCCGGGCGCCACCGCCCCCGCCGCCGGCCCGTGCACCAGCGCCGCCGCCGTGGGAGGACGGCATGGATGCGCGGCTCGAACGGCCGCGGTCGGCCTCGGCCCGCGACGCGCCGGTGTCGCGCACGCCGGAGAACGCGTTGTCGTGGGTGCCCGCGCCGTACGTGTCGCGGGTGCCACCACCACCGCCCGGGCGCTGCCCGCCGGCGTCGCGGCTGCCCGCGCCGGGCCGGCCGCTGCTGCGCACGGCGTCGTTCGCCCGTTCGCGGTCGGCGCCCTGCAGGCGTTCGCGTCCCGCGGCGGGATCGGCGCCGCGGCTCGAGAGCGTCTCGGAGGCCCGCGCCCGTTCGGCGTCGCGCTGGGCGTCGTGGCCCCGGTACTGGCTGCGGTCGTTCGCCCCGGCCCGCTGCGTCTGGCCGAACTGCTCGCGACTGCGGTTGTCGCGGTAGGGCACGTCGCGGCGGCGTTCCGGGTTGTGGTTGAACTTGTTGTTGGTGTTGCTGATCTTGTTGTTGACGTTGATGTTGTTGTAGCGGTTGACGTTGATGTTCACGTCGTTGTTGCCCCAGCCGAAGCCGCCCCACAGCGCGTTGCTGACACCCACCACCGCGGCGCCCCACACGAAGCCGGCGGCGAAGCTGGCGCCGGGGTAGTAGTACGGCGGCGGTGGCCAGTAGGTGGGCGGGTACGACGGGTACATCCACGAGCCGTACACCACGCTCGGCTGGTACACCGGCACGTACACGTTCTGCGGCTGGGCCGGCTCGATCACGATCACCTGCTTGCTCTCTTCGGTGGTGTTGGTGACCTTCTGCTCGGTGGTGGTCTTCAGGTTGCCGGCGTCCTGCGCCTTCTTGCGCAGGAACTGCACGCGGTCCATCACGCGGCCCGGGTCGGCGAGGAAGGCGTCACCGAGCTTCTGCACCTGGTCCGGCTGCGCGGACATCATCGAGAGCACCTGCGGGAAGGCCACGAGCGACTGCACCGCGGGCTCCCACGGCTGGCTCTCGACCTGCTTGACGGCGGCATCGCCCTTCGCGTCAGGATGCGCCTTGGACCACGCGGCGGCGTCCTTCACGTCGGCGGGGTACGTGGCCGCCATCAGCACCTGCGACAGCAGCGAGTCGGGGTACAGCGCGATGGGGGCGAGCATCTGGTCGAGCTCGGCATCGCTGAACGGTTTGGGATCCTGGGCGAGCGCCGCACCCCATGGCAGGACCAGGGCGGCCAGCAAGACCAGCCACCGCGCGAAGCGATGGATGGGTGCGAACAAGGGGTGGGTCATGGCGTGCTCCTTCGACGGCTCGCGGCCTGCGTCCGCCGTTGTACGCGGCGCGCCGAGAACCCGTCAATCGCACCAAAGGGCAGTCGGACACCCCGGGCCCGGCCTCATCCTGCCAGCGGTTTCACGAGCGACAGCACCGCCTTGAAGTCCGGATGCCGGCAGTGGTGCAGCCACTCGAAGGCCACCATCTCCACCGAAACGACGACCGCGCCCGCACCGCGCAGCCGGTCGAGGGCCAGCGCATGTTCCGCGGGCCGCCGTGTGCCGCAGGCATTGGACGCCACCCACACGCGCTGCCCGGCGCGCAGCAGGCCCAGCGCCGTCTGCAGCAGGCACACGTGGGTCTCGCAGCCCGCCACCACCACGTCGTGCGTGCCGCCGCCCAGGCGGGCGACGAGCCCGTCCTCGCAGGCGTCGAAGTGCACCTTGGGCACCACCTCGCCCAGCAGGGGCCGCAGCGCCGGAGCGGTGCCCCCGAGCCCCGCCGGGTTCTGCTCGGTGCCGATCACCGGCACGCCCAGCGCGCGGGCGATGCCGGCCAGGCGCACGGCCTCGGCCAGCACGGCGCCGCCGTCATGGATGGCGGGCAGCAGGCGCTCCTGGTAGTCGACGAGGACGAGGCGGGCGCGGGCAAGGGCGATCGTGTCGGTCATGGGCAGCTCTCCACGGGTTCCGGAGATTTACCACACCGGTGGCCTCGGCGGCCGGTCGCTTGGCCGCTGGGGCCGGGCGCTTCGGTGTAAGCCCCATGGGCGCGGATGAAACCCGTCGTTAGCATCGCCGGCGTGTTTTCAACGCCCGTTCATTTTCATCCCCTGGCGTCGTCCGCCCGCTCCCGGCCATGGTGAGCGGGGACGACCGGCCCGTGCTCTGGCGCGTGGTCTACAACGGGCAACGGAACCGCACGGGCGGTGCCTGGGACGCGGGTCCCTGGCACCCGGACCGGGAACGCGTGGAACATTTCGCTGCCTGGCTGCGCAGCATGGGCCACCGGGCCGAGGTGCAGAACAACGGGACCCCGGCCCCCAGGGTTTGACGCGGTGCAGTAGAGTCGGCGGCTGAAGTTCCCGCCCGCCCCATGATTTCCGACCCCTGGTTCTACGCGGCCGCGATCCCGGCCGTGCTGCTGATGGGCCTCGCCAAGAGCGGCTTCGCCGCCGGCTTTGGCTCGCTCGCCACCCCGCTGATGGCCCTGACCATCGCCGTGCCGCAGGCTGCCGCAGTGATGCTGCCGCTGCTGTTCGTGATGGACGCCGTGGGCATCCAGCAACTCTGGAAGGAGCGCGACCCCGAACTGCTGCGCCTGCTGCTGCCCGCGGGGCTGATCGGCACCGCGGTGGGCACCGTGCTGTTCGGGTTGATGCCGCGGCACGCCGTGGCCGGTGTGGTGGGGGCGCTGACGCTGCTGTTCCTCGCGCAACGCCTGCTGTTCCCGCCGCGCGGCGACGTGCCGCGCCATTCGAAGCCCCTCGGCTTCGTGCTGGGCATCGTGTCCGGCTTCACCAGTTTCGTGGCCCATGCCGGCGGGCCGCCGATCATGGCCTACATTCTTCCGCTCCGGATGAACCAAGTGCGCTTCACCGCCACCATGGCCGTGTTCTTCGGCGCCGTGAACCTGTCGAAGTGGATCCCGTACGCATGGCTCGGCCTGATCGACCTGCGCAACATGACGACCTCCCTCGTGCTGATGCCGCTCGCCCCGCTGGGCGTGTGGGGCGGTGTGTGGCTCGCGCGGCGCATCCAGCCGACGTGGTTCTACCGGCTCGCGTACTCCGGGATGTTCCTCACGGGCGTGAAGCTGCTGTGGGACGGGCTGACCGGCTGAGTCGGCGGTTCAGCCGGCCCAGTCGATCCGGTCGAAGAGCCGGGCCAGCCGCGCGCCCTTGGCCGCGTTGAGCTGGGTGGCCCAGGCCACACGGCCCCGGAGGTGGGCGCGCCAGTCGGGGCGGTTCTCCCGGTTCTGCGCCGCCGGGCCGTCGCGCACGCACTGGTGGAGGATGGCCTTGAGTCGGTCGAACTCGTCGCGCGGCAGGTTCGGGCGGTCGTTCACCACCACGTGGCACACGCTCTGGCGCCGGCCGGCGCCGGTGCAGCGGGTCTTGCGCGGGTTCAGCGCGAAGCCTTCCTCGATGACGATGCGGCCCACGTGCCGTTCGATGCGGGTGAAGGCCGTGCGCAGGTGGACGGGGCCGGACAGCACGAGGTCGTCGGCATAGCGGCTGTAGCGGGCCCCGAGCGACGTGGCGAGGTGGGCCAGCCGCACGTCCAGGCCGAAGGCGCAGAGGTTCGCGAGCGCCGGTGACGTCGGGGCGCCCTGCGGCAGGTGCGGGTCGCGCAGCCGCTGCACCCGCTCCCAGTCCATGCCACCTTCGGCATGCAGGCGGCGCAGCACCGGTTCGGGTGTGGCGACGGTGCACAGTGCCGTGAGCGCACGCGCCACCTCCTCCGGGTAGCCGAGCGTGGCGAACAGCGCGTGCACGCGCGACGCCTTCACGGCGGTGAAGAAGTCCTTCAGGTCGAAGCGCAGCACCACGGCCTGGCCGCAGTGCCGGCGTGCGTGGTCCACCACCGAGCGTTCGCGGGTGTAGCCGTGCGCGGCCTCGTGGGGCGGGATGCGGTCGAGCAGGTCGTCGAGCACGCGGCGCTGCAGCGGCATCAGGTACGGCTCGGGCACCTCGAGCAGGCGCCAGCCGCCCGTGCGCTTGGCGACCAGGTGGCTGCGGTAGTGCTGCGCGACCATGGGCGTCCGGCGTTGCCAGTCCGACGGGCGGGTCAGGCGCCACAGGCCGCCCGGGCTGATCCCGAGCCATGCCGCGAGGGCGCCCGCGTGGGGCCAGAAGGGCACCTGGCACCGGTCGAGCCCGAGCGGCAGCGGGTTCATGCGGTCCGCCTCGCGCAGCAGGTAGCGGCGCACGTACGGGGGCTCGTGGGCGATCCAGGCGAAGTGGAACCCTTCGTCGCGTTCGATCAGGTCGGCCAGCGAGCGGACCGACAGGCGCTGCCAGCGTTCCCCGGCCATGCGGGCGCAGCGTTCCACCAGCGGACCGCACCACGACGCCTCGGCGCCCAGGCACGCCCGGATGCGCGCGGCCATGCCGTCGGGCGTGCGCTGGCCGACCTGCAGCGCGCGGGCGAGGGCGAGGGCGGTGAGCCGGACCAGCGATGCCATGAACGGGGTCTCCTGAGGTGCGGCCGCCGACCAACCTGCGGGTGATGCATGAGCCGGGTGGCGCCTGCGCCGGTCCGCTCATGCCCCGGAAGGACCAGCCGGAAAGTCACCGCGGGGGAACCCCGCGGTGCGAAGGCGGTTCAGGGAACCGTCTCGCGATGTGCTTGGTGGCGGCCGCGGCCGGATTGTTGGCGAGAACCCGGGCCCCGGGCGCGCCCCCGGGATCAGGCAAAATCCCTCTCTTATGAACGAGGTCACCCCCATCGCGGAGCCTGCGGAGTCGGCTCGATTCGAGGATCTGTTCAGAGAACCCGCCTTTGCACACGACAGCCCGCTCGCGTTCGCCCTCGCGCGCAAGCAGGACGCGGTCGACGCGCTGCGCGGCCTGTTCACCGGCGCGTCCGCCCTCGTGCGGCTGCGCCTCTGGTGTTTCCTGACGCTCGCCACGCACCCGCAGGGCCGGCTGTCGCGCGACGACGTCAACCAGCTCTTCCACGCCGTGCTGCCCGAGCCGCTCGACACGGCGCTCAAGCGCCTGCGCGAACTCGACCTGCTGGTGTGGGACGCCACCGCGCAGGACTACCACCTCTCGCCGCTCGCCCACCAGGTGCAGGCGCTGCTGGCGCCGCTGTCGTCGGCGCCGCAGGACGACGACGAGCTGTCGGGCCTGCTGTCGCAGGTGGCCGGTGCGCAGCAGCTGGGGGTGGTCGATGCAGCCCAGCTGCAGCACCTGCACGCCCAGCTCGCCCGCCTGCACGACGAATTCGCCGACGCCATCGCCAGCGGTTCCGAGGCCCGGCTGCGCCAGGCGCAGCCGCGCTTCGACCGTGCGCTGGCGCTGGTCGACAAGGCCGGCCAGGCGCTGTCGGCCATCATCCGCGACCACCACGACAACGCCCGGCTCGAGAAGGCCGCCCGCGCGCTCGGCCAGGACCAGGCGCGGCTGCTGTCGATGGCCAGCCAGTTCACCCGCGCGCTGCAGCAGGCCGACCGCCAGCGCGTCACGCTCGGCAGCACGGGCCTCACGTCGTCGGACGTGCGCCACTGGCTGCAGAACCACCCCGCGCTGCACACGCTGATGGCCGATGCGTTGTCGACGGGCGTGCGCCCGGTGTTCGTCAGCCAGCACGACCTCGTCGACGTGACCGAAGGCGAGTTCGACCGCGACCGGCCCGACCCCGAACGCAGCGTGGGCCTGCCGCCGTCCACCGCGGCCGCTGCCGGCTCGCTCGACATCCTGAGCCTGCCGCCCGAACTGGGTCACCTCGTGAACCTGTTCGGCCGCTGGAACGAAAAGGCCGCCGCCGGCGAACAGGCCACCGCGCCCACCCTGGCCGACGCCGTCCTCAACCGCCGCTTCGCCCATGCGGCGTACCGCATGCAGTTGATGCCGCTGCTGGGTGACCGCCAGGCCGCCGAACTGAAGAGCCAGACCGGCGACCTGGCGCGCGCGCCGTGGTCGCTCGCCATGACCGCCAACCTCGTGAAGACCCAGGACACGGAAGTCGCCGTCATCAGCGAAGGCCACTTCCACTCCCGCCTCCACCCCCGGCCGGCCCCTGCCGCCGAACCCACCTCCCTTCCCGAATGAGTGCTCCTCTCGACGACGCCGCCTTGCTGGTGGCCGAACTGCTCGCGCGCCGCTGGCTGCCGCGGCAGCATCCGAAAGTGCGCCGCGCGCTGATCGACGCCGACCTGTGGGCCACGGTCCAGGACCGCCTCGCGCAGGTGGGCCTGCGCCTGGTCGACAACCTCCACGCCGACCACGTGGCCGTGGCCCTGCTGCGGCCGGCCGAGTCCGCCGTGTTCGGCGAGGCCGGCCTCAACAGCCACAACAACATCGACCTGCCGCGCGACGCGGTGTCGCTGCTGGTCGTGCTGTGGTCGCTGATCATCCTGCCCAAGCGCGAGCGCCAGGCGGCGCGCGCGCGGGGGGCGGAGTCGGACGGCCAGAACGAGATGTTCAAGACCGACCGCCCGATGCCGTCGGCCGCGAGCGTGAGCGGCATCGTGTCGTACCGCTCGCTGCTCGCCGACTTCGGCGTGCAGCTCGGCAAGAAGACCCGCATGGACGGCAACCTGCGGCGCCTCGCGAACCACGGCTTCATCGTGTTCCGCGGTGACGACATCAGCGAAGGCCCGCTGCTCGACCTGCTGCTCGACTACGACACGCTCGCGCCCCGCATCCTCGACGGTGCTTTGGGCGACGTGCTGACGCAGGCCCGCGCCATCGCACCGCCGGCCCATGCCGTGGTCGAGGAATCTCCCGAGGACGACGGCGGCGGCGACGACGAGCCCGCCGACGACACCCCGCCCGACAGCCTGCCCGACTGAGCCCATGTTCCACCTGCAAAGCCTCGAACTCCTGCACTGGGACTACTGCCAGCGCCTCACGCTGCCGCTCGACGGCGCCATCATCACCGTGGCCGGGCCCAACGGCTCGGGCAAGACCACGCTGCTCGACGCGATGCGCACGCTGCTGGGCCTCGAATGCTCCGGCGGGCGCAGCTACAAGACCTACGCGCGCCACGCCAACGCCGACAGCGCCTGGCTGCGCGCCACCGTCGACAACCGCCCGCAGACCCGCCAGGCGAGCAGCCGGCCGTTCGCGCGCTGCCTGCTCTACACCGACCGCGTCACGCTCGCGTGCCGCATCGACCGCAACGGCGGCGACTGGCAGCGCCGCTACATCATGGTCGAGGGCGACGAGCCCATCGAGTCGCTCGTCCAACGCTCCGACAAGGAGTGGCTGGGCATCGAACACTGGCGCAAGCGCCTCGAAGGCGCCGGCCTCAGCCGCGCCATCGCGCGCGTGCTGGCGCTGGAACAGGGCCAGACCGACCGCCTGTGCGAGTACTCGCCGAAGGAACTGCTGCGCCTGGTCTTCGACGTGTTCGGCGACCAGGACGTGCTCGACCGCTACGAGGAAGCCCGCGGCCACCAGCGTCAGCTGGGCCAGGAGGTCGAGGCCGCCGAACGCGAACTGGCCCACGGCCGCGCGCAGCGCGCCGAACTCGAGTCGCGCGTGAACCTGTACCAGCTGTGGCGCCACAAGATCGGCGAACGCGAGCTGCTGGGCACCGAGGTCATCCCGGTGCTGGGCTGGGCCGAGGACCGCGCTCAGCTCGCAGGCAAGGTGCGTGACCTCCATCGCCAGCGCCGTGACCACGCCGACGAGCTGCGCCAGCGCAGCGAACTGCGCGGCAACCTGATGGGCCTGCTGGAGGCGCAGACGGCCGCCGCCGCACGCGTGGAATCGCTGCACGAGGAACGCGCCGCGGCGCTGAAGGCGCAGGAGGCCGCGCGGGCCGCGGAGCGCCCGGTCGAGGAACTCGTCAAGCGCATCAAGGAACTGGAAGGCCTCGCGGCCATCGAGAGCGACGCGGCGCAGCTGACCGCGCTCGTCGAACAGCTCGAGGTGCAGAAGCACCAGCTCGCCGCCGACTGGCAGCGCCTGAACGACCAGCGCCAGGACGCCGAACGGGCGCTCGCGGGCCTGCAGGGCCAGCGCCAGGCACCGCCGCCGCCCGACGTGATGCGCTTCAAGCGCACGCTGGCCGAGGCCGGCATCGGCCACCACGTGATGGCCGACATCGTCGAGATCGCCGACGAACGCTGGCGTGCCGCGGCCGAAGGGGTGCTGCGCGGCTCGCGCTGGGTCGTCGTGCTCGAGAAGGCGGCTGACGAAGGCAAGGCCATGGCGATCGCCGAGCGCGAGCGCTACCGCCATTACGTCGTGTCCGATGCCGAGGCCGAGGCCGCGCCCGCGAACCCGCCGGCGCAGAGCCTGCTGGCCGTGATGAAGTTCAGCGCCAAGGCACCCAGCTGGCTGCTGCGCCAGCTGTCGCACATCCAGCGTGTGGATAGCACCGAGGCCGGGTCGAAGCAGGGTGGCGAGTGGATCACACCGCAGGCCTACCACCGCGACGGCCGCGGCGGCCGCAGCGTGTTCGTCGACCCGGGCGACTACCAGTTCGGTGCCGCGGCCGTGGCCGCGCGCCGCCAGTCGATCGAGCAGCGCCTTGCGCAGCTCGACGAGAAGCTCACCGCCGTCGCGCAGGAACAGCACGGCGTGCAACGCCAGCTGAAGGACGCGCAGCACGCCGCGCAGGGCCACCGCGCCGCGCAGGAACTGGCCACGCGCAGCGAGGAGTTCGCCGAGGCCCGCCAGGCGCTGCCGGCGCTGGCCCGCGCGCGGTCCGACGCCAGCGCCCGCTGGCAGCGGCTCGACACGGAACATGGCGAGGCCGTGAGCGCCCGCGCCCACAGCGAGAACGACTACCGCCAGGCGCAGGAGCGCCTGCGCAACATCGAACGCCGGGCCGACGAACACCTGCGCGAATGGACCGGTCGCCAGACCGAGCTGCGCACGCGCTCGGCCACGTCGCGCGAACACAAGCTGCGATTCCCCGCGCGGTGGATCACCCCGTCGCAGATCGCCGGGCTGCGCGACAAGTTCACGAGCGCCACGCAGGCCAAGCTGCGGCTCACGTCCATCGAGGAGGAACTCGAACGCGGCCATTGGGAGACCGATGCCAGCGTCGAGGAGAAGCTCACGCTGATGACGGCCGCCGTGATGCTGCAGGACGAACAGCTCCAGCAGCGCAAGGCGAGCAACGAGGCCGCGCGCATCGCGGTGGACAACGCCCGCTCGCGCTACATCGACGTGCTGAAGGCCACCGTGCGCCGCTACCGCAAGAACCTGATCGACCTGGGCGAACAGGCCGGCGTGGTGGTGAGCGCCGAACTCCCGCACCTCGACCAGGACGACGCGCTGCTGCGCCAGGCCGAGCTGAAGGTGAACTTCAACTTCGACGGCAAGGGCGAGATCGGCCTGAACGACGGCGAGGCCTCGGGCGGCCAGCAGGTGATCAAGTCGCTGATCCTGCTCGTGGGCCTGATGAAGGACGACGAGACCCCGGGTGGTTTCGTGTTCATCGACGAACCCTTCGCCCACCTCGACGTGCGCAACATCCAGATCGTGGGCCACTTCCTCAAGAGCACGCGCGCGCAGTACGTGCTGACGACGCCCATCACGCACAACGTGGAGGTGTTCGAGCCGGCCGACATCACGCTCGTGACGGCGAAGAAGGTCAAGGGCGAGCGCTGGGCACCGCCGATCGGGGTGTTGCAGCGGCGTATGCCGCCGCCGGACGTGCGGTAACACGACGGGTCATCCCGGCGAACGCCGGGATCCACGGGTGCCGAAGCGCGCCACGGGACGAGTGGGCCCCGGCGTTCGCCGGGGTGACAGGTCAGAACGGGAAGGGCCCGGCGAACCGGCCCACCGGCTGCTGGTGCGTGACGAACCCGTCTCCCATCCACTGGTGCAGCATGAACCCGGGCGGCTCGAAGTTGAAACCTTCGAACGGCGCATCGCGCAAGTCCAGCGGAATCTGGTGCGCCGGACTCGGACACGTCAGTGCCCGCCGTCCGCCCACCAGCGTGTGGATGGGCCGGTGCAGGTGGCCGCACAGGATCAGCCGCACCTGCGGATGACGTGCCACGATCGCCGCGAACGCCTCGCGGCCCGTGAGGCCCATGCCGTCCATGAACCGGATGCCGGTGACGAACGGCGGGTGGTGCATCAGCACGACCGTGGGCCGTGCCGGCTCGGCCGCCAGCGTGGCGTCGAGCCAGTCGAGGCGTGACGAACACAGTTCACCGCGGGCTTCGCCCGGCACCAGCGTGTCGAGCGCGACGAAGCGAAGCGGTCCCACGTCACGCACGTAGTGCACGAAGCCGGACGCGGGCAGCCCCGGGAACGCGGCACGCAGCCCATCGCGGCTGTCGTGGTTGCCGGCGATCACGAGTGTGGGCAGCGACAGCGGCGCCAGCAGCGACTTCAGGTGCGCGTACTCGTCGGCCGCGCCCGCATCGACGAGGTCCCCCGTCAGCACGAGCAGGTCGGGCGCGACCGGCAGCGTCTGCACCGAGTCCACGCACGCGCGCAGCATCGCCGCGGTGTCCACGCGGCCGTTGGCGAGCTGGCCTGGCGCGACGATGTGCGTGTCGGTGACCTGCGCGATCAGCATGGCAGCAGCCGGTCCACCCATTCCGCGAACCCGAAGCCGCCGGGGGCGGATGTGACCTCCGCCGGCGGACGGGGCAGGTGGGGCAGGTGCGGGCGGATGTTCGCGACCCCCACGCTGCGCGGGTAGGCCTCGAACATCTGCGCGTCGTTCGTCGAGTCGCCCACGAACACGACGTCGGCCGCGCGGGCCGCGTCGTCCATGCCGTGCCGCGTGCCGAGCCAGCGTGCGGCGGCGATGCGTTTGCTGAAGTCGCCGAGCCACAGGTTGATGTGGATGGAGCTGGCGGTGGCCTGCACGCCGGCGGCATGGGCGAGGCCCAGCGCACGGCGCACCTCGGCGGGCGCGACGGGGTCCACCTCCTGCGCGTGGTCGAGCGCCAGGTCATATCGGCGGTAGCCGTTGTCGCGTGCGGCGGCGAGGCCGGGCACTTCGTGCATCAGCGAACCCGCGACCTCGGACAGGCGTTGCCGGTGGCGCTCGCGCGTGGGTTCGTCCTGCGTGTCGTGCCAGCGCAGGCGGCGGCCGTCGCGTTCGATCACGAACGCGCCGTTCTCGCCGATCACCGCGGACACGGGCCACGTGCGCGCCATCTGGTCGCACCAGCCTGCGCAGGCGCCGGTGATGGGGATCACGCCGATGCCGGCGTCGTTCAGGCGATAGAGCGCGCGCAGTGTGTCGGCCGGCAGCAGGCCCTCCCACGTGAGGGTGTCGTCGACGTCGGTCAGGATGAAACGGGGACGGGGGGATTGGGGCATGGGTTACTTCAGTCCGGCGTTCATGAATGATTGCATGAACTGCCGCTGGAAGAGCAGGAAGGCGATCAGCAGCGGGCCCACCGACAGCAGCGTGCCGGCGGACAGCACGCCCCAGTCGACCCCGGTTTCGGGCGAGGCGAACAAGGCCATGCCCAGGTGACCGGGCGGCTCACATCGGTGTTGGTGCGCAGCGCCTGGCGGAAGACGGGGTCCTCCACCAGGGTCGTGAGCTCAGCGGGGCGCTTGATCCTGCAGAGCAGGGGCGGCCCGGTCGCACAGTTCGCGATGGATGCGGCGGACGAATCTGGCGGGGAAGGTCTCGGAGGCCGCGGCGGTGGCGCGGAGGGCGTCGAGGCACCTGACCGCCTCCTCGGCCAGGGGGATCGCACGGGCGGGACCATGGATCCGGCCGGTGAACTCCGCCAGCACCGCCAACCCCACGGCCAAGCGATGACCATGGAGTTCGGGCCGCTGGTCCGCGAGCCGGCGCCAGAGCCGGACCGCGTCGTCGGCCGCCTGAAGGGCCTCCTCGTGGAGGGACATGTGGCGTAGCAGTTGCGCCAGGAGGGTCAACGAATTCGCGAGTTTCGGCAGGTGGACGTCGGGGTGCTGATCCACCAGCAGGCGATTCAACGCGACGGCTTCCCGCGCGGTGTCGAGTGCGGCGTGGCGGAACCCCGGCTGGTTCTGGCGAATGGAAAGGTTGTGCAGTGCAGAGGCCAGGTATGGGCGAAACCGGTCCGGCCGGACTGCCACCAACTCCCGGTACAGGTCCACGGATTCTCGCGACGCCACATGAGCGGAGTTTTCCTGTCCCAGCTCGGCGAGCATGCTGCCAAGCGTGTTGAGAGACAGGGCAACGTACTGCCGGTACTCGTCCGGGTTCGACGAGGCCAGGTCACTGAAGATCCCCACCGCCTCCTGGGCGGCCTGCAGGGCGCGTTCGTGATGCCCGGCCTCGCTCAAGGAGCCGGCAAGGTTGTTCAACGACGACGCCAACGGCAGGCGATGGAGGTCCGGGTTCGCCGCCGCGAGTTCGCGGCGAAGCAAGACGGCTTCCTCGGTCACCGTGAGGACCAGGTCAAAGCGCTTGAGCGCGCAAAGCCGGATGGCCAGGCTGTGCAGGGAACTCGCGAGGGCCGTCTTGGGCTCCTGCTGGTCGTCCGCCATCAGGAGGCGACGCCGCTCGACGGCATCCTCTGCGGCCTTCAGTGCATCCTCCAGTCGACCGGCCTCCGCCAGGGCGAATGCGAGCTCGTGCGAGGCCTCGGCCCGCTCGTCGGGCGTGCATTGCGGGTCCCCGGCCTTGAGGACGTGCAACCGTTCGACAACCAGCAGCCTGAATCGCGCGAGGACCACGGTGTCGCGCGGCAGGCTCTGCGAGAGGGACGCCAGCGTGCTGGCGCAGTCCCAGTGGGCCGCCGCGATGTCCTCCAGCCACTGGAGCGCGACGGCGGCCTGCGCGGTGAAGTCTTGTGCGCACCGGATGATGCATTCCGCCACGCGCGGGCCGAACTGGGCGAAGCACCGCAGCACGCTTCGCCGCCCGCGCTCGCGCTTGAGCGCCTTCAGCACAAAGGCTTCGCCGATCAGGTCGGGTTGGATGGGGGCCACGCCGTCCGGACGTGGCAGCGCCTGCATCATGAGATCGGACAGCGCCGCGGCGTTGCGGCCGGAACGCTCTGCCGCCTCTTGCTCGGATCCAGCCAACCGTTCGACATCGAGGTCGCTCATGCCATGCGTGAGCGTCACGCATGCGGCCAGATGCTGCATGAGTTCCGGACTCAGCCCGTGGGACTCGGCGAAGCGTCGAAGGCGATCCGCCTCCTGCCCCGCCAGTCCCTGCGCGAGTTCGAGTCGATCGAGCACTCGCGCACCGCGGTGACCAACCCGCGCCATCTCCAGCGCGGCCATCTGCAGAAACAAGGGGTCTCCACGGGAGTTGCTAGCGGCGAACACTGCGCCGGCCGGTGGACGACGCGCCTGGGTCCCCGGTGCCGCTTGGGCGGCCAACAGGTTCAGCATGTCCGTCACGATGGCCCGGCGTTCGTCGTCGCCCTCGATGGGTTGGATCTCCACGGGCTCCGCCGGGTCGAGGGACGCGACCTTGGCTGAGGCACCCCATCCGCCCGTGCTGAACACCGCAGGCCACCATCCTGCCTCCGTGTCGGCGCTCCGCTCCAACAGCAGCAGGCGCAGGGGGGGCGATGCGGGATGGGTCCGGTCGGTCAGTTCCTCGAGCCACTTCGCGAGGATGTGCGAATGCTGCGCCGCATCGTCCACGACGATCAGCGTCGGCCTTTCCCAGTCCCAAGCGCTGAGGTTTGTCAGGGCGAAAAAGCGGCGCAGCTCGTTGCCCGTCACGAAGCCGCTGTCCCAGCCCAGCGCGGCTGCTTCGTCGCAGGCCTCCAGAGCCAGGCGGGTCTTGCCCGATCCGCCGGGGCCGACGACGACACGAACGCCAACGGGCCGAGCGTGGACGAGAAAGGCGCGGAGGCTCGCGAGGTCGTGTTCCCGGCCTCGCAGTGGCGTGGCCTGGGCGTAGGGGGACAGGTGATCCAGCGGCCGCTGGATTTTCCGGAGCGCGGAGAACTTCGTAAGGACCAGCGTCGGCGTTCCTGAGGTGACCCGGACGTGGTTGTGCTCCCCCGAGACCTGGACGACCACGTGACCGGTGCCGGACACGTTCGCGGATTGACGAGGGGACTCCATCTCCCGCGATCCGGTGCGTCGGGCTAGCCGATGCGGTGGTTGTTGCCCGACAGTTGATAGATCCGGATGTTCTCGCCGCGCGCGTCGGCGACCTGGGACGTGCTCACCGACGGCCTCGCGTCGTCGATCCATTGCGTCAGGAAATCGGCGAGTTCCGGGTCCTGCCGGAGGGCCTTGCGGAGCTGCACCGAGAACGCGCCTTCGAGCTCCTTGTCCGCGGGTTGTTTCTCCAGGTCGTCCAGCGCCTCCCTGGCGCCGGCATGGCTCAGGCGGCCCTTGAGCTTGCCGAGCGCCAGCGATGCCATGCCCTTGCCGGTTTCCTCCGAGGCGGCGCTGAAGGCGGACTGAAGCAGCGGCGCCACGATGGCCCCTGCAGCGCTGGCCAGGGCGGCGATGGTGGTGGCGTCGAGCATGGTCTTTCCTTCGGATGTGCACCGGGAACGTCCCGGCGGGTTCGCGCAATGCCGATGGTAGGGGCTGGCGTGTCGCGCCGTCCAGCGTCGGGGCCGGTCATCCCTACAATTGAGGAATGCCATCGGCCCCGATCCGCCTGCTCCTGATCGACGACCACCCGCTGGTCCGTGACGGCCTGCGCGCGCGGCTCTCCACCGTCCCCGGCTTCGAGGTCGTGGGCGAGGCGGGCACCGCCGACGAGGCCGTGGCGCAGGTCGAGGCACTGCGCCCCACGCTCGCGCTGATGGACGTGGGCATGCGCGACACCAACGGCATCGACCTCACCGCGCAGCTGCTCGCGGACCACCCCGACCTGCTCGTGCTGATGCTGAGCATGTACGACAACCCCGAGTACGTGCAGCGTGCGCTGCAGGCCGGCGCGCGCGGCTACGTGCTGAAGGACGCGCCCGCGAGCGAGATCGTGACGGCCATCGAGGCGGTGACTGGCGGCGGCACGTTCCTGAGCCCGGCCGTGTCGAAGCGCCTGTTCCGCAACCAGGCGCCGCGGCCGGTGCTGTCGATGCGCGAGAGCCAGATCCTCTCGGGCCTCGCGAAGGGCCTGTCGAGCAAGCAGCTCGCGCGGGACCTCGACCTGAGCGTGCGCACGGTCGAGGCGCACCGCCAGAACATCAAGCGCAAGCTGAACCTGGAAGGGCAGGCGGAGTTGATCAAGTACGCGGTCGAGCATGCCTCGACGCACGAGGTGCCTAGGGACTAACCATTAGGTGGTGCCGCGTGTCTCCCATGCGTGGTGGGACGCTTGTTGGGGCACTTCCCGGGGCGCAGACTCCCCGGGTCCCGCTTCACAACGGGGCATTCCCTGATTCGAGGAGAACTCCCATGCCCTTCGTTCGTCGCCACCTGCCGTGGCTGCTCGTGTCCGTGCTGGGCGCGTTCGCGCTCGCCGTGATCGCCCTCGGACGCGGCGAGGCCGTCAGCGCCCTCTGGGTCGTCGTGGCCGCCGTGTGCGTCTACCTGATCGCCTACCGCTACTACAGCCTCTTCCTCGCCACGAAGGTGATGGGGCTGGACCCGACCCGCAAGACCCCGGCGTGGACGCACAACGACGGGCTCGACTACGTGCCCACGAACCAGTACGTGCTGTACGGCCACCACTTCGCGGCCATCGCGGGCGCGGGCCCGCTGGTGGGCCCGGTGCTCGCCGCGCAGATGGGCTACCTGCCCGGGCTGCTGTGGATCCTCGCGGGCGTGGTGTTCGCCGGCGCGGTGCAGGACTTCATCGTGCTGTTCATCTCGACGCGCCGCGACGGCCGCTCGCTCGGCGACCTCGTCAAGCAGGAGCTGGGCACGGTGCCCGGCATCATCGCGCTGTTCGGCGCGTTCATGATCATGATCATCATCCTCGCGGTGCTGGCGCTGATCGTCGTGAAGGCCCTCGCCGATTCGCCGTGGGGCACGTTCACCGTCGGGGCCACGATTCCCGTCGCGCTGTTCATGGGCGTGTACCTGCGGTTCATCCGCCCGGGCCGCATCGGTGAGGTCTCGGTCATCGGCTTCGTGCTGCTGATGCTGTCGATCCTCGGCGGCCAGTGGGTGCACGAGAACCCCGCGCTCGCGCCGTGGTTCACGTTCGACGGCAAGGCCCTCACATGGATGCTGATCGGCTACGGCTTCATCGCCTCGGTGCTGCCGGTGTGGCTGCTGCTCGCCCCGCGCGACTACCTCTCGACCTTCCTCAAGATCGGCACGATCCTCGCGCTGGCCATCGGCATCCTGATCGTCGCGCCGGACCTGAAGATGCCGGCGATGACGAAGTTCGCCGAAGGCAACGGCCCGGTGTGGTCGGGCAACCTGTTCCCGTTCCTCTTCATCACGATCGCGTGTGGCGCGGTGTCGGGCTTCCACGCGCTGATCTCGTCGGGCACCACGCCCAAGATGCTCGAGAACGAAACCCACGCCCGCTTCATCGGCTACGGCGGCATGCTCGCCGAATCGTTCGTCGCCGTGATGGCGCTCGTGGCCGCCTCGTGCATCGAGCCCGGCATCTACTTCGCGATGAACAGCCCGGCCGCGCTCGTCGGCAACACGCCCGAGACCGTCGCGCAGACGCTGTCCACCTGGGGCTTCGTGATCACGCCCGACGTGCTGGTGCAGACCGCGAAGGACGTGGGCGAGAACACCATCCTCGCGCGCGCCGGCGGCGCACCGACGCTGGCCGTGGGCATGGCCCACATCCTCCACCAGGTGGTGGGTGGCCAGGCCATGATGGCCTTCTGGTACCACTTCGCGATCCTGTTCGAGGCGCTGTTCATCCTGACCGCCGTGGACGCGGGTACCCGCGCCGGCCGCTTCATGCTGCAGGACCTGCTGGGCACCTTCGTGCCGGCCTTGAAGCGCACCGACTCGCTGCCGGCCAACCTGATCGCCACCGGCCTGTGCGTGGCCGCGTGGGGCTACTTCCTGTACCAGGGCGTGGTGGACCCGCTCGGCGGCATCAACACGCTGTGGCCGCTGTTCGGCATCTCGAACCAGATGCTCGCCGCCGTCGCGCTGATGCTCGGCACCGTGGTGCTGTTCCGCATGAAGCGCGGGAAGTACGCGTGGACCACGGCCCTGCCGGCCGTCTGGTTGCTCGCCTGCACGCTGACCGCGGGCTGGCAGAAGATCTTCTCGGCCGACCCGAAGGTGGGCTTCCTCGCCCACGCGAACAAGTACGCGGACGCGCTGGCGCAGGGCACGCTGCTGGCGCCGGCCAAGACGCCCGAGGCGATGTCGCGCATCGTGTTCAACGACCGGCTGGACGCCGCGCTCTGCGCGCTGTTCATCGGCGTGGTGCTGAGCGTGCTGGTCTACAGCGTCAAGGGGGTGCTCGACGCGCGGGCGAAGTCGAAGCCCAGCGCGAGCGAGACGCCGTACCAGCCGATGCCCGAGGCCGCGCGATGAACGCCGCGCAACTCGCCGGCGACGTGCAGCAGGCCGGGCGCTACCTGGTCCAGTCGCTGCGTCTGATGGTGGGGGTGCCGGACTACGGCGCCTACCTCCGCCACATGGCCGCCACGCACCCGGACCAGGAGCCGATGAACTACGAGGCGTTCTTCCGTGAGCGCCAGGACGCGCGGTACGGCTCCAGGACCGGCCGCTGCTGCTGAGGGCATCGCCCAGCGGGTGACAATGGGCCATGCGCCTCCAGTCCAAGCTGATCCTGCTCGCCGCGTTGCCCCTCGTGCTCTCGCTGGTGCTGATCGCCGTGGCGGTGCGGCACCAGGAGCGGTCCCTCGCGGTCCGCGAGCACGAGCTCGTCGAGCAGGCCTACATGGCGGCCCGCGAGGCGGAGCTGCGGCACTACGTGGACCTCGCGCGGGGCGCACTCGCCCCGCTCTACGACAAGTTCGACGGGGAACCCGACCCGGCGACGCGCGCCGAGGCCCTGCGCCTGCTCGCCTCGCTCGAGTTCGGCGCCGACGGCTACTTCTTCGTCTACGACCTCGACGGCCGCTCGCTGATGCACCCGCGCCAGCCCGAGCTCGTGGGCACCGACCTCTGGAACCTGCGCGACGACCAGGGCGTGCCCACCATCCAGCACCTGATCGCGAAGGCGCGTGCCGGCGGTGGCTTCATCCGCTACCAGTGGCGCAAGCCGTCGACGGACCAGCGGGTCGCGAAGCTCGGCTACGTCATCGCGCTGCCGAAGTGGGGCTGGATGATCGGCACCGGCCTGTACCTCGACGACATCGAGGGCACGCTGCAGGCGCTCGACCGGCAGGTGGTGTCGCACATCGAGACCACGATGTGGTGGATCGCCGGCATCGCCGCGCTGGGCATCGCCCTGATCAGCGCGAGCGGGCTGTGGCTCAACCTCAGCGAACACCGCGTGGCCGACGCGAAGCTGCGGCTCCTCGCGCGCCAAGTGGTGCGGTCGCAGGAGGACGAACGCGCCCACCTCGCGCGTGAACTGCACGACGGCACGAGCCAGACCCTCGTATCGGCCAAGCTGCTGATCGAGTCGGCCGTGGACGGCCTCGAGCGCCGCCAGGAACCGGTGCCGGCGGGCCTGCAGACGGCGCTGCTGCGCCTCAACGATTCCCTCACCGAGGTGCGCCGCATCTCCCACCGCCTGCGCCCCGCGATGCTCGACACGCTGGGCCTGCCGGCCGCGCTGGAACAGCTGGCCCGCGAGTTCGGCGAGGCCGGCGGCACACGGGTCGTCGTCGCGGTCGACGACGGCGCGGAGCAACTGCCCGACGACGTGAAGACCGTGCTGTTCCGCGTGGCCCAGGAGGCGCTGACCAACATCGGCAAACACTCGGCCGCGCGCGAGGTGCGGCTGTCGCTGCACGCCGACGCGGAAGGCCTTCGCCTGGCCATCGCCGACGACGGCCGCGGGTTCGACCTCGACGCGGTGCAGCTGGACCCGAACCGCGGGATCGGGTTGCGCAACATGCGTGAACGCGTCGAGGCGATCGGGGGCGGGCTGGTGGTGGTTTCGACGCCGGGGGAGGGGACGCTGGTGGAGGCGCGGTTGGTGGCCGCGACCTAGCCCGCGCAGCCGAGCCGCCGTGCGCGGTTCTGGTCCGCCTCGCTCGGCCCGCCGAACAACCCGCTGCGCGTGAGCCTCGCGCATTCGGTGCGGCGCACTTCCTCGGCGGCCTGTTCGGCGGTGCGCTTCGGGGGCGTGGGTGCAGCGGCCTGGGCCGTGGGGCGGGGCTTCTCGGCCGGCGCGGGGGCGACCGTGGGCGCGACCGCTGGAGCGGGCTCAGGTGCCGGCCCCGCCGCCGTGGGCGCCGTGGTGAGCACCGTCTCGATGCCCTCGTCGTCCTTCACCGCGGTGGGCGCCACGGTCTCGACCGGCTCGCGCGGGCGGGCCGTCGTGGTGGTGTCGGCGGGGGCGTCGGGCCGCAGCGACCAGGCCGCCGCGGCGAGGGCGGTGCCGGCCACCACGGCCGCCAGCGCGTAGGCGGGCTTGCGGGACCGGGGGGGCGCGGGCGGGACCGGGACCTCCGCCACCACTTCCGTGACGACGGGCAGCGCGTGCGCCACGGTGCTGTCGGGGTCGGCCTCGCGCGTGGCGCGCGGACGGGGTTCGGGCCGTGCGTTCAGGTCCTTGCGGAACGCCTCGATGGTGGGCGTGCGCAACTCGGGGCGCACGACCAGCGCGCGGTCGATGGCGCGCAGGAACTCGGGGCTGTAGCGGCCTGCGGCGGTGATCTCGAGCGGCTCGTACGCGTCGTCGAGCATGCGGGCCACGGCGGGCGGGGGCGTGTGGCCGGTGATGATCCAGTGCACGGTGGCGGCGAGTGCGTACACGTCGGTGGCCGGGCCCTGGCGCAAGCCGGGCACCTCGGCGTATTGCTCGATGGGGGCGTAGCCGGGCTTCAGGATGGTGGTGAGCGAATGCGTCATGCCGCCGATCACGCGGCGCGCCGCGCCGAAGTCGAGCAGCAGCGGGCGGTCGGCCGGGGGCAGCAGCAGGATGTTGTCGGGCGCGATGTCGCGGTGGTAGCAGTGGGCGGCGTGCAGCATCGCGAGGGCGTCGCACAGCGGCGTCAGCAGCCGGCGCAGCCAGGCCTCGTCGGGCGGGTGGGGCATGGCTTTCACCGCGGCCTGCAGTGTGCCCGCTTCGTAGAACGGCATCACCATGCACGCGGTGCCGTGGGCTTCCCAGAAGCGGTACACCTTGATGAGCGCCGCGTGGTCGAAGCGCGCGAGCAGGCGGGCCTCGTTGACGAAGCTGCGCAGGCCGGCCTCGAAGGTGTCGCGGTGGCGTTCGGACCGCGGGCTCACCGTGGTGCCATCGGCCCGCGACGCGAGCGTGGCCGGCATGTACTCCTTGAGCGCCACGCGGCGTTCGAGGGAGTGGTCCCACGCGAGGTACACGATGCCGAAGCCGCCTTCGCCGATCACGCGGATCAATTCGAACTCGCCAAGGCGCGTGCCTTCGGGCAGCGTGCCCGTGATGGTCAGTTTCGTCGACAAGGATGAGCCTCCAGCCTGTCGGGCACTGCGGCCCGATCCTCAGGGGGCTCACGATGCGGCAAAGCGGGAAGCGGCGTCAAGGCGTGGCCAAGAGACCTTTGGAAACGCCGATCATTCCATCATGCGCGACGGGCATGCTTGAGCACCGAGCGCACCAGCTCCTCCGTGTCGATGGGCTTGGTGACACGGTCCACCATGCCGGCGGCGATGCAGTTCGCGCGGTCTTCCTGCATCGCGTGCGCGGTCTGTCCGATGATCGGCAGGCCGGGGTCGGCGATGCGGATGCGTCGTGCGGTCTCATAGCCATCGATGCCCGGCATCATCAGGTCGAGCAGCACGACGTGGTACGGCGCGCCGTTCTGCGACGAGACGCGGTTCACCGCCTCGTGCCCGTCGGGCACGACCTCGGCCGACGCACCCTCGAGTTCGAGCAGGCCCTGGATCACGATCTGGTTGATGGCGTTGTCCTCCGCGACGAGCACCCGCATGCCGTCGAGCCGGTTGCGCGGCGACTCCACCCCGGCCGCACGACGCGCGCCGGCGAGGGCCGCGTCGTGCGTGGTGTCCGCCGGGGCCTCGGCCGCGGGCGGCATCGGCAGCCGCACCGTGAAGGCCGAGCCGGAGCCCGGCCGGCTCGAGACCGAGATGGTGCCGCCCATCAGCTCCACGAGGCGCTTGGAGATCGCGAGGCCGAGGCCCGTGCCGCCGTAGCGCCGCGTGGTGGTGGAGTCGGCCTGCTCGAAGGCCTGGAACAGCCGGCCCATCTCCTCCTCCGACATGCCGACGCCGCTGTCGGTCACCATCAGCATCAGCTGGTTGTCCATCAGGTCGACGTTGAGCGCGACGTGGCCGGCGTCGGTGAACTTCACCGCGTTGGACAGGAGGTTGAGCAGGATCTGTCCGAGCCGCAGCGGGTCGGTCATCACCACCTCGGGCACCCGCTCGTCGACGACGAGGCGCAGGTCGATGCCCTTCGCGAGCGCGCGATCCTGCACGAGTTCGATGGTGTGGCGAACGGCGGGCCGCAGCCGTGTGGGGATGCGGTCGAGCGTGAGTTTGCCGGCCTCGATCTTCGACATGTCGAGCACGTCGTTCAGGATGCCCTGCAGCAGCTTGCCGGCCTCGAGGATGCGGGCGAAGTTGCGGCGGGACTCGAGCGCGATGGCTGCGTCGCGGTGCCCGATCTGTGCGAAGCCGAGCACGCCGTTGAGCGGCGTGCGGATCTCGTGGCTCATGTTCGCGAGGAACTGCGACTTCGAGTCGTTCGCGGCCTCGGCCAGCTGCTTGGCGTGCTGCAGCGCGTTCCACGCGTGTTCACGCGCCCGGCCCGCGCGGGCCTGCTGGACGAGCGCGACCGCGGCCACCGCGGCGAGCGCCGCCCAGAACAGCAGCGTGAGCACGAGTTCGCGGCGCCACGGGGCGAGGAAGTCGGTGTCGGACAGCCCGACGAGGATGTACGCGGGGTACTCGCCGAGCTTGCGGAACATCAGCAGCCGGACGTGGTGGTCGATGGAGCTGCTCGCCGTGAACATCGCCTCGGTCTTGCCGGCACCGAGCGCCTGCAGCGTCTCGGGTGCCGACAGGCGCGGCGGGTTCTCGTCCTGCATCAGCGGGTGGTCGGGCACGCGCAGCAGCACCTGCCGATGGGCGTTGAACAGCGTGACCACGCCGTTCGATCCCACCTTCAGCGAGCCGAGCAGCGTGTTGAGCTGCGCCACCTCGATGTTGATGTAGACCACGCCGCCGGGCTGGCCCTTCGCGTCGAACAGCGGGCGCCCGATGGGCAGCACCCAGCGCTGCGAGATGCGTGACTTGAGCGGCAACCCCACCACGAGGCCGTCTCCGGCCATGGCCTCGATGAAGAACTGGCGCTGCGACACGTCGAACGGCTTGCTGCGGTCGACCCGCGTGCCGTACAGCACGCGGCCGTCGCGGGTGGCCGCGCGGATGTCGGGGGCATCGGCGAGCCGGTGCTGCAGGTCTTCCAGTGCCTTCGTGAACGCGTCGGGGTCCGGCGGCCCGGAGGTGCTGAGCCGGCGGTATTCGCTGGTCGCCGTCTGCAGCACGAGGTCGGCCGACTGGATGCGCGTGAACAGGTACCGCTCGAGGTTGAGCGTGAGGTTCTGCACGTTGTCGGCCGCCGCGTCCCGGTACCGCGCGTGGCTGAGCGACAACGCATGGGCGAGGAAGGCCCCGACCGCCACCAGCACGACCAGCGTGCCGACGGCGAAGCGGCGGAACGCTCGACGCCAATCCACGAATTCGATTTCTTCGTCCACGTGGCCTCTCCCTGGTGGATCTTGGGCCGTTATACGTGGCGATCGGGCGCTTGGGAACCGGTTTTCCTCGTAAGGCGGGAACCGGCCACGAACTTCGGGGGGGCCGGGGGCCGGCGGGCGACGCGCCCTGCGCGAAAATGCACGCCCATGACTTCGATCGTCCTGTTCGCCGCCGTGTCGGCGCTGTTCGTGTGGATCTCGCGCCACGCCCTGCGCAAGCCCGATTCCCACGGTTTCTACCGCTTCTTCGCCTGGGAGTGCATCCTGGCGCTGGTGCTGATCAACTTCCCCGTGTGGACCGTGAACCCGTTCGCGCCGCACCAGCTCGTGTCGTGGACGCTGCTGGCCGTCTCGGTGTTCCTCGTGGTCGACGGGCTGCGCCGGCTGCGCCGCGAGGGCCGGCCGGGTGCGGCCCGCACGGACGCCGAGCTGCTGTCCTTCGAGCGCACCTCGCAGCTGGTCACGTCGGGCACGTACCGCTACATCCGCCACCCGATGTACGCGTCGCTGATCCTGCTCGCCTGGGGCGCGTTCTTCAAGCAGGCCTCGTGGACCGGCGCGGCCCTTGCGTCCGGTGCGTCGGTGGCACTGCTGCTGACGGCACTGCGCGACGAGGCCGAGTGCATCGCGCACTTCGGCGAGGCCTATGCCGACTACATGGGTACCAGCAAGCGCTTCGTGCCGTTCCTGGTGTGAGCCCGATCAGGCGAGTGCCGGGATGCCCGGCATCGGGATGAAGCCCGGCAGGCGCCGCAGGCGGTCGATCCACGCGAGGATGTGCGGGTAGGCCGCGAGGTCGATGCCCCCTTCGCCCGCGAGCGCGGTGTACGGGAAACACGCGATGTCGCCGAGGGTGGCGCGGTCCTCCAGCGTGAGGTACGAGCCGGTGGCCGCCAGGCGGTCGTCCATGATGCGGAAGACGCGCTGCGCGCCGGCCTGCAGCTTCTCGAGGTCGAGGGTGGTGACGCCGAAACACTTCACGAGGCGTGCGCCCGAGGCGTTCATCACCTCGCCGCCACCGGTCGACAGCCACTGCTGGATGCGGCCCATCGACACCGGGTCGTCGGGGTACCAGCGCCGCGATGGGTCGTAGCGGGTGGCGAGGTACACGAGGATGGCCTGGGTGTCCCGCAGCAGCAGGTCGCCGTCCTGGAACACCGGCAGTTCACCGAACGGATTCAGGGCCAGGTACTTCGCCGACTTGTGCTCGCGGTTGCCGAAGTCGACCGGCACCCGTTCGTATTTCAGACCGAGGATGTTCAGGAACAGGCGGATCTTGTAGCAGCTGCCGGACAGGTCGAAGTCGTGCAGGGTGATCACGGGCGCCTCCTCGTCGCGTGGGACGAGGGGCACTGTAGGCGCGCTGCGCCGCGGTGTCGAGCCCCGAACTCAGCCGAGCGCGAGCACCCCGCCCACGACCGAGGCCGCACCGGCCAGCGCGGCCAGCACACCCGCGAAGCGCGGTGCATAGGGGAGCAGCAGCACGAGCGACAGGGCGCCCGCGGACAGGAACCCGACCCACACCACGGGCCCGATGGCGCCGCCCCATGCGCCGATGCACAACAGGAACCCGCCGGCGAGCAGCACGATGCCGGCGAGGCGCAGCAGGCGGCGCACCAGCGGGCTCGCATCGCGGCCCCACACCTGGTCGTGGTGGCGGTCCATCGCGAGGCACAGGCCGGTCATGCCGGCATAGCTGGTGGCGAGGCCGAGGACGGTGGCGGCGGCGATCGACAGCGGGGCCATCACGAGGTGGCTCCGATGGCGGCCGGCCGGCCCACGGCGGGCTGCGCCGCCTTCGGGCTGCGGCCCGGCTGGCGCGCCGCGCGGCGCAGGTGGGCGACGGCGGCGAGCATCAGCAGGCCCGACGCGAAGACGGTGGCCTCGACCCCGGCCGACAGCGCGTCGCCGCGGGCGATGGCCAGGGCCAGGTGGTCCCCGGTGGTGAAGGCGTTGAGCACGGGCAGCAGCAGGCACATCGCGGCACCGGCCGCCAGCTGCTCGATCCAGGCCTTGTGCACCGGGCGCACGAACGCGTGCAGCAGCGTGGCGACCCACACTGCGAAGAAGAGGGCGATTTCCCACGTGTTGCGGTGCTCGATCGCGAGCGGCACGAGCCGGTTGGCCCAGAAGAACGCGATGGAGGCGACCGCGAGGCCGGCCACCGAGGCGACGTTGAGCGTCTCGATCACGCGGTACACGCGCTGCGTGGCGCGGCCGAATTCGTTCTCCTGCTTGCGGCGGCGCTTCACGGTGAAGAGGATCATGCCGGTGGCGAGCATCGCGGCCCCGGCCAGCCCGCAGAAGAAGTAGAGCCACTTCGCCAGGTAGCCGCCGAACTGCACGAAGTGCAGCGCGTTCATCACCTGCTGCACGTGTTGCGCCGGGCCGCCACGCGAGCCGAGCGGCATCTCCACGTCGAGCACCTCGCCGGTGACCGCGTCGAAGGTCATCTCGCCGCTGCTGAGCGGACGCAGGCGGCCGTCCTGGGCCGCCTCGTCGCGGCGCCCGAACACGCGCAGGCTCGCGCTCGAATCACCGGGGTGTTCCACCACGACGAAGCTCGCCGGGCGGCCGAGCTTCTCGACGGCCCGCGCCGTGAGCGGGCCCATCGGCTTCACGGCCGCGGCGATGCCCGTTTCCTCGCGGTGCGCGGTCTGCTTCTGCACCTCGGCGAAGTAGGCGTCCTCGTTGCCCTTGTAGCGGGCCGCGATGCCGGCGGGCATGTAGGTCGCGTAGAACACGATCACGCCGGTGTACGAGATCATCAGCAGGAACGGCAGCATCAGCACGCCGGTGGCGTTGTGCGCGTCGAGCCACGAGCGCTGGCCCTTCTTCGGGCGGAACGTGAAGAAGTCCTTGAAGATGCGGCGGTGGGTCACGATGCCCGAGACCAGCGCGACGAGCATCGCGATGGTGGCGACACCGGCGATCCAGATGCCGGCCATGCCCGCGTGGAACTCGAAGTGCATGTGCACGAAGTGGTGGCCGCCCTCGGTCTCGCGGGTGAGGCCCGGCGGGATCGCCTGGCCCGTCGTCGGGTCGAGGCGGGCGCTCTGGAAGTTCTTCTTCTCGTCTTCCCAGAACACGCGCAGCGCGGGTTCCTCGTCGTCGGGCAGGCCGATGCTCCAGAAGTGCGACTTGGGCGCCACCTTCACGAGGTAGGCCTGCGCGCGGTCGACGATGGCGGGCTGCTGCTTCACCGTGTCGCCGGACGCGGCCGCAAGGGCCCGCCGCTCGGGGTTCATCCAGTGGGTGATGGCCTCGTCGAACACGCCGATGGCCCCGGTGAAGAAGATCGCGTAGAGCACCCAGCCGAGCCACAGCCCGCCCCAGGTGTGCAGCCAGGCCATCGACTGGCGGAAGGTGCCGTTCATGTGTTGAAGCCTCCGAAGGTGTCCAGCACGAGCGACAGCACGCCCATGGCGAGGGCCGGCACGATGAGGCCGAGCCAGGCCCGACGAAGCGTCTTGACCGCGAACACCCAGACGATCGCGCCGGTGTAGACGGCGTAGCTCAGCAGCGTGGCGGCCAGCACCGCTTCCGCACGTTCGGTGGGGAACAGGTAGCTCAGGAAGACCGTGGCGCTCGACACGAGCACGTAGCCGCCGAACACGGCCGCGGCGACGCGCGACAGCAATGCGTTCCGCGATGAAGTGGGAATGGCCTGCGCCATGGACGCTCCGTCAGGGGATGAAGGGGGCCGGCGCGGGGCGCCGCCGGGAGCGCGATTGTAGGCGTTTTCGCGGTACTGAGAAACATTCGCATTTGAAGGCCGGGCTATTTGGCGAGCGTTCCGAGCGCGGCGACGGCGTCGCGCATCACCGCGTCCATGAACCGCACGTCGTCGCCCTCCACCTGCGACGGCCCCAACCGCACGACCACCAGGTCGAGCGACGGCACGATCACGATGTACTGGCCCATGAAGCCGCGGGCGAAGAACGTGTCGCGCGGGGCGTGGGGCAGCCCCCAGGGCACGCCCCAGCCGGGCACGTCGCCGTCGGCCACGTTGACGTAGAAGCCGGCGCCGTAGCCGGTGCCCGGGGTGGCGGTGCGGGCACGGTCCACCCAGCCGGCGGGCAGCACGCGGCGGCCGCCGGCCACGCCGTCGTGGAGGTACAGCAGGCCGAGGCGCGCGTAGTCGCGTGCGCTGGCCGAGAAGGCGTGCGCGCCGAGCGGGGTGCCCGTGACGTCGAACTCGATCGTCGTGCGGGCCATGCCCAGCGGCCCGAAGAGGGTGGTGCGGGCATGGCGGACCACGTCCTCCGCGTGGCCGCCGAGCCGGTCGCGCAGCACCCGGGACAGCAGCGTGAAGTGCCCGTCCGCATAGGCCCAGCGGGTGCCGGGGGCGACGTCGAGCGGCGTGGCCTCGGCGAACGCCGCCGGGTCGGCCTCGAGGTACTTCATGCGGGTGGACGGGTCGAACGCGGTGGGCCGGTGGGTCAGCGCGAGGCCGCTGGTCTGGCGCAGCAGCATGTCGACGGTGATGGCGGCGCGCGGGTCGCCCGTGCCGGCCCACGCCGGCAGGCCGGTCGGACCGTCGGGGGCCATGCGGCCCGCGGCCACGGCCGTGCCCGCCAGCGCATGGGAGATCGACTTGGCGACCGACCAGCTCGGCATTGCGGTGTCGATGCCGTGGCCCGGCGCGTAACGCTCGGCCACGATGCGGTCGCGGTGCACCACCAGGACGGCCTTCGTGCGGTGGTGGGGCGGGGCGGGCGTGTCCGCGAACGCGCGGTCGAGCAGGTCGCGCCACGGGCCGGGCGCCGGTTCCACCGGCGCGGCGGCGTCCAGGGCGGGCCAGGGCGACTCGTACGTCACGGGGGGCAGCGTGCCGAACACCGGGGGCGTGCTGCCCTCGGGCAGCAGCACGCAGCCGTAGCCGTCGAGCCAGGCCGACTGCCGCTCGAAGCCGCCCGCGAACCGGGCCGACACGCGCCGCGTGTCGCGGTCGACGTCGTACGACAGCAGTGGCTCCGTCCAGGCCATGCCCGGCAGGCCGAGCACGTTCTCCGAAAGCACCTGCCCCGGCGGCTGCCCCGACGTGAAGACACCCGTGCACAGCTGCTGGCTCGTCAACCCGGCGGCGACACGCATCGGCGCCGTGGGACCCGCGGCGCAGGCGGCCAGCGCGAACGACAGGAGGGCGGTGCCGGCACGCGTCGGCAGGCGGGTCGGGAGGACGGGCATCTCGGTTGCTCCAGGACGGTGGAGGGGGCAGCGTAGGGCCCCCTGTTTAAGGTCCTTTTAATCGGCCGGGCTCCCGTATGATGAACCGACACCTCGCGGCAGTAAGACACCCACGTCACGCGGCGCCCTTCGGGCGTCGGGAAGGAAACAGGATGCCTCAGTGGTGGGAGCGGCTCTTCGGCCGACCGACGATCGACCGCCTCGCGCACCTCGTCGCGGCGGCGCTCCAGGCGCGTGGTTCGCCCGCGCTGACCTTCGATGCCGCGCAGCGCGAACTGCGCACCGGCGAAACCCCGCCGCGCATCTATTACCTCGGCAACGTCTTCAGCGACTACGTCCGCGCCTCCCGGGCCCAGCGTCCCGCAGTGGTCGCCCGGTTCGTCGAGGCCCTGGCCGCCGCCGAGGAGGCCATGCCGTTCAGCTACGCCGCGGCCCGCCCGCACCTGATGCCCGTGGTGCGCGGCGCCGGCGAGGACGACCTCGCGCGGCTGCAGGCGCGGCGGTCCGGTGCCACCGAGTCGGAGGTGGCCACGTTCCATCCCGCGGCCCGGCCCCTCTTCGGCGAACTCACGGTGGGCCTCGCGTACGACACGCCCCATGCCATCCAGCGCCTGAGCACCGACCAGCTGGCCGACTGGGGTGTCGCGTTCGAAGACGCGTTGCGCGATGCCCTCGACAACCTGCGCGCGCGGCCCGAGACCCCCGGCTGGGTGGCGCTCGGGCACGGCGTCTGGTCCGGGCAGTGGGGCGATGACTACGAGTCGTCCCGCCTCCTGCTGCCCGACCTCATCCACCGCCTCGGCGTGCACGAGCCGGTGGTGCTCACGCCCCTGCGGCGCATGCTGCTCGTGACCGGTGCGCGCAACGAGGCGGGTCTCGCCGAGATGGCGCGCGTGAGCCTCGAGGCCTTGCAGGAGCAGCCGCGCTGGCTGTCGGTCACGCCGATGCGGCTCGTCGACACGGGCTGGGAGCCGTTCGAGCCGCCGCCGGACTGCGCCGCCGCGTTCGCCGAACTCGCGGCCATCGAACGGGCCGAGCGCTACGCCACGCAGAAGGCCGCGCTCGACGACCTGCATGCACGCGACGGCGTCGACGTGTTCGCGGCCGACGTCACGCTGTGGCGTTCGCCCGACGGATCGCCCCGGGCCGTGACCACGTGGACGCGCGGCGTCACCACATGGCTGCCCCGGGCCGACCTGGTGGTGCTGGTGGACGGCGAGGTGTCGCTCACCGTGCCGTGGGCCGACCTGCGCGAGCTGGTGGGGGCGCTGATGGCACCGCTCGACATGCAGCCCGAACGTTTCGAGGTGACGGCGTTCCCCGACCGCGCGGCATGGACCGCGCTGGCGGCACGGGGCGTGTGAGTCAGAGGAAGCTCTCGGGCGTCACCGCCCACAGCACCTCCGACAGGAAGCGCCGCCAGGCGGTGGTGTCGGGCTCCACGTCGGTGGTGACCGTCACGCCGCCCTCGTCGCGTTCCCACACGAGGCGGTCGTCCCGCCACGAGACGCGGTAGCACTGCGTCGCCAGCACCTCGTCGAGTCCGGCCCGCAGTTCCAGCGCGAGGGCCTCGCTGTCGATGACCACCGCGGTTTCCGTGTTGAGCCACACCGACCGCGGGTCGCCGTTGAACGAGCCGATCACCACGGTGCGGCCGTCGACCACCATCGTCTTCGCATGCAGGCTGGTGCGCGAGCGGAAGGGGCCCGAGCCGCCGTCCTTCACCTCGGGGTCGCGCACGGGTTCGAGCGGACGCAGTTCGTAGAGCTCCACGCCGGCGCGTGCGAGGCCGGGCCGGTAGTGCGCGTAGCCGCCGTGCGCCGGGATGACGTCGTTGGCCCCCAGCGAGTTCGTCACGATGCGCACGCGCACGCCCTGGTCCACGAGGGTCTGGAACTGCTTCACGCCCAGGTCGCGCGGCACGAAGTAGGCCGAAACGAGTGTCAGCTGCTTCTTCGCGCCCAGCAGCATCTGGCGGATGCGCGGCCCGATGCGCACGCCCTCGCGCGCGGCCGAGGCCTCGCCGCCGGCCTTCTCCGGGAGGTCGTAGAGCACCTCGGCGGGTGCCCACGTGAACGGCACGGTGCCGGCGAGCAGGTGGCTCGCGAGCGATGCGGCGCCCGGCAGCGGCGTGACGTCGTTGCCCACGGGCGGCAGGGCCTCGGGCAGTGTCGCGAGGAAGTGTTCGACGGGGATCGCGTACGGGCTGTTCCAGTAGGCGTCGAACGCGGCCGAGGTCTGCTGCGCGACCGGCCCGGCGGCCAGCACGTCGAGGTCCACGAACGCGGTGGCGGCGCCGGTGCCGAAGTACTCCTCACCGAGGTTGCGGCCGCCGACGATCGCCACCGCGTTGTCCGCGATCATGGCCTTGTTGTGCATGCGCCGGTTCAGCCGGTCGTTGTCGAGGAGGAACTCGGTCGTTCGCCAGAAGCCCATCGTGCCGCGCACGCGGAACGGGTTGAACACGCGCACGTCGATGTTGGGGCGGCGCGCGAACGCGGCGGCGAGTTCGTCGCGGTTCTCGGTGTGGATGTCGTCGATCAGCAGCCGCACCCGCACCCCGCGTTCTGCCGCCTGCGACGCGAGCCGCAGCAGCGTGCGGCTCGTCGTGTCGTCGTTGATGATGTAGTACTGCAGGTCGAGCGTCTTGCGCGCGGCCAGTGCCAGCGCATGGCGCGCGGTCAAGGCCTGGTTGCCGCGGGGCAGCAGCCGGAAGCCCGACTCCCCCGAGTGGGCCGCGGCGAGTTCGGCCACCGCGTCGCCGAGCGGCGTCGACGTGCCGGGCGGCAGCGCGTACGAGTCGGGCCGGGGCAGGTCGGTGCGGATCGACACGCAGCCTGACAGCAGCCACGCCAGGGCCAGCCAATGTGCGGGAGCAACGGAAGAACGGCTCGACGGGGGCAGGGGCATGGGCAGTCCGCGTGGTGCGTTCCCATGGTAGCCCGGCTGCGGAAGATCCGCCTGCGCCCCCCGACCGCGTCGGACACGAGGCTTTTGGCCGAGGCGGGGATCTCCCCGCCGCGTCCCGGGCTCAGGTGTCCGTTCCGCGCGCCACCCACTCTCCGAAGCGCGAGACGTCGATGTTCGAGCCGCACACGACCAGCGCGACCCGCTTGCCGTCGAGCCGCGAGCGCAGCGGCCCGAGCAGCGCGGCCGTGGCCGCCGCCGCGGCGGGTTCGGCCACCAGCTTCATGTCGCGGTACAGGTGCGCCATCGCGCGGCACAGTTCCTCGTCCCACACGCGCACGATCTCGTCGACGAAACGCCGGCACACGCCGAAGCTGTAGGGCAGCGTGTACGGCGCGCCGAGGCTGTCGGCGATGGTGTCGACCCTGTCGAGCTTCTCGGGCGCACCGGCGCGGAAGCTGCGGTACATCGCGTCGGCGCCATACGGTTCGATGCCGAACACCTGGCAGTCCGGGTTGACCTGCTTCACCGCGGCGGCGATGCCGGCGCACAGGCCACCACCGCCCACGGGCACGACGACGGCGTCGAGGTCCGGCACCTGCTTCATCAGCTCGAGGCCGATGGTGCCCGTGCCCTCGGCCGTCAGCGCGCCGTCGAACGGGTGCAGCATGGTGCGGCGCTCGTCCTCGACGACGCGCAGCGCGAGCGCGAAGGCCTCCTGGATGGTGTCGGTCAGCACCACCTGCGCGCCTTCGGCCTCGCACGCGGCGATGCGCGCGGGGCTCGCGCTGCGGGGCATGCACACCTTCGCGTGTGTGCCGGCCACGCGGGCGGCGTAGGCCACCGCGATGGCGTGGTTGCCGGCGCTGGCCGCCACCAAGCCGCGCGAGAGCGCCGCGTCGTCCATGGCCGCGATGTTGTTCAGCGCGCCGCGCAGCTTGAAGGTGCCGGTGCGCTGGAAGAGTTCGAGCTTGAGCCACACCTCGGTGCTCGGGTCGAGCGCACGCTCGACGATGCCGGTCTGCCAGCGCCACACGGGCGTTTCGAGCACCTTGCCGCGCAGGCGGTCGGCGGTGGCGCGCAGCTGGTCGAGGGAGGGGTAGGGGGCCGAGAAGGCGGTGTTCGTGGTGTCCATGTCGATTCGGGGTTCGCTGAAGGGGGCGCGGGGCGCGACGGAACGTGGGACCGTCGAGCACCGGCACGCGCCGCAGCTCAACGATCCGGGCGAATTCGAATGGAAATGACGGCCGCGGACGCCACGGCGCCGCCGCGCACGGAACGTGCGGACAGGGGGGGCGTGGGCTGGAACCGGTTCATGGTCGGGCCATCATAACCGCCGGGCTCGCGGTCGTCACGCCGACAGTGCGACCGCGCGGTGCAGCCACGCCGGCCCGGTCACGGCGCCGGCGAGGAACCGGCCCACCTGCCGCCGCGCCACCTTCATGCTGTGCGTGCCGCCCTCGGCGGACGCGTGGGCGGGGGTGTCCACCAGCGCGTCGGTCAGGTTGACGGGCTGCACCAGCACCCAGTCGAGGCCGCTGTCGCGCACGAGGGCCTCCTGGCGTTCGGTGTCGGCGATCTGCGGCGCGAGCAGCAGGCGGAACACCAGGCGTTCGACGAAGGGCAGGCGGTCGCGGGTCTCGCCCACGCCGTAGCTCGACTGCACGACGAGGCGGCGCACGCCGTGGCGGCGCATCGCGTCGATCACGTGGCGCGTGCCGGCGGAGCGCACGTCCATCGGCGTCGCCCGCGGGCCGCGCAGGCGGACGGTCAGCGCGTTCTCGTGGATGCCGAGCGTGACCACCACGGCGTCGTGGCCGGGCACCACGCGGTCGATGTCGGCGGGGTGGGTGGCATCGCCGTCCACGCAGCGCAGGTGGGGCGACAGGTCCCGCAGGCGCGAGGCGCCGCGGGCGAATGCGGTGACCTGGTGGCCCGCGGCAAGCAGGGATTCGAGGGCAGCGCGGCCGGAGCCGCCGGTGGCGCCGATGACCAGAACGTTCATGTCGATCTCCTCGGTGAAGTGGTTGAGGCGTCCAGTGTCTGGCGCCGGTCCTGGACGATCCATGCCCGCAAGTCTGCTTTCGATGCTCGAACGTCCAGGGTTGCTGGACGGACGGGCCGAAGCGGCGCACAGTCGACCCATGGACACCCCGCCGCCCCCCGACCTCTGGCCATCGATCGACCCGCTCGGCGAAGCCCTGCACGCGCTGCGCATGAGCGGCGTGTTCTGCTGCCGTTCCGAGGCCACCGCGCCGTGGGGCGTCGCGATGCCGCCGATGGCCGGCTGCGCGATGTTCCATGTGGTGACCGAGGGGCAGTGCTGGATCGAGACCCCCGACGCACCGGCCCGCTGCCTGCGGCCCGGTGACTTCGTGCTGGTGCCGCACGGCCACGGGCACCGGCTCGTGAGCGAGCCGGGCGGCCACGCGGACGAACTGTTCGCGCTGCCGCGGGAGTTCACGAGCGGCCGCTACGAGGTGCTGCGCTTCGACGGCGGGGGCGCGGCCTGCGGCCTCGTGTGCGGTGCCGTGAAGTTCGAGGACCCCGCCGCGCGACGCCTGATCGCGCTGCTGCCGCCGATGCTGTGGATCGAGTCGGGGGAGGCGCCGTGGATGCAGGCGACGCTGCAGCACCTCGCGGCCGAGGCCCGGCAGATGCGCCCGGGGGGCGAGGCGGTGGTCACGCGGCTCGCCGACATCCTGATCATCCAGGCGATCCGCGCCTGGATGGCGCACGACACCACGGCGCGCACCGGCTGGCTGGGCGCGTTGCAGGACCGGGCGATCGGCGCGGCGCTCGCGGCGATCCACCGCGACCCCGCGCGCGACTGGACGCTGGTGTCGCTCGCGGCCTCCGCCGCGATGTCGCGCTCGGCCTTCGCCGCGCGGTTCACGCAACTCGTAGGGGTGCCGGCGATGCAGTACGTGGCGCAGTGGCGCATGCAGGTGGCGCACACGCGGCTGGCCGAACACGGTGGGGCCATCCCCGAGGTGGCCGAGGGTGTGGGCTACCAGTCCGAGGCGGCGTTCAGCCGCGCGTTCAAGCGCCACCTGGGCGTGGCGCCCGGCGAGGTGGTGCGGCGGGCCCGTGCCGCCGCTCAGTAGCCGTACAGCTCGGCCGGGTTGTCGACGAGGATGCGGCGGGCGTGTTCACCGAAGCGGGCTTCGGCCCAGCCGAGCAGCGCGCGGTTGTCGGGGTGGGGCTTCACGTTCGGGTGCGGCCAGTTGCTGGCCCACACGCAGCGGGACGCATGGTGGCGCACGAGGGCGTCGGCCAGCGGCACGATGTCCTCGTAACCCGGCGGCCCTTTCTTCGACGTTTCGTAGGGCGCCGCCACCTTGATCCAGCACCGGCCCTCGTCGAGCACGCGGCGCAGCGACAGGAACGAGGTGTCGTCGGGCGTGGTGGGGCCGAGGAACTTGCCGATGTGGTCGATGACGAGCTTGCCGGGCAGGCGGCGCAGGCGTTCCTCGTACTGAGGCAGGTCGCGGCCGTCGAGCTGCAGGTCGATGTGCCAGCCCATCGGGGCGATGCGTTCGGCCAGCGGCTCCAGCGCGTCCCACGGCAGCAGGCCGCCCGACAGCATCATGAAGCGGATGCCGCGTGCGCCGGCGTCGTGCAGGCGCTTCAGTTCGGCGTCGTCGACGTCGGGTCGCACCACGACGACCGCGCGGGCGCCGTCGCCGAGCCGGGCCACGGCCGAGAGCGTGCAGCGGTTGTCGAAACCGTAGCCGGTGGGCTGCACGATGATCGCCCGCTGCAGGCCCAGCGCCTGCTGCACCGCGCGGTAGGCCGGGGTGGGGGCATCGGGCGGCGTGAACGTGGCCGTGGGCGCCAGCGGGTAGCCGGGCTCGTAGATGTGCACGTGCGTGTCGCACGCGCCGTCGAACGCGAGAGGGGACATGTCGATTCCGGAGGGAAGAGGGGTCAGCCCGCGGTGCTGTCCGCGGTGTCGGCGAAGGCCGGCCACTGGCGCAGGCGGCGGGCGTCGGGGGCGTTGACGGCGCCGACGGGGATCTCGCCGCGCAGCAGCGCGGTGAGCTGGGTCACGGTTTCCATCGACTGGTGTTCGACGGCCGGAGGGGTCAGGCCGCCGATGTGGGGCGTGGCGACCACTTTGGGGTGGGACGCGAGCCGCAGGCTGGGCATCTGGTCCGGCGCCATGCCCACGTCGAGCGCGGCGCCGCCGAGGGGCCCGTCCAGCGCCTCCAGCAGCGCGGCTTCGTCGACGAGTTCGCCGCGCGCCGCGTTGATGAAGAAGCTGCCGGGGCGCATCGCGGCGAAGGTTTCGGCGTTGAACAGGTGGTGGGTCTCGGCCTTGGCCGGGGCAAGGCACACGACGAAGTCGCTGTGCTTCAGCAGTTCGGGCAGCGCGACCTGGCGCAGCGACCCGTGCGCGGCCACGGGCTCGGGCGTGGTGACGAGCACGGTCATGCCGCAGGCCTGGGCGAGGTCGCACACGGCCTGCCCGATCTGCCCGTAGCCCACGACGCCGACCGTGGCGCCCCGCAGCTGGCGGCCCATGAAGGGCGGCAGCGGCCAGCCGGCGTGGTACGCCGCGGCGTAGCGGCTGATGCCGCGGCCGAGGTCGATCATCGAGGCGATCACCCACTCGGCCACCGCGGCGACGAAGCCGGCGCTGGCCTGCGTGACCAGCACGCCGTGGCGGCCGGCGGCCGGCACGTCCACGGTGCGGATGTCGATCGCGCAGCGCAGGAAGGCGGCCAGCCGCGGGCATTGCGCGAACAGCGTCTCGGGCCCGGGTGTGCCGCGGTACGCGATCAGCGCGTCGCAGCCGTCGAGGGCGTCGACCAGCGCGGGGAGGGGGAGCTCGTGCGGCGTCTCGTTGAGGCGGACGTCCGCCACGTCGCGCAGCGCCGACAGCGCGCGTTGTCCGAAGTAGTGCTCGAACTTGTCCTGGGGATGGCTGACGAAAACCGTGGTCATGGTCTGGCTTTGCTGGGGGATTTCCTGGCGCCGGGCGGTGGCGCGACGGACTCGCGCTCCACCAGGCGCACCTGGCTGAACAGTTGCTCGCGCGGGGCCGCGCCGTCGGTGGCGACGGCCTCGACCATCGCGTGGGCCATCTCGCGGATCGGCATCTGCACGTGCGTGAGGCCCGGGTTGGACAGCGCCGCGAGGAACAGGCCGTCGATGCCGACCACCGACACGTCCTGCGGCACGCGAAGGCCTCCCTCGCGCAGCCCGGCCATCAGGCCGAGGGCCATCAGGTCGTTCAGCGCGACGATGCCGGTGGGGCGCTTCGGGTCCGCGGCCAGCTGCAGGCCGGTGGCCCGGCCCACCTCGGCGATCACCGAGTCGCCGTATTCGTCGAGCGTGCCGCCGTCGAGCACCACGGCGCTCTTCGACAGGCCGGCGGCCTCGGCCGCGGCGCGGAAGCCCGCGATCTTGTCGCTGCGGCTCATGGTCATGCCCGACACCGTGACGAACGCAAGCCGCTGGTGGCCCTGCGCGATCAGGTGGTCGGCGGCGAGCCGTGCCGCCTCGAAGTTGTCCGGGGTGACGTGGCCCACGCCGGTCTTCTGGCCGAGCGTGGCGCGCCGGTCGTAGCTCATGACCGACATGCCGCGTTCCACCGCGCGCTCGAGGTGGCGCTCGTCCGCGAGCGAGGAGATCACGATCACGCGGCGCACGCCGTGCGACAGCAGGTCCTCGAAGAACGCGGCCTCCTTCGCGGCGTCCCGGTACGTGCTGCCGATCAGCAGCCGCAGCCCGAAGCGGTCCTGCGCGAAGGTTTCGACCTCGCGGGCGATGAACCCGTACATCGGGTTGGACATCGACGGCACCAGCAGCCCGAGGAGCGGGGTGTGCCCCGTCTTGAGCTGCTGGGCCAGCTTGCTGGGGCGGAACTGCAGCGCCTCGATGGCCGCCTCGACCCGCTGGCGGGTCTCGGGGCGCATGCGGTCGGCGCGGCCGTTGAGCACGTTGGACACGGTGCTGGTCGACACGTCCGCGTGGCGTGCGACATCCTGGATGGTGGTCACTGTTGGAGTACCCGGGAGAGGCATCGGCTACAGGCCGAGCCGGTTCGGCAGCCACAGCGAGAACGACGGCACCAGGACGAGCACGATCAAGGTGACGAGCAGAACAGCCAGGTACTTCATCATAGGCCGGGTCACGTCCTTCACCGTGGTGCCCGTGATGGCGCAGGTGGCGAAGAGGCCGAGGCCGATCGGCGGCGCGAAGAGGCCCAGGCCCATCGCGATCACCATCACCGTGCCGAAGTGCAGCGGGTGGATGCCCAGCTGCTGCGCGATGGGGGTGAGCAGCGGTCCGAAGATGATCAGGGCCGGCGCACCTTCCAGCACGGCACCGAAGATGATCATGATGCCCACCGACAGCAGCAGGAACATGAGGCTGCCGTAGTCGTTCGCGAACGCGATCATCGAGGCCGACACCAGCTGCGGGATCTGCTCGATGGTCAGCGCGAACGACACGCTGGACGCGGCGGCCACGATGAACAGGATGCTGCCCGCCATCGACGCCGACTTCACGAACAGGCGCGACACCGAACGCAGCGTCAACTCGCGGAAGGCGGCGCCCCCCACCAGCAGCGCGTAGACCACGGCGAAGGCCGACACCTCGGTGGAGGTGGCGACGCCGGACGTCACGCCCTTGCCGATCATGCCCACCATGATGAACGCCACGAGCGCGCCACCGATCAGCGGCAGCAGCGGCGTGCGCTTCTCGAAGGCGTCGTCGGGGTTGATCTTCTTGCCCACGATGACCGCGATGACGGCCAGCGACAGCGCGAGCACCGCTGCGGGCACGAGCCCCGCCATGAACAGCCCCGCGATGGAGATGTTGGCGACGAAGCCCATGATGATCATGTTGATGCAGGGCGGGATCGTCTCGGCCATCACCGCCGTGCACGCGAGCAGGCCGGCGGCCTCGTTGGGATCCTGCTTCGTGCGGCGCACGGCCGGCATCACGATGCCGCCCACCGCCGCGATGTCTGCGAGCTTGGAGCCCGACACACCCGAGAAGAAGGCCGTGGCGGTGATCGAGATGATGCCGAGGCCCCCGCGCACGCGGCCGAAGATGCGCAGCAGCAGCTCGATCAGCCGCGACGACATCCCGTTGGCCTCCATCAGCAGGCCGGCCAGCACGAAGAACGGAATCGCCAGCAGCACGAAGTGGTCCGCGCCCGCCATCACCTGCTGCGAGTACACGAGCATGGGCAGCGTGGGGTCGGACAGGAAGTACAGCAGGGCGGAGAACGCGAGCACGAAGCCGATGGGCACGCCGAGCACCAGGCCGCCGACGAAGGCGACGCCCAGCAGCAGGCCGTGCGGGATGGCGTGGTCGGGCATCACGCGGTTCCAGCCGAACACGAGCACGGCGACGAGGGCGCAGCCCACGAGCGTGTTGACGACGAGGCGACGCGGGCCGTTGCAGGCGTTGGCGATGGCGAAGAGGGTCATGAACGCGCTGCCGAACACCACCGGGAACACGTAGAGCCACTGGGGCAGGCCGATGGACGTGGTCTGTTCCCAGGTGTCCACGAGCAGCAGCACCGAGGACAGGCACAGGCTGGCCGAGACCCCCGCGATGATCCAGTGCCCCACCTGCACCATGGCGGGCTGCCAGCTCGCCGGCAGCTTGTCGCGGAAGATGTCGACGCCCACGTGCTGGCTGCGCGCGAGCACCGTGGCGGCGCCGAAGAACACCAGCACGATCATCAGCGCGCGGGCGATCTCCTCGGCCCAGTCCACCGGGTCGTGCAGGAAGTAGCGGAACACCACCGACAGGAACACCACCACCACGTCCACCGCGAGGACGATGCCGGACAGCACCTCCGTCGTGTGGGTCAGGCGGCTGAGCCAGGTGCCCGCCGTGGTGTCCGAGCGGAAGCCCAGCGGCGGGGCCGTTGCGGCCACAGCGCTCACGCCTGCCCCCGGGCCGCGTCGATCGCGGCGAAGAGCGGGGCGGTCGCCGGGTACTGCTTCGCGAAACCGGACCACAGCGACTTCTGCATCTCGGCGCGCACCGCGGCGCGTTCGGCGGCGGCCATCGGGAAGAACGTCATGCCCTTGGTCTTCAGTTCGTCGACCGCGGCGGCGCTCTTCTGGTTGGCGATGGCGCGCTGCTGCGCGGTGGCGTCGGCCACGGCCTTCATGAAGGCGGGCTTCAGGTCCGCGGGGATCTTGCTCATGCCACGCTTGCCGATCACCACCACCATCGGACTGAAGAGGTGTTCGGTGACCCAGCACGACTTCACGACCTCGTTGAGCTTGCTGGCCAGCACCGTGGCGGCGTCGTGCTCGAAGCCGTCGACCACGCCGGTCTGCGCGGCCATGTACAGCTCGCCGAACGGGATCGGCGTGGGGATGGCCCCCATCACCTTGAAGGTCTCGATGAAGGCCGGCGTGGGCAGCACGCGCAGCTTCACGCCCTTCACCTCGGCCAGCGACTTCACCGGCGCCTTCGTGTAGACGCTGCGGGCACCGAAGTGCGAGGCCCAGGTCAGCACGGAGCAGCCCGAGCGCTTGTTCAGGATGTCGTCGAGCTGCTTGCCCGCCGCGCCGTCGAGCGCCCGGCCCGCGTGGGCGTAGCTGTCGAACAGGTAGCCGAGGTCCAGCATGCCGATCTCGGGGGCCACGGTGGCGAAGATCGACGAGCCGGTGACCATCATGTCGATGGAGCCCACCTTCACCTGCTGCACCACGTCGGCTTCCTTGCCGAGCTGGTTGTTCGGGAAGTAGTCGATCTTGAAGCGGTCGCCGGTGCTGGCCTTCAGCGCGGTCTCGAAGCTGCGGTACCAGACGTAGTGGGCGGCGTTTTCGTCGGCGAGCATCGACGAGGAGAAGCGCAGCGAGATGGGGGCCTGGGCGCGGGCGACGAACGGGGCGCCCGTGGCGGCGGCCACGGTGGTCACGGAGGCGGCCTGAAGAAAGCTTCTGCGGGAAGTCATGGGGTACTCCAGATAAGAAAAACGACCCGAAGCGCGGCGGGCCCACCGTTTGTGTATCGGTTTACTGCAACGGTTTACTGTAACGGTTTACCGATTTTTGACGGTCTAGGGATTACCCGGTCATGCGCAAGCGCGTCGCGGTTCCCGCCAACGCGTCATCCCGGCGGAGGCCGGGACCCTGGGCGTTTAGACGACGCTCAGGATCCCGGTCTGCGCCGGGATGACGGTGGGGGGGTAGTTCGAGGAGGGGTCAGCGCACGTACGCTTGGGTCAGCGCCGCCGGGGACGTCTGCCTTCCCACGAGCCCGCCCACCGCCAGCAGGGCCAGCAGGTACGGAAGCATGATCAGCAGCGCCCCGGGCACCTCGATGCCCATCGCGGGCAGCTGGAACTGCAGCGCGGTGGCCGCGCCGAACAGCAGGCAGGCGCCGGCCGTGCGGCCGAACTTCCAGTTGCCGAAGATCACCGCGGCGATGGCGAGGTAGCCCGCGCCGCTGGTCATGCCTTCGGTGAACGTGTGGATGTCGCCGATGGACAGGAAGCAGCCTGCCAGCGCCGACGTGAAGCCGCAGAACAGCACCGCGCCGTAGCGCACCGCGTTGACGGACAGGCCCGCCTTGTCGAGCGCGCGCGGCGCCACGCCGGCCGAGTGGATCGCGAGGCCGAGCGCGGTGTATCGCATGACCCACGCGGCGGCGAGGATCACCACCACCGCCACGTACAGCAGCCAGGCCTGGCGGAACACCGCCTCGCCGAAGACCGGGATGTCCCCGAGGAAGGGCGGGGCCCACTTCTCGAGGCCGGGGATGGTCTCGCGCGAGCGGCCGCCGAAGATCTCGCGGTACGCGAGCGTGGTGGCGCCGAGCGCGAGGATGTTGATGCCGATGCCCGTGACGATCTGGTTCGCCCGCAGCGTGATGCTGAGCCAGGCCTGCAGCAGCGCCACCGGCATCACGGCGGCCAGGCCGATCAGCAGCCCGAGGCCCGGCGACCCGGTGGCCCACGAGCCCACGGCACCTGCGAACGCACCCGTCAGCATCATCCCCTCGACGCTCATGTTGAGCACGCCGGCCCGTTCGCTGACGAGTTCGCCGGTGGCCGACAGCAGCAGCGGCGCGGCCAGGCGCAGCGTGGAGCCGACGAACACGGCGGCCATTTCTTCGGTCATCGCGGAGTCTCCTTCTTGTCGAGGCGGTGCGCCGCACCGGCGAGTGTCACGATGATCAGGCCCTGGATCACGACGACGAGGGCCGTGGGCACGTTGGCCGACATCTCCATGTTGATGCCGCCCGAGCGCAGGAAGCCGAACAGCAGCGAGCCGGCGATCACGCCGGTGACCGAGCCCCGCGCGAGGAGGCCCACGACGAGGCCGTCGAACCCGTAGCCCGACGAGAAACCGGTCTTGAGCGAGTACTGCTCGCCCTGCAGCATGAAGGCGCCGGCGAGGCCGCCGAGGGCCCCCGCGGCGAACAGCACGCCCACCACCGACGACACCATCGGCATGCCGGCCCGGCGCGCGGCCAGCGGGTTCAGGCCCACCGCGCGCAGGCGCAGCCCGAGCACGGTGTGGTTGAGCACGAGGGCCACGACGATCGCGAGCACGATGCCCACGGGCAGGCCCCAGTGCAGCGGCATCGAGAAGTCGCCGGTCAGCAGCGGGATCTTCGTCGGGTCGGGAATCTCGAGCGACTCCGGCAGCGTGGTGGCGTTACTGACCGGCTGGCGCAGCAGCTGTTCGCTCTGCACGCTGCCGTACACCATCCACACCGCGATGAACGACAGCATCAGCGTGCTGATGACCTCGTTCGTGCCCACCTTGGCCTTCAGCACGCCGGCGATGGCGCCCCACAGGCCGCCCGCGAGTGCGGCGGCGAGGGCGGGCAGCACGAACGAGAGGCCGGCGGGCAGGTCCTTCGCCCCGCCGTACAGCGCCACTGCGGTGGCGACGATGCCACCCACGGCGATCTGGCCTTCGCCGCCCACGTTGGTGAGGTTCGCGCGCTGTGCGAGCACGAAGCCGAGGCCCACGAGCGCAAACGCGAGGCTGCGGTTCAGCGAGGCCGCCACCGCGTACGGCGAGCCCCACGCGCCCTCGGCGAACGCCTCGACGGCGTCGGCCACCGGCACGCCCATCAGCGCGACCAGCAGCAGGCCGAAGGCGAGGGCGCCCAGCACGGCGGCGAGGGAGATCCAGACGGCGGGCCGCGCGAGGGCGGACCGCCAGGGCGAGGTCATGGCAACGGTGTTCATTCGGTGTGTCCCGCCATCCAGGCGCCGATGCGGTCGCGGTGTCCCGCGTCGGCCGGGCACTGGCCCATCACGCGGCCGCGGTACAGCACCACCACGCGGTCGGCGACGGCGAGCAGTTCGTCCAGTTCGGAGGAGATCAGCAGCACGCCCACGCCACGGTCGCACGCGGCGCGGATGTGGCCGTACACGGCCTCCACCGCGCCCACGTCGAGGCCCCGCGTCGGCTGGGCCGCGAGCAGGAACGAGAGGCCGTCGAGCGTGAGTTCGCGCGCCAGCACGGCCTTCTGCTGGTTGCCGCCGGAGAGACCGCCGAAGGTCACGTCGGGGCTGGCGGCGCGCACGTCGAAGCGCTGCATCAGCGCGAGCGCGTCGCGGCGCATCGCCGCGCGGTCGAGCAGGCCGAAGCGCCGGTAGCGGCCCAGGCGGTCGAGGAAGAGGTTCTCGGCGACGCTCATGCCGGTGATGCAGCCGACCGCATGGCGGTCTTCCGGCACGATGCCGACGCCGGCCGCGGTCAGCGCGCGGGGCGCCGCGGTGGTGAGTTCCTTGCCCGAGGCGAACCAGCGGCCTTCGGTGGCGGGCAGCAAGCCCGACAGCACGGCGCCGAGTTCGCTCTGGCCGTTGCCCTCGACCCCGGCCACCGCGACGATCTCGCCGGGTTCGACGAGCAGCGTGAAGCGGTCGAGCCGCACGACCCCGTCGGGGTCGCGCACGGTGAGGCCGTCGACCATCAGCGCGGGTTCGGGCTTGCGCGAGGGGCCGGCGGGCGGCGGGGTTTCGGTGCGCTCGCGCGGCCGCAGCGGGCTCGTGTCGCGCTGGATCATCGCGCGCACGAGGTCGTCGAGGTCCTGCTCGGGGTGGTCGGAGCGGGCGGCGATGCGGCCGCCGCGCAGCACGGTGGCGCGGCGCGCCACACGCTTGATCTCGGCGAGCTTGTGTGTGACGAGCAGGATGCCGCAGCCGGTGGCGGCGACCCGCTCGCAGACGTCGAGCAGCGCCGCGATCTCGGCGGGCAGCAGCACTGCGGTGGGCTCGTCGAGCACCAGCAGGCGCGGCTCGCGCATCAGGCACTTGACGATCTCGACGCGCTGGCGCTCGCCGATGGAGAGGTCCTGGATGCGCGCGTGGGGCGACAGCTGCAGCCCGTAGCGCGCGGAGAGGTCGGCGATGCGGTCGGCGCAGTCGCGCCGGCGCAGCACGCCGCGGGTCTGCTGGCCGAGCAGCAGGTTGTCGACGACGCTCAGGTCGGGCACGAGGCTGAAGTGCTGGTGCACCATCGCCACGCGCGACGCGAGCGCGTCGGCCGGTCCGGCCGGGCGGTAGGCCCGGCCGTCGAGGGCCATCTCGCCGCCGTCCGGCGCGTACACGCCGAAGATCAGGTTGCACAGCGTGGACTTGCCCGCGCCGTTTTCCCCGAGCAGGCAGTGCACCTCGCCCGGCGCGAGTTCGAGCGACACGTCGGCCAGCGCCTGCAGCGCGCCGAACCGCTTGCCCATGCCCGCCAGGCGGAGCAGCGGGGGCGCCGCCGCCCCGGCGGGCGCCATCGGGGCGGAGCGCGCGGGCTCCAGCACGTCGTGCGACATCGCGATCAGCCCTCGAGCACCTTGATCTTGCCGCTCTGGATGTCCTTCTTGATCTCGTCGATCTTGGCCTTCATCGCGGGCGTGGCGCCGCAGGCGCTCATGTCGGAGGCCTTCGCACCCATCGCGAGGCCGAAGGGCTTGTAGCCCGCCTTCCACGTGCCGGCCACGGCCTCGTCGATGGCGTACTCGACCTGGTAGCCCACGCCGGTGATGCTGTAGGCGATGTAGAGCGGGTCGGTGCCGCAGCGGTCGGTGTAGCTGCCGATGATGTGCGTGCCCTTCTCCTTCGCCGCCTGCTCCATGCCGCGCAGGCCGAGGTTGAGGATGTGGTAGTGGACGTCGGCGCCCTGCGCGATGGCGGCGAGCGTGGCCTCCTTCGACTTGGCGACGTCGTCGAAGTTGCCCGTGTAGTTCTCGACGTACTTGATCTTCGGGTTGATGTACGCGGCGCCCTTGCCGAACTCCTTGCCCGCGTTGACGATGGACGGGATCTCCATGCCGCCCACGTAGCTCACGGCCCCGGTCTTCGACAGCATGGCGGCGGTGGCGCCGGCCACGAAGGCGATCTCGGCCTGCTTCACGTCGTAGCCCGCCACGTTGGGCAGCGTGTCGCCCTTGCTGCCGCCCACGATCGAGAACTTCGTCTTCGGGAAGCGCTTGGACACCTTCAGCAGCGCGGCCTGCGTCTGGCCGCCCACGCCGATCACCAGCTGGTTCTTCGACGCGAGGTTCGTCAGCGCCTGCTCCATGTCGGCGTAGTTGATGTTCTCGATCATCTGCACCTTGATCTTGTCGCCGTGCTTCTTCTGCGCGGCGACGAGGCCGTCGTAGCCCGACTCCATCCAGCCCTTGTCCGACTTGGAGCCGGGGATCAGGATGCCGATGCGCGTGGCATCGGCGGAGAAGGCCACGAAGGGCACCGCCACCAGGCCGGCGGCGAGGAGGGCACGGAGGGAGAAGGACCGGCGGGACGTGGAGCTGGACAACATGGCATTCCTTTCGCTTAAGGGGGTGTGTTCTTGTAATTAATCACTTACTGAGTTCATGGTCGCCATGTTTGCAATAACGGTGCCAAGCGGTGGTCTCTCCCTCGGTGACGCCTGGTGCGCCCCGGGTGCGGCGGGGCGGAAGGCCGCGCGTGCGTGTCAGGCCTCGGCCACCAGCTTCGGTGCACCGCGCCCCGAAGCGATGCACGGGGCCCCGCAAGCGTGCGGCGCGGCGTGGACGACGTTCGTGTTCCTCACCCCCTGGAGATCCGCATGACATCCGAAACGAAGGGCCGCCTCGGCACCGCCGACCACTACCACTGGATCGCCTCGCCCGCCGAGGTCGACATGGCCATGCCCGCGCCTGCTCCCGTGCCGCTGAGCGTGCTGGCCGAGCCGCAGAACATCAAGGTCGACCTCGCGCGCACCGCGATCGTCGTGATCGACATGCAGAACGACTTCTGCGCGCCGGGCGGCTGGGTCGACGCGATCGGCGGCGACTACCAGAGCGACCGCGCGCCCATCGCCCCGCTGCAGAAGCTGCTGCCCGCGCTGCGCGCGAAGGGTGTGCCGGTGATCTGGGTCAACTGGGGCAACCGGCCCGACCTCGCGAACATGCCGCCGAACCAGATCCACCTCTACAAGCCGAAGGGCGAGGGCATCGGCCTCGGCGACCCGCTGCCCGGCAGCGGCGCCCCGGTGCTGCAGAAGGACTCGTGGGCCGCGGCCGTCGTCGACGAACTGGCGCCACTGCCCGGCGACCTCTCGGTCGACAAGCACCGCATCAGCGGCTTCTGGGACACCCCGCTCGACAGCATCCTGCGGAACCTCGGCACGAAGACGATCCTGTTCGCGGGCGTCAACACCGACCAGTGCGTGCTGCACTCGCTGACCGACGCGAACTTCCTCGGCTACGGCTGCGTGCTGGTGGAGGACTGCTGCGCCACGAGCTCGCCGGCCTTCTGCACCGAGGCCACCGTGTGGAACGTCAAGAAGTGCTTCGGGTTCGTCACCGACTCGGCGCGCCTGCTCGATGCCCTCGGCCGCGGAGCCTGACGTGACCGACGACCACGGCGCGTTCGTGCCGGGCGGGCGGGTGTCGCGCGGCCCCACGGGGTCGGGCGCGCTCGACGGCCTGCGCTTCGCGGTGAAGGACCTGATCGACGTCGAGGGCGTCGTCACCAGCGGAGGCAACCCCGACTGGGCCGCCTCGCAGCGTCCCGCAGCGAGCGACGCTCCCGCGGTGCGTGCATTGCGGGCCGCGGGGGCGTCGCTCGTCGGCAAGACCGTCACCGACGAACTCGCCTTCAGCCTCGAGGGCGAGAACCACCACCACGGCACGCCGCGCAACCCGCGAGCGCCGGGCCGCCTGCCGGGTGGGTCGTCCAGCGGGTCGGCGGTGGCCGTGGCCGCGGGCCTGGCCGACGTGGCGCTCGGCACCGACACCGGCGGGTCGGTGCGCGTGCCGGCCTCGTTCTGCGGCGTGTTCGGCTTCCGTCCCACCCACGGCCGCATCTCGCTCGACGGCGTGGTGCCGTTCGCACCCAGCTTCGACACCGTGGGCTGGTTCGCGGCGACGGGCGAGGTGCTGCAGCGTGCGGGGCGGGTGCTGCTCGGCAGCACCGGCACAGCCGCTGCACCGCTGCGCCTCGTGCGCCTCGACGACGCGCTGGCCGCCGCCGATCCGGGCAGCCGCACGCGCCTCGTGCCGCTCGCCCGCGCGCTCGGCGCCCAGGACGGCTTCGACGTGTTCGAGGGGGACCGCGCGTCGTGGCTGCGCGCCTACCAGGTGCTGCAGGGCGCGGAGATCCGCGAGACGCTGGGCGGCTGGATCGCCGAACGGCGGCCCCGCTTCGGCCCGTCGATCGCACCGCGTTTCCACGGCCTCGCCGGCATCCCGGCTGCCGAGGTCGACACGTGGCGGACGTGGCGCGTCGAGCAGGTCCGCCGGCTGCACGCGCTGTTCCCGGCCACCCGGTCCACGGCCTGGGTGCTGCCCAGCGCCCCCGGCGTCGCGCTGCGCCACACCGCCTCGCCCGACGAGCGCGGCCGCTTCTACGACGTGGCGCTGGCGCTGGGCGCCATCGCCGGCCATGCCGGCCTGCCGCAGGTGAGCCTGCCGCTCGCGACGAGCGACGGCCTGCCCATCGGCCTGTCCGTGATCGGGCCGCCTGGCAGCGACGAAGCCCTGCTGGCGCTGGCCGCCGGCCTCGACACCGACCATCCCTGAGAATCCGAGCCCATGCCGACCCCCACCGCCCGCCGCCCGAAACGTGATCCCGCGAAGACCCGCGCCGGCATCCTGAAGGCCGCCGTCGCCGAGTTCGCGGCCAAAGGCTACAGCGGCGCCCGCACCGAGCAGATCGTGAAGCGGGCCAAGACCAACATCCGCATGCTGTACCACTACTTCGGCGACAAGGACGGCCTGTACGTCTGCGTGCTGGAGGAGGTGCTCGCGAAGCTGCGCACCGAGGAGCTGCAGCTCGACGTGGGTGGCACCGCGCCGCTCGACGGCATCCTGCAGATGTTCGACTTCATCGACGGGCACTTCGCCCGCCACCCCGAGCTGCGCAACCTGCTCGCGTTCGAGAACCTGAACCGCGCGCAGCACCTGAAGCGCTCCACCCGCATCCCCGAGATGGCGACCCCGGTGCTCGGGCTGCTCGACGGCGTGCTGCAGCGGGGCGTCGAGGAGGGCTCGCTGCGCCCGGACATCGACGCGCTGCACCTCTACATCACGATGGTCAGCATGGTGTACTACAGCAAGGCCCACGTGTTCACGCTGTCGCGCATCTTCGCGGAGGACCTGCTGGCGCCCGAGTGGCAGCAGCGCCAGCGCGAGCAGGCGAGGGCGATGCTGACGGCGTACCTCGCACCGCCGGCCGACTGTTCGAAACCCAGCAGGCGCAAGGCGAAGTGATGGAAAGCCAGCAGCGCTGCTGGCTTTCCGGCGGTGCCGCACCTTGCGGTGGTTTGCTGATTTCTCTTTTGAAATCAACGGGTTGAATGCGGATCGAGGGGCGGAAATCCCTCGGCACATCGCTTGCGAAAGACCGGTCCTGACATGACCAGTCCACGCAAGCCCGCATGACCTTCACCAGCCTCCGGCTTCCCACCCCGACGCTCCACGGCCGCATCCGCGAGGAGTTGCGCGAGCGCATCCTCTCCGGCGCCTGGCAGCCGCACGACCGCGTGCCGTCCGAGAGCGCGCTGATGGCGCAGTACGGCGTCAGCCGCATCACCGTGCGCCAGGCCCTCGGCGACCTCGAGAGCGCCCGCATGATCTTCAAGGTGCCCGGCAAGGGCGCCTTCGTCGCCGAGGCCAAGCCGTTCCAGGAACTGGGCCGGCTGCAGGGCTTCGCCGAGGCCATGGGCGAGATGGGCCACGAGACCTTCAACCGCGTGCTGCGTTGCGAGACCGTGGCCGCGGACGACACCGTGGCCGATCGCTTGCGGCTCGCACCCGGCACCCCCGTGACCCACATCCGCCGCGTGCGCTACCTCGGGCGCGAGCCGGTGTCGGTGGACCACACCTGGCTGCCCGCCGACCTCGGCGAACGCGTGGCCCGCGAGGACCTCGCCACCCGCGACATCTTCCTGATCCTCGAGAACGAGGGCGCCACGCCGCTCGGCCACGCCGACCTCGCGTTGGGCGCGACCGTCGCCGATGCGGAGGTCGCCGCGCAGCTCGGTGTGAGCGTCGGGTCGCCGGTGCTGCACATCGAGCGGCTGACCAGCGACCGCGAGGGGCGGCCGGTCGACTTCGAACACCTGTACTGCCGCTCGGACAGTTTCCAGTACCGACTGCGGCTGCAACGCCGCTGAAGAAAGGCACCATGAAAACGCACACCGTCATCCCGGCGAACGCCGGGATCCACCGCTCCCTCTTGCGCGCCGGTTCACCGGTGGGTCCCGGCGTTCGCCGGGATGACGGAGTGCGGGCATGAACACCATCGAAACCGAAGTCGACGTGCTGGTGATCGGCGGCGGCACCGCCGGCCCGATGGCCGCCGTGAAAGCCAAGCAGGCCAACCCCGCCTTGCGCGTTCTGCTGCTCGAGAAGGCCAACGTGAAGCGCAGCGGCGCCATCTCGATGGGCATGGACGGCCTGAACAACGCGGTGATCCCGGGGCACGCCACGCCCGAGCAGTACGTGCGCGAGATCACCATCGCCAACGACGGCATCGTCAACCAGAAGGCCGTGATGGCGTACGCCACGCAGAGCTTCGCGATGATCGAGGAGCTCGACCGCTGGGGCGTGAAGTTCGAAAAGGACGAGACGGGCGACTACGCCGTCAAGAAGGTGCACCACATGGGCAGCTACGTGCTGCCGATGCCCGAGGGGCACGACATCAAGAAGGTGCTGTACCGCCAGCTCAAGCGCACGCGGGTCGAGATCACCAACCGCCTCGTCGCCACACGGCTGCTGACGGGGCCGGACGGCCGCATCGCCGGCGCGATGGCCTTCGACTGCCGCACCGCCGAGTTCCACGTGATCCGCGCCAAGTCGGTGGTGCTCGCCTGCGGCGCGGCCGGGCGCCTGGGCCTGCCGTCGTCGGGCTACCTGTTCGGCACGTACGAGAACCCCACCAACGCGGGCGACGGCTACTCGATGGCGTACCACGCGGGTGCCGAACTCTCGGGCATCGAGTGCTTCCAGATCAACCCGCTGATCAAGGACTACAACGGTCCGGCCTGCGCGTACGTCACCGGCCCGTTCGGCGGCTACACCACCAACGCCGAAGGCCAGCGCTTCATCGAATGCGACTACTGGAGCGGCCAGATGATGTGGGAGTTCTACCAGGAGCTGCAGGGCGGCAAGGGCCCGGTGTTCCTGAAGCTCGACCACCTGGCGGAAGAGACGATCTCGCAGATCGAGACCATCCTGCACACGAACGAGCGCCCGAGCCGCGGGCGCTTCCACGCGGGCCGCGGCACCGACTACCGCGAGCGCCTCGTCGAGATGCACATCTCCGAGATCGGCCTGTGCAGCGGCCACTCGGCCTCCGGCGTGTGGGTGGACGAACACGCGCGCACCACGGTGCCGGGCCTGCATTCGGCCGGCGACATGGCCTGCGTGCCGCACAACTACATGCTGGGGGCGTTCGTCTACGGCCGCCTCGCCGGCGAGAGCAGCGCGGCGTGGTGCGCCGGACACGACTTCGCCCCGGTCGACCCCGAACAGGTCGAGCGCGAACGTCAACGCGTGTGGGCGCCGCTGCTCCGCGAACAGGGCCTGCCGCCCCACCAGGTGGAGTTCAAGCTGCGCCGCCTCGTCAACGACCACCTGCAGCCGCCGAAGGTCACCCGCAAGATGGAGATCGGCCTCGAGCGTTTCGAGGGCATCCGCCACGACCTCGAGCAGATCAAGGCGCGCGACGCCCACGAACTGATGCGCGCGATGGAGGTGCACGCGATCCGCGATTGCGCCGAAATGGCGGCCCGCGCTTCGCTGTTCCGCACGGAGAGCCGCTGGGGCCTGTACCACGCGCGTGTCGACTTCCCCGAGCGCAACGACACCGACTGGTTCTGCCACGCCCAGCTCAAGAAGGACGAGCGCGGCGCGATGACGAGCTTCAAGCGCCCCATCGAACCGTACCTCGTGCCCATCGCCGAAACCGAACGCAACGCCTACCGCGAGCTGCGCATCGCGGTGCCCGCCTGAGAGGACCCTTCGAATGCAATACGCCCCCATCGCGTTCACCCCCCACGCCGTGCCGGTGTCCGTCGACGCCGACAAGTGCATCGCCCACAAGGGCTGCACCGTCTGCGTCGACGTCTGCCCGCTCGACGTGCTGGCCATCGACCTGTCGAAGGGCACGGCCTACATGAAGTTCGACGAATGCTGGTACTGCATGCCGTGCGAGAAGGACTGCCCCACCGGCGCCGTGACCGTCGAGATCCCCTACCTGCTCCGCTGACCGACCGAGGAACCCACCGATGAACTTCCGCATCCCCCTGACCGGCCTCGCGCTGGCCTTCGCCCTCTCCGCGGCCCACGCCGGCGAAACGATCCGCGTCGCCCTCGGCACGCAGGACACCACGATCAACTGCGCCACCGGCGGCCTGCTGATCCGCGAGCTGAACCTGCTCGAGAAGTACCTGCCGCGCGACGGCAGGTACAAGGACGTGACCTGGGACATCCAGTGGAAGAACTTCACGTCGGGCGCGCCGCTCACGAACGAGATGGTGGCCGACAAGCTCGACTTCGGCGCGATGGCCGACTTCCCCGGCTCGCTCAACGGCGCCGCGCACCTGAAGGCCGGCAAGAAGAGCCTCTTCCTGTCGGTGCTGTCGGGCAGCACCTTCGGCTCGGGCAACGGCATCGTGGTGCCCACCGCCTCGACCGTGCAGTCGCTCGCGGAGCTGAAGGGCAAGCAGATCTCGGTGCCGTTCGCGTCGACGTCGCACGGCATGCTGCTGCGCGCGCTGAAGGCCCAGGGCATCGACCCCGAGAAGGACGTCAACATCCTGACCCAGGCGCCCGAGGTCGCCGGCTCGGCGCTGCAAGCCAACAAGATCGACGCCCACGCCGACTTCGTGCCCTTCGCCGACCTGTTCCCGTACCGCGGCTTCGCCCGCAAGATCTTCGACGGCGCCCAGGCGAACGCGCCCACGTTCCACGGCACGCTCGTGAACGCGGAGTACGCGAAGAAGTACCCCGAGATCGTCGTCGCGTACCTGCGCGCGGCGCTCGAAGCGCATCGCCTGATCACCGCCGAACCCGAGAAGTACAGCGAACTCATCGCGAAGGTGACCGGCATCGAGGCCGAGGTGAACTACCTGTTCCACGGCCCGCTGGGCCTGCAGACGCGCGACTTTACGTGGAAGCCCGAGTACCGCCAGGCGCTCGCGACCTCCATCGACACACTGCGCATCCTCAAGCGCCACGACTCGGACCTCACGGCCGACACCTTCATCGACGACCAGTACATCCGCGCCGCGTTCAAGCAGGCCGGCCTCGACTACGACGCGCAGCTGAAGGCCTACGACAAGGCGCCGCTGAAGGCGAACGACCACCTGACCGGCAAGCCCATCACCGACTTCAAGCGCGTGGCCCAGGTGTGGGTGGAGGGCGAGCCGCGGGTGCGCCACTACGCCGCGCCCGAGAACGCGTTCGCCGACGCGAAGAAGGCCACCGCCGCCGGCCGCAAGATCCGCGTGATCTTCGCGCACGACGACACGCTCGGGATCAAGCTGCTCGCGAACCAGGCCTGGTTCGCCGCCGATGCGAAGGGCCAGCTGCGTGCGTTCCTGCTGAAGGACTCGGCCACGAAGTGGGCCGCCGCCAACCAGGGCAAGGTGGTCGACTTCACTGCCGCACGCGACACCGCCACCCGCGTGGCCCTCGCACCATGACCACCGCGGCCGTCCTCGCGCCGCCGGAGGTGGCGCCCGCGCCGGCCGGGTCGCGGCGCCTCGGCCACTGGGTGGCCGGCACGCTGTCGCTCGTGGCCTGCGTGGTGCTGTGGCACCTGCTGTCGAGCTTCCACGTGCGCACGCCGGTCATCACGTTCGCGAACGTGCCGCCGCCGCTGGAGGTGGCCCGCGCGGGGCTCGACCTGCTCGGGTCGCCGAAGCTGCTGCAGCACCTCGGCTGGAGCCTGTTCCGCATCGCCGCCGGCTTCGCCGCGGCGGCCGTCGCGGGCATCGGCCTCGGGCTGTTGATCGGGCGGTTCGCGTGGGCGCAGGCGGTGCTCGCACCGCCGCTCGAAGTGCTGCGGCCCGTGCCGGCCGTCGCGTGGATTCCGCTCGCGATCCTGATGTTCCCGTCGTCCGAGGTGTCGATGATCTTCGTGACCTTCACCGGTGCGGTGTTCCCGATCCTGCTCAACACCATCCACGGCGTGGAGGGCGCCGACGCCCGCCTCGTCGCGTCGGCCCGCAGCCTCGGCTGCCGCGGCGGGCGCGTGTTCACGCAGGTGATCCTGCCCGCCGCGGCGCCCAGCATCGCGACCGGCCTGTCGATCGGCATGGGCACCTGCTGGTTCTGCCTCGTGTCGGCCGAGATGATCTCCGGGCAGTTCGGCATCGGCTACTACACGTGGGAGTCGTACACCTTGCAGAACTATGCGGGCATCGTCGTGGGCATGTTGTGGATCGGGCTGTTCGGCATGGGCAGCAGCGCGCTGATCCGCAAGGCCGCGCGCTGGCTGATGCCCTGGCAGGAGGCACGCGCATGAGCGGCCACATTCAACTCGAACGGGTCGGGATCCACCTCGGCGCCGGGCACACCCGCTTCGAGGCCGTGCACGACCTGAGCCTCGACATCGCGCCCGGCGAGTTCGTGTGCCTGCTCGGGCCGTCGGGCTGCGGCAAGTCGACGCTGCTGGGCGCGCTGGCCGGGCACCTCGCACCCAGCAGCGGGCGCATCCGCGTGGACGGCGAGGCGGTCGACGGGCCCCATCCGTCGCGCGGCCTCGTGTTCCAGCACCACACGCTGTTCCCGTGGAAGCGGGTGGTCGACAACGTCGCGTTCGGCCTGCAGATGAAGGACGTGCCCGCCGGCGAACGCCGCACGCGGGCGCGCGAGCTGCTCGCGAGCGTGGGCCTCGGTGATTTCACCGAACGGTATCCGTCGCAGCTGTCGGGCGGCATGCAGCAGCGCGTGGAGATCGCGCGGGTGCTGATCAACCGGCCCGCGGTGCTGCTGATGGACGAACCGTTCGGCGCGCTCGACGCGTTGACCCGCGTGAAGATGCAGCGGCTGCTGCTCGACGTGTGGGCCCGGGTGCGCACCACCGTCGTGTTCGTCACGCACGACATCGACGAGGCGCTGTTCCTCGCCGACCGCATCGTCGTGATGAGCGCGCGGCCGGGGCGCATCGTCGAGCAGATCGTGCTGCCGTTCGCGCGCCCGCGCGACGCCACGCTGCTGACGACGCCCGAGTTCGCCGCGCTCAAGCGCCGCTGCCTCGCGCTGCTGGAAGAGCCCGACGAGGACGACCCGCTGCCCCGCCTGACCCCGCTCGGGGAACCCGACGCCGCCTGGCGTTTCGCTGTCTGAGGATCCATCACATGACGCTGTCCGCCCGCCTCTCGAGCGACGACCCCGCGGTGCGCCGCATCGCCCTGCTCGAACTGGCCGACGACGAGGACGAGGCCGGCCTGCCGGCGCTCGTCTCGGCGCTGTCGACCGACCCCGCGGCCATCGTGCGCGACGAAGCCGCGCGCCGGCTCGCGAGCTGGGACACGCCCGAGGTGGTCGACGCACTCGCGAATGCGCTGCTCGACCACGACACCGCCGTGCGTGCCACCGCGGCCCAGAGCCTCACCGAACTGAAGGACCCGCGTTCGGGCGAACGCCTGCTGCCGTGGGCGCGCCATGCCGACGCGTCGGTGCGCGCCGCCGCGTTGCGCGCGCTGCGCGAACTGCGGCTGCCCGCGGCCGGTGAACCGGCGCTGGAGGCCGTGGCGAGTGGCGACGCCGCCGTGCGC
>Ga0079104_1000203_pt1 | contig 83190 bp, 77 predicted proteins | sample MedtruBG_FD_76829 | JGI IMG/M metagenome (GOLD analysis project Ga0079104, IMG submission 76829) | Root nodule microbial communities of legume samples collected from California, USA - Medicago truncatula BG | ecosystem: Host-associated > Plants > Roots > Nodule | place: USA: California...
TGCCAGAACCTGACGACCATTTTTAGTAGCCATACGAGCACGGAAGCCGTGAGAACGGTTGCGCTTCAGTACAGACGGTTGAAAAGTGCGTTTCATGGCGATTTCTACCTAAACTTGAATGAATTCACTGAATTTCGCGTCGGTCCGCTGGGCAGTGCCAACGTCTTACGCCTCAGTGTTGATGATTAAAGAGGCCGGATTGTAATAATTGTACACTCCGGAGTCAATTCTCTTTCCTTATATACCGCCTAAATTCCGCAGTTTTTGCCTGAAAAGTAGACGGGGCCGACGCAAGAAATCGAGCAGCGCGCGCCGGGTGGAGGATTATACGACCTGAGGGCCAAAGCGCAAGGATCCTCCAGGATCTTCAATAGATCGTTTCGCTAAATTTTTATCGATCCTCATTAATTTTTCCAATATGCGGCCTAAATCGTGCCGCACCGGCACCAGGATCGTTTACACTTAGCCGATTCGGATCGTCCTGTGGATAAATCGTGAAGAATCTGTGAGAAACAGAAGATCTCTTCGGCGGTTTACGTTATGATCCGCGGTCCCGATCCTGCATCACGGATCCGGATCGGGGCAAAAAACCGCAAATAGCGGTTCGCACGTCACCCTTCAGGGGTCTTTTCGACGTGTGTCTACAATCATTAATTTCAGCTTTCGTCTTTTATTATCGACTTTTGTTCGAGTGGAGTCCGCCGTGTCACTTTCGCTTTGGCAGCAGTGTCTTGCCCGACTGCAGGATGAGTTACCAGCCACAGAATTCAGTATGTGGATCCGCCCATTGCAGGCGGAACTGAGTGACAACACGCTGGCTTTGTATGCGCCAAACCGTTTTGTACTCGATTGGGTCAGGGACAAGTACCTTAATAATATCAACGGACTGCTGAACGAGTTCTGCGGCTCGGATACGCCGCAGCTGCGCTTTGAAGTGGGGACCCGGCCGGTTGCCCATACCCTAAAGGAGCCGGCAAGCGTCGCCGCGCCTGCTCAGGTCGCAGCGGTGCAGATGCCTCGCGTCGCCCCTGCGTCGCGCTCAAGCTGGGACAACGTTCCCGCTCCGGCAGAGCCTACCTACCGCTCTAACGTCAACGTTAAGCATACGTTTGATAACTTCGTTGAAGGTAAATCGAACCAGCTGGCCCGCGCGGCGGCTCGCCAGGTGGCCGATAACCCCGGCGGGGCGTATAACCCGCTCTTTCTCTACGGCGGCACGGGCCTCGGTAAGACGCACCTGCTGCACGCGGTGGGTAACGGCATCGTGGCGCGCAAGCCCAATGCCAAAGTGGTCTATATGCACTCCGAGCGCTTTGTTCAGGACATGGTAAAAGCCCTGCAGAACAACGCCATTGAGGAGTTCAAACGCTACTACCGCTCCGTAGACGCCCTGCTGATAGATGACATCCAGTTCTTTGCCAATAAGGAGCGCTCCCAGGAGGAGTTCTTCCACACCTTTAACGCCCTGCTGGAAGGCAACCAACAGATCATCCTCACCTCGGATCGTTATCCAAAAGAGATCAACGGCGTCGAGGATCGTCTGAAGTCGCGCTTTGGCTGGGGATTGACCGTGGCGATCGAGCCGCCTGAGCTCGAAACCCGCGTGGCGATCCTGATGAAAAAAGCTGACGAAAACGACATTCGTCTGCCGGGTGAGGTGGCGTTCTTTATTGCCAAGCGTCTGCGCTCTAACGTGCGTGAGCTGGAGGGAGCGCTGAACCGCGTGATCGCCAACGCCAACTTCACCGGCCGCGCCATCACCATCGATTTCGTTCGTGAAGCGCTGCGTGATCTGCTGGCGCTCCAGGAAAAGCTGGTCACCATCGACAATATTCAAAAGACGGTGGCGGAGTACTACAAAATTAAAGTGGCGGATCTGCTCTCCAAGCGCCGATCTCGCTCGGTAGCACGTCCGCGCCAGATGGCAATGGCGCTGGCTAAAGAGCTGACCAACCACAGCCTGCCGGAGATCGGCGATGCGTTTGGCGGCCGCGACCATACGACCGTGCTCCACGCCTGCCGTAAGATTGAGCAGCTGCGTGAAGAGAGCCATGATATCAAAGAAGATTTCTCCAATTTAATCCGAACTCTATCGTCGTGATGCTATGAAATTTACCGTTGAACGTGAACACCTATTAAAACCGCTTCAGCAGGTCAGTGGCCCGCTGGGTGGCCGTCCTACGCTGCCGATCCTGGGCAACCTGCTGCTGCAGGTCGCTGACGGCGCGCTGTCCCTTACCGGTACCGATCTGGAGATGGAGATGGTCGCCCGCGTCGTGCTGGCTCAGCCGCACGAACCCGGCGCTACCACCGTCCCGGCGCGCAAATTCTTTGATATTTGCCGTGGCCTGCCGGAAGGCGCAGAGATCGCCGTGCAGCTGGAGGGCGACCGGATGCTGGTGCGCTCCGGGCGCAGCCGTTTCTCGCTGTCGACCTTGCCAGCAGCGGATTTCCCGAACCTCGACGACTGGCAGAGCGAAGTAGAGTTCACCCTGCCGCAGGCGACCATGAAGCGCCTGATCGAGGCGACTCAGTTCTCGATGGCCCATCAGGACGTGCGCTACTACCTGAACGGCATGCTGTTTGAAACCGAAGGCGAAGAGCTGCGCACCGTGGCGACCGACGGCCACCGTCTGGCGGTCTGTTCTATGCCGGTTGGGCAGTCGCTGCCGAACCATTCGGTGATCGTGCCGCGTAAAGGCGTGATTGAGCTGATGCGTATGCTCGACGGCGGCGAAACACCGCTGCGGGTGCAGATCGGCAGCAATAACATCCGTGCGCACGTGGGCGACTTTATCTTTACCTCCAAGCTGGTGGATGGTCGCTTCCCGGACTACCGTCGCGTGCTGCCGAAGAATCCGGATAAACACCTCGACGCCGGCTGCGATATCCTCAAGCAGGCCTTCGCTCGTGCCGCTATTCTCTCTAACGAGAAGTTCCGCGGCGTGCGTCTCTACGTCAGCGAAAACCAGCTCAAGATCACCGCGAACAACCCGGAGCAGGAAGAGGCCGAAGAGATCCTCGATGTCACCTACGCCGGGACAGAGATGGAGATCGGCTTCAACGTTAGCTACGTGTTGGATGTGCTCAACGCCCTGAAGTGCGAGAACGTGCGTATTCTGCTGACCGATTCCGTGTCGAGCGTGCAGATTGAAGATGCGGCCTCTCAGTCGGCTGCATATGTCGTTATGCCAATGAGACTGTAATGTCGCTCTCCCGCCTGTTGATCCGCGACTTTCGCAATATCGAAAGCGCGGATCTTGCTCTCTCCCCTGGCTTTAACTTCCTGGTTGGCGCTAACGGCAGCGGCAAGACCAGCGTGCTGGAAGCGATCTATACGCTCGGCCACGGCCGGGCGTTTCGCAGTTTGCAGATTGGTCGCGTCATTCGCCACGAGCAGGAGGCGTTTATCCTGCATGGCCGTTTACAGGGCGAAGAGCGCGAAACCTCCATCGGCCTGACCAAAGATAAGCACGGGGACAGCACCGTTCGCATTGACGGCACCGACGGCCACAAGGTGGCCGAGCTGGCGCTGCTGATGCCAATGCAGCTGATTACGCCCGAGGGGTTTACTTTACTCAACGGCGGCCCCAAATACAGAAGAGCCTTCCTCGACTGGGGATGCTTCCATAACGAAGCCGGGTTCTTCACTGCCTGGAGCAACCTGAAGCGGCTCCTGAAGCAGCGCAACGCCGCTCTACGCCAGGTGACGCAATATGCCCAGCTTCGTGCGTGGGACAAGGAGCTGATCCCACTGGCGGAGCAGATCAGCCGCTGGCGAGCCGAGTACAGCACCGCTATCGCCCAGGACATGGCGGACACCTGTAAGCAGTTTCTGCCGGAGTTCTCCCTGAGCTTCTCCTTCCAGCGCGGCTGGGAGAAAGAAGCCGACTACGGCGAGGTGCTGGCGCGCAGCTTTGAGCGCGACAGGGCGCTAACCTATACCGCCCACGGCCCACATAAGGCGGATTTTCGCATTCGTGCCGACGGCGCGCCGGTGGAGGATACCCTCTCCCGTGGGCAGCTTAAGCTGCTGATGTGCGCCCTGCGGCTGGCGCAGGGGGAGTTCCTGACCCGCGAGAGCGGGCGGCGCTGTTTGTACCTCATAGATGATTTTGCCTCAGAGCTTGATGACACACGGCGCGCGCTGCTGGCCAGCCGCTTAAAAGCCACTCAGTCACAGGTCTTTGTCAGCGCCATTAGCGCTGAACACGTAATGGACATGTCGGACAAAAATTCGAAGATGTTCACCGTGGAAAAGGGTAAAATAGCAGACTAATCCAAGACAAATTGAGCGAGAAACGTTGATGTCGAATTCTTATGACTCCTCCAGTATCAAAGTCCTGAAAGGGCTGGATGCGGTGCGTAAGCGCCCGGGTATGTATATCGGCGACACGGATGACGGTACCGGCCTGCACCATATGGTATTTGAGGTGGTAGATAACGCTATCGACGAGGCGCTCGCGGGTCACTGTAAAGATATCGTCGTGACGATCCACGCCGATAACTCCGTGTCGGTCTCGGATGATGGCCGTGGGATCCCGACCGGTATTCACCCGGAAGAGGGCGTCTCCGCCGCTGAAGTTATCATGACCGTGCTGCACGCAGGCGGTAAATTCGATGATAACTCCTATAAAGTGTCCGGCGGCCTGCACGGCGTGGGCGTCTCCGTGGTTAACGCCCTGTCGCAAAAGCTTGAGCTGCTGATCCGCCGCGAAGGCAAAGTGCACCAGCAAACCTACGTGCACGGTGTGCCGCAGGCCCCGCTGGCAGTGACCGGCGATACTGACGTCACCGGTACGGTGGTGCGTTTCTGGCCTAGCCTGGAGACCTTCACCAACGTCACCGAATTTGAATACGATATTCTGGCCAAGCGCCTGCGCGAGCTGTCCTTCCTGAACTCTGGCGTTTCCATTCGCCTGCAAGACAAGCGCGACGGTAAAGAGGATCACTTCCACTACGAAGGCGGCATCAAGGCGTTTGTTGAGTACCTCAACAAGAACAAAACGCCGATTCACCCGAACGTATTCTATTTCTCCACCGAAAAAGACGGTATCGGCGTTGAAGTTGCGCTCCAGTGGAACGATGGCTTCCAGGAAAACATCTACTGCTTTACCAACAACATTCCGCAGCGCGACGGGGGTACCCACCTTGCGGGCTTCCGTGCGGCGATGACCCGTACTCTGAACGCCTACATGGACAAAGAGGGCTACAGCAAGAAAGCCAAGGTTAGCGCGACCGGCGACGATGCCCGTGAAGGCCTGATCGCCGTCGTGTCGGTAAAAGTGCCGGATCCGAAATTCTCCTCTCAGACCAAAGACAAGCTGGTCTCTTCTGAGGTGAAATCGGCGGTTGAACAGCAGATGAATGAACTGCTGTCCGAATACCTGCTGGAAAACCCGTCCGACGCCAAAATCGTCGTCGGTAAAATTATCGACGCGGCCCGCGCCCGTGAAGCGGCACGTCGTGCCCGTGAGATGACCCGCCGTAAAGGCGCGTTGGATCTCGCAGGCCTGCCGGGCAAGCTGGCGGACTGTCAGGAACGCGACCCGGCCCACTCTGAACTCTACCTGGTGGAAGGGGACTCGGCGGGCGGCTCAGCGAAGCAGGGCCGTAACCGTAAGAATCAGGCTATCCTGCCGCTGAAGGGTAAGATCCTCAACGTCGAGAAGGCCCGTTTCGACAAGATGCTGGCCTCTCAGGAAGTGGCGACGCTGATCACTGCCCTGGGCTGCGGCATTGGCCGTGACGAGTACAACCCGGACAAGCTGCGCTATCACAGCATCATCATCATGACCGATGCGGACGTCGATGGCTCGCACATCCGTACGCTGCTGCTGACCTTCTTCTATCGCCAGATGCCGGAGATCATTGAGCGTGGTCACGTGTACATCGCTCAGCCGCCGCTCTACAAGGTGAAAAAGGGCAAGCAGGAGCAGTACATCAAGGATGACGAGGCGATGGATCAGTATCAGATCTCTATCGCACTGGATGGGGCCACCCTGCACACCACCGAAGGCGCGCCTGCGCTGGCCGGTGAGGCACTGGAGAAAATGGTCTCTGAGTACAACGCCACGCAGAAAATGATCAACCGCATGGAGCGTCGTTTCCCGCGCGCGCTGCTGAAAGAGCTTGTCTACCAGCCGACGCTGGAAGAGGCCGATCTCACAGACGAAGCAAAAGTGACCCGCTGGGTCTCTGCGCTGATCGCGACGCTGAACGAAAACGACGTGCATGGCAGCACCTGGAAGTATGACGTGCGTGAAGACGCCGAGCTAAAACAGTTCGAGCCGATTATCCGCGTGCGTACTCACGGTGTGGATACCGACTATCCGCTGGATCATGAGTTCATTATCGGTGGTGAGTATCGTCGTCTGTGTACGCTGGGCGAGAAGCTGCGCGGCCTGATCGAAGAGGATGCCTTTATCGAACGTGGCGAACGTCGTCAGCCGATTGCCAGCTTCGAGCAGGCGCTGGAGTGGCTGGTGAAAGAGTCCCGTCGTGGCCTGGCGATTCAGCGCTATAAAGGGCTGGGCGAGATGAACCCGGAGCAGCTGTGGGAAACCACTATGGATCCGGAGAGCCGCCGCATGCTGCGCGTGACCGTCAAGGATGCGATCGCTGCCGACCAGCTCTTCACCACGCTGATGGGCGATGCCGTTGAACCGCGTCGTGCGTTTATCGAAGAGAACGCCCTGAAAGCGGCGAATATCGATATCTAATCGGTTTGTTCCCCGGCGGCGCATCGCTGCCGGGGCTACCACGCCTGTAAATGGGGAATATACCGCCCCGCTTTTGTCCCCCTTTTCCCTCCTCGCGCTTACTGTCTTTTGAGCAGAATCACGCTAGCATAAGAGTTAACTCTTTTACGCTGGGGAACCCATGGCTATCAAACTCATTGCAATTGACATGGACGGCACCTTGCTGCTGCCGGACCATACCATTTCACCTGCCGTTAAAAATGCGATTGCCGCCGCGCGTGAGCGTGGGGTCAACGTTGTGCTCACCACCGGGCGTCCTTACGCAGGCGTGCATAGCTATTTGAAAGAGCTGCATATGGACAGGCCAGGCGATTACTGCATCACCTATAACGGCGCGCTGGTGCAGAAAGCCAGCGACGGCAGCACCGTGGCGCAGACCCCGCTCAGCTACGATGACTACCGCTACCTTGAGCAGCTCTCCCGCGAGGTAGGCTCCCACTTCCACGCGCTCGACCGTAACACGCTCTATACCGCTAACCGCGACATCAGCTACTACACGGTGCACGAGTCCTACGTCGCGACCATTCCGCTGGTGTTCTGCGAAGCCGAGAAGATGGATCCGGGTATTCAGCTGCTGAAAGTCATGATGATTGACGAGCCGGCGATCCTCGACCAAGCGATAGCGCGCATTCCGGCAGAGGTAAAAGAGAAGTACACCGTGCTGAAAAGCGCACCTTACTTCCTGGAAATCCTTGATAAAAGCGTCACTAAGGGCACCGGCGTGAAATCGCTGGCCGATGCGCTGAACATCAAGCCGGAAGAGGTGATGGCGATTGGCGATCAGGAAAATGACATCGCGATGCTGGAGTATGCCGGTATGGGCGTTGCCATGGACAATGCGATTCCGTCGGTGAAAGAGGTCGCTAACTTCGTGACCAAAACCAACCTTGAAGATGGCGTGGCTTACGCTATCGAGAAGTTTGTCCTGAACTAAACTCCGCTCTTCCCGTCCGCCAAAAACCCGCAAATCGCTGCGGGTTTTTTTTATTGCCCGCGTTTTTTCACATTTTATTTACCGGGTGTCGTTTTTGTGATCTGCATTGTAGTACAACCTAAAGTTATTGTACTACTATCCACTCATGGTATGGCGAACGACTCGCATATTTGTACTTCAATAGTGCGGACTTTTACGCCGGTAAGGATAAAGTAATGGTAAAGCCTCTTCTTAAAGGATCTGACATGACCATTACAAAAACGGACCGCATCATTGCTACCCTCGGGCGGCAGATTGTCAGCGGCAAATACGTCCCAGGCGCAGGGTTGCCTTCCGAGACCGACCTGTGCGAAGAGTTTGAAACTTCGCGCAATATCATCCGGGAGGTCTTCCGCTCTCTGATGGCGAAGCGGCTCATTGAGATGAAGCGCTATCGCGGAGCGTTTGTCGCAGCTCGTAACCAGTGGAACTACCTCGATACCGAGGTATTGCAGTGGGTGCTGGAGAACGACTACGACCCCCGGCTTATCAGCGCGATGAGCGAGGTGCGTAATCTGGTAGAGCCAGCCATTGCCCGCTGGGCGGCCGAGCGGGCCACCTCCAGCGATCTGGCGCAGATTGAGGCGGCGCTCAACGACATGATCGCCAATAACCAGAACCGGGAAGCGTTCAACGAGGCGGATATCCGCTATCACGACGCCGTGCTGCAGTCGGTGCATAACCCGGTTCTCCAGCAATTGACGGTGGCGATTGGCTCCCTGCAGCGGGCGGTATTTGAACAGACCTGGCGCGGTGACGAGGCCAATATGCCGAAGACGCTTCAGGAACATAAGGCGCTGTTTGATGCGATCCGACATCAGGACGGCGATGCAGCAGAGCAGGCGGCGCTGACCATGATCGCCAGCTCAACCCAAAGGCTCAAGGAAATAACATGACATCACGCTATATCGCCATCGACTGGGGCTCCACCAATCTTCGCGCCTGGCACTATCAGGGCGATCAATGCCTTGAAAGCAGGCAGTCCGAAGCAGGCGTAACCCGCCTGAACGGGCGCACCTTCGAGGCGGTATTAGCGCAGATCACAGAGGGCTGGGCGCGGGAAAATACACCGGTGGTGATGGCGGGCATGGTCGGCAGCAATGCTGGCTGGGTTAACGTCCCCTATCTGCCTTGCCCGGCCCGCTTTGACGACATTGGCCAGCAGATTACCGCCGTTGCCGACAATATCTGGATCGTTCCCGGCCTGTGCGTCAATCGGGAAGATAACCACAACGTGATGCGTGGTGAAGAGACCCAGCTGCTCGGCGCGCGCGATCTTCAGCCTGCTCAGGTCTATGTCATGCCTGGCACCCACTGTAAATGGGTGCTGGCCGATAGCGAGAGGGTCAGCGACTTTCACACCGTGATGACCGGCGAGCTGCACCACGTGCTGCTTAACCATACGCTGGTGGGGGCAGGCCTGCCCGAGCAGGAAACCTCCCCGGATGCCTTTACCGCCGGTTTAACCCGCGGCCTCGACTCTCCCGATCTGCTGCCTCGCCTGTTTGAAGTGCGGGCATCCCACGTGCTCGGCCAGCTTGCGCGTGAACAGGTGAGCGAATTTCTTTCCGGCCTGCTGATTGGCAGCGAAGTGGCGAGCATGAAAGCCTGGATCGCGCCGCAGCAGACCATCACGCTCGTCGCCAACCCTTCGCTGACCGCGCGCTACCAGCAGGCATTTGACCTGTTGGGCTACGGGACGCAGACCCTACGCGGTGACGACGCATTTCAGGCAGGTATAAGGAGCATCGCTCATGCAGTGGCAAAATAAACTCCCGCTGATCGCAATTCTGCGCGGCATCACGCCCGAAGAGGCCCACGCCCACGTGGCGGCGGTGATCGAGGCCGGATTTGAGGCGGTCGAAATTCCGCTCAACTCACCCCGCTGGGAAGAGAGCATTCCGGCGATGGTGAAAGCCTTTGGTGATAAAGCCTTAATCGGTGCGGGCACGGTATTAAAGCCTGAGCAGGTCGATACGCTGGCCGAAATGGGCTGCACCCTGCTGGTCACGCCAAATATCAATCCAGAAATTATTCGCCGGGCGGTGGCGTATGGCATGACGGTCTGTCCTGGCTGCGCCACGGCGACCGAAGCCTTTACGGCGATTGAGGCCGGTGCCCAGTCGCTGAAAATATTCCCTTCTTCCGCGTTTGGTCCGGACTACATCAAAGCGCTGAAGGCCGTGCTTCCGCCGGAAATCCCCGTGTTCGCCGTGGGCGGCGTCACGCCGGAAAACCTGACCCAGTGGCTCAAGGCAGGCTGTGCCGGTGCCGGACTGGGTAGCGATCTCTACCGTGCCGGGCAATCCGTGGAGCACACCGCACAGCAGGCAGCCGCATTTGTAAAAGCGTATCGAGAGGCAGTGCAATGAAAATTACTAAACTAACCACCTACCGTTTACCCCCGCGCTGGATGTTCCTGAAAATCGAAACCGATGAAGGCGTAGTAGGCTGGGGCGAGCCGGTGATCGAAGGCCGGGCGCGTACCGTTGAGGCGGCCGTTCACGAGCTGGGTGAATACCTGATTGGTCAGGATCCCTCCCGCATCAACGACCTGTGGCAGGTAATGTACCGCGCGGGCTTTTACCGTGGCGGCCCGATCCTGATGAGCGCCATTGCCGGTATTGATCAGGCGCTCTGGGACATCAAAGGGAAAGTATTGAACGCGCCGGTCTGGCAGCTGATGGGCGGGCTGGTACGCGATAAAATTAAGGCCTACAGCTGGGTGGGCGGCGATCGTCCGGCGGAAGCTATCGCGGGCATTACTAAACTGCGCGAAATTGGCTTCGATACCTTTAAATTAAACGGCTGCGAAGAGTTATCGATTATTGATGATTTCCGCAAAGTGGAAGCCGCTGTGAATACCGCCGCGCAGATCCGCGAAGCCTTTGGTAATGAAATTGAATTTGGCCTCGATTTCCACGGTCGCGTTAGCGCGCCGATGGCGAAAATATTAATTAAAGAGCTGGAGCCGTACCGTCCGCTGTTTATTGAAGAGCCAGTGCTGGCCGAGCAGGCGGAATATTATCCGAAGCTGGCTGCGCAAACCCATATTCCGATTGCCGCCGGGGAGCGTATGTTCTCACGCTTCGAGTTTAAGCGCGTGCTGGAAGCGGGCGGCCTGGCCATTCTCCAGCCGGATCTCTCCCACGCCGGGGGCATCACCGAGTGCTACAAAATTGCGGGCATGGCAGAGGCGTACGACGTAGCGCTTGCCCCGCACTGTCCGCTTGGCCCGATTGCGCTGGCGGCCTGTCTGCACGTGGACTTTGTCTCCCACAACGCGGTGTTCCAGGAGCAGAGCATGGGCATTCACTACAACCAGGGCGCGGAGCTGCTCGACTTTGTGAAAAACAAAGAGGACTTCAACATGGAAGGCGGCTTCTTCAAACCGCTGATGAAGCCAGGCCTGGGCGTAGAGATTGATGAAGAGCAGGTTATTGCCCGCAGTCAGGACGTGACCGACTGGCGCAATCCATTATGGCGTCATGAAGACGGTTCCGTAGCCGAGTGGTAATTTCCTGATTCAAAAAAATAACGATAACTAACCGCCTGTATATGAACAGAGGGATCTCCTCGCGCATATACGGCTGGGTGAGGTTTTTACTATGAATACCGATCTGTACTCTACAACCTTACGGCAGCTTAATGCCAAGATAATTCCGTTTATTATTATCTGTTATTTTGTGGCTAACCTCGATAAAACCAATATTTCAATTGCAGCGCTGCAAATGAATGCCGATCTCGGCCTAAGCGCCAGTATGTATGGGCTTGGCGTCGGGATGTTTTATATTTCGTATATTATTTTTGAAATCCCCAGCAACATTATTATGACGCGGGTAGGAGCCCGGATATGGATCGCCAGGATTATGATTACCTGGGGCATCGTTAGCGCCGGGATGTCGCTGGTGCAAACCCCAACGCAGCTTTACGTCATGCGCTTTTTACTCGGTATGGCGGAAGCGGGCTTTACGCCGGGCATTATTTACTACATCTCCTGCTGGTTCCCTAAAAGCAACCGTGCGCGGGCCATGTCGTTCTTCTACATGGGCTCGGTGATGGCGTCGATTATCGGCCTGCCGATCTCTGGCTCGATCCTGAACATGCATGGTATTGCTGATATTGCAGGCTGGCGTTGGCTGTTTGCGCTGGAAGGCATTCCAGCCATCGCTCTGGGGATCATGGTGCTATGGCGCTTGCCGCAGACGCCGGATCATGCCGCCTGGCTGACGCCGGAGCAGAAAGGGTGGTTGAAAGCACAGCTTGAACGCGATAACGCCGGGGTCGAGGTCGGGACAAACCACAGCTGGATGAGCGCGTTGAAAAACAAGACCGTGCTGCTGCTGAGTCTGGTCTGGTTCCTGCAAGCCTTTGGCTCTATTGGCATTACCCTGTTCCTGCCGCTGATCATCAAAAGTATGGCCAGCGACCAGAGCAATATCGTTATCAGCCTGCTCTCTGCCGTACCGTTTATCGCGGCCTGCTTGTTTATGTACTTCAATGGCCGCCACTCCGATACCACCAATGAACGTTCGCTGCACCTCGGGCTGCCGCTGATTATCTCCGGACTGTCGCTCGCTATCGCTATCTACTCCAGCAATCTGCTGGTGGCTTACTTCCTGCTGATCCTCACCGTTGGCTTTAACTTTGCGCTGACGCCGATCTTTTGGGCCGTGACCACCGAGAAGCTGGCTGGCGTTGCCGCCGCGGCCTCTATTGCCTTTATTAACACGGTGGCTAACTTTGTGGGTCTTGGCCTCCCGCCGCTGCTGGGCAAAATTAAAGATGCCACCAACAGCTACCACTATGGGCTGCTGATTGTGGCGGTCGCGCTGATCCTCGGCGGCATTATCGGCATCCTGGTCTCGCGTCCAACGCAGCCAAAAGCCGCGAAACGAACCGCTACACGCCTCTCCTAATAGGGAAACGATATGAAACAGAAAGTACTGAAACAGGCGGGTCTGCCGGATGCGCTCACCGCTGAACTGCAAGCGCGCTACGACTTATACGATCTGGCTGAGATGGATGCCGATAAGCTGGCCGTTATCGCTGATGAAGTCACGGTGGTGATCACCAACGGCGAGGCGGTGGTGACGCGTGACTTTATCGCCTCGCTGCCTGCCCTGAAGCTGATCGCCGTATTTGGCGTCGGTTACGATGGCGTCGACGTGGCGGCGGCACGGGATCACGGCGTGGCGGTGACCCATACACCGGGGGTGCTGACTGACGACGTGGCCGATCTGGCTATTAGCCTGATGCTGGCAACCTCGCGCCGCATCGTGGCTGCGCAGAAGTTTATTGAGCAGGGCGATTGGTCGGCGGGTGGCTTTCAGTGGACGCGCAAGGTTTCTGGCGCACGTCTGGGCATTCTCGGCATGGGCCGTATTGGCCAGGCCATCGCGCGGCGTGCCAGCGGGTTTGATATGCATATTGCCTACACTGACCGCAAGGCACACAGCGCACTGGCGTGGGATTACGTTGCCGATCTGCGCGAGCTGGCAGAGCAGAGCGATTTTCTGATGGTCTGCGCGCCGGGTGGCGCAGAGACAAAAGCGCTGATAAACCCGTCGGTGCTGGAGGCCCTTGGCCCGCAGGGCGTGCTGATCAACATCTCACGCGGCAGCGTGGTGGATGAGGCCGCGCTGATCGCTGCCCTGGAAAGTGGCGCGATCGCCGGTGCCGGACTGGACGTTTTTGCCGATGAGCCCAACGTGCCTGCCGCGCTGCAACAGTGCGATAACGTGGTTATCACTCCCCATATGGCAAGCGCAACCTGGGAAACGCGCCGGGAGATGTCACGCCTGGTGTTAGAGAACGTTCAGGCCTGGTTTGAGGGCACTCCGTTGGTAACGCCCGTTCCCTGATAGTTTTTTTGCTGTAGATCTCTTACCCTGATGCGATATCAGCGCATCAGGGTCTCTTCATGAAACAAATCACCTTTGCTCCCCGCCATCATCAGCTTACCAATATCAATACCTGGACGCCCGACAGCCGGTGGCTGGTATTTGACGTGCGTCCCTCCGGGGCCTCCTTTACTGGTAAAACCATTGAGCGCGTCAACGTAGAGACCGGTGAGGTAGAGATCATTTACACCGCAACCCAGGGCGCGCACGTTGGCGTGGTGACCGTTCATCCCAGCGAAGAGAAGTACGTGTTTATTCACGGGCCGCAAGATCCGGACGAGAGCTGGCAGTACGATTTTCACCATCGTCAGGGCGTGATGGTGCAAAACGGCAGGGCGAGCAACCTCGATGCGCTGGATATCACCGAACCCTATACGCCCGGCGCGCTGCGCGGCGGCAGCCACGTGCATGTGTTCAGTCCCCACGGCGACAAGGTGAGCTTTACCTATAACGACCACGTGCTCCACGAGCGCGATCCGGGGCTGGATCTACGCAACGTTGGCGTCGCCGCTCCCTTTGGGCCTGTCATGCCTGGAGGCAACCATCCGCGAGAGTATGCTGGCAGCCACTGGTGCGTGCTGGTCAGCCGCACCACGCCAACACCTGCGCCCGGCAGCGATGAGATCAATCGCGCCTATGAAGAGGGCTGGGTGGGCAACGGCAGGCTGGCTTTTATTGGCGATACGTTGTCGCCGAGTGGAGAAAAGGTGCCTGAGCTGTTTATCGTCGATCTGCCCACTGACGAACAGGGCTGGAAGCGGGCGGGAGAGGCCCCGCTGGCTGGCACATCAACCACAATGCCGTCACCGCCTGCGGGCGTAGAGCAGCGGCGGCTTACCTTTACCCATCAGCGTCGTTATCCGGGGCTGGTCAACGTGCCGCGCCACTGGGTACGCAGTAACCCGCAGGGTAGCGACATCGCTTTTTTGATGCGCGATGAGACGGGCGTGGTGCAGCTCTGGCTGATTGCCGCAGAGGGGGGCGAGCCGCGCCAGCTGACGCATAACGCCACGGACATCCAGTCGGCGTTTACCTGGCACCCCTCCGGCACGGCGCTTGGCTTTGTACTGGAGAGCCGCATAGCCCTGTGCGATAGCGCGACCGGAACGACCGTCTTTTTAACCAACAGTGACCCTGCGCATCAGCCCTCGGCCGATGCGGTGGTCTTCTCGCCGGATGGTAAGACGATCGCGTGGATGGCACCCGCCGCAGGCTTTCGCCAGCTCTGGATGGTCGATACCGGCCTGTAATCGTTCAGCGCGAATTTACGGGGCGGGCATAGCCGCAGGGGGAATAACGGAGTTGGTGGCCAGATTGGCCTCCTCCGCTTTCTCAACGCGTGATTTTACCGAGTTGTCTTTACGGAACATATCCCAGGGCAGCAGCAGCGTATCGGCTACGGCGGTAAACGGCATATCCAGCACGACTAATGATTTCACCGCCAGGTTCGCGTCGTCATCCATTAGCATTTTTGAGCTGGCGCGCGTGCCGGGGTACAGCCCCTCTTTGCCGCCGGTGTGTGACATGACGCTAGAGCAGCCGCCCAGCGTCACCATTCCGCTGACAATCGCCACTTTTAACAGAACATTTTTCATGATGGTTTTTTTCTTATCATCGTGCACTCCTTGCTTATAGCGACCCTTAAGGAAAATGAATAGCTTTCGTGTGCCGCTCTGTGGCGGCAATCGCAATTTAGCGTTAAGTGTCGTAATCCAGTCTATGCCCTGAGTGAGAAAGTGCAAAAAAAAGTCAGACTTCTGCCCTTGAAAATTTTCCCGTTGCACCCATTTTTACAACGTAGTCGAAAGAACATGCCTGCGGGGTGTTCTGGTTTTAAGAGCCTGTCCATGGTGGAAGGTTCAAAAATTTCTCGCTGATTTCAGGAGCTTATTGTATGCGTAACTTCGATCTCTCTCCGCTTTATCGTTCTGCCATTGGTTTTGACCGCCTGTTTAACCTGTTAGAAAACAACCAGAGCCAGAGTAACGGCGGCTATCCTCCGTATAACGTTGAACTCGTTGACGAAAACCGCTATCGCATTGCGATTGCCGTGGCTGGCTTTGCTGAAAGCGAACTGGAGATCACCGCTCAGGACAACCTGCTGGTGGTGAAAGGCGCTCGTGCAACCGAGCAGAAAGAGCGTAGCTATCTCTATCAGGGTATCGCCGAACGTAACTTCGAACGTAAATTCCAGATCGCTGAGAACATTCACGTTCGCGGCGCGAACCTGGTCAACGGCCTGCTGTTTATCGAACTGGAGCGCGTGATCCCAGAAGAGAAAAAACCGCGCCGTATCGAAATTAACTAATTTTACGGGTCGCCGCCGCGGCCCAGATTAACTTTTGCTCGCCGTCAGGGAGCAGATACGCGTCACACGATGCGTAGACCATTTCTTGCTTCAAAGAAGGAGAAACACCATGCGTAACTACGATTTATCCCCGCTGCTGCGTCAATGGATCGGTTTTGACAAACTGGCCAACGCCCTGCAAAACGCCAGCGAAGGCCAGACCTTCCCGCCCTATAACATCGAGAAAAGCGACGACAACCACTACCGCATTACCCTTGCGCTAGCCGGTTTCCGTCAGGACGATCTGGAGATCCAGCTGGAGGGCACCCGCCTCAGCGTTAAAGGCACCCCGGAAAAACCGGCCAACGAACCGAAGTGGCTGCATCAGGGGCTGGTGATCCAGCCGTTCAGCCTGAGCTTCACTCTGGCCGACCATATGGAGGTCACCGGTGCTACCTTCAATAACGGGCTGCTGCATATCGACATCAGCCGCAACGTGCCGGAAGCTATTGCTCCCCAGCGCATCGCCATCAGCGAGCGCCCGGCGCTGAATAGCTAATCTGCACGATGTCAAAAGGCCCCGTACGGGGCCTTTTTTGTATCTACTCTGTAGGCCGGGTAAGCGTAGCGCCACCCGGCGGTATACATCTTCGCAAAGATGACGCGGTATGGCATGCTGATGGTGCTGTTTGAGCGCGATCAACCACAAGGACACCGCATGAAAATTTCTCGCCTCGGTGAAGCGCCGGACTACCGCTTCTCGCTGGCAAACGAGCGCACCTTTCTCGCCTGGATCCGCACCGCGCTGGGCTTTCTGGCGGCGGGGGTAGGCCTCGATCAGCTCGCCCCGGATTTCGCGACGCCGCTTATTCGCGAGCTGCTGGCGCTGCTGCTCTGTCTCACCTCCGGCGGGCTGGCCGTTTTTGGCTACCTGCGGTGGCTGCGCAATGAGCAGGCGATGCGCCTGAAGCAGGATCTACCCTATACCTACAGCCTGCTGGTTATCAGCATCATGCTGCTCGTGGTGGCCGCGGTAGTAATGGCGCTGGTCTTCTATGCCGGATAACTATGCCGGATAGCCGCAAAGCCCGCCGTGAGCAGGATCCCGGCCTGCAACCCGAGCGCACGTCGCTTGCCTGGCTGCGCACCCTGCTGGGCTACGGCGCGTTGCTGATGCTGGCGGTAAAGCACAACGGGCAGCAGGCGGGATCGGCTTTCTGGGTAGCGATTGCCCTGCTGGCGGTGGTGGCGCTGATCCTCTGGCGCTACACCCTGAAGCGTAACCTGATGGACGTTAACCGCAGCGACTTTCTGCGCCCGTCAGCGGTGCGGGACAAGCTTCTGGTTGCGCTAGGGGTGCTCTCGCTGGCGCTGCTGTTTGCCGCTACCCATTTCCAGCAGATCGCACTTTTTCTTCTCGCTGCGCTACACGCCAGTTAAAAAAGCGTGCTAAAAAATAGCGGTGCGTTAACTCATCTTTTCAGGCTACCCGTGTATAAGCTTCCAATTGCTGCTGCGTTACTGCTTGCTACCTCTGCCGTTTATGCTGAGCCGCCGCTGACGGCCGCACGCTATGCGGCTCAGCTCGGCGTCGGGATGGACGTTGACTGGGCGCGCACCGAGCGCGGTATCCGCGAGTTCGATCCGTTAGTGGTGCGGGATTTTGCCGCGCAGGGGATAGGGCATGTGCGTATTCGCGTTGCAGGCGAACCGACCGAGGCGCGACTTATTCACCTGCGTAAGCTGGTGCAGGCCTGCGAGCTGTACGGCGTGATCCCGATTATCGCCTGGCAGGCCGATGAGTATAAAAACGATCCGAAAGCCGAGAATGAAAAAGAGGTGGTGAACTGGTGGATCGCCGTTGCGCACTACTTTGGTAGCAGCTCGCCGCAGTTAGGCTTCGATCTCATTTATGAACCTGCCGACAAGCTGAACCATAATCTCGCGTCGCTCAATCGCGTCTACGAAAAAACCATTAAAGCCATTCATGATATTGACGCCCAGCGTATGATCTTTATCGCGCCGCGCCTTCGCGCGGCCCCGGAAGATCTTGCTAACCTGAAGCTGCCCGCGCACAGCCAAAATTATCTGCTGGCGGAGTGGCATATCTTCCCGTGGGGGCCGCTCAAGAGTAACGGCAGGTATCCGTGGACATCGGGGACGGCGGCAGAGAAGGCAGCGATTCGAAATCGCATCAATGTCGCGCTGCGCTGGCAGCAAAAAACCGGCCACGTCAGCTGGATAGGCGGCTGGGGCGTCGGTGAATCCAGCCATTTTACCCCTACCGCGTCGCAAATGGCTTTTGCCACCTTTATGGCCTGTGAGCTACAGCAGGCAAAAATTCCTTACGCCATTAATGCCGATGCGCAGTTTTACGATGGTGAAGAGGGGGCGTGGCGTCCCATAGCCGAACCGCTGCTGAAGACCATGATCGCCCCGACATGTGAAAAGCCCGGCGAGAAGCCGGGCCATCACAATGTTAAACAGGCTGCTCGTGATGCGGGGCACGCGACGCCAGCGGCAGCCAGCACAGTAAAATCAGCAGTCCCATCAGGGTCATCAATAAACCGAGGCTAGCCTGGCCGGTCTGCGGCATCATGGCAGAGAGCCATGCCAGCGCGCCGGAGCCGATATTCTGTAGACCACCCACCAGCGCGCCCGCCGTTCCGGCGAGGAACGGGAACGGCTCCATTGCGCCACTGGTGGCGAGCGGGAAAAGCATCCCCGCGCCGAAGAAGAACAGCGCCGCCGGGATCAGCAGCGTCCAGACGCTCATCACGCCAAACAGGCCTGGGATCCACATCATCACGCCTGCCAGCAGGCAGCTCATCACCGATTGCCACATCAGGGTGGAGAAACGTTTATTCTGGCGTCCGGCGAACCACGCGCCAAAGAAGGCCGCCGGGATCGGCAGAATAAACAGAATGCTGACCACCATACTGCTTAGCCCAAGCCCTGCCCCTAACAGCACGCCGGAGCAGGCTTCAAATACGGCAATACCCGCCAGGCCACCGATCAGCATCAGCAGATAGCAGTTGAATGACCCACTGCCAAAAAGCACTTTGTAGCTGGTGAGCAGTTTCGTGCGCGGTGCGCCTGTGGGCCGGGTCTCGGGCATCCAGCGTGCCATGCTGAAGGTAACCAGCACGCACAGCACCAGCAGGAAGGCGAAGCAGGCGCGCCATGACCAGAGGGTATTCAGCAGTCCGCCAATCAGCGGGGCCAGCAGTGGACTCACCAGAATCCCCATGTTTAACAGGCTGTTGGCATGACGAAGCTGGGTACCCTGATACATATCGCGCGGTAAGGTTCGCGCCATCACGCCGCCGACGCCGGTCCCGACACCCTGCAACGCGCTGGCCGCAATTAATACGGTCAGGCTATGGGTGGTCAGGGCAATCAGCGTCGCTATCATGAAAATGCTCATGCCCACTAAAATAACCGGGCGACGCCCCACGCGATCGGACAAGGGGCCATAGACGAGCTGCGAGAGGCCATAGGTCAGCAGATAGGCAGCCATTACGCTCTGCACGGCGCCGTCACGGACGTGAAATTCCTTTGCCATGTCGGCGATGGCCGGAATGTAGATGGTTTGCGCCATCTGACCGACCGCCACCAGTAATACCAGCATCAACAATAAGTTAACGTTCCTTTGTCTTTTCATGTCGCTGAATACGTTTGCCAAATAAGAGAAATAAAGAATAAGTCACTACGCATTCCATAAATGCGCGAGAAATCTACCACAGTACGGCGATAAGTTAAGTATCAGGGTGATGAATGGGCAAGAGTGAAAAGGCAGGATTTATGAACAATGTTGGCAACAAATATTGCCTGGGTTTTACGCCAGACGCAGCAGAATAGCCCCACCGGCAATGCCCAGCGCAGCCGCGATGCGTACCCCGGCAACCCGCTCTTTTAACAGCAGAAAAGCGATAAGCGCGCCAAAGAGTATCGACGTTTCACGCAGGGCAGCGACCACGGCCAGCGGCGCCTGGGTCATGGCCCACAGCGCCAGGCCGTAAGATCCCATGGTGCCCGCCCCGCCAAACAGCCCTTTTTTCCAGTGCAGGCGCAGATAGCTGGACGCTTCGCGGCGCCGCGCCGCCATCGCCCAGCAGAGCAGACAGAAACCGTTCATAAAGAAGGTCCACAGCGTATAGCCCAGCGCGGTGTCAGACAGACGCACGCCGGTGCCGTCCACCAGCGTATACCCCGCGATAAAGCAGGCATTCAGCAGCGCCAGCCAGATGCCTTTGCGTGACTGCATGCGGCCATTCAGCGCCATGGCCAGTATCGACAGGCAGATGACGCCGATCCCAGCCCAGGCGAGCCACGAAAGCGTATCCCCTAATGCCAGGACGCTAATCAGCGCGACCAGCAGCGGGGCCGTGCCGCGCATCAGGGGATAGGTTTGGCTCATATCGGAAACCTGATAGGTTTTGGCCACCAGCACCGTGTACACCACCTGTAACGCGCAGGAGATCACTAAAAAAGGCCAGCTGGCGGCAGAGGGCTGCGGTGAGAAGGGCAGTAGGATCAGGGCGATAAGCGTCGCGGAGCCGCTAACGCTAATGGCGGCGTAGAGTTTATCCGTTCCGGCTTTTACGATGGCGTTCCAGCTGGCATGCAGCAGGGCAGCGAATAAGAGAATGCAGAAAACAGAGAGCGTCATAGCGAATCGGATGATGAATTGTCATACAACTGTAACACTTAACCCTGTTTTAGCCGCGTTTTTGTTTGGCGTTGAAGCGTGATCGGTCACACATTTTCACCGCCGCTGCGATAAAACGATTGTCATGCTGCACCAGCTGTGTTTGTATAAATTCAGCTAATAAATAAACAACACAACATACACAACAGGCCCCTAATGAACCCAACCATGCTGACATCGACTCTACTACGCACCGCGCCATCTGCCGCGGTCGTCGTCGTGCGTGTGGTGGTGGTCGTCGGCATAGCGCCGTAGGGTCCGGAACACACGATTCCAAAACCCCGCCGGCGCAAACCGGGCGGGGTTTTTCGTTTAGACCGCCCGGAAAGTCGGCCCAGAATTAAAGGACTGGAGCATGGCAAGTTTGGGCACCACCTCGCAGGCAAGGCGCTTTACCGGCGCACAGTTAATCGTTCATTTACTGGAGCGCCAGGGCATCACTATCGTCACCGGGATCCCAGGCGGCACGGTGCTGCCGCTGTACGACGCCCTGAGCCAAAGCACGCAGATCCGCCACGTACTGGCTCGCCACGAGCAGGGCGCGGGCTTTATCGCCCAGGGCATGGCGCGCACCCAGGGGAAACCCGCCGTCTGTATGGCCTGTAGCGGACCGGGGGCCACTAACCTGGTGACCGCCATCGCCGACGCGCGCCTCGACTCTATTCCGTTGGTCTGCATCACGGGCCAGGTCCCCTCATCGATGATCGGTACCGACGCCTTCCAGGAAGTAGATACCTACGGCATCTCTATCCCCATCACCAAGCACAACTATCTGGTGCGCGACATCCGCGAGCTGCCGCAGGTGATCAGCGACGCGTTTCGCATTGCCCAGTCAGGCCGTCCCGGCCCGGTGTGGATAGATATTCCTAAGGATATTCAGACCGCAGAGATCGAAGTAGACACCCTGCCGGAGCCGGGTGGCGCTGCGCCAGCCCCCGCATTCAGCATCGAGAGCGTGCAAGAGGCGGCGGCAATGATTAATCAGGCCCAGCGCCCGGTGCTCTACCTGGGCGGCGGGGTGATTAACGCGCCGGAGCAGGTGCGGACCCTGGTGGAGAAGGCCAGCCTGCCCACCACCATGACGCTCATGGCCCTTGGCATGCTGCCGAAACAGCATCCGCTGTCGCTGGGCATGTTAGGCATGCACGGTGCGCGCAGCACCAACTTTATCCTGCACGAAGCCGATCTGCTGGTGGTGCTGGGGGCACGTTTTGATGACCGGGCGATTGGCAAGACCGAAACCTTCTGCCCGAACGCCAAAATTATCCATGTGGATATCGACCGCGCCGAGCTGGGTAAGATCAAGCAGCCGCACTGTGCTATTCAGGGTGACGTTGGCGAGGTGCTGGCTCAGCTGATCCCGCTGATTGCAGAGGACATACGTGACGCCTGGCGCGATACCGTGGCGCAGCTGCAGCAGGAGTTTCCAGCTAACATGCCGGGCGCGGACGATCCGCTGAGCCACTACGGGTTAATTAACGCCGTTGCCGCCTGCGTTGACGACAGCGCGATTATCACCACCGACGTCGGGCAGCACCAGATGTGGACCGCTCAGGCCTACCCGCTCAACCGCCCGCGCCAGTGGCTCACCTCCGGCGGATTAGGCACCATGGGCTTTGGCCTGCCGGCGGCTATTGGCGCAGCGCTGGCCAATCCCGATCGCAAGGTGCTGTGCTTCTCCGGCGACGGCAGCCTGATGATGAACATTCAGGAGATGGCCACCGCCGCTGAAAACCAGCTCGATATCAAAATTATTCTGATGAACAACGAGGCGCTGGGGCTGGTACACCAGCAGCAGAGTCTGTTCTACAAGCAAGGCGTGTTTGCCGCCACCTATCCGGGGATGATCAACTTTATGCAGATCGCCGCCGGGTTTGGCCTGCACACCTGTGATTTAAACGCGGCGGCCGATCCGCACGCGGCCCTGCAGGAGATCATCTCCCGTCCGGGTCCGGCGCTGATCCACGTTCGTACCGACGCCGAGCAAAAAGTCTATCCAATGGTTCCGCCAGGCGCGGCCAATACTGAAATGGTGGGGGAATAAGCCATGCCACAATCAACACATGACAACGTTATTCTGGAACTCACCGTGCGCAACCACCCAGGGGTGATGACCCACGTCTGCGGCCTTTTTGCCCGACGGGCCTTTAACGTAGAGGGCATTCTCTGCCTGCCGCTACCGGGCGGCGAGCAGAGCCGCATTTGGCTGCTGGTGGCGGACGATCAGCGTCTGGAGCAGATGATGAGTCAGATCGACAAGCTAGAAGATGTGGTTAAAGTGGTACGTAACCAGTCCGATCCCACCATGTTCAACAAAATTGCCGTGTTTTTCGAGTAGGTTACTCGCTTTCCGCGTCAGGGGTGATCGCCTTGACCGAGCCGTTCCGGCAGTGGAGGGCATACTCTGCCGGTAGCGGGCGGTCGCTGATCAGCACGTCAAACTGCGCGAGCGGGGCGATGCTGGCGGGAGCGACCTCATCGAAGAACGCGTAGCGCGCCAGCAAAATCTTACGAATGCCGTGCTCCATCGCTTTGCGCTTCACCGGCAGATCGTCGAGGTTGAACCAGGTCACGCCATAGTGCTCGTGTACGCCGCTGGCTGAGATAAACACCTTGCGCGGGTTGAGCGAGTCCAGAATCGATGGGTTGTTGGGATCGTAAAAGGCATCGCTCTTGGCCCGGTAGGTGCCACCGCAGAGCATGGCCGTGGCGTTAGGCTTGGCGTTTAGCGCCATAAAGACCTGATGCGAATAGCAAATCCCGGTAAAAGTAATCTCGTCAGGGATCATGTCGATCACCAGCGGCATCTCCGGGCCGTTGTCGAAAAACACCAGATCGTTCTCGCTCACCATCCCTGCGGCGAGGATCGCAATGGGCGTATCATCCCGATGATGGCGGCGCGTGGCGGTGGCAGCGGGCTGGCTGGTGGGCGAGGCGGCAGGCTTGTTAACCATCACGATATAGCCCCCGAGCAGCGCCAGCGGCAGCGGCTCATCCTCCTGGCTAAAGTCGCGGCGAATGGTCATCACGGAAACCTCCAGCATCCGCGCCGCATCTTTGAGATGAATGCGGTCGGTCTTTTTGAGCAGCTCCGTCAGGCGGCGAATACGCTCTTTCTGCTTGGTTTCCATCTTCTCTCTCCGCTTTACCAGCCTAATCATCTTCTTATGTTCCTAAAGTAACATTTTCCACCCAGAGCGGGAACGCTGCGGCATCAAATGTTGCTGTAATCGCGAGCGGAGTCACAAATGATACTAAAATAACATGATAATGTTACTATAATATCATTGTTAAGCGTTTGTTTCTGAGAGGTAGGAAAATGGATATCGCAGTCATCGGCTCCAACATGGTGGATTTAATCACCTACACCCACCAGATGCCGAAAGAGGGTGAAACCCTGGAAGCCCCGGCGTTCAAGATCGGCTGCGGCGGTAAAGGTGCCAACCAGGCCGTGGCCGCAGCGAAGCTCAACTCCAAAGTATTGATGCTGACCAAAGTGGGCGATGATATCTTTGCCGACAACACCATCCGCAACCTCGAATCCTGGGGTATCAATACTACCTACGTAGAGAAGGTGCCGTGCACCAGCAGCGGCGTCGCACCTATTTTCGTTAACCCTAACTCCAGCAACAGCATCCTGATTATTAAAGGGGCGAACAAATTCCTCTCACCGGAGGATATCGATCGCGCCGCTGAAGATCTGAAGAAATGTAAGATCATCGTTTTGCAGCTCGAAGTGCAGCTGGAGACGGTCTATCACGCCATTGAGTTTGGTAGAAAGCACGGCATCGAGGTGCTGTTAAATCCGGCCCCGGCGCTGCGCGAGCTGGATATGGCCTACGCCTGCAAATGTGATTTCTTCGTACCGAATGAAACCGAGCTGGAAATTCTCACCGGCATGCCGGTCGACAGCTACGACAATATTTGTCGTGCTGCCCGCAGCCTGACCGATAAAGGACTGAACAATATTATCGTCACCATGGGTGAGAAGGGCGCGCTGTGGATGACCCGTGATACGGAAGTGCATGTCCCGGCGATCAAAGTGAATGCCGTCGACACCAGCGGCGCGGGCGATGCCTTTATTGGCTGCTTTGCGCACTACTACGTCCAGAGCGGTGATGTAGAAACCGCCATGAAAAAAGCCTCACGTTTCGCGGCCTTTAGCGTAACGGGCAAAGGCACCCAATCGTCCTATCCCAGCATTGAGCAGTTCAATGAGTTTCTGGCGATAAACGAATAATAAAAACCCCTGCACTGTAAAAGGTAGCACTATGAACGATAAAAACATCGTTCAGATGCCCGATGGGTATCTGAATAAGACACCTCTGTTCCAGTTTATTTTGTTATCGTGCCTGTTCCCATTATGGGGATGCGCCGCAGCGTTAAATGATATTTTAATTACGCAGTTTAAAAGCGTATTTTCACTCAGCAACTTCGCCTCTGCCTTAGTGCAGAGCGCGTTTTACGGCGGCTATTTCTTAATTGCTATTCCGGCATCGTTGGTGATTAAAAAGAGCAGCTATAAGATTGCGATTTTAATTGGCCTGACGCTCTATATTGTCGGCTGTACGCTCTTTTTCCCGGCGTCGCACATGGCAACCTACACCATGTTCCTTGCCGCGATTTTTGCGATTGCTATCGGCTTAAGCTTCCTTGAGACCGCCGCCAACACCTACAGCTCCATGCTGGGGCCAAAATCCCACGCTACGCTGCGCCTCAATATTAGCCAGACTTTCTACCCGATTGGGGCGGCGGCAGGCATTCTGCTCGGCAAGTACCTGGTCTTCTCCGAAGGCGATAGCCTGGAGAAGCAGATGGCGGGCATGACGCCGGAGCAGATCCACAACTTTAAAGTGCTGATGCTGGAGAACACATTAGAGCCGTATAAGTACATGATCATGGTGCTGGTCGTGGTGATGGTGCTGTTTATGTTAACCCGCTTCCCGACCTGCAAAGTTGAGCAGACGGCGAACCGTAAGCGTCCGTCGGCGATGGACACCCTGCGCTATCTGGCGAGCAACGCCCGCTTCCGCCGCGGCATTCTGGCGCAGTTCCTCTATGTAGGTATGCAGGTTGCGGTCTGGTCGTTCACCATCCGTCTGGCGCTGGAGCTGGGGGATATCAACGAGCGGGATGCCTCTAACTTTATGGTTTACAGCTTTGCCTGCTTCTTTATCGGCAAGTTCGTGGCCAACATTCTGATGACACGCTTCAACCCGGAGAAGGTGCTGATCCTCTACTCCGTTATCGGCGCGTTGTTCCTGGCCTACGTGGCGCTGGCCCCCAGCTTTAGCGCGGTCTACGTGGCGGTGCTGGTGAGCATTCTGTTTGGACCATGCTGGGCCACCATCTACGCCGGGACGCTGGATACGGTAGACAACGAGCATACCGAGATGGCGGGGGCGGTGATCGTCATGGCGATTGTCGGCGCAGCGGTCGTGCCCGCGGTGCAGGGTTACGTAGCGGACATGTTCCACTCGTTACAGCTGTCGTTCCTCGTTTCCATGCTCTGCTTTATTTACGTCGGCATCTACTTCTGGCGTGAAAGCAAAGTGCGTCGCGAACTTACCCCAGCAACCGCTTCCTGAGGAGAACTGCTATGAAAACCTGTTTGCCACTGTGGCGTGAGCTTTTTACCGCGCAGCCGCGGACGCTGCTGGAGAACGCCGATTTTACGGTCAGCGCCTTCCGCTATCCGAGCGGTGTTGAGGGCCTGAGGGTGGCAAACGCCCGCGGACATCTGGTGATCTTACCCTGGCTGGGGCAGATGATCTGGGACGCGGAGTTTGACGGCCACGAGCTGACCATGCGCAACATGTTCAGCCAGCCGAAGCCAGCCAAAGAGATCGTCGAAACCTATGGCTGCTTCGCCTTCCACTCGGGGCTGCTGGCAAACGGCTGCCCCTCGCCGGAGGACACCCATGCCCTGCACGGAGAGATGGCCTGCGCGGAGATGGACGAGGCCTGGCTGGAGTTCGACGGCGACACGCTGCGCGTCGGGGGCCGCTACGAGTATGTGATGGGCTTCGGCCACCACTATCTGGCGCAGCCTGCGGTCACGCTGCGTAAAGCCAGCGCGCTGTTCGACATTGATATGACGGTCACCAACCTGGCCTCGGTAGCGATGCCGCTTCAGTACATGTGCCATATGAACTACGCCTATGTGCCCGAGGCAACCTTCAGCCAGAACCTGCCGGACGAGGCGCTGGCGCTGCGGGAGTCCATTCCGGCACATGTGAAACCTACCGAGCAGTGGCTGGCGTTCAACCAGCGCATCCAGCAGGGTGAGACCACGCTGAAGACGCTGAGCGAACCGGAGTATTACGATCCTGAGATTGTCTTCTTTGCCGACAGGCTGGATCGCTACACCGCGACGCCGGAGTTTCAGATGACCGCCCCGGATGGCACCACCTTCGTGACCCGGTTCGCCAGCGCAGAGTTCAACTATGCGACGCGCTGGATTTTGTATAACGGCGATCAGCAGGTCGCGGCGTTCGCGCTGCCGGCTACCTGCCGTCCGGAAGGGTTCCTGGCCGCACAGGCTAACGGCAGCCTGCTGACCCTGGCGCCGCAGGAGAGCCGTAGCTTCACGGTGACGACCGGGATAGCGCACTAAAGAGACTGTATGCGTCGCCGCGTTTACCCGTATGATAAGCATTCTGGGATTGGGCAGGAGCTTTCATGATTTGGTTAACGCTGGCGACGCTGGTTATTGTTTTTGTAGTAGGTTTTCGGGTTTTAACCTCTGACTCCCGACGGGCGGTACGCCGTCTGAGCGAGCGGCTGGGCACCACGCCGATGCCGGTTGAATCGATGATTGACCAGCTGGGAAAAGCGGCGGGTGCGGAGTACATTCAGTACCTCTCCCGTCCGGACGAGGCGCATCTTCAGAATGCCGCCCAGACGCTGCTGATTTGGCAGGCGTGCATTGTCGATAGCAGCGAGCAGAACCTTCACTACTGGCACCGTACGCTGCAAAAGGCCCGCCTTGCCGCGCCGCTGACCGATGCCCAGGTGCGTCTGGCGCTGGGTTTCCTACGCGAGCTGGAGCCGGATATGGCCGAGATCAACAACTTCCAGGTGCGCTACAACGCCTTCTTTATGCCTGAAGAGGGCGTGCACTGGTTGCACTGAGTACCGCAGCATCTGCACTAACGCCGGATGGCGCTACGCTTATCCGGCCTACACATCATGCTCGACCCCGTAGGCCCGGCAAGCGCAGCGCCGCCGGGCACAATCAATTGCACATTTCACTGTATAAGTTGCTAAAACGTTAAATGCGTCACACTCAGAATGTTACACTGCGCGACTTTACCGCAATGTGACGTTGCCTGGAGGCAAAATGAGTGAGCATTTACAGGGAAAACCCCACCCGGAACTGGCTCGGCCCAACTGGTCAGCCGTCTTCGCCGTCGCCTTTTGCGTGGCCTGCCTTATCACCGTGGAGTTTCTGCCGGTCAGCCTGCTGACGCCGATGGCGCTGGACTTAGGCATCTCTGAAGGTACCGCCGGGCAGTCGGTCACCATGACCGCCTTTGTGGCCATGTTTGCCAGCCTGTTTATCACCCAAACCATTCGCACCACCGACCGCCGCTACGTGGTGCTGATCTTCTCGGTACTGTTAACCCTCTCCTGCCTGCTGGTGTCGTTTGCCAACAGCTTTGCCCTGCTGCTGGTGGGGCGCGCCTGCTTAGGCCTCGCGCTCGGCGGTTTCTGGGCGATGTCCGCCTCGCTGACTATGCGCCTGGTGCCGACGCGCGTGGTTCCCAAGGCGCTGTCGGTGATTTTTGGCGCGGTGTCGATTGCGCTGGTGATCGCCGCTCCGCTGGGCAGCTTCCTCGGCGGCATCATTGGCTGGCGTAACGTCTTTAACGCGGCGGCAGTGATGGGCATCGTCTGTACGCTGTGGGTCTGGAAAGCGCTGCCGTCCCTGCCGGGCGAACCGATGCAGCATAAGCAGAATATGTTTGGCATTCTTAAGCGCCCAGGCGTGCTGGCGGGAATGATCGCCATCTTTATGGCCTTTGCCGGTCAGTTTGCCTTCTTTACCTATATCCGCCCGGTTTATACCAGCATGGCAGGCTTTGACGTCGATGGCCTGACGCTGGTGCTGCTCAGCTTTGGTATTGCCAGCTTTATCGGCACCTCAATGTCGTCCGCGTTCCTGAAAAAATCGCTGAAAACGGCGCTGGCCGTTGCACCCCTGGTGCTGGCCCTTAGCGCCCTGACCCTGATCCTCTGGGGCAGCGATAAAATCGTCGCCTCTGTGGTGGCAGTGGTATGGGGATTAGCCTTTGCGCTGGTGCCGGTAGGCTGGTCGACGTGGATCACCCGCTCGCTGGCGGATCAGGCGGAAAAGGCTGGATCGATCCAGGTTGCGGTGATCCAGCTTGCCAATACCTGCGGCGCGGCGGTCGGCGGCTACGCACTCGATAACCTCGGCCTGCTCTCGCCGCTGGTGCTCTCCGGCAGCCTGATGCTGCTGACGGCGCTGTTGGTGGCTGCGAAAGTACGCGTAAAAGGGTAATTGCTCTCTGCCCGGCTGGCGCTGCGCCGCCGGGCATGACGCTCGAACTACATCAGAACCACGCTTCCCACATCGCGCCGACGTTGAACGAATCCAGATTGCTCTCTTCCGTACCGTTTACCCGCGCGGTGCGGTCGTTATCCACCTGGCCGCCGGTGACGTAGAAGCGCAGCATCGGGCGGAACTCCGGCCCCATTGCAATCGAGATGTTCTGCGACAGCGTCAGCTTCCAGCCGTGGTTATCCCCGCCCTGGTCGAAATCAACCCGCTGATAGCCCGCTTCCAGCCAGGTAGAGTGCACGTCGTTCCACCAGTACATTGGACGAACGATCGCGCCGTAGTTGCGGCGGTTATCCACGCTGTTGGCATCGTTATCGTAGTCGTGGAAGGCGAGCAGGTACTCAATCTGTGCCTGCTGGGTAAACTTGTAGTTCCCCTCAAAGCTGGCGTAGATCGCCGTCAGATCGTCGGTTTTGTTGTATACGCTGTTGTCTGAGTTATCCGAGTAACGGGCAATCACCTTGTTTACCCCTTTCTCACTGGTATGGCTCAGCACCACGCCGCCCTGCCAGGCATTCTTACGCTCGTCGGTATCCACCGCCTTCGAGTCGAAGCCGTAGTTGGCATACAGCTCCAGATCCAGCGGGCCGACCTTCATACCGTGCACTTTGGAGGTAATGGCGTAGTTGCCTTTATCGCCGGTGCCGGAGCCGCCGGTACAGGTGATACGCGACGGGTTGCCCTCATCGTTCATCACCTCCGGACTACAGGACTCCACCGCCGCCACCGCCGCGACGTCAAACTGCACGCCGCCGATGTCGAAGTTTTTCACCCCTGCGCCCTGGCCGTCGTGGTTCATCCAGAAGTAGTCGTTGATACCCTGCTGCGGACGCTGGTGGAAGTCACGGCCTGCCCACAGGTAGGCGTTCGGGTTGGATGCCAGAATATTGGTCACCCCGGCGTAGGCTTTTTTCAGGTTCACCTCGTCGCCCCAGTGATCGAACATCACGTTGATGTCCCAGATAGCGCCGTTATCGCCTTTGAACGCTTTCGAGAGCTGGAATTCACCGCCGTTGCCCTCGTTGCCCAGACGACCAATCGCGGAGGAGCCGTTATAGGATCCGTCAACGCCAACGAACTTCTGATCGCCACCCTGGAACTGCGCCCCGTAGCGGGCATAGCCTGTAAATTTCACGCCAAAGGGGATCGCCATATCCGGCGACTGGGCCGCGGTTTGCGGCTCCGTAATTACATCGGCTTTCTTATCGATAGCCGCATCCATTTTCTTTTGCCGCTCCGCGAGAGCTTTATCAACTGCTTTTGCCACAATCGCGTCGATCTGTTCTTGAGTAAACTCCTGGGCGCTGACTGAACCAGAGCAAAGGGCAGCCATAACCGCCAGCGCGACTGGAAGTTTTTTATTGATATTCATTTTTTGTCTCAATCTAATATATTATTTTTAGACAATAACTATCCCGCCGCTTGATGCGGAATAGTTGCGCTATCACCATTAATTGTGAGGTACAGATTACTTAAAACTGACTGACTATTTCTCCATAATTAATTAGCGTTGATAAAGACGAATAATCTCTTCCGACAGTTCACGGGCCAGCAGCGAGGTCATTAAATGATCCTGGGCGTGAACCATAATTAAGGTCATCGGCTGGCGGGCTTCCCCGGCGTCCTGCTCGATCAGTTTGGTCTGCATATGGTGCGCCTGGCGGGCGTAGCCGTCTGCCTCACGCAGCAGACTGTTTGCCTCGTCAAAGTTGCCCTCGCGCGCGGCGTGCAGCGCCTCGAAGCAGAGGCTGCGCGACTGGCCAGCGTTGACGATAATCTCCATGACGGCCTCTTCCAGTTCAATCATCTTATTGCTCCTCGTTAAATCCGTTCTGAGCGGCGGTAGCGGCAAACCACTCTCCGCTGCGTTTTATTGTCCGCGTCTGGGTAGCTAAATCGAGCTGCACAAAACCGTAGCGGTTTTTATAGCCGTTACACCATGACCAGTTATCAATAAACGTCCACATATGGTAACCGAGGCAGTGACAGCCCTCCTGAATACCCTTATGCAGCCACTTCAGGTGGCCGGAAACAAACTCAATCCGGTATTGATCGTTAATTTGGCCATTCTCAATAAAACGCTGCTCGTTTTCGACGCCCATGCCGTTCTCTGAAATAAAGCAGCGCGGGTTGCCGTAATTAACGCGTAAATTAGTGAGGATGTCGTAAATACCCGGCTCGTAGATTTCCCAGCCGCGGTAGGGGTTCATTTTCCGGCCCGGCATCTCGTAATAATCAAACAGCCACTCCGGCATAAACGGCGAGGCCGGGTTGACCGCGCTGTCGCGACACTTCACGCGGCGCGGCTGGTAGTAGTTGATCCCCAGCAGGTCGATTTTGCCGTCGGCAATCAGGGCGCTGTCCTCCGGGAGGCAGGCCGGCAGCTGATCGTACTCTTTCAGCAGCGCGACTAAATCTGCCGGATACTCGCCAACCAGCACCGGGTCGAGGAAGCTGCGGTTAAACAGCAGGTCGGCATGGTGCGCGGCAGTGAGATCCGCCGGGTTGTTTGAGCGTGGATAGGACGGCGTCAGGTTGAGGACGATGCCGATCTCTCCTGGGTAATGTCCGGCGCGGTAGGCGCGAACCGCCGAGGCGTGCGCCAGCACCGTATGGTAGGCCACCGTCGCCGCACGTTTAAAATCCACCACGTTGGGGTAGTGGAAGTCATACAGGTAGCCACCTTCCACCGGCACAATCGGCTCGTTGAAGGTAAACCAGTGCAGTACCCGGTCGCCAAACAGGTCGAAACAGATCTGCGCGTAGCGGCTAAAGGCCTCCACGACTTCACGGTTCTCCCAGCCGCCTTTCTCCTGCATCACCATCGGCATATCAAAGTGGAACAGGGTAATAAACGGGACGATCCCCTGGGCCAGCAGCTCATCAATAACGTTGTTATAAAACGCCACCGCCTCAGGATTAACCTCGCCCACACCGTCTGGGATCAGCCGCGACCAGCTCAGCGAGGTACGGAAGCTGTTGTGGTTGAGCTGCTTAAGCAGGGCGATATCCTGCCGCCAGTTCTGGTAAAACGTTGAGGTATCCTGCGGGCCGACCTGCTGGTGAAAACGGTACGGCTGGCTCGCATACCAGTGGTCCCACGTCGTGGCGCTTTTGCCGCCCTGCTGGCTCTGCCCTTCGGTTTGCAGCGCGGAACTGGCGCTGCCCCACCAGAAATGCTCTGGAAATGCGTATTTCATCTCTATTCTCTCCGGTTAATTACTGACGCACGGTGCCAGCCAGCGGCGTCACGTCCTGCGCTTTCTGCTCTTCGGTTTTCATCAGCGAACGCTCGTAGGCCCGCAGGAACGGCAGGTACATCAGGGCGGACAGCACCATGCAGATCCCGCACATGATGACCGGACTCAGCGCCCAGTTAGCGGCCCAGGATGCGCCGATAGGGGCAGGCGTTGTCCACGGCGTCAGCGAGACCACCTGTGCCAGCCAGCCCAGTTTCGTTGCGGCGTAGGCGAGACAGGCGTTAATCATCGGCACGAAGACGAAGGGGATAAACAGCATCGGGTTCATGATGATCGGCGCACCGAACAGAATCGGCTCGTTGATATTAAAGAAGCTCGGGACGATGCCCATTTTGCCGATGGTGCGCAGATGAGTAGCGCGGCTACGCAGCAGCAGGAAGGCCAGCGGCAGGGTAGAGCCGACGCCGCCAATCAGCAGATAGTGATCCCAGAAGCCTTGCAGATAGATGTGGGGCAGCACCGTGCCCGCCGCCAGCGCGGCCTGGTTAGCAGAGAGGTTTGCCATCCAGAACGGGTTCATAATGCCAGTAACGATCAGCGACCCGTGGATACCGGCAAACCAGAAGATCTGGCACAGCAGCACGGAGAGCAGGATCGCAGGCAGCGAATCCGACGCCGAAACCAGCGGCTCCAGCAGGTGCATAATCGCCTGGGGCAGGATCATGCCGGTTTGCGCCTCAATGAACAGGTTCAGCGGGTGCAGCGTACCGATAATCACCACCACCGGGATCAGGATCTCAAAGGAGCGCGCCACGCCAGTCGGCACCTCTTTCGGCAGGCGGATAGTGATGTTGTTCTGCTTCAGCCACGCATAGACGCGGGTGGAGTAGATGGCGGTGATCAGTGCGGTAAAGATCCCCTGGCCCGACAGGTACTGGGTGGAGATTTTGCCGTCGGCATAGGGTGCGGCCACCAGCAGGAAGGCCATAAACGCCAGCAGCCCGGACATCACCGGATCGAGATTAAACTGCCGACCAAGGCTGGCACCGATCCCGACCGAGATAAAAAAGGTCATCACGCCCATGCTCAGGTTAAACGGCAGCATCAGCTGTTCGCGATAGGTCTGGGAGAAGTCGAGCCAGCCGCGTGCGAAGCTGTTGGTGGTGTCGGCAGAGAAGGGCGGGAAGATAAACACCAGCATAAAGGAGCCGATGATCATAAACGGCAGCGCGGCGGTAAAGCCGTCGCGGATGGCGATGACATACTTCTGTTGCCCCAGGCGCCCCGCCAGCGGCGTAATGGACTGCTCGATAACGGCAACCATGGATTGATATAACGAACTCATAGGAACACCCTTTTAGTGTGCCGCTTCGATGAGCGACAGAGCAAAGTCCAGCACCTTATCGCCGCGCTGCATACCGTAGTCCATTGGGTTAATGGGCTGAACGGGAATGCCGTGGGCGGCAGCCTTTTCTGACAGCGAGTTAAGCATGTATTTTACCTGCGGCCCCAGCAGCACCACCTGGTAGCGTGGAAACTGAGCATCAAACTCCGCTACGCCGTAAGCATCAATCTCTACCGGTAAACCTCTCTCTTCTGCCGCTTCGACCATTTTCCTCACCAGCAGGCTAGTGGACATCCCTGCAGAGCAGCACAGCATGATCTTGTTCATCATCCCCATCCTCTAAATGTTAAAAGTTATTACAATGATGATTGGATATCATATGGAAACCGGTTTCCATCACTCAGGCATCGAAGTGTGATACCCATCAAAATCCATAGGGCATATGGTTATTTTCCTGGATTTACATCACAGGTTTTTATGGCTCATTCCCCGCAATAAGGGATAAACGGAAAATCGGTTTCCATGCGAAATAGAATGCAGCTATACTGCTGCTGGCGATATTATGCACCATGTTTTGCTTGTTTTTTGGGCTGCGAATGCGGCCTAACAGGGGAAAAAGATGTCTACAATCAACGATGTATCACGTCTGGCGGGAGTGTCAAAAGCAACCGTCTCGCGGGTGTTGAGTGGGTCACGCGGCGTCAAAGAGGCCAGCCGACTGGCGGTGTTAAAAGCCGTTGAAGAGCTAAACTACCGGCCCAATGTCATCGCACAGTCTCTGCTTAGCCAGACCACCGGCTGCATTGGCGTCATCTGCGCCCAGGATAATATCAACCAGACCACCGGCTACCTCTACGCACTGGAGAAGCATCTCAGCCAACATCAGAAGCACCTGCTTTTGCGCTTTGCCAATAGCCGGTCAGAGGTGATTAGCGCCCTCGACGAGTTAACCTGCGGTCTCTGCGATGATGTGCTGATTATCGGCGCGCGTTTTCCGCTTAATAACCTTGGCTATGATGATGTGATTCTGGTGGACTGTGCGGAAGCCGATACGCCGAACAGCATTCAGTTCGACCATGCCTTCGCGGCGGAAACGGCCTGCAACTACTTGATTAGTCAGGGTCGACGCCAGATAGCGCTGATCCACCCGGACGTGAGCGGCTCCGCTGAGCGGGTGCTGCTGGGCTACAAGCACGCGCTGGAAAATAACTTCCTGCCCTTTAACCGTAACCTGGTGTTTATGGATGCCACCTCGGCATCGGTTGCGCTCCAGGTGCTGCTTAACAACGCCAGCACGCTGAACTTTAATGCCCTGCTGGTCGCCGACGAGCAGGAGGCGCAGCGGGTGATCACCCAGCTGCAGGCGTTTAATAAATCGGTGCCGGGTGACATCATGGTCTTCAGCCTTGCTGGCTCCGTGCACCTGCCGGGGATCCCAACCATCCCGGCCATCGAATACTCAATGGACGCGATGGCGGCCCGCATCGTCAGCTGGCTGAGCGAAAAAACCCAGGACGTGCTGGGCGCATGTGTACTGCGCGGGGATCTCATCATCCCGGATATGCGCCAGCGTTGACAGAGCAGGCCCGGCAGCAACGCACCGCCGGGCCGCTCGCTTAGTTCACCTTCGGGAAATCTACGACGGTGTCGTTGACCCGGTTAATCATATTGGTGAACAGAATGGCGCTGACCGCGCTGATGGTCTCCACCACCTGACGATCGCTAAAGCCCGCGTCACGGAAGCGGCTAACGGTCTCCTCCGGCAGCGTACCGCGCGTCGTAACCAGCGCTTTCACAAATTTCACCAGACCATCAATGTGCGCATCTTCCGGATAGTCGGCGCGACGCAGTTGCTCGGTCTGCTCAACGCTGTAGCCCGCCATCTTGCCGGTCAGGGTATGGGCTGCCAGGCAGTAGTCACAGCCAGAGGCTTCGCTGACGGCAAGGTTAATTGCCTCCAGCTCGCGTTTGCTCAGGCTGCTTTTCGCCAGCGCGGCGTTGTGCTGCAACGCCTGGGCGAGCATATCCGGCGCGTTGCCAATGGTCTGGTAGGCGTTGGGCACTTTACCCATCGCACGTTTAATAGCGCTAAAGAGTTCAGCAGTCTGGCCAGTGGCGTTATCGGGCTGGATGGTAGTTAAACGGCTCATGATCTTCTCCTGTCAGTTTATGGTTTCCGCCGTATCGGCGATGGACTCATAATAGGGAGCCTGCGGCAGGGCCGTTGCCGCTCATCGTCTCGATTTTTTGTCCTGTCGTCTCAGGAGAAGTTATGGATAGCCTTAGCCAACTGCTTGCTATGCTGGCCCCGGCGTGCGCCGTTAATCTGCACTGCCGCTTTACCGGACGCTGGGAGGCCGACCATCCCCAGCTTGCCGCTGGCACCGTGCCCTGGCATGTTATTCTGCGCGGTGAAGCCCGGCTGGTGATGGCGGGCAGAACGCTTGACGTGCGCGCTGGGGATATCCTGCTGCTGCCCCACGGCTCGCCGCATCTGCTTCAGGGGCTGGTGGAGTGGGGACAGGTCGCGCCCGTAGCGAAACGTCATAACGGGACGCTAATTGAAGTAGAGACCAGCGGGCCGGGTCCTGCGGTAGAGGTGCTGTGCGGCGAATTCCATTTCGGGCCGGGCTACAGCTGGCTCTTCGCCGACAACGCGGCGCTGATCCATCTGCAAACCCACGACCGGGAAGATTGCCCCGAGCTGGAGCTTCTGCTGACGATGCTGGTGCGGGAGAGCCTGACGCCACAGCCGGGCGGGGCCACAATAGTCAAAAGCCTGGCTGCGACGCTTCTGGCCTTGCTGATGCGGATCCTGCTCTCCCTGCGTGAACCTCCTGCCGGGCTGCTGCGCCTGATGAGCGATAAACGGCTGGCCCCTGCGCTACTGGCGGTATTGGCCGATCCGGCCCATCCGTGGACGATGGAGATCATGGCCGAGCGCTGCTTCTTATCCCGCGCCACCTTTGCCCGCCACTTTGCCCGCAGCTATCACCAGACGCCCCAGGCCTGGCTCTCCCAGCTGCGCCTGACCCTCGCCTCGCGCATGCTAATGGAGGAGACGCAGGCAACCGTGGATGCGGTCGCCGGACGCTGCGGTTTTCTCTCCCTGGCCTCGTTTACACAGGCCTTTAAGCGCCTGTATGGTATGACTCCGGGCCAGTATCGAAAGAGACCACGAGCATGATTCGCCTTGAAGATGTGACGCTGTTTGTGCGCGCCGCGGCGCTGGGAAGCTTCTCTAACGCCGCACGGGAGGCCGATCTGCTCCCAGGTCAGGTCAGCGCTGCCGTTCACCGGCTGGAGCGCGATCTCGATAAGCGCCTTTTCGCGCGCTCTACCCGCAGCCTGCGGCTGACGGCAGAGGGGGAGAAGTATCTGCCGTTTGCTCAGGAGCTGCTGGCCGTGGTGCAGGCCGGCGAGGAGAGCCTGCACAGCGATAACGAGCTACAGGGTGAGCTAAAAGTGGCGATGCCGTCGGATATTGGGCGCAACGTCCTGTTGCCGTTGATTACCCGCTTCTGTGAACAGCACCCGAAAATCACGCTGCGGCTCTCCCTTTCCGATCAGGTGAGCGATGTCTTTCGCGATCCGGTGGACGTCGCCATTCGCTACGGCGTGCTGGATAACAGCAGCTACGTGGCGCTGCCGCTGGCAGAGAATAACCGCCGCGTGCTGGCCGCCTCTCCGGCCTACCTTGAAAAGCATGGACGGCCCGCCAGCCTTGACGAGGTGACGCACCATCACTGTCTGCTGTTTACCATGAACAGCCACGTCTATGACAAGTGGAGCTTCCCTGAGAACGGCAGACGCCGCCAGCTGACGGTCAAGAGCCGCCTGCTCTGTGATGACGCCGACGTGGCGCGGCGCTGGGCCGTAGAGGGCATGGGTATCGTCTATAAGTCGTGGATCGACATCAGTGCCGATGTACAGGCCGGACGGCTGGAGATGCTGCTGCCCGCGCATTCAGGGGAAGCTGCGCCGCTCAACCTCATCTGCCCGCACCGCAAGCAATTCTCTCCGGCTATTCGCCAGCTGCACAGCACTCTGCGGGAACACTTAACGGCAATTACCGACCTGCTGCCGGACGTCGCGTATTAATTATAATGTCCTGAATCACTACCCTCTGCGTCATTTAAGACATCACGAAAGCGCATAAGATGAGTTCACCAACCCGATAACACAACACAAGGTGAACATCATGAATACAGCATTTCGTGCGGACAGAGGCACGGCAGTGATTACTGGCGCCTCTACCGGCATCGGCGCTATCTATGCCAGCCGCCTGGCAAGAATGGGTTATGACCTGATAATCGTTGCCCGCAACCACAACCGCCTGAACCAGATGGCGAGCCACATTACCGCCGATACCTCCCGTAACGTAGAAGCGATCTCCGCGGACCTGAATCAGCCTGAATCACTGCGGGCGCTGGAAGAGAAGCTTCGCCAGGACGCCAGCATCACGCTGCTAGTCAACAACGCAGGCGTCGGCACCCATACCTCCCTGCTCGACAGCGACATTGACCGCATGGAGTCGATGATCGATCTCAACGTGACCGCGCTGACCCGTCTGACCTACGCCGTTGTCCCGGGCATGGTAGCTCGCGGGCAGGGGGCAATTATCAATATCGCTTCTATTGTCAGCATCGCCCCGGAGTTGCTTAACGGTGTTTACGGCGCGACAAAAGCTTACGTGTTGGCCTTCAGCCAGTCGCTGCATCATGAGCTGGCGGAAAAGGGTATTCAGGTACAGGCCGTCCTGCCCGGCGCAACCGCCACGCCGTTCTGGGACAACGGTGGATTGCCGCTCGACCAGCTTGATAAATCCATTGTGATGAGTCCGCAGGACATGGTGGATGCCGCACTGGTCGGCTTCAGCCAGGGCGAGCTGATTACTATTCCTTCACTGCATGCGCAGGAGGAGTGGCAGACGTGGGAAGCCGCCCGTCAGGCCATGATGAAACACCTTTCGTCCAGCGTACCGGCCGATCGCTACCGCACCAGCACAACCCATTAATCACCTGCATATAACAACGTTAAGAAACTGACTGGAGAGAGATTATGAAACTGACCGACAACACGATTTTCATTACCGGCGGCACCTCTGGCATTGGCCGGGCGATGGCTGAGCAGTTCCACAAGCTGGGCAATCAGGTGATCATTTCCGGCCGCCGAAAAATGCTGCTGGATAGCGTCACCGCCGCCAATCCGGGAATGGACTCGGTAGTGCTGGACGTCACCGATGCGGCAAGCGTCCAGGCGGCGGCCGAGAGCGTGCTGTCACGCTACCCGGCGCTGAACGTGGTCATCAACAACGCTGGCATCATGCCCTTTGATAACGCCGCGGGCGTGCAGGATGATGCGATGGCCGTCTCGCTGCTCAATACCAACCTGCTGGGACCGGTACGCGTCACCTCGGCGTTTATTGAGCATCTGAAAAAACAGCCGGATGCGGTGCTGATCAACAACAGCTCGATCCTGGCCTTTATCCCGCTGGCGAGTAACGCGCTCTACTCCGCCACCAAGGCGGCGATCCACTCCTACACGCTCTCGCAGCGCTTTCTGCTGCGTGACACCAGCGTGAAGGTGATTGAGATCTCCCCTCCATGGGTCGATACCGATCTGGTTTACCGCAGCGGTGACGAGCGAGCCATGCCGCTGGACGCCTTTATCAGCGAGACCTTTGAGAAACTGGGTAGCGATAATATCGAAGCTATCGTTGACCGCGTGCTGCCTGCCCGCGCCAATCCGGGCGCGGATGAGCATGCCGTCGTGAATCAGTTCAACCAGGCAATGGTTGAGAACCCTATTCCCGTAGCGTAACCGCTGGGCGGAGCGGGTAAGCCGCTCCGGCTTTAAGAGATCGTGGCGATGAAAAATGAGATTACCGCTCCCCAGCGCCGGGCGCTGTGGGCCTTAAGCCTGGCCTATTTTGTACAGGCCACCGGGGCGCTCTCCGTCGCGGGAAGCCTGGAGCCAATTTCCCACGCCTGGGGGCTGACCGACGCCCAGAGTGCCCGCCTGCTAGCCGTTTTTGGTCTCACCTTTGCCGTAGGTGCTCCGCTGGCGCAGGTCTTTTTTGGTCACATCAGGCGACGCCAGCAGGTGGTTGCCGGAATGAGCGTCTTTGGGCTGGGGGCGTTTCTATTTGCCCTGGCACCAGACTACAGCGTGCTGGTGCTCGCACGGATCGTGATGGGGCTTGGGGCATCGCTGATCGGGCCGGTGCTGGTGGCGCTGGGATCGGAGCTGGTGAAACAAAAGGAGCGCGGCAGCGCCATCGCCATGATCCTGCTGGGCGTGTCGATGGCCAGCATGGTGGGCATTCCGCTGGCGGCCTGGGTCGCAAATCTATTAGGGGCGCGAATGCTGTTTACCCTCGTTGGGGCAATGAGCGTGCTGTCGGTCATCAATATTATGCTGAGCGTACCAAACAGCGTCGCCGGGGCAGATATTCGCCTGCGTCAGGTTGGGCAGGTACTGACGGAGCGGACATCGCTGACGGCGTTTCTGGTCGTGTTCTTTATCACTTCTGGCGTCTATGACATGTACGCTTTCATCTCGCCGATTGTGCGTGATACCTGGCATGGCGACAGCGGCAGCGTGTCGGTTGCGCTGGCGGTGATTGGCGTGGCCGGTATTGTCGGCAACCTGTTTGTCGCGCGGGCCGCCAGGGTCTACAGCGCCGAGCGCCTGCTGACCGCAGGGATAGCGCTGTTGGTAGTGGATATGGTGGTCATCACCCTGCTGCCGGGCAAGCTCGCGCTGCTCTATATTGCGCTGGTGTTCTGGGCGTTTGCCACCGATCTGTTGTGGCCTTCGCAGCAGCGCAGGATCGTGGAAATGGCCGATCCGCAGACGCGGGGCATCTCTCTGGCGCTGACCAGCGCCTTTATGTTCTGCGGAATTGGCTTTGGCTCCGCCGTCGCCTCATGGATCTATCCGCTTTATGGCTTTTATGGCGTAATGGTCAGTGCGATACTCTTTCTGCTGCTGGCGCTGGTAAGCCTCTGGCTCTCGGAGCATTTTCGCACGCAGCCCCGCCAGGCGGTGAACGTCTGACTTCTCATTTTCGGTAAGGTGATCTGATGCACAGGATTGGTTTAATTATTTCCGATAATTTTCAGATGCTGGCCCTCTCAACGCTGACCGTTTTTGAGTTTGCCAATATTGTAGCGGGCGAGAATTTTTACCAGACGGCGGTCTACTCAGAGCACGGCGGAGCGGTGCGCTCATCGTCGGGGATTGGTATCGATAGTGCGCCATTATCTACCGATCTACAGATGGATACCTGGCTGCTGGCGGGCGTGTTGATGCCCACCGAGCAGCCCGCCACGCCGGGAATTATTACCTTTCTACAAACGTCGGCCCGACAGGCAAGGCGGCTGGCAGGGATCTGTACCGGTGCGTTTGTGCTGGCCCAGGCGGGACTGCTGGAGAACCGACGCGCCACTACCCATTGGGCGCACGCTCCCAGCATGAAACGGCTGCATCCGACCATTCAGCTTGAGGATGACCGCATCTTTATTATTGATGAGGCGATCTGGACCTCGGCGGGACTCACTGCCGGGCTGGATATGGCCCTGGGGATGGTAGAGAAAGATTTGGGGGCAGATGTGGCTCGCAGCGTGGCGCACCGTCTGGTAATGAACCAGCGCCGCTCCGGCGGCCAGACCCAGCACTCGGAGATGCTGGCCCTGGCACCCCGCTCCGACAGGCTACAAAGTGCGCTGGAGTACGCACGTAAAAACCTGCGCAAGCCGCTGACGGTAGATGACCTGGCGGACGCCGTGCACCTCAGCGCCCGTCAGCTCACACGCCTGTTTCGTGCCGAGACCGGCAAATCCCCGGCTAAGGCCATTGAGGGACTGCGCCTTGAGGCGGCCCGGCTGATGATCGAGCAGAGCCGTTTAACCCTCGACGCCATCGCTCGTGAGTCTGGCTTTCGCGACCGTCGCCATATGCGTGAAGTCTTCATGCGCGGCTACGGCGTGCCGCCCCAGGCGCTGCGTCAGGGGCGGTCCACATCCCGGGCGGCGTGAATTTTGCCGCGGAAGATCCAGAAGCCCCAGCTGTTATAGAGAAGCGTAATGGGCACAAATGTGCCGAAGGCGATAAGCATCAGCTTTTGCGTAGCGGGCGGGGCGGCGGCCTGGGTCAGCAGCAGGCCGGGCGGCAGAATGAACGGAAACACCGCCAGCAGCATGGCACCAAACGCGGCGCAAAAGAGCGTCAGCGCCATGGCCAGCGGCAAGAATTCGCGTTTGCGGCGCAGCGTGACGATAAGCCCCGCCAGCGCCAGCAGTGCGATGAGCGCCAGCGGCCCGCTGTAGCGCCATGCCAGCAAATGCAGACGATAATTCTCATGCAGCTGCGTGGTCCAGATAACCAGCCCAGCCAGCAGCGCGGCGGTAATCAGCGTAAGCCGCAGCGCCTGACGTCGGCCCCAAACGGCCAGATCCCCTTCGCAGCGCCACACCAGCCAGCAGGCACCGAGCAACGCATACCCCACGGTAAGGGAAACCGCGCAGTAGAGCGAAAACGGTGAAAGCCATGCCAGAGGGCCGCCGGTGAACTGTTCGCCGTTATGCGCTATTCCCTCAATCCATGCGCCCATCGTCACGCCCTGGCTTAGCGATACCATCCAGGATCCGCCGATAAACAGCGCGTCAAACAGCGCCGGATGCTGATGACGAAACTCTATCGCCATGCCGCGCACGATCAGCGCCAGCAGCATGATATAGACCGGCAGATAGAGGGCGCTGTAAAGAATGCTGAAGGCAACCGGGAAAAGCGCCAGCATCGCCCCTGCGGTCAGCACCAGCCAGGTTTCGTTCCCGTCCCATACCGGCAGAAGAGAGATGTTCATCTGCTGGCGCGCCTGCGGCGGCTGAAACGGCGCGAGGAGGCCGACGCCGAGATCGGTCCCGTCCAGCACCACATAAACCAGCACGCCGAAGGCGAGGGCGATGGCGCTAAGCAGCGTTAACGGGGGCATAGAAAGGATAGCCTCAAGCATCGTAGCGCCCCCTTATGCTCTGCGGCGTAATGCCGCGTCCGGTCTGCTCCGCCACTTCCGCATTCGGCTCTCTTTCATTATGCGACGGCGGCCTGCCAAGCAGGCGCAGCAAAAACCACAGTCCGATGGCGAAGAGAAGCAGATACACGATCAGGATGGCAAAAAACGAGGTCAGCACCAGCGAGGGTGCGACGGGGGAGACGCGGTGCGCGGTGCGCAGCACGCCGTAAACCGTCCAGGGCTGGCGTCCGGTCTCGGTCACAAACCACCCGGCGAGCATGGCGAAAAAGCCTGCGGGTGCCATCCATACCATGCCGCGCTGCAGCCTGCGGGACGTCCATAGCCTGCCGCGCAGGCGTGCGACCAGCCCGGCGGTGCCGAACAAGAGCATCAGCAGCCCAAGCCCCACCATGGCGCGAAACGCGAAGAACACACCGGGCACCCAGGGGAGTTCATCACGCGGATACTGGTTCAGGCTGTGAATGGTGCCGGTGAGGTTATGGCGCAGATAGAGCGAGCCAATATTAGGAATGGCCAGTTCAAAATGGTTGCGCTGCGCCTGCATATCCGGGATGGCGAAAAGCCGCAGCGGCTCGCCTTCACCGGGCGGCGGCGGGTTCCAGCTGCCTTCCATCGCCGCCAGCTTCACCGGCTGATGGTCGCGTGTGTTTTCCCCATGCAGGTCGCCTACCACCACCTGAATCGGGGTGATGAACAGCAGCAGCCACAGGCCCCAGGAGAACATCAGCCGCGCGCCACGGTTATCCGGGCGTTTTAGCAAATGCCAGGCCCCTGCGGCGGCGACAAGGCAGGCGGTGGCAAGCATCGCCGCCAGCGTCATGTGGACAAAACGCCAGGGGAAAGAGGGGTTAAAGATCACCGCCCACCAGTCGACGGGCTGAAAACGGCCATCCGCCCCGGTGATAAAACCCGCAGGCGTCTGCATCCAGGAGTTAGCGGAGAGGATCCAGAAGGCGCTAAAAATCGACCCGACGGCCACCATGCAGGTCGCGAAAAAGTGCACCCACGGGCGCACCTTGCCCATGCCAAAGAGCACCACTCCCATAAACCCGGCCTCAAGGAAAAAGGCGACCAGCACCTCCATGTACATCATCGGCCCCATGACCGCACCGGCGCGATTAGCGAGCGCACCCCAGTTGGTGCCGAACTGAAACTCCATCAGCACTCCGGTCACCACGCCCACCGCGACGTTCAGCGCGAATACCTTGCTCCAGTACGTATAGAGATCGCGATAAACCTGCTGCTTACGCCACAGCCACAGCCCCTCCAGCAGCATCAACCACTGGGCGAGGCCGATGGTGAAGGCCGCCAGCACAATGTGAAAGCCGATGGTAAAGGCGAACTGGCTGCGCGCCAGCCACAAAGCCGTCTCCTGGCCTAACATGCATCCTCCACGGAAACTTACGCGTCGCTGGGTTTGCCGCTAAACGAGGAGATGGGCTTGTCCACCTCCTCCTCCATACGGCGCGAAAAGGCCTTCATGCCGTTAAGCAGCGGCATAAGAGAGTGCCAGAGCTCGTCGTCATGGAGCATTTTCCAGGCACCGCGCGCGCCCGGCGCACTGCCGTTCGCGCTTTGCGGCTGCTCTTCTTCGCGGCTCAGTTCGGCCATAAAATCACGCAGGCCGAAGGCGAGCTTGTAGGTTTGTTCCGGCGGGAGGGTAGAGAGCGCCATCAGCAGCACGGAGATATTCTGAATAACGTTCAGCGAGCCTTTGCGGCTCAGACCGTCGACAATCACCTTAAGCCAGTCGTTATTGCTGGCCACCAGATCGTTGGCGAGGCGCAGCACGCCATGCTCATGCAGCGTCTGCAGCAGACGCTGTAGTTCTTCCTCGGCGGTGGGGCCGATGACTGGCGGCTCCACCTGATAATCAATCGCTTTAGCCATTAAAATTTCTCCGGATTCGGGGCCTGTTCGGGCGGTAGGCGATAATCGTCGCGCTGCCATTTATCCTCAACCTGCACGTGCGGTATCGGCGTGCGGTTGCCGTAGCGGAAGTTGTGCCGCGGCAGCGGGGAAGGGTGTGGCTCGCGTGAAAGTTTCTCTAGCCGGATAGCGATCTCTTTATAGGCCGGTGTATTGACGTCCGGGTCGTGATGCTCACCCGTCAGCAGGTTAATGCCCGGCTTGCCCTGGTGAATAGAGATAAACAGCGTGCTACCCGCCACGCGGTCGGTGACGACCACCGGTACCTCCAGCGAGCCGCGCCGTGAGGTGAGTTGCACCCAGTCACCCTCTGCAAGGCCGCGCTCAGCGGCAAGCTCAGGGCTAATTTCCACAAACCAGTCCGGTGACAGCGACGTCGTGCGCCCACCGCGCCCGCTCTGGTTGGTCGCCTGGAAATGCTCCAGCATGCGGCCGTTGTTGAGCGTCAGGTCGTACTGCGCATCGGGTTCTTCCTGCGGCGGCTGCCACTCAAGTGGGTAAAGCACGGCGCGCTTGTCGGGGAATTTAAAACCGTCGGTATACAGCAGCGGCGTGCTCTCGCCGTCGGGCTTCACCGGCCAGAGCTGCGAATTCCATCCCTCCAGCCGCTCATAGCTAACGCCCGCGAAAAGGGTGGCGATGCGCGCCGCTTCGGCCATAATCTGCGACGGGTGCGTATAGCCCCAGTCGTGTCCCATGCGGGCGGCAAGCTCGGTAAGAATGCGCCAGTCCGGTCGGCTGTCGCCAAGAGGCTTCATCGCCTCGTAAAAGCGCTGAATGCGCCGCTCGGTGTTGACGTAAGTGCCCTCTTTTTCCACGCTTGGGCAGGCTGGCAGCACCACGTCGGCGAACTGCGCCGTACGGCTGAAGAAGAGATCCTGCACTACCAGAAAATCGAGGTTGGTAAAGCCCTCGTGAACGCTGGTGGTGTCGGCGTCGGCAAAGGAGGTCTCTTCGCCAATTACATACATGGCGCGAATTTGCTTCGTGCGCGCGTGTTGTACCATCTCGAAGTTATCCGAGCCCGCCTCCAGCGACAGCCGCTCTGGCTCAACGCCCCATGCGCGTGCCCACTTTTCGCGCACGCTTTCATCGGTTACCGACTCGTAGCCGGGGTAGTAATCTTTCAGGCAGCCAAAGTCGCTCGCCCCCTGCACGTTGTTGTGGCCGCGCATCGGGTAGCCACCGGTGCCGGGACGGCCATAGTTGCCCGTCACCAGCAGCAGGTTAGAGAGCGCGGTGCTGGCATCGGCACCGTGGCTGTGCTGGGTGATGCCCATTGCCCAGACGATGCAGACGGCGCTCGCCTTGCCGATAAGCTCGGCGGCAGCGGTAAGTTCCTCAACGGAAAGCCCGGTGATATCTGCCGCGAACTCCAGCGTGAACGGTGCCAGCGACTGACGATACTTCTCCACCTGGTTGACCCGCTCGTCCAGAAACGCCTGGTCGGCATAGCCGTTATCAAACATATAGCGGGCCATCGCCGAGGCCCAGACCATGTCAGTGCCGGAACGGGCGCGTAGGTGCAGGTCGGCGCGCTCGGCCATCTCGTGACGGCGTGGGTCGACGACCAGCAGTTTCTGACCGTGATGCTTTTTCGCTGCTTTGAGTTTTGCTGCGATAACCGGGTGGTTTTCAGCAGTGTTACTGCCGACGATGATCACCAGATCCGCCTTCTGCAGATCCTCTATCGTGCCCGCGTCGCCGCCGTAGCCTACGGTGCGGAATAAACCCTGAGTCGCGGGGTTCTGGCAGTAGCGGGAGGAGTTGTCCACGCTGTTGGTGCCGATAATCAGGCGGGCGATCTTCTGCGTCAGGTAGGCCTCTTCGTTGCTGCCTTTGCTGGAGCCGATAAAGCCGATGCTCTGCGGGCCATGCTGGTCGCGAATGTGCAGCAGGCGGCGGGCCACCAGCTCCAGCGCTTCGTCCCAGCTCGCCTTGTGAAAGCGGCCATTTTCACGAATAAGCGGCGTGGTGAGACGCTCTTTATCATTAATAAAATCCCAGGCGAATTTGCCCTTCACGCAGGTAGATATGCCGTTGGCGGGCGCGTCGGCCATCGGCTGCACTTTCAGCACGTGACGGTCGCGGGTCCAGATCTCAAAGCTGCAGCCGACGCCGCAGTAGGTGCAGACGGTTTTGGTGCGCTTGATCTCCGGCTGACGCCAGTGCATGTCCATCACCGAAATACCGGTGACGATTTCCGCGCCGGTGGTGTTTTCTACCGCCTTCACCAGATCGATCATGGGGCGCTTAAGCGACTGCTTCATGCTGGTAAACGGCCCGGCGTCCGGCTGCATGGTTTTCTCAAGCAGTGCGTTACAGGGGCAGACGGTGACACAGTGGCCGCAGCTGACGCAGCTCGATCCGGCGATGGTTTCGCCGCCGTCCCAGAGCACGCGCGGGTGTTCCATGGTGTAGTCGATGCTTAGCGTTTCATTCACTTCCACGTTCTGACACGCCTCCACGCAGCGCCCGCAGAGAATGCACTGATCGGGATCGTAGGTGTAGAACGGGTTGGAGTGGTCTTTTACGTAGGGCTTGCGCTGGTATTCATAGCGCTGAATGGGGATATGCATATCCGCCATGGTGTTGTGCAGCGTGCAGTCGCCGGTGTTGTGCTCGCAGACGGTGCAGTAGAGCTCATGCTTCGCCAGCAGGCGGTCCATCCCTTCATGCTGCGCCGCCTCGGCAAGCGGCGTGCGGCTGGCTATCTCCATGCCTTCCGCGCTTTTAAGCGTGCAGCCGCGCACCAGTTCGCCATTGTATTCTACCCAGCAGACATCGCAGGTTTGCATGGGTTCAAGGGAGGGGTGGTAGCAGACATGGGGCAGCTTCAGGCCACCCGCGGTTAGAAAATCGATCAGCGGGACGTTCGACGGGCCAGTCACCGGCCTCCCGTCGTAAAACAGGGTACACAGGGGTTCGCTCATCTTGCTTCCTCAACCTTGCCAATCGCCGTCGGCAAACCGCACCGCAGCAGAGTGAAGGCGTCTTTTCCCGCAGGAAGCGCCTTCGTTATTGTCGTTTAAAGGTAGCTAGGGTTGTGGGGGTTCGCCAGGCAAGGGAGGATTTGCTGAAAACGCCACCTGCGGTTGCCGGTAGCGTATTTTTAATTAGAACGTCTCTTGTGGGACCAGGGTTTGAGCAGGGGTTTTAAGCAGCATCCACAGCAGGATGGCACCGACCACGTCGAAGCCGGAGAGTACGGCAAACAGCGGGCTAAAGCCGACGGTATCGGCCAGCGCGCCTACCACCAGCGCAAACAGGGTGCTTGCCGTCCAGGCCGCCATGCCGGTAAAGCCGTTGGCGGTGGCCACTTCGCTAGAATCAAACATATCGGAAGAGAGGGTGATCAGCGCCCCGGAGAGCGACTGGTGGGCAAACCCACCCACGCACAGCAGACCAATCGCCACCATCGGACTACCGAACAGCCCTACCATGCCGGGCAGGATCATCAGCGCTGCGCCCATGGTCACCACCAGCTTACGAGAGACGATAATGTTAACGCCGAACAGTTTCTGGAACATTCCCGGCAGATAGCCGCCCACGATGCAGCCTACGTCGGCAAACAGCATCGGGATCCAGGCAAACATGGCGATATCTTTCAGGCTAAAGCCGTAGGTATGCACCATAAACAGTGGGATCCAGGCGTTGAAGGTCCCCCACGCCGGTTCGGCCAGAAAGCGCGGCAATGCGATGCCCCAGAACTTACGCTGCTTCAGCAGGTGACCAATGCGCACCTTCTCCACATGCTCCTTCTCCGGCTGACCGCCGGTGATGTAGAGATACTCCTCTTTGGAGAGGGATTTGGTTTTTGCCGGACGATTATAGGTGAAGTACCAGCCCGCAGCCCACAGCACGCTGGAGACGCCGACGATAATAAAGGCCAGCCGCCAGTCGCGCATAAAGATCGTCCAGGCCACCAGAGGGGGCGCAATCACCGCGCCGATAGAGGATCCAACGTTAAAGTAGCCTACCGCCACTGAGCGCTCGCGATCCGGGAACCATTCGGTCACCGCTTTCAGCCCGGCAGGGATCATGGCGCTTTCGGCAAAGCCGCCGAGGCCACGGAAGAACGCCAGTCCCGTCCAGCTGGTAGAGAACGACGCGCCTATGCAGAACACGCCCCACAGCAGGCCGAAAATGGTATAGCCCATTTTGGTACCGAGCGAATCCAGGATATACCCCGCGATTGGCTGAGCGATGGTATAGCAGGCGGAGAAGGTAGCAATAATCCAGGAGTATTGCTGCGTAGTGATGTGCAGATCGCTTTGTAGCGTGGGCGCCGCTGCCGAAATGGTGTTTCTGGTTAAATAGCAAAGAACGGTACCGAGCGTCACCAGCGAAACCATAAACCAGCGCATATGACCTGTTTTGCGCATACATACCTCTTTTTTAATGCAATAGACTGGCTGACCGCTGCAAGGCAGCAGGCAAAGAATCGAATAGAGATAGAGAGGAAACGCGACGCTATATAGAACGTCGGCGCGTTATTGCTGCCCGGCCCTGGGCTTGTATTTGTTATCTTGCTCACACTTTGCGGGCATGATGAACCGTTGTTTCACTATTTTTTGTGATCTAACTCAATTTAGGTGGCAAGTCGTGCCGGGGGAGTTTTGGTGTGTGATCGGGGTCACACTTTATGGGTAGGTGAAAAGCAGGCCGGGTAAGGTGACGCCGCCGCCCGGCATAAGAGAGAGTTAAGATTCATGAGCCCACTTCATAAGCTCATGCTCTTTTACGCCATTTTTAAATACCCTGAATCCGATAATATCAATTGATGATATTACGTTCAGACGAATAGCTAAAGCTAGTTTCAGGAGTATCAGACATGCAGCAGCAACATACCATCACCGATACGCTCACTGCCCGCCAGCAGGCTATCCCTCTCATTGCGGCGTCCATGGCGGTCGGCAATATGGAGAAGCTCAACGCCGCCCTCAACCATGGGCTGGATGCTGGCCTGACGATAAACGAGACCAAAGAGATCCTCGTTCAGCTCTACGCCTATACTGGTTTTCCCCGCAGCCTCAACGCGCTGGGTGAGCTTATGAAGGTTATGGAAGCACGCAAAGCGCGCGGCATCAACGATGCGCAGGGGAAAGAGTCTGTTGCCCCCGTTCCCGTTGGCGATGAGCTTCAGCGCGTCGGAACGGCCAACCAGACCACTATCTCCGGCGCACCGGTGCAGGGGCCGTTGTTTGATTTCGCTCCGGTCATCAACCAGTTCCTGCAAACTCACCTCTTCGGCGATATCTTTGCCTGCGACAATCTCGACTGGCAGAGCCGCGAGTTGGCGACCGTCGGCGCGTTGGCCGCTATGCCGGGCGTAGAGTCTCAGCTGCTCGCCCACGTGAAAGCCAGCCTGCGGGTGGGGCTGAGCGTCGGACAGCTGCATCAGCTTGCTCAGGGCCTGCGTAGCAACGGCGATGCCGATGCGGCCGCACGTGCGGAAAAAGCGCTAGAGCAGGCGCAGGATTAATGACCTGAGCTAATTAGCCCAAAAACATCTCTCCTTGTACGATCCCGTCAGCAAATGTTTAACCATAAAACCGAAGAGGTACGACGTAATGCAAAAACGTTATCTTGGTCAATCTGGGCTTGAAGTGTCGGCCCTGGGTCTGGGCTGTATGGGCCTGAGCCACGGTTACGGCCCGGCAACCGATCCCCGCCAGGCGATAGAGCTGATCCGCGCTGCCGTTGAGCGAGGCGTAACCTTTTTCGATACCGCCGAGGTCTACGGCCCGTATGTGAACGAAGAGGTAGTTGGGGAAGCGTTAAAACCGTTTCGCGATCGGGTTGTTATCGCCACCAAGTTTGGCTTTACCTTTGGTGATGACAATAAGCAGCAGATTTTAAACAGCCGTCCGGAGCATATTCGTGAGGCAGTAGAGGGTTCGCTGCGCAGGCTTAAAACTGACGTTATCGATCTGCTCTACCAGCATCGTGTTGATCCTGACGTGCCTATCGAAGACGTTGCCGGAACGGTAAAAGATCTGATTGCCGAGGGTAAGGTTAAACACTTTGGCCTGTCCGAAGCGGGTGCCCAGACCATTCGCCGTGCCCATGCAGTGCAGCCGGTTACCGCGCTGCAAAGCGAATACTCCCTGTGGTGGCGCGAGCCAGAGCAGGAGATTTTGCCGCTGCTGGAGGAGTTAGGCATTGGCTTTGTGCCGTTCAGTCCGCTGGGCAAAGGGTTCTTAACGGGGGCGATTAAAGCGAATACCACCTTTGGTGAAGATGATTTCCGTCGCAGCGTGCCGCGTTTCGCTGCCGAGGCGCTGGCGGCTAATGAAAAACTGGTCGATCTGCTGACCGTGCTGGCTGCAGAGAAGAGCGTCACGCCTGCGCAGATCGCCCTGGCGTGGCTGCTGGCCCAAAAGCCGTGGATCGTACCAATTCCTGGCACCACCAAACTACATCGTCTGGAAGAGAATCTGGACGCAGCAGAGATTGTTCTTTCTCAGAACGATTTGCAGAAAATTAACCAGGTGCTTGAGACGGTTAAAATAGTCGGCGATCGCTATTCCGCCGCGCATCAGGCCCGTGTAGGTCGCTGACAGGTAATTTGACATTAGGAGAGGCACTCTTTATTTTCCACCCGTCATGTTTAGCCGCGTCTGGTCAGGCGCGGCTTTTAAACGCTACTGCTCGGCAGCTTTTTCAGGGTAACGGCAGTTATCCCACGTGATGTTTTTCATCAGCCCATTCAGGCCAGCCGTTGTAAAGGCATTGGCTTCACTGGCATTACCCATCATCAGCACGTTAAGGCTCGCCTCGGAAGAGGCTTTAAGCGCGTTAAATAGCTCCTCTCCGGCAGAGTAAGCCTTCTCTCCTACCTGGAAAGTCAGCTGATTCATAGGATTATCTGAAGATGTCAGGCTGCCGTCTTGCCCATAGGCAACGGTAAAATCGCCGTTTTGGCAGGTCAGCAGAATTTGCGTGCCAGCTGCATTGGTCGTAGTAAATTCAATAGCGTTGGCATTGCGCGTAATATTCCAGCCGTCGCTCTGCTCTTCAGTAACCTCAGGCTTATTATTTTCCGGGTTAGCCAGATCGATAACATCATCGCCATCGCTGAATTTAACGAGTGTTTTATCCCGGTAGGTTAATTTTACCGGCCACTGTACCCGCGAACCGGTATCGGCCTCAGTATAGTCAATTTCATACGGCGTTTCCGGTGAGTCAGCGCTGACGCCGCCGCCGGTCACGGCTAATACCGAACCACATTTTGGCAGTGATTTTTTATACTGGTTGATGATGTCGCAGCCATTTGCTTTTAAATTGGCCACAATCTCAGGATCGGCTTTTTTAACGCCCACTGTTTTTACAGCCTTCGGTTTTATAGGATGCAGCGGAGTAAATTGCACCGAGTCATCACGTAGGGTGGGATCGTCCTTCTGAAGCGAGAGGTAAACAGGACAATCGGCATCCCCAACGTGGCAGGATTTAGCCACCGCGCTTTTTAACAGCCAGCCGTTAAAACCAACGTATTCAGCGCCGACCTCATCTTTACACCAGGTCCTGTCCATCGTCAGCGTGCGGGTAGTATGCGGAACCGTAACGGTAGACATTATACAGGTGACAGCTTTAACCGGTTTGCCATCATCCCGAACGGTCGAGCTTTGAATATCATCAGGGGAAAATGGGGCAATACCTGTGGTGTCAAAACCCTCTTTCTGCAAATTATTAACGTTCAACGCATCCTGCATATTGCCGGGGCGGACTTTGCTCATCGCCTCGATCATTTTATCGTTTACTGTTTTGAGATCGTTGCTGCCTTTCTCATTCAGGAAAAAGGTATAGCGCTCTGGGTGAATGTCCCCATAGACCTTCATTGCGGATGCTAGCGAAGGGATGAGCAGCGCGGCGGCAACGAATGACAACGTAATAATTTTATACATGGTTTCCTGTCCTGTTAATGATTGATGCAGTCCTGCCACGAGACATCTGCAAGCGCCTGCGTCAGCCCCTTGACACTGAATTTTTTAGAGATTGCTGCATTCATGGAGGTGACCGCTATTTTCCCTTCGTCACCGGCATTTTTTAGTGCGGTAAACGCGGCTTCTTCCAGCGGGTAATCCTTGCCGTTAATCTTCAGTCCCGGCTCGGCCAGCCCGGTTGTGGATGAGACTCGGTAATCTTCTGCCGGGACGCTGTAGCTCACCGCCAGTTTTCCACCGCCACAGGTTAAAGTAAGCACTTCTCCCGCGGTGTTTTGCGTGTTTATTTCAAACTCCATGCCGCTGATATTGCCGTACCACGCTTCCCACTGCTGGTCGACCACGGTCGCCAGGACGGGTGAACAGAGAATGAACCCACAGGACAACAGCAGGCTTTTTAGCATCTTACCAGGCATCGATTTCTCCTTGAAAATCAGTAAATTTTCATCTTTTCACGATCGTTAACGGCCTGGTGCAATGAAACTTAAGCGGTATTTTTAAGGGGCTATCAGATCCAGGTATCGCGCTACCGTAACGTGAGGCGTGGCGAGTTTTGGCGGGCAATCGGCTATCCGCAGTTAGCCGCTGTTTACATAAATCTATTGTTCCGAGCAGATCTGACGAACTGTCATCAGGAATTGATAAGCAGTGGTTTCCCAAAGCTCGGGAGAAAAATCAAGATCGTATCTTCTTCTGAACTCCTCTTCGATACCATCGCCATAGGCGGATATAAAATCATCTATTTCTTCTATGATATCTTTTAGCATCCAGCCCGGAGATGATTTCTTGAATAATCTTACTATTCCTTCAATCGTGTCCTCACCATCATTGATAATATCGGCATCCTGGTTGAAGTAACCAAAAATGAGCTGGTCAAGAAAATGGAAGTTTTGCATCTTATGCCTCTGGCCGGGCTACTTTTTAGCAGAGCGTTTCATCCAGGCGGCGCGCATGATGGGCATAAACGTCGGTGGGATGATACCCATTTTCGGTAGTGGGATTGTGACCGTGACGCCGGGTGATGAATGAAACCACACGTCGTTAAAAGGCAGTTTTTGAAGCCTGTTCAGATCGAACTTAGTCGGAACTTCAAGTCCGGCCGTATCAAGTTGGTCATCAATGACAAACTCGCCATCGTAAACTTTACCGATCTGAGACGTTCCATAGGTGATAAGCACTGCGTGAAGGTCGGTAAACACGTTCAGGACGAGTCCAGGGCGCGGATACGGCCCCGGGTTACCTAAGTCCTCATCATGAGGAAATTTGCACCAGAGAATATCTCCAGCTGCCGGTAAAGGATTAAAGTTATGAGCCATATGCTTCCTGCTTATTTAAATAATGGCGAATCCAGGTCTTCGTCTGTGATTTCCATGCCAGACAGTCGGGTAATGGTGGCGTGCTGTTTGTCGGTCAGCGGGCCGTTATCCAGTTCGTAAGCCGGTAATACGTCGTGTGCCAGGTAGCGCAACGCTTTATGAACGAGCTCAGTCTGGTTAAGCTCCAGCGCTTCCATAAGGCGGGTGAAGGTTTCTTCGCTTACGCCGTACTCGTTGTCACGTGCGCGCAGCTGGAAAAGGAACTTTTTCGGCGCAGCGGGTGCGGGGGTTTCCGCTTTGCTTTTAACGTTGCGTGGACGGCGTTTAGCAGCCGCAATGGCGTTAGTTGCAGAACCAGGAGCCATGATTTACCTCTCTCTTATGACTATATAGAAAGTATATAGCATCAGCGTGATATTTTCTATATAGGTTGTATATAGTCAAAAGGATCCTTGTGGTTTCGTCTCTCAAACTCCACCGTCGCGCTACCGTAACGTGAGACGTAGATGCTAATGTCATGGCATGACAAGTGACGGTAAGGAATTCAGATGTGAAGCGCACTATCGGCGGGGTACTGTTTCTTCTTTTCGCGCTGTGCCAGCCAGCACGGGCAATCAACACTGAGGGGCTACAAGCCTTCCTGAAGCAGGAGGAGACACGCCTGCCGGGTAAGATTGGCATGTCCATCGTCAACGCCGACGGTCAACCGATCTTTGGCTATCGCCAGAATGAACGCTTCCCATTAACCAGCACCTTTAAGGTACTGGCCTGCGCCGCGCTGCTCGATCGTCTGCATAAAACCGCTGGCTCGCTGGATGAGACGGTCACCATTAAGCCTGACGAACTTCTGAGCTACTCTCCGATCACCAAAAACTACGTTGCTCCGGCGACCATTACGCTGCAAACCCTGTGTTCGGCGGCGGTGAGCTATAGCGATAATACGGCGGGTAACAGCATTCTGGCTTACCTTAGCGGCCCTGCGGCGGTAACGCGCTTTATGCGTGAGAGTGGCGATACCGTTACCCGACTAGATCGCACCGAGCCGACGCTCAACGAGGCTACGCCAGGAGATGAGCGCGACACCTCTACGCCGGAACGTATGGCATCCGGGCTGCATACGTTACTGGCGACGCCGCTCCTAACCAAGCCGCATCAGGCGATGCTGGAGAGCTGGATGCGAGAGGATAAGGTGGCCGACAACCTGCTGCGCGCTGCTCTGCCCAAAGGCTGGCTCATCGCGGATAAGACCGGCGCAGGCGGCTACGGCTCAAGGGCTATTATCGCTGCTGTCTATCCCACGGGGGAAAAGCCTGTCTATATGGCGATCTACATCACCCAAACGGATGCCGAGATGAAGGTGAGCGACGGGGTGATTAAAAAGATTGGGGAGCGGGTGTTTCGGTGATCGGGAAGTAACCGCTGTGCTTTCAATAGCACAGCGGCATAAAATATTTTAATGGCTTGTTTATTGTTTAAGGCTAACTTCTGGCTTCTTTTTCCCACTGAAGCAATGCAGCGATATCCTTCTCACCTTCGGTTTCTTTTAAGCGCCGTTGTTGCTCGGCAAATTGACTATATTCTGCCTGCGCTTTTTCATCGGCCAGTTTCTTGCTGATTTTACCAGTACCTTGTAAGACATCTCGGTCGTTAAATTGCAGGAACTGATCTAGCTTGTCTTGCCAGTCATGGAGAAAGATCTGCTTACGACGACGGGCCTGATCCTCGGCAAAATCCAGCCACATGTTAACTACGCGGTTAAGTTCACTGACCTCATCCTGGTTAAGATAGTTTTTAGCTACCGTTACATCGCATTTACGTACCTCATCGCCTTTGTAATTGGTTAAGCCCATATGCGGTTTATTGGCGTCAGCACGTTTGTGGATGAGTTCAGCGGCAGTATGACCGGTGCAGGCGAAATGCAGCTTGTTCTGGATGGTTTGGAAAAACTGTGTGGTTTCCTTCAGGGAAGGCTGATAGTCGGCGGCTAACGCAAAGATCTCCCGCACCCGCAGATACACCCGCCGTTCGCTGGCGCGAATATCACGGATGCGTTCCAGCATCTCATCAAAGTAGTCAGGCACAACGGATGAACCAACGGGCGGATTTTTCAACCGCTCATCGTCCATCACAAACCCTTTGATCAGATATTCCTGGAGCGTTTGGGTTGCCCACTGGCGGAACTGAGTGCCTCTGATAGAGCGGACGCGGTAGCCAACGGCAAGAATAAGCGGTAAGCTAAAGTATTGAACCTGATAATTTTTTCCATCAGCAGCAGTTGTTCGGTAAAACCGAACAACTGAATTCCCATCAAGTTCACCATCTTCGAAGATGTTCTTTATATGTCCGCTGATGGTTGCTTTAGCTTTACCATAAAGTTCGCAAATCATTGCCTGGGAGAGCCACAGCGTATCGCTTTCGAAACGACACTCGATGCGTACTTTGCCATCACCACTGGTGAACATCAGAAATTCGCCTGCTGGTGATTGCATTAAGTTTTCATCCGCCATATACCCTCCACGTTAGCTTCTCTAAGCACGTATCAATCTGCGTAGTATGCCAGAGATTTAAGATGAACCCTGCTGCGATAGCACTTATCGTTCATTGCATTAAACAATGTTTCGAGCTCGAACATCAGGCCAGGAGTGACAGATTTTCCGATCTGACAGCTAGGTCTACTTTCGAAAAATGTTGTTGATAATAAATACAGATATTGCAGGAGATTTTGCTTAGAAGAGTGCAGTTCAAAAGAAGCAAACTGGCGGAAGATCACAGGAGTCGAACCTGCCCGGGGCCGCTGGCGGACCCAACTGGATTTGAAGTCCAGCCGCCTCACCGGAGACGACGATCTTCCGCGCCTGCATTGCTACATGGAGGCGGGCGCATTATAGCTACTTTCCCGCCTTTACACACATCTATTAGCGCTTTTTTCACTGTCCCGTTTCGTTGCCACCTGCCATTTCGGTTAAAACCCTATAGTTTCCGCAAGTTACAATCAAATCCGTCCGTTTAGCCTACCGCGATCACAGAAAACAAGAATCGTAATTTGATAACCAGAAAACGCAATACCCGCGCCAGGAGGGATGGTTTACAACAAATTCAACCGGTCTCAGAACGCGTTGTTACTGAAGGATAAGAAAAATGAACAGTCAGGTTATTTCTGTAAAGGAGAAGATTGGCTACGGCATGGGCGATGCCGCCAGCCATATCATCTTTGATAACGTCATGTTGTACATGATGTTTTTCTACACCGACATCTTTGGTATTCCTGCTGGCTTTGTTGGCACCATGTTCCTGCTGGCCCGCGCGCTGGACGCCATCTCCGACCCCTGCATGGGCCTGATAGCGGACCGTACCCGCAGCCGCTGGGGCAAGTTCCGCCCGTGGATTTTGTTTGGTGCTATCCCCTTCGGTATCGTCTGCGTGCTAGCCTACACCACGCCGGACCTCAGCCATAACGGCAAGCTGATCTACGCCGCCGTAACCTATACGCTACTGACGCTCCTCTACACCATAGTCAATATTCCTTACTGCGCCCTCGGCGGCGTGATCACCAATGACCCGGCTCAACGCATCTCGCTCCAGTCCTGGCGCTTCGTGCTGGCGACGGCAGGCGGCATGCTCTCCACGGTGCTGATGATGCCGCTGGTACATCTGATCGGCGGTGAGAATAAGGCGCTGGGCTTCCAGGGCGGCATCGCGGTGCTCTCGGTGGTGGCGTTCCTGATGCTCGCCTTCTGCTTCTTTACCACCCGCGAGCGTATCCAGGTGCCGCCAAGCACCACACCAATGCGGGAAGACCTGCGTGATATCTGGAACAATGACCAGTGGCGCATCGTGGGCTTCCTGACGCTGCTAAACATCCTCGCGGTCTGCGTGCGCGGCGGGGCGATGATGTACTACGTCACCTGGATCCTCGGCCAGCCGGAGGTGTTCGTCGCCTTCCTCACCACCTACTGCGTCGGCAACCTGATCGGCAGCGCGCTGGCGAAACCGCTCACCGACTGGAAGTGCAAGGTCAGCGTCTTCTGGTGGACCAATGCGGCGCTGGCGGTGCTGAGCGTGGCGATGTTCTTCGTCCCGATGAGCGCCAGCCTGCTTATGTTTGGGTTTATCTTCGTGATTGGCGTCCTGCACCAGCTGGTGACGCCGATCCAGTGGGTCATGATGTCCGACACCGTCGACTATGGCGAATGGTGCAACGGTAAACGCCTGACCGGGATCAGCTTCGCCGGCACGCTGTTCGTGCTGAAGTTGGGCCTGGCTCTTGGCGGGGCGGTGATCGGCTGGGCGCTAGCAGGCGGCGGCTACGATGCGGCGGCAAAAGCGCAGAACGGCACCACCATCACCATCATTATTGCCCTCTTTACCCTCGTCCCGGCGGTCTGCTATCTGCTAAGCGCCATTATTGCCAAACGCTTCTACACCCTTAAGACCCCATTCCTCACCGCCATGATGCAGCAGCTCGCCGTGGGCGCGCGTCGCAACCAGCAGGCGTTTGACCAGGAATCAATCGGCAAAGAATTAACGCATTAAAAGGAACAGAGCATGAAAATCAGTGATGGAAACTGGCTTATTCAACCCGGACTTAACGTGATCTCTCCGGTGCAGGTCTTTGACGTGGAGCAGCAGGGCCGCGAGCTGCTGATCCACGCCGCGCCGCGTGACGTGCGCGAGCGGACGTGGCAGCTGGATACGCCCCTCTTTACCCTGCGCCTCTTCTCCCCACAGGAGGGGGTGATCGGCGTACGGATGGAGCACTTCCAGGGTGCGCTGGATAACGGCCCGCACTACCCGCTGAACCTACAGTCAGACGTAGAGGTTGAGCTGCAAAACGACGAGGCGTTCGCGTCTCTGACCTCCGGCAATCTCACCGCGCGGGTCACCAAAGGCGAAACCTGGTCGCTGGATTTTCTGCGCAACGGCGTGCGGATCACCGGCAGCCAGCTGAAGAACAGCGGCTATGTGCAGGATGCGCATCATGGGAAAAACTACCTGTTCGAGCGGCTGGATCTCGGCGTCGGGGAAGCGGTCTATGGCCTGGGCGAGCGCTTTACCGCCCTGGTGCGCAACGGCCAGACGGTGGAGACCTGGAACCGCGACGGCGGCACCAGCACCGAGCAGGCGTACAAGAATATTCCCTTCTATCTCACCAATCGTGGCTACGGTGTGCTGGTGAACCATCCCGAGTGCGTCTCCTTTGAGGTGGGATCGGAGAAGGTATCGAAGGTGCAGTTCAGCGTTGAGGGCGAGCATCTTGAGTACTTCGTAATCGACGGCCCGACGCCAAAGGATGTCCTGAACCGCTACACGCAGCTTACAGGTCGCCCGGCGCTGCCGCCCGCGTGGTCATTTGGTCTCTGGCTCACCACCTCGTTTACTACCAACTACGACGAGGCCACGGTAAACAGCTTTATCGACGGCATGGCCGAACGCAATTTGCCTCTGCACGTCTTCCATTTTGACTGCTTCTGGATGAAAGCCTTCCAGTGGTGCGATTTTGAGTGGGACCCGGTGACCTTCCCGGATCCAGAGGGGATGATCCGCCGCCTGAAGGCGAAGGGGCTGAAAATCTGCGTCTGGATCAACCCCTACATCGGCCAGAAGTCGCCGCGCTTTAAGGAGCTTAAGGAAAAAGGCTACCTGCTCAAGCGCCCGGACGGCTCGCTCTGGCAGTGGGACAAGTGGCAGCCGGGGCTGGCCATCTATGACTTTACCAATCCCGAAGCCTGCCGCTGGTATGCCGACGAACTGAAGAAGCTGGTGGCGATTGGCGTCGACTGCTTCAAAACCGACTTTGGCGAGCGCATTCCTACCGACGTTCAGTGGTTCGACGGAGCCGATCCGCAGAAGATGCACAACCACTATGCCTATATCTACAACGAGCTGGTGTGGAACGTGCTGAAAGAGACGGTGGGCGAGCGCGAGGCGGTACTGTTTGCTCGGTCTGCTTCAGTCGGTGCGCAGCAGTTTCCGGTGCACTGGGGCGGCGACTGCTACGCCAACTACGAGTCGATGGCGGAGAGCCTGCGCGGCGGGCTGTCGATTGGCCTCTCCGGGTTTGGTTTCTGGAGCCACGACATCGGCGGCTTTGAGAATACCGCTCCGGCGCATGTCTATAAACGCTGGTGCGCGTTCGGGCTGCTCTCCAGCCACAGCCGCCTGCACGGCAGCAAATCCTACCGTGTACCCTGGGCCTATGACGAAGAGTCCTGCGACGTGGTGCGCCACTTTACCCAACTGAAGTGCCGGATGATGCCCTATCTCTACCGCCAGGCGGCGCTGGCCCGTGAGCAGGGTACACCGATGCTGCGGGCGATGATGCTTGAGTTCCCGGACGATCCCGCCTGCGACTACCTTGACCGTCAGTATATGCTCGGCGACGCCGTGCTGGTTGCGCCGGTCTTCTCCGAGGCGGGTGACGTGCAGTTCTATCTGCCGGAGGGGCGCTGGACGCACCTGTGGCGCAACGATGAGCTACAGGGTAGCCGCTGGTACAAACAGCAGCACGACTTTATGAGCCTGCCGGTCTATGTGCGCAACAACACGCTGCTGGCGTTGGGAAGTAACGACCAGCGGCCTGACTATGCGTGGCATGAGGGAACCGCCTTCCAGCTCTTTGCTCTTGAAGAAGGGTACGAGGCCATCTGTGAGGTGCCGGGTGACGACGGCGCGGTGGTGTTTACCCTGAAGGCGAAGCGCGAGGGCAATACGCTGCGCGTAGTGAGCTCCGGCGAGGCGCAGCGCTGGACGCTCTGCCTGCGGAACGTGCCGCAAGTTGGTGGCGTGCAAGGCGGCACATTCGCTGGCAGCGAGTGGGGTGTGGTAGTGAGTGCCGAAGGGAGCACGCTCACTATCGAGCTGTAGGCCCGGCAAGCGTAGCGCCACCGGGCGATGTGCTTACTGCACGATTTCGCCGTTACGCATCGTCTGGGTGAGCTGCTGCTTCATCACATCGATCGCTTTCAGCTCGCCGTTCACGGTTGGCTTCAGCGGCGCCTCGGCGCTAACCCTGCCGGTGGCGGTGAGCTGGATATTACCGCCGCCGGAGAGAGGCAGGGCAGGCCAGCCCCACTGCTGCAAAATGCTAAGCGGAATGCCGCGCCCGTTGAGGTTAACGTTTACTTGCCGCTCTGGCCCCTGCGAGACGGTTGCGGTGCCCTCCAGCAGACCCTGGCCGGTGAAGGCGCTCAGCTCGCTGATGTTGATCGTGCTGCGGTCGGCGGCCAGCGCCAGCGAGGGGCGACGAACGTCGACGCGGTTAAAGGTCGCGGCGGCGGCGTTGAGCTTGGCGCTGCCGCCCCACACGCCCCACTGGCGATCCCGCGCCAGCTGCAGGTTCGCACCATAGCCATCCAGAGCGGTGATCTGCCACGGAAACGCAGGATCGATGTCGATCACCAGGTTACGGCTGGCGCTAAACCTTTTCAGCGTCACGCTGTTCAACCAGCCGGGAAGCTGCTCCATCCACAGCTGTTTCCAGTTAGTCGGGAGGGTATATTCCAGACCCGCCAGCGCCGTGTCGTCCAGCACCAGCGCTTTACCGTCCCGCAGCCAGTTGCCCGAGGTACGCACCATGCCACCTTCCCACCGGGAGGTAAACTGGCGCAGCGCCATGCCCTGCGGGGAGAATTCGGCGTTAAAAATCGGATCGAAGAGGTGCAGCGAGCCAAAGATAAACTCGCTGGCGTTCATCGAGAGTCGGCCATCCTCGCTCTGCCAGTCGCCCTTCGTCAGGGTCAGGCTGCGAGCGCTGAGGTCGAGATCGGTCACCGCCCAGTCCGGCCCCTGAAGGCGGGCATCGGTTACTTCGAGACGGCCAATCTGTAGTGAAGGCAGGGTGGTCAGCGGGGCGAAGAATTCGGCCAGGGATTTATCGCTCTGTAAACGAATGTCGTTCAGGCGCAGGCTATCGACAATCCAGCCCCCGTCGGCAGTGCGGCGGGCCGTGCCGGTGAGCGATCCGCGCGCCATATCCGCGCCGATGGTGCTCAGGGTCACGTCGCTATTATCAATGCTGCCCTGAATCAGCACGTTGCTGACGGGGACACCGTTCAGCGTCATCGAGCCAGCGCTGAACTGGATCTGCGCTTTGCTGCCCATCACGTTGCCTGCTATCGGCTCCCAGGGCGTGATACCGCCGGTTACCCGCTGGGCGCTAAGATCCCAGCCGGTAGCCGGACTGTTAAAAGCCATATCACTCAGCAGCAGGCGGTCGGCCTTGAGCGGCAGCGGCGCGGTGGCAGGCGAGAGGTTGAGCGTTCCGTCCTGAAGCAAAATAGTGTCCGCGTGCAGCGGATCGGTGAACTGACGGCTGCTGAAGCCAATGTCCACGCGCTTCGCTTCCAGCGTCGCGGGCTGGTCTTTGCGGCCAAATTTGACGTTGGTAAGCAGCAGATGGGAAGGGGAGGAGAAGCGGTGATCGGCGGCGTCAAAGGCGAGGTGATAGTCGGTGTTGCTGCTGACCCACTTGCCAACCTGCGTTGCACCCCAGCGCGTCTGAACCAGAAAATAGCAGGCCACAATCGCCAGCAGCAGGGCGATCGCGATGTAGAGCAGCATTTTTCCAATCAGTTTCATGGTCTTCCTTCCCGATGAGCATACAAGGAGTTTATGCACGATTTAGGCACAATGCTCAAGGAAGGAATGGTGAGACAGTGTTACGGCGGCAGCGGATGAATACCGCTGCCGCGAGGGGCGTTAGTTCTTCTCAGGCGGGAAGACGAGGTTCAGTACGATAGCGGTAATACCGCCCGCGGCGATGCCGGAGGAGAGCAGGTTTTTCAGCCAGTCCGGCGCAAACTGCAGGATCAGCGGCTGCTGGGAGACGCCGAGACCAACGGCCAGCGACAGGGCGATAATCATAATCGCACGGCGGTTCAGCGGCTCGCGGGAGACGATACGTACCCCGGAGGCAGCGATAGTACCGAACATCACCAGGGTAGCGCCGCCGAGCACCGGCTCAGGAATGTGCTGGACGAAGCCGCTTACCGCCGGGAAGAGGCCGAGCACAATCAGCATCAGCGCCACGATAAAACCGACGTAGCGGCTGGCGACGCCGGTCAGCTGGATCACGCCGTTGTTCTGGCCAAAGCAGGAGTTCGGGAAGGTGTTGAACACTGCCGAAACGAAGGAGTTCAGGCCGTTAGCCAGCACGCCACCCTTCAGGCGCTTCATATAGAGCGGACCAGAGACCGGCTGCTCAGAGACGTCGGAGGTCGCGGTGATGTCACCGATGGTTTCGAGGGAGGTGATCATAAATACCAGCATCAGCGGCAGGAGCAGGCTCCAGTCAATGCCGAGGCCGTAGTAGAGCGGGGTCGGGATCATAATCAGGTCGCTGCTGGTCGGGGCGCTGTTCTGCGGCAGCATGCCCATCCACCAGGCCAGCAGGTAGCCTACCGCCATGGCGATCACCAGCGAGGCCACGCGCAGGTAAGGATTACGCTGGCGGTTAAGCAGGATAATCACTGCCAGCACCACGCCTGCCAGCAGCAGGTTTTTCGGTGCGCCGAAGGTGTGATCCGCCATTGCGCCGTAGCCGCCGCCGATGGAGGTCAGGCCAACCTGAATCAGCGACAGGCCGATAATCATTACCACCACGCCGGAGACCAGCGGGGTGATCACCCGGCGAGCCAGGTGCAGTACGCGGGAGATGACCATTTCCGTACAGCTCGCCAGCATCAGGGTGCCGAACAGCGCCGCCATCATCGTTGGGACGTCCGCACCGCCGGTTTTCAGCGCCGTACCGCCCATGATCAGCGGGGCAACAAAGTTAAAACTGGTGCCTTGAATCGACAGCAGGCCTGAGCCCACCGGACCCCAGGCCTTAATCTGGATAATCGAGGCGACGCCGGAGGCGAACAGCGACATGCTGATAATGTGCTGCGTATCCTGGGCGGGCAGGCCGAGTGCCTGGCAGATCAGCAGTGCCGGAGTGATGACCGCAACAAACATCGCCAGCAGGTGCTGGCAGGCGGCAAAAAGGGTTTGCGCCAGCGGCGGACGGTCTTCCAGACGGTAGATCAGTTCGCTGTTGTGTGGCTGCGCAACCGGTTGCGCATTTTCAGACTCGACGGTGTTAACGGACATCTCAGGCAATTCCACGGTGGAAAAGCGGGCATTTTAGCTGAGCAACCCGTAAAAGCAAACGATTGCATTTATAAATTTTACAAGGTGTTTCTGAGAGACGTTATCAGGCGTTGGAATAACGCTCGGTTTCCGGCATCCAGCGCTCAATCAGCGCTGCGGCCTGCTCCGGGTAGCGTTCGTGAATATGTCGGGCAAGGCGCTGTACTTCAGGGATCATCGCCCGGTCACGCAGCAAGTCAGCAACCTTAAACTCGGCGTTACCGGTCTGGCGGGTTCCGAGTAACTCACCGGGGCCGCGGATCTCCAGATCTTTTTGCGCAATTACAAAGCCGTCGTTGCTGTCGCGCAGCACCTGCAAACGCATTTGCGCCGTTTTGGAGAGCGGGGATTTGTAGAGCAGCACGCAGTGGGAGGCAACCGCGCCACGGCCAACGCGGCCCCGCAGCTGATGGAGTTGCGCAAGACCCAGACGCTCCGGGTTCTCGATGATCATCAGGCTGGCGTTGGGGACGTCTACGCCTACTTCAATTACCGTGGTCGCCACCAGCAGATGCAGCTCGCCCTGCTTGAAGGCCTGCATTACCGCCTGCTTCTCGGCGGGCTTCATACGGCCATGGACCAGGCCAACGTTCAGCTCTGGCAGGGCCAGCTTCAGCTCCTCCCACGTGGCTTCGGCGGCCTGAGCCTCCAGCAGATCGGACTCTTCAATCAGGGTACAGACCCAGTAGGCCTGGCGGCCTTCGTTGGTACAGGCATGGCGCACGCGCTCGATAATCTCGCCGCGCCGCGTATCGGCAATTGCCACGGTGGTGACTGGAGTACGCCCCGGCGGCAGCTCATCGATCACCGAGGTGTCGAGATCGGCATAGGCGGTCATCGCCAGGGTGCGGGGAATCGGGGTAGCGGTCATGATTAACTGGTGCGGATGGAAGCCCTGCTGCTGACCCTTCTCCCGCAGCGCCAGCCGCTGGTGGACGCCAAAGCGGTGCTGCTCATCAATGATCACCAGCGTCAGGCCGTTAAACTGTACCTGCTCCTGGAAAATGGCGTGCGTACCGACCACCATCTGCACCTGGCCGCTGGCAATCGCCTCCTGTTGCGCAAGACGAGCCTTACCCTTCTGCTTGCCCGCCAGCCAGCCTACCTGAATACCCAGTGGCTCAAACCAGCTGCGGAAGTTGTTAGCGTGCTGCTCGGCCAGCAGCTCGGTGGGTGCCATCAGCCCCACCTGCTTGCCGTTGGCGATGGCGCGCAGCGCGGCCAGCGCGGCCACCAGCGTTTTGCCCGAGCCAACGTCGCCCTGCACCAGGCGCATCATCGGAATATCCAGCGCCATATCGTGTTCGATCTCTGCCGTGACCCGCGCCTGGGCGGCGGTAGGCTTAAACGGCAGCGCCGCCAGCAGCTGATTTTTTAACGTATCGTTGGCCTTCAGTGACAGGGCGTGGAACCGCTGCGCCCCGGCGCGTAGTGCCAGCATGCTGAGGTTGTGCGCCAGCAGCTCTTCCAGGATCAGGCGACGCTGGGCAGGATGCTGGCCAAGCTCTAAGTCGGCCAGCTGTAAGGTCGGCGGCGGACGATGCAGCGTGCGCAGGGCCTCCGGCAGGCTCATCATCCCCTGTGCCAGCTCAGGCGGCAGCAGCTCCGTGATGGCGCAGGTGTCGAGCAGATCCAGTGCCTGGTCGGTCAGCTTACGCAGCGTCCCCTGCTTGATGCCTTCGGTGGTCGGGTAGACCGGGGTGAGGGTCTCCTGCATCTCCGGGGTGCTGAGATCGCCCTGAATGCGGTACTCAGGGTGGATCATCTCCGCGCCGTACTTGCCGCGCTTCGCCTCGCCGTAGGCCAGCACGCGGCGGCCTGGCGAGAGGCTATTTTTCATCGCCGCGTTGAAGTTGAAGAAGCGCATGGTCAGGATGCCGCTGCCGTCGCTGATCTGGCAGGTCATCATTCGACGGCCGCCAAAGGTCACGTTGCTGTTGAGCACTTCACCTTCGACCGTGGCGTAGACGCCCGGCAGTAGATCTGCGATGGGATAGAGTTGGGTACGATCTTCGTAGCGCAGCGGCAGATGCAGGAGCAGATCCTGGACGTTCACTAAACCGATTTTGGCCAGCTTGCTGCTTTGCGCCGCGCCAACGCCGGTTAAAGAACTGAGCGGGACAGCATCGAGCAGTTTGCCTTGCATACGCTTACCTTGCTGCCTGCATGGTGGACCACCACGCGGCGTCGGCTTCGATTTCGCCGTCCGCGTTGAGGTCGGGATAGGGTAACCCTTTCTGCTTCGCTACGCGGGCCAGCACCGGGTAACTGCCTTCGAACAGCAGTCGATGCTGGTCGTCATCATCTATGGTGCTGGTACCGCGTGCGTACATCCCGGCGTTCTGCCGCTGGCGCTGCGCCTCATAGAGGATCAGCGCTGAGGCGACCGAGACATTAAGCGACTGCACCATACCGATCATCGGAATGATGATGTCCTGGTCCGCCAGGTCCAGCGCCTCTTGGGTGATGCCTGTCTTCTCCTGCCCCATCAGAATACAGGTGGGGCGGGTATAGTCGATATCACGGAAATCTACGGATTTTTCAGAGAGATGGGTAGCGAGCACCTGCATCCCCTGGCCTTTAAGATGCCCGACGGCATCGGCAATGGTGCGGTGCGTTTTAACCTGTACCCAGCTGTTACTTCCCGCAGCGGAGGAGGCCATGATGCGCATCCGGTTTTCCGGCCAGACGGCGTGGACTTCATGCACGCCGACGGCATCGGCGGTGCGAATGATTGCCGAAACGTTATGCGGTTTGTGGACCTGTTCCATGCAGACGGTCAGATCAGGCTGGCGCCTGGCGAGCATCTCACGTATACGCGCATAACGTTTCAGAGTCATAGGGCTAGTTTCGGTTACGGGTGACCTTGATCACGTCCGGCAGCACGCGGATTTTGCGCATGATATTCGCCAGGTGCACGCGGTCGCGGCAGGTCAGGCGGATAAAGGCGCTATAGACGCGACCATCTTTCTCTTCCGTATTCAGGCTTTGAATATTGGAAGAGGCCGTGTTGATTGCCGCCGTCAGGTTTGCCAGCGCGCCCTGATGGTTGAACATATCAACCTTGATCTCGGTGATAAACTCCTGCGCCGTCTCTTTATCCCACTCAACCGCCATAAACTTCTCAGGCTCTTTCTGGTAGCCACGGATGTTACGGCAGGACTCATGGTGGATCACCAGCCCTTTACCGGGGCTGACGTGAGCAATAATCGGGTCGCCGGGGATCGGACGGCAGCATTTTGCAAAGGTGATCAGCACCCCGTCCGCGCCCTTAATCGGCAGATGGCCATGGCTCGGTGTGGTAGACACAGCGGAGGCTTCGCCCTGCTGTAGATTTTTCGCCACCACCACGCTCATCGCGTTGCCGAGGCCGATTTCAGCCAGCAGATCGTCGAGAGAGACAAGCTTCATGCGCACCAGCTCGCGCTGGATATTCTCAGACGGGATCTCCGCCAGCTTGCGGCTACCGCCGAGGGCGTGATTCAGCAGGCGACGGCCCAGGCTTACCGAGTCATCGCGCTTGAGGTTTTTCAGCATCTGGCGGATTTTGGCGCGCGCTTTCGAGCTCACGACAAAGTTAAGCCAGGCGGCGTTCGGACGTGCGCCCGGCGCGGTAATAATCTCTACCGTCTGCCCACTCGCCAGCGGCTGTGACAGCGGGTAAGGCTGTCGATCGACGCGCGCGCCGACGCAGGCGTGGCCGATATCGGTATGCACTGCATAGGCGAAGTCAACCGGCGTCGCACCGGCAGGCAGCTCAACGATGCGCCCTTCCGGTGTGAAAACGTAAATCTCATCCGGGAAGAGATCGGATTTAACGCTTTCGATAAATTCAAAGGAGCTACCTGCGCTCTGCTGGAGCTCAAGCAGGCTCTGCATCCAGCGCTGGGCGCGGATCTGTGCGGTGGTGCTGCTCTCGCCGTGCTCTTTATAAGCCCAGTGTGCCGCCACCCCCATCTCCGCCATCTGGTCCATATCTTCAGTCCGGATCTGCACCTCAACCGGCACGCCGTGCGGGCCAATCATGGAGGTGTGCAGAGACTGATAGCCGTTCGCTTTCGGAATGGCGATATAGTCTTTCATGCGTCCTGGACGCGGCTTGTAGAGGCTGTGCATCTGACCCAGCACGCGATAGCAGGTATCGAGATCCTCGACAATCACCCGGAACGCATAAATGTCCATGATCGAGTGAAAACGCTGCTCTTTCAGCACCATCTTGCAGTAGATGGAGTAGAGGTGCTTCTCGCGACCGCTCACGCGGCAGGGGATACCCGCCTCCTGCAAACGCCCTTCGATCTCCGAGAGGATTTTTTGAATCATCTCTTTACGGTTGCCGCGCGCGGCCTTCACGACCTCTTTAATCACGCGGTAGCGGTTCGGGTGCAGCGCTTCAAAGCCCAGCTCTTCCAGCTCGGTTTTGATGTGGTGGATACCTAAGCGGTGCGCCAGAGGGCTGTAGATTTCGAGGGTTTCACGGGCGATGCGGCGACGCTTGTCCGGGCGTAGCGAGCCCAGGGTGCGCATGTTGTGGGTGCGGTCAGCAAGCTTGATGAGAATGACGCGGATATCCTGCACCATCGCCATGATCATCTTGCGAAAGTTTTCGGCCTGGGCCTCTTTCTTATCGCGGAAATTCAGCTTATCAAGCTTTGAGACCCCTTCCACCAGTTCGGCCACGGTTTTGCCAAACAGCTGCTCCATGTCCTGATAGGTGGCGGGGGTATCTTCAATTACGTCATGCAGCAGCGCGGCCATCAGCGTTTCGTGGTCGAGTTTCATCTCGGCCAGAATACAGGCCACCGCTACCGGGTGCGTAATGTAGGGTTCACCGCTTGAACGTGTTTGGCCCTCGTGAGCGTCACGTGCAACGAGATACGCCTGCTGGAGACGCTTGATTTGGTCTTCCGGCAGGTAGGTGCGAATCAGTTGATTCAGGCTTTCAAACAGATACAAGGGTGACCTGCAGCGTTATTAACGACGACCTTCAGCAATAGCGGTGACGGCCTGTAACTCCTGGGCTTCCTGCTCTTGCTGCTCCTGGCGCTCACGTACGTCGAGGATCTGGTTGTTGATCAGACCTTCTTCGATTTCGCGCAGCGCGATAACGGTAGTTTTATCGTTCTCTTCCGCTACCAGCGGATCTTTACCGCCAACCTGCATCTGACGAGCGCGACGCGCGGCCACCAGTACCAGGTCAAAACGGTTACCAATTTTCTCTACAGCGTCCTGAACAGTTACGCGTGCCATACTTAAAGTGCTCCACAGATGAAGAAATGACTGGGCATAATACTGAAACCCGGTTCAATCTGCCAATAGTTTGCTGATTAAAGCGTCATGTCGCTGCATTTGGCGGCCCATGCGCAGACGTTCAGCACGGATGATGGTCTTCATATCGCTGATAGCGGTATCAAAATCATCGTTCACAACCAGATAATCATATTCGGCGTAATGGCTCATTTCTGCAACTGCCTGGGCCATACGCTTGGCAATCACCTCTTCGCTATCCTGGCCACGACCGCGCAGGCGACGATCCAGCTCCAGCTTCGACGGCGGCAATATAAAGATGCTGCGCGCCTGGGGCATTTTTGCGCGGATCTGCTGCGCGCCCTGCCAGTCGATATCGAGGAAGACGTCTACGCCCGTAGAGAGCACCTGCTCAATGGCGGCCAGGGACGTACCGTAGTAGTTGCCAAACACTTCCGCATGCTCAAGGAACGCATCATTGTCAATCATGGTCTTGAATTCGTCATGATTCACAAAGAAGTAGTGTTCACCGTGCACTTCACCGGGACGCGGCGCGCGCGTGGTATGTGAAACAGAAACCTGGGTGTCGTACAACGGTTGGGTCTTTAACAAAGCCTGAATCAGGCTTGATTTGCCCGCGCCGCTAGGGGCGGAAACGATATAGAGCGTGCCTTGAGCCATGAGTATCTTTATATGTAATGAACTAACGGAAATGTCTACATACGTGCCTATTATACACGTCGGCACCCTTTAACGTAGTTTTTGTCACATTTTCGCACAAGATTATTGCATTTTGCGCACTCTCTTCCTGATTCATCTCTCGTTTGCAGCAACGTTTTAAAAAGCGCTGAAGCCGCCTCGCAGCCTACTGTTTTGCCATTCGCCAGCCGGTTCGCCGCGCGGTATACCGTGCTGGTCGAGGTAAGGGAGGCAGAATATGTGGAAACGTAGAGGATTGGCGCTCGGCTTAACGATCTGGAGCTGCTACAGCACGGCGGCCTGCCCGTCCTGGTCGCCGTTTCGGGCACAGCTGGAGATCGCCCGGCTCCAGCGGCAGGTCGCCCAGTGGAACGTGGCGTACTGGCAGGAGGGGAGCAGTGGAGTGAGCGATGCGGTGTACGATCGCCTCAGCGATCGGCTGGCGCAGTGGCAGCGCTGCTTTATATCCCAGCCGCAGCCCGACGTCTTAGCCCCGCCCGTAAGTGGTTCGGTGCCGCATCCGGTGATGCATACCGGGGTGCGCAAGCTGGCGGACAAGTATGCACTCAGGCGCTGGATGGGCGAGCGCCGTGACCTGTGGGTACAGCCTAAGGTCGATGGCGTGGCGGTGACGCTGGTCTACCGCAACGGGCGGTTCGCAGAAGCCATCAGCCGTGGCGATGGCCGCAAGGGGGAGTCGTGGACCGAGAAGGTGCGCCTTATTCCTTCCCTACCTGAACGGCTTACCGGGCCGCTGGCCAACAGCGTCCTGCAGGGCGAGATCTATCTGGCGCGTAATGGGCATATCCAGCAGCGGATGGGCGGCATCAACGCCCGCGCCAAGGTGGCGGGCGCCCTGATGCAGCGGGAGAACTCCCCCTTACTTAATGAGCTCGCGCTCTTTATCTGGGCCTGGCCGGACGGCCCTGCTGCGATGGAGCAGCGCCTGAAGCTGCTGAGCGAAGCCGGGTTTAACACCAGTGCGCGTTTTAGCCTGCCGGTGAAAAATGCAGATGAAGTCGAGACCATTCGCACCCGCTGGTTCACCTCTCCGCTGCCCTTTGTCACCGACGGGGTGGTGATCCGTGCGGCGAAAGAGCCAGTGGGCAGGCGCTGGCGACCCGGTGAGGGCGACTGGGTCGTGGCCTGGAAATACCCGCCCGTTGAGCAGGTTGCCGAGGTAACCCATATCCGCTTTGCTACCGGACGCAGCGGTAAGATCGCCGTGGTAGCTGAGCTTGAGCCGGTACAGCTGGATGACAAAACGGTGCGTCGAGTGAACCTTGGCTCTGTCCGTCGCTGGCAAGAACTGGATATTGCGCCGGGCGATCAGGTTCAGGTGAGCCTGGCGGGCCAGGGTATCCCGCGCATTGACCGGGTGATATGGCGTAGCCTGGCGCGCGACAAGCCCGAGCCGCCGCCCGCACATTTCAATTCGCTTACCTGCTTTTATGCTGCACCCGATTGTCAGACGCAATTTTTCGCCCGGCTGGTATGGCTCAGCTCGAAGCCGGTGCTGGATATGACAGGTCTGGGCGAAGCGGGCTGGCGGCTCCTGCATCAGGCGCATCGCTTTGAACATATCTTCTCCTGGTTAGCTCTGACCCGACAGCAGTTAGAGAACACGCCGGGACTGAGCGCAGCCAGGGGGCGCCAGATCTGGCATCAGTTCAACCTGGCCCGTGAACGGCCCTTTATCCGCTGGGTGATGGCGCTGGGTCTGCCGCTCACTCAGGCTGCGCTGAGGCTGATAGGCGACGGCACCTGGCCGCAGTTTATTGGGCGCAATGAGCTTAGCTGGCAGCAACTGCCGGGCGTAGGGCCGGAGAAGGCACGGCAGCTAATTGCGTTTGTACACCACCCGCTGGTACAGAGCCTCACGGCATGGCTGGCGAAACAGGGAATAAGGGGGTTTTAAACGGAAAAATTAACCGATGCAGGTAATAACCGCATCGTTGAGAAACGTATAGCTGACGCTAAAGGCGGTTCCACATTTTAGCTCTGGCGTTAAGGTCTCGGTGAGGATCAGGGTAAAGCGCTGCTCTGCTTCATCGACGTGCGTAACCTTTGCTGCCTGGAAATCAAAGTAGCGCCTCACTTCAGGCCACTGCGATTTATACAGGCTCTCCTTAGCTGAAAAGAGCGTTAGCAGCGCCTGCGGATAGGGCAGGGATAACGAGGACAATAGCTGCTGTTCGTCTGACGAGGCGAACATGTCTGCCGTCTCCAGCATCACCTCGGGCTGCCACTGCTCAATGTCGATACCTGGCATAAGTCCCGTTGATTCAGGGGCGATAACAACCAGGGCATATTTATCGCTGTGGGAGATACTGCCCCGCCAGCCGGCTGGCCACTGGGGAACGCGCTCATGGGTGCCAATAATCGTTGAGGCTGCCTGCATCTGTCCGAGCAGAACCTGCCCGCAGTAGCGGCTCGCCAGGTATTCGGCTCTGCGCTTCGCCACTGCATTAGTCAGTGCCGCCGGGAACGGCTGTGAGAAACGCTGGAAAAGCGCGTCGCTGTAGTGCGTCCGATCATACTCAACGAGGCAGTAGGCCAGAGCAGGCAAATGACGGATGTAGCCGGACTCCGCACGTAAGATAAAGGGCGGGGCGTCGAAGGTGCGGGTGGGACAGAGTAGGGTGTTCGTCATGGGTCGTGGTTTTTATCTGATATTTCTCTACGCATCATAAATGGGTTTGCCAGAGCGAACGGGTAGTTTTGCATACTGGCTGATGACAAGTCCAAGTTCATTTATGCTAGATGCCAGCCTCGGTTTTTAGGGGTAATATTGCTTACAGACTAAGATTTTTTATTAGGGGAAGTGGGATTGCGAAATTATATAGCCAGCAATATGCTATGTGCCAGTGATAAAAAACAGGAACAGGATAGGGTATTTAAAATGAAATTAAACACATATGCCGTTATCTTTCTTGCCTTTCTTCTGCCTACCAAAGTATGGGCTGAGCTTAGTCAGGGCTCGGAAAATGACATTTGTTACAAGCAAAATAACGATGATTATCATAGGGCTCATGATTGTCTAACGCAAAAGAAAAACGACATTTTTACACAGTATAAAAGGATTGTGAATGATGTTAATAACAGGATCCTTAAAAACTATGATGGGCCCGTTTTTAAAAGCGAAGATCCAGATTTAACGGTCGGTACTGTTTATAGTAAGTATTTTCTTGAGGCACAGAAAGACTGGGAGAAATATAGGGAAAAAATTTGCCTTGGCGTGGCCTCTGAAATTGGAGAAGATACATATGATTATCAGCCAGCCATTGATCAATGTGAGATAAACCTGACAAAGCGCCATATTGATGAAATAAAAATGCTGGGTATCCCTACCGTACCCTAAGTTATCTTGATCAAATGGTAGTCGCCCCTTTTTAGGGGCGTTAAAATACTTATGGCCCCATTAATTCATTCATCACAAAAGCTTACCGATAGCCCGAGTTCTTGCCTTAAGTTATCAATATAGCTAAGCAGGAACTCAGAGCGCTTTTTAGCTAGGCGTTTACCCTCACCCGTATTCATCGTATCGGGTAATTTAAGCAGTTTTGTATAAAAATGATCGAGAGCATACTCTTTATCATTTAAATCGCGCTGCTCTGCAAAAGGGTCGTCACTATTAAAGAGTTTTGTATTTAGTTTCCCTGCAATATAAAATGTGCGGGCTAAACCCACAGCACCTAATGCATCTAGCCTGTCCGCATCCTGCACGTTTTTTGCTTCAATACTGCCTGGTTTGATGTTGGCACTGTAGCTATGACATACAATTGCCTCTTCAACGGCGGCATAGTGATGAGTAGGAAAATCAGGGAAATGTTCAGCAAGTATAGTCAGTGTCTTTTGTGCAGCTAGCTGTGAGGAGCGATGCCGGTCAGGTGCGTTTTTAGGCAGGGAGACAATATCATGGAAGTAACTGGCAACGAGTATGATGTCAGGATTACCGCCTTCATGTTTCTGGATATGTTTACAGTTATTCGCAACCCTCATTAAATGGCCGAGGTCGTGTGCTGCGTCCACATTACCGCTGAGCGTCTCTTTGAGGAATTGAATTATTCTCTGCTCCAGCATTGCAGTACCCCTCCGTTTTATTTGCATCTCTAACGTCAGATGCATTTTTACTGATTGTATTTTCATGGTTAATCAACCATGTCTTACGGGCAATGCCGCCACCGTAGCCCGTCATGGAAGCATCTTTGCCGACAACCCGATGACAGGGGATGATAATAGCCACCCTATTCGCGCCACAGGCCGACGCAATCGCACGCGTGGCCATGGGGTTACCAATATCTACCGCAACCGCTTGGTAGTGTGTTGTCTCGGCATAAGAAATTCTCTGCAAACCCTGCCACACACCACGCTGGAATTCGCTGCCTGGCGTATCTAACGCTACGCTGAACTGCCGCCGCTGGCCTGCGAAGTACTCGCCTATTTCTTTCTCTGCCTGGCGAGTGTGGCCGTTCTCTCCCGCTATGATACTTGCGTTTAATAGGCGTTGTAGATCGCTGAACTCCGTCTCTAGAGCTCGTCGGTCAACAAATTCCAGCAAGCAGATACCGCGATCGGTGGCGCAAACAAACATCGGGCCCAGGGGCGTCGTAAACCGGTGGATTAAAATAACCTGACGTTGCGAGCTTGGCGCGGACCCGGTCAATTTTTTGCATGTATAGCCAAAGCCGCTCAGAGAATCATAACCATTGTCGAAAGCGACATCCGTCGTTGAGCGGCCCGCTTTCAGCTCTTGCAGAGCGACATTAACGCGCTGCATACGTTGAAACGCCTGAAAGGTGATCCCATGGTTTTGCAGAAACCAGCGCCTTACTCGCTCCGGGCTAATATTATGCTGGCGTAGTTCGGCATCGCTAATGCGCTCTTTTGGCGTACCTCGAACCAGCTCTAGCGCTTGTTCAATAAAGCCGGGGGCAGTACAGGCATTTTCCATCGGGCGGCAAATTTTGCATGGGCGAAACCCGGCAGCAAGCGCGGACTTAAGATCCTCATAAAATTCGACGTTTTCCCGCTTGGGTTTTCGTGCCCGGCATACTGAGATACAAAACACGCCAGTGGTTTTGACACCGACAAAAAACACACCGGTAAACTCTGTAGAGCGGGCGAGCAAGGCCTGATACCACACATCGCATTGAGCATTGTCAGTTATTTTCATAGTCAAAAACGTCCGCAAAAGATTGATTTGCCTGAATCTTACAGAGCGACTCTTTTAATTTGGCTTGTATTGCAGTATGGATAAAATTGCCCATAGAAATACGTCGTACACCCAGCGAAGCTAGCGTGGCGAAATCGGGTAGCGTCGGCATACACATCACGTTTACAGGTAAGGGGACGTGATGCACCAGAGCAGCAATACTATCAGGTTGAGTTATGCCAGGAACAAAAAATCCATTGGCACCATGGGCTGCATACAGCTGACCACGATATAGCGTCTCTTCCAGCGCATCCTCTACGTTGAGTAAAAACGTATCGGTACGCACATTAAAAAATAGGTCGGGGCAGGCCGCGGTGAGTTCCTGGAGTTTGCTGGCAAAGGTATGTGCATCATCAAGACTACGAACGCCGTTCACGACGTGGCTGTCCTCAATGTTTATGCCTACAACGCCTGCCTGGGTCAGACAGTGGATATTTTCAGTGATGCGGCTTGTGGTATCGCCATAGCCCGATTCCAGATCAACGCTTAAGGGAAGTGATGTGACGGCTTTGATGCGGGTGACCATGAAAAGTAGCTCATCAAAACTCATTCTTTCACCGTCTTCATACCCGAGCAGAGTGGCAATAGCGGCACTGGACGTACCCAGCGCGTTATATCCAGCCTGCTGTGCGATCAAAGCGCTGCTGGCATCCCAGACGTTGGCGATAAGCAGAGGGTGGTTTTGATGGTGAAGTGCATTGAAATCCATGGTTCTCTCCGGGTGTGCTGTTTCCAGTGAGTGTGGCGTTTTGCACATCCCTCTCACAACCGAAAAGTGGACGACTATTTTTTTAAGTATTGTGGGTAAGCAAGGCTATTAAAGAAAAGTAAATTTCATAATCGGCTCCAATACTTTTAGCTTAGCTATTCCTGCGTTAGAAATATTTAATCAGACTCGTCTTTCACTAGTTCCCCTTTTTTATTTATGCGGTATTCGTCATTGTGAGTGATAAAAGAAATTCCTGAGCTCTTAGTATAAGTGATATAAAGAATCATATTTTTATCTATACAGTTTTTGGGCGGCGCTAGATCATCGAAACAGAGCCTGTCATATTTATCTTCTTTTTTTAACCATCGCCATAATCCTAGAAGATGACAGTATAATCCCCATAGATCGCAGGTTTAGGAATGTTGTAGCATTTTTTAGTATATCCCTATTTCTTAACCACCAATTTATTTGCTCATTGTCCGTGATTGGAAAGTTTTTCACTATAATATAGGTATAATTGCTATTCTGATGAACTGCTACAACTTCTACTGGGCGTGACCATAGCCAAAGGATATATGCGAAAAGAATGCAAGCTATAAATGATAGCATGTAAAAAAATTTTTATTCCTCAAGCACATACTGTCCTTAAATGTATGCCTAGTAGCCCCATGTCATTGTGATAGCTGACATAGGACAATGAAAAGTACATTCATCTGTACTCTGTAAAAAGCAGTCTATTTTATTCACTTGGGATTTCGATAAGTTTACCGTTTTTATCGAAACGATAATCACCACCATCATATACTGTAAAAACCGTCCCCAGATTTGGACTATTATCAACAGAGAATATAGCATCTTTTTCAATACAGTTGACTGGACCTTTCATATCATTAAAGCAAAGTCTATCATATTTCCCTTCTTCTTTATACCCGTCTCCAAAGTCCCAAAAAATAATAGTGAAATTCCCATAAGAAGAAGGTTTAGGAATGCCGTAGCGCCTTTTCAGCATATCTTTATTTTTCAGCCACCAGTTTATCTGCCCTCTATCCGTGATGGGAAAATTCCTTACTAAAACAGAACTGTAATCATCGTCTTGATGGACGGCGATAATGTCTACCGGGCGTAGCGATCTCCAAAAAAAGTAAGTCAGTAATAAAGAGATAGAAAAAAGTAGTACAAAAATTATTTTTTTATATATGGTTTTCATTACGCCCTCCAGTGATTATAATATTAGATTCCATGTTTGTCATAAAAGGCTTAAAGCCAAAAGTTTTGTATCTCTGGAGGAGAAACCAAATACGAAAGAAGTGGAACTGGTTAAACCTAGATTTAAGAATATCCTCATCATCTAGTCCAAAGTGATCTTGTACTTTGTAATGTACAATTGCTTGATAGTGATCATTATCAATATGAAGCGATTTAATAGTAATTTGCGTTGCCCAAGTATCATGAACAGTAATACCCATACCATTAAAGTTATCCTGGAACCTATCGAATTTAGGAAGCTTACTATTATTCATAGCGTCACATAATTGGCTTTTTTGATGGTATGGGTAAATTTTTCCATACCAATCTATATTTTTATCGATAATTTTTTTATCAATATCCGAGTGCTATTTTTAGTGGAGTTATCATTAACAATAATCTCCTTCAACGCCCTGTCCAGCAACATATCACGGAAAGGCGCGCCGTTGCCATACTGCATGTGCGTGATCATTTTATCGATCAGGTGACGGTAAGGGCTAAACAGGGCAAACATGCGGGAAAGGTGGCGGAACTCATCAAACAAAATTCTGGCGCACTGCTGCGGGGTCATTTTGGCCGTATCCCCTCGATAACCATACGGCATCAGCTGAGACTGGCTGAACGGTATAACCTTCGTCAATGTATAAGGATTGACGCGAGTGGACACATTTTCCAGATGATAGTGTTTTCTGAGTTGTGCTTCGGTCAAGTCACCATAGCGCATGTCTCTGGCCCCGTAGTCATCCATCCATTTCTGGGTTTTGAATATGGTACACGGGAATTGAAGTGCAGTCATAATGTTAACTTCCTTGTACTGTCATCTCTGTATGTAAATAACACACGTTTAACAAACAGAACGTGGTGTTGGATAAGCAATGCATTCCCGGCAGCTTACCCTAAGCGTTATTTTAAATATGTATTATTAGTGCGGTTTTTTTCTTAATATGGCGCTGAAATAGCATAGTGCATCTTTCTTATTAATGAAGAACGTAACAAGAGTCGTTATTTTAGATGCTGATTAATTACCTTTATAAGTTACAGCTTTACTTAATAGATAAATTCATCAGCTATTTTCAGTACTGCGATAAAAAACAAAAAGACCATCTTTTACAATGGCCTTTTGATTTAGCTAGAGCAAGATAAGCTTGCGTTAAGCATCACTCAATATTCTGAATCTGTATAATAAAAAAACATATTACTTATTGATTTAAATGGGTTTTTAAGAAAGAATAACCATTTTGGTACGTAGTTTGGTACGATTATGCTTTCATTAAAGCAAGGCAAGCTGCATTTAAAGTATTCCATACTTACGTTCTCGGCTGGAAAAGGCAATGTGTCCACCTTCAAGGATTGAGCAGATTTGATGCCTTATTCCAACCTGACTCTTAATATCACCGTCTTCTATAGCACCCATTTCGTAGCTAATAAAATTACCATCATTTCTAGCAACTATTATTTGTTCAGAGTCACTGTTAATAACTAGATTGGCATTGTGCGTAACAATAATAACTTGCCGATATTTTTTTATGCTCTTAAATAATGGTACTAACTGTTTCATGATAAAATCATTATCTAAATCATCTTCAGGCTGATCAAATATAAAAGGACTACCAAAAGGATCAGTCGCTAATTTTAAGCTAACATAAAAAGTTCCTCTTTGTCCTACTGATAATCTATCAATCGTGTTTCCTTTATACGTAAATATTGCATTAACATACAAATATTCTTTTATTTTTTCTGGGGCGAAGAGGTAATGCATAAGATCATACCTTCCTCCCTGGTTGAAATATTCACTCTTCCAGAAAAACCCTTCGATATTTATATTTTCCTTAGCTCCATCAATACTTATTATCTTATCCCCTCTTATCAATGAGAAGAAATCTTTTTTATCTTTTACATTAAAAGTTTCTAAAAATCTTTCTATTGTGTTTTTTTCAGAGGTTGCTCTAAACTTCCCTCTATTTATACAGCTTTCTAACCCTTTGTAAAATTTATCAAGATCGAAATAAATTTCACCTGTTATTGAAATATCGGAGAGTATGTTTTGAACTATCTCATTTTGTTCAGAATTCCAGTTAGGATTGTTTCCTTTCAGTGCCTGAAAGGCGAGGTTTATTGATTCATGTTCTTCACTGATAAAGTCATCATATTTTAATGCCAGCTCGCTTCTTTGTGAAACATATTCTCGATAACGCTCTGTTTTTAAGTTTATCTCGGATTTTTTTTCTTTTGCGTTATCTATCTTTAATTGGTACTCGGCCACTTTATATAATAGCGAGGATATATCTTGGTTTATTCCTTGCTTGCTAAACTCTTCCTTTATAAATTCATTTTTAGCCGAGCATTTACTTACTTCACTCGTGATGAAAGCGATATTTTCTGATAGGGGAGTTATAAATTCCCTAATATTTACCAATAAAGATTTTTTAGGTAGGCCATCAAGGGTGTTATAACTCGAAACCATTTGATTGATTTCTTCGTACTTCCTTTCAGTAAATGAAATTAACTCTTGCGTTTTAAGGAGGGAGCTATTTAATTTATTGAGATCTTCGGTATTTTTTTGATACTCTCCAATTAAAGTTTTATTTTTCTGATTTGTCAGTGTGTCAATAAGCTTTTGATTGGACTCTATTATCTTATCTTGGTAATTAGGAGTGTTTATTGAGTTACCTTCAAGATCCTTTTCGCACCAATAGTCTATAAAGCTGCGATATCTGGAGAGGTTTTCAGATATAGTTTGAGTAACTATTGGATCAAAATCTTTCTTTCTTATTCCTAACATCTCTTTGATTTCCGCACTCAACCTTAACGGATCGAGTGTTGCATCCATTATATCTCCCTGAGAAACGTGTAGATAGCTATATGGTGATTGGTTTTCTGAGTTGAAAGCTATTGCTGACTCTTCTCCATAGCCTTTGTCTAAAATTACGGATATTTCGGTGCAATTGATATTTCTGCTTCTTTTTTCAAGCGGGCTTTCAGATAGGATTGCTCTTAAAGAATCCAAAAAGATACTTTTCCCTGTCCCTCTTCCTCCTATTATTGACACCATGTTTTTATTTAAAGGTATACTTTGTTTGGTAAATTTAATCTCACTTCCTGAGAATATCTCTCCTGATAGATCAATTCGGCTGAAAAATGTTTTTATCAACGTTTTTTCAGTAAAGCTGTCTGATTGCTGCACTCTCTCCGCAGGTTCAAATAATGTTTGACGTAACCCTTGAAAACTAGGTTTAGCTTTTACCCATGTATACTTAGTGCCAATTTCATTTATTTTATGGGAATCCGAGCATAAAAAGACTGGTTTTTGAGAGGCGTTTTCATATCTATCCTGCTTTAAGAAAAAATCTCTATCTCGCTCGCGCCCTAAAATAATATGTCCAAGCTTATCAATTTCTTTAGCAATAGCCACAGAGCGGCCTTCCTTCCTTTCAGGTTGAAAGCCTCCATATCCATTGGGGCAAATTGCAATAAAGTAATCTTTACCTAAACTAAATGTTTCGTTTAAACCATCAATAAGCTTTTCATGATTTATAACGGCCTCATGGAATTTTATTCCTGAGCTTTGCATAGATTGCTTGCAACACCAAATTGTTTTTCCGTCATTTGTAGTGTTTTCTAACCTTATTTTTTCTAAAGCCTTATTTATGGATTCGGTTTTTATTTTTTCTGAAAAAATAGCGTGAATGTTTATCCATTCGCCTTCTTTGTTTGGTTGAGCTATTCTGAACTCTACATTAGCAAGTAAGGTGACTCCATAGGATTTTTTTGCAAAGCATTCTTTTAATATCTCAAGTTCATTATCTTCTAAAAACCAATAGTTAGTAATACCAAGAAGTTTAATATCATTTTTAATAACCTCATCTGTAAAGTCGTCAATCGTGCAACCCTTATATTGGTTGTTGATTGTAGTGAGTGGGGAATGTATGTGTAAATCCCACTTATTCCAAATTGAGCCAATCATTTTCTTTTAACTTCCCTTCTGTAGGCTTTAAAAGATACCTAATGAGCAGTGCTTGAGTTAGCTATAATGCTCTGCGCGCAATGCTATCCCCGCCACGCCTGCCCGCTTTATGTATCGCTTTTCAAGCAACTGCATGCACAAACTCAGGCCGCGTCAGCACTGGCCATGTTCGTGCTTCTGGTACGCATTTTTTGCATGCAAATCCATGCAGTTCTTGCATGCATCACTATTTATACTCGTCACCGTACAGAAAATCTTTAGCTTTGCGCAAAAAAATCCCCACCGAATGGCAGGGATTGAGTAAGGCTTTAGGTCAATGGCGGAAGGCGTTTCCGTAGCGGCCCATCGTCTGGGACTGGCGCTGAGGTGGCGGCAGGGGCGGAACCTCGCAGATTTCTGGCTGCGGCGGCGCGGTTATCACTCTGGTAATACTCTCGCTGGTTTTGAATGGCGCAGGAACAGTCAAGATTGGTGCACTGATGATAACGTTCCTTAACCTGTTCGGACATGTAGCGGCTTGATTTGGCGTGTGCCGGGCTTTTGCAGTACGGGCAGTGCATCATGCCTGGCTCTCCTTCTGCTGCCTGCCTGTACGCTCCTGCATCAACTTATGCACTAAAGCCGGACTGTTATAGAGGCGCATATCCACGCCGGTCAGCGCAGGGCGGTAAACGCCAATCTCTGACACGACCGGCTCCGCGTCCCTATCCAGCCGCGCGGCTTCCGCCTTATCGGCCAGCACCTTGCCGACCTCGCGGGCGAGTATGGCTTCCGGCTCCACATGCTGCGGGTCGGTATGGCGTCCCCGGTCGTTGAGCCGGAGCGACAGCAGCTTAAGGCGGACGGCGCGTATCAGCGTCGGGCTGAGGTTGCGCATGGCGGCTTCCCACTGGCCCTCCACGTACTGCGTAAAGGCCGCGTTGTGTGCATTAACGTAGGCGTGACCGGTGTGCACGGCTTTTATCATCTCCCCCTCATGCTCAAACTCCAGCTCCTCAATCAGGCCGGGTCACATATCTGTGAATAGTGTAGGAAAAGGTTAATCTGATTCGTCTCTTACGATCTTGCCATTGTTCTTTAAGTAATATTTTTCATTGTTAGCGATGAAATACATACCACTATTCTTGCTGTAGCTAACGTAAAATACTATATTTTTATCTATACAGTTTTTTGGAGGAGGCATGTCATTGAAGCAAAGTCTATCGTATTTTCCCTCTTCTTTATAACCATCGCCATAGTCCCAAAAAATAACAGTAAAATTTCCATAAGAAGATGGCTTTGGAATGTCATATCTACTTTTCAGCATGTCTTTGTTTTTCAACCACCAGTTTATTTCCCCTTTTTCTGTGATGGGGAAGTTCTTTACTAAAACAGAACTATAGTCATCATTTTGATGAATAGCGACAATGCTTACTGGGCGTAGTGACCTCCAGAAAAGGTAAAGCAGTAATAAAGAAACTGAGGAGAACAGTACAAAAAAAACTTTTTTATGTTTAATTTTCATTATGCTCTCCGGTGATTTGTATATCAGCCTCCATATTTGTTATAAATGGTCTAAAGCCAAAAATTTTGTAATGTTGAAGAACAAACCAGATTCGGAAGAAGTGAAACTGATTGAACTTGCTTTTTAGAATGTCATCGTCATCTAACCCGAAGTGATCTTGTACTTTGTAATGTACCACTGCCTGATAGCTGTCATTATCAATATGAAGTGATTTAATGTTGATCTGCGTTGCCCACGTGTCGTGCACAGTAATGCCCATTCCGTTAAAGTTATCCTGGAATCTGTCGAATTTAGGGAGTTTACTGTTTTGCATAGCATTAACTAATTGAACTTTTTTATGGTTTGGATAAATTTTACTAGACCAATCTATATTCTTATTAATCGCATCAGCTAATAATAATCTAGTGCTATACTCTTTAACATTATCATTAACAATAACCTCCTTCAACGCCCTGTCCAGCAACATATCACGGAAAGGCGCGCC
>Ga0079104_1000208_pt1 | contig 82037 bp, 60 predicted proteins | sample MedtruBG_FD_76829 | JGI IMG/M metagenome (GOLD analysis project Ga0079104, IMG submission 76829) | Root nodule microbial communities of legume samples collected from California, USA - Medicago truncatula BG | ecosystem: Host-associated > Plants > Roots > Nodule | place: USA: California...
GCCAGCACGGTGCGCCCTGCCCTGCAGCTGATCAAGACGGAGCCGGGCCAGAGCATCGTCTCCTCGGTCTTCTTCATGCTGATGCCCGATCAGGTTCTGGTCTATGGCGACTGCGCCATCAACCCGAACCCGACGGCAGACCAGCTGGCGGAAATCGCCGTCCAGTCTTCCGACACGGCAAAGGCCTTCGGCATCGATCCGCGGGTGGCGATGATCTCCTATTCGACCGGCACGTCGGGTACCGGCGGTGATGTCGACAAGGTCCGCGAAGCAACCGAGCTTGCCAAGCAGCGCAAGCCCGATCTTCTGATCGACGGTCCGATCCAGTACGATGCGGCAAGCGTCGAAAGTGTCGGCCGCTCCAAGGCGCCCGACAGCCCGGTCGCCGGTCGCGCCAATGTCTTCGTCTTCCCGGATCTGAACACCGGCAACACCACCTACAAGGCCGTCCAGCGCTCCGCCGATGTCGTCTCGGTCGGCCCGATGCTGCAGGGCCTGCGCAAGCCCGTCAACGACCTGTCGCGCGGCGCCCTCGTCGACGACATCGTCTTCACCATCGCGCTAACAGCTATTCAGGCCGACCAGCAGACGGAAAATCAGGGCACCAAGAACTAAGGCGCAATACAGAAAAAACAGACGCCACCACGCCGGTTCCACGGATCGGCGTGGTCCAAAGGATGCATTTCAAAACGGGTTAGAGGCTGCGTCACCGAACGGCGAATAGATCCCAGTGCCCGATAAGGCAGCCCGAATTTTCCGCCCGTTCCAGTCGTGCCAAACGCCAGTCGTTGATATCCGTTTCAGCGAGAAGCCCGGTCTCGGCGGCAGCCGTTGCCATGCCGGAAACGAACTGCCGCTGCAGTTCCGCATGTGAACGGTCTAGCCGCCAAGGGCTTGGCTCCATTGCGACCTTAAAACCTTGCTCCTCGAGCAGCGCGCGCAAAACCGGTGCAGCAGTCGGACCGAGCGCAGGGCCAAATCCCTTGTCCTGTCGCTGGTGTGCGTTGAATGCCGCAACGACCTCTTCATCCACTGGATGAGAGCTGTCCCAGCGACAAACCCCGTCATAATTCAGCGCGGCGTAGAGACCAGCTTCCGTCTGCACGACCTGCGCCAGCAATCGTACCAGAAACTCCTCGGAAACAAGGTCGAAAAGGGCGGAAGCCGTGATCAGCCGCGCTCCCGACAACAGGTCGATGGCAGGATCGCTCAGCTGTGCTTCGACACATTCTATCCGGGCAGATTGCCCATGCCGGTTTCTGGCCTCGGCAAGCAAAAGCGGATCATTATCGACGAGCCGCCAGCGCCAATGAAGTGCCTCGGGCGAAAGCGCCCGGAAAGTCGAGCCCGTACCGGCTCCAAGATCGACAACAAGTGCCCCCTCACCGGCCGGCATCACATGACCGATTACTTGCCTGCGCAGATCGCAATCACGTGCCGCTTGATCGGCGACTTCCCGTAGATCGAGCCAACGCTTGTCGAAACCGCTCATGGGATACCCTTCAGAAAATCGGCCAACACCTTTGCGCTCGCCCGCCAGTCCGGCAGTTTGCGGCCTGCAACGAGGGAGCCGGCAGCATAATTGCGCCGCGACTGTCGATCATCCAGCAGCGTCGCCAACGCTTCAGAAAATCCAGTGACATCGCCGGGTGCCAGCAGAGTTCCAGCACTGTCGGGCACGAGGTCCGGCACCGCACCACCACGGCAACCGACAATCGGCAATCCTCGGGACATCGCCTCGGCAAATGCCATACCGAAACCTTCGTAACGACTTGCCAGGGCGAAAATATCGGCCCGATCATATTCGGCATCAACATCATCGAGGGCGCCTGTCACGACAATCCTGTCGTAGAGCCCATCCTCCACGATCTGCCGGCGCAGGGCGGATGCGGATACCGGATCCATCCTGTCGCTGCCGACGATACGGCACTGCCATGGCCGGTCACGCAGCCGTGCCAGCGCCGCGACGAGCGTTGCGTGATCCTTGCGCTGCGTCAGTGAACCTACGGCGAGGATCAACGGTGGTTCACCATCAATTCCACCCCGAGCGGGACTGGCCGGTTCGGTACCCGGGATAGCGACACAGATCGCATCTGGACGGACGCGAAAATCCGAGATCAACGTACGGGCGGTTTCCGGACTTGTTACGATAATCCCGCGCGTTGAGACGAGCGCTGTAGCCTCACTCTTACGAAAATTTTGCGCTTGTCGCTCCGACATCCCTGTTTCCAGCGCCAAGGGGTGATGTACGAGCGCGACCAATTTCAGCCGTATGGCCTCCTGACGAGCAATCTCGGGCATGGCACCGAATGCCAGCCCGTCGACAAGGACGAGGCTTTCATCGGGAAGGCAGGCAAACTGCCTTGCCGTCGTCTCCAATTCATTACGGCTCGGAGCCGGAAAGCCATCAGGCAGGCGGACATGATCAACCCGCCAGCCGAGCTTGCGCAGTTCATCGATCACGCGCCGGTCATAACCATAACCACCGCTACGGATCTCTAGGTCGCCCGGAATGGCAAATACGAGATGCGGTGCGTCAGTTTTTCTATCTGCGTGGCTCAAATCGCAGCCTCGTACCACGCCCGTGCGACATGGCTCTCGTGCAGCGTGATTTTCAGCCGGCAAACTCGCGTCCCCCCTGGCCCCAACTCACCGGCATCGATACGGCGGCGCAGGTCATCGAAAATGTGTTTGGCCAGCACTTCCGTGGTTGTGATCTTGCCGCGAAAAACATCCAGTTCATCGAGATTCTGGTAATTGAGCGGCCTAACTGCATCTTTCAAAACGGTCGTCGCCAGTCCGATATCGACACCGAGACCATTCTCATCGAGATCTTCCGTCATGAACGCCGCATCGACGACGAATGTCGCGCCGTGCATGGCTTGGGCGGGACCGAACACCTCGCGCGGCAGGCTATGGGCAATCATCATATGGTCGCGCACTTCGACAGCAAACATCGTTTTCAGGTACTCCGGTTGTCAGACATAGCGGATGCGGTGGCACAAGGTGTCAGGATCGGACAGGATGGTGATGTAGCGGCCAGCAAGGTCGCTGAAAGCAGTCTCACCGGAAATAAGCTCGTCGAGACAATCATCCGCCAAAAGCGCCAGCGCCGTTTCAAGTCGCCGCGAAAGTGGCCATCGGGCTCTTCGTGCCGCTGGAACATGGCCCACCTGCGAGCCAACGATCGAAAGACGGTGGCTATGAAACCGGCCCCCGAGCGGTATGACGGACGAGCTGTCTCCGAACCACGACATTTCAACGATCCGCGCTTCGAAACCGGCGACGGCAATGGCCGTCGAGAGGCCTTCGGACGTTGCCGATGCATGGATGACCACGTCGCTATCGCAGGCAGAGGCCTCGGCCTCGCCCGGCAGAGCGAAGCTGCAGCCGAGCGTTTTGGCGAGCCTGCCGCGATCCGGGTTGACATCGACCAGTGTCACTTGCGTTCCGGGAACCTTCGCAGCGAGGAAACCTGCCAGCAATCCCACCAGCCCGCCGCCGACAATGGTCACCTTGTCGCCGGCCATGATGCCCGCGTCCCAAATACCGTTCAGCGCCGTTTCCATATTCGCGGCCAATACGGCACGAGCGGCCGGCACTTCCGATGGAACCGGAATTGCCATGTTCGCCGGTATATGAAACAGGTCCTGATGCGGATGGAGACAAAAGACCGTCTGGCCGATCGTCCCTGCGTCGCCGGCCTTGACCTTGCCGACAACCGCATAACCATATTTGACCGGAAACGGAAAATTGCCGGCCTGCATCGGAGCACGCATGCAGTCGTGTTCGCTTGCGGGGACGGCTCCTTCAGCGACCAGCGCTTCCGTCCCCCGGCTGATCGCCCCGAAGCAGCTCTCGACCAGAAATTCGCCTTCACCAAGCGTGCTGAGCGATGTTGATTTCAGTTCGGCTTGCCTGACGCCGGTCAACCACAATGCGCGCGACATAGTCATGTGCGATTTTCCGCCAGTATTTGGCGGGAAGCACCGGTTTCTTGTTCGGACCTGAATGCGTGATCCGGTCTTCGCCAGCGACGGGCGGCATGCGGGACCAGCGGGCTCAATATCCGGGGCATCCGCACCTCTTCCGGAACGGCAAACAGGCCGAAACGCGCGGTCCATCGGCCGAAACCTCGCGAAGCGGTAAGCATGGTAAACGGGATTGCCAGACAGAGGCCGGCCACCATCGGCAGCGTCCAGAAAAGAGCGCTGGCCCCCGCTCCGAACAGAAGGGTGATGCCGAGCGAAAAGCCAATGACTGTCTGTAGCCCCATGGTTTTGAGCGCCGAGCGGAAAGAAACGCCGAGCCTGTCGCGGTTCTGGCCACTCCATGTCACACAGCGCCCGAACTGCAGGCACAGCAGAAAAACAGAGACATAAACGGCAATGATCGGCGCCATCAGCATTGAGGCGAGGATTTCGACAACGACGGAAAACCCGAAACGCAAACCGCCGCCGTAGCGGCGTACCGCCCCTCTGGTCAGACAGACATCGAGCATGCCGGCCAGTTTGGGGGCGATGGACATGAAGAAGATGGCTGCGAAGAGCGAAAGGCCAAGCTGCAGATAGGCGGGATCAAAGCCAGCCGACATGGCCTTCCAGGCGGCAGCAAAGGTTGCTGCGATCCAAGCCGGCGGTGCGACATACATCAGGATTGCTTGCAACAGCTGAAATCGGCTGAGCGATTTCAGTCCGGGTTCGAACAGGAAGCGCCAATATTGCATGTTTCCCTGACACCAGCGCAGGTCGCGCTTGGCGAAATCAGGAAATGTCGGCGGATTGGCTTCGAAACTCTGAGTTTCGATCGGCAAAACCCGAACCTCGTAACCGCCACGCCGCATATAGGCGGCCTCCAGCTGGTCATGGCTCAGCACGTGCCCGCCGAGCGGCGGTGAGCCGGGCAAGACGGGAAGATTGCAATGCGCCTGGAATGCTGCGGTGCGGATCAGCGCATTATGCCCCCAATAGGGACCGCAATCGGCATTCCACCAGGCTGCGCCCATGGTGAAGGTCCGCATGCCATGCCGCATGCCGAACTGAAACATGCGGGCAAAACCGCTGGTGGCAGGCATTCCCACGACCAGCGTCTGCAGGATGCCGATTTCCGGCCTCCTCTCCATCGCCGCAACAAGCCGAATGATCGCATCGCCGGACATGACGCTGTCTGAATCAAGAGGCAGGAAGAAATCATAGTCCTTGCCGTGTTGATCGAGAAATTCATGGATATTGCCGGCCTTGTAGCCGGTATTGATCTCGCGCCTGCGATAGATAGGCCGGTTTTCCGCCGGCATGCCAACCGCTTCCAAAAAGCGCTCGAAGCCGGTCATCTCTGCTTCGGCGACGGCTTTGTCGAACGTGTCGCTCAGGACGAAGATCCGGAAATGATGTGCAAGACCTGTCGCCTTCAGGCTCTCGGCCATTGCCTCCAGCCGCGCCAGAGGGGGAAGCGGATCCTCATTTCTGAGGAACAAGGTCAGCGCGGTTCGGGACGAAAGGACCCGTGGCCGGTTGTGCAAACCCGTGGGGTAGAACGGATAGATGCTGCGCGCCGGATCTCCCCGCCCATGCTGAAGCACCAGGCCGATGATCGCATTCCAGAACCCCAGAACTGTCCAGGGCATGGCCAGCAGAAAACCGAGCAGCATGACAGCTTCGAAGACATCGATCCCATCCGGCGAGAGGATGCGGAACAATCCGTATCCGAGCGCTGCAATCGTCCCGATATTGAGTAGCAGCACGATCATACGACGTGTCCCGACCGGCAGCCCTGCATATCGGAAAACCGCTTCCGGCGCGATCGCATGAGGATACGTTCGGCCGCTCTCAAGTCCGTCGTCAGAAGCGGTCTCGGTGGAGTTCGGCCGGCTGGTATGCAGATCCATGTAGGCATGCTTTCGGTGGGTGTCCGATAGCTAAAATTAGGCGCCGGATACATTTCAACAAGTCGGCAGCTCGCTCAAACAGGTCATCTTCGTTCTCACGAACGGGTGATCTGCGATCACAAGAATACGGATAACTCCGATAGGCGCCTCTAAAACCCGGCTTCTCGGAAAAGCACCATCAGCACGCGCCGCCAGGCACGTTCGGCGAAGCTGACGCCCGTGCCGTCCAGGAGCATGACGCCCTGGACCGATCGACCGGGGAGAAACGCGACGTCGCCAATCCTTGCGACGACTGCATATTGCGCCGACACCGGCACTAGCCGTTGTCGCTTGTCCTCCGTTGCAACGTGTACGGCAATCGCTCCGTGATGTTGCGAGGAAAGCTGCGGCAGGTCGATCTCGCGCGCTCCGGCTTCTGCAATCGCGGCAAGCGTTACCGGCAGCCGTGGCTGCGAAAGATCGTCCGGAATGAACCACCCCGCTGCATTGACGGAGAGCCGCGAACTGTCATTGCCCGCCACATATCCCCGTGCAACGGACCCGTTGCCAGCTGAAAGAAAGGCGATCTGCTCATTTCGCCCAACCCACTGACCGACCAGAACTTCCGGATTGATTTCGGTGATCGTGCCATCGAACGGCGCCCTGACAATGAGTGACGCCTTGCGTTCCTCAAGCCCCGTCTTGCGGGCGAGCGAGCTGCCAAGTTCGCTTTCGATGATACTACGCTGGGCAAGGTCATCGGCATTGGCGCCGACGCGGGCCAGGCGCGAGCGGGCAAGCTCTATCTCGACATTGGCGATCCGCAGCTCTTCCCTTATCTGCGGCGCATCAATGACGAACAGAATGTCGCCCGCCTTCACCGCCTGCCCGGATGAAATATCGAGTTTTTCCACGCGCCCCGGTTCCTGCGGGTAGAGCCGCACGAACTGTTCGGGATAGATCACCGCCGGTGCTGTCACGCGGGTCGAAAGCGGCAGGAAGGCAAGGACCAGAAGCAACCCGAGGATCGCGAGCGTAACATAGGTCCGCCGGGTTCTGACGATATCGCTACGCATGGCCCACCACTCCTTCACTTCCATGACGACGGGACGAATGATGAAAAAGCCGATCTCGACGACAAAAAGCAGGATGCCGACAAGCTTGATGGTGAAGTGATAAACGAGCACGGCGATGCCGAGATAAAGCACCAACCTGTAGATTGCGGTGGCGATCGCATATGCGGTGAGGATGACATCCAGCCGGGGAGGAAAGGCTTCCGGCGCGGCATAACCGGGCTTGAACAGAAATTCTCTCAGCCGCCAGCGCATGTGCCGGAAACTGCGCGGCTGCAGGTTCTCCACGCCAAGCATATCGGCCAGGATGTAGTAACCGTCGAAGCGCATAAACGGGTTGAGATTGACGAGAAGGCTCAACACCACGCCGGTGGCGGCAAGCACGAAGATCGCGCTGCGCAGTGGTCCGTCCGGCACGAAGGCCCAGGCGAGAAGCGCATAAGCGGCGACCGTCAGCTCCACCAGCATACCGGCGGAATCGATCCTCAGCCGTTGCCAGCGTGACTTCAGCTTCCAGGCATCGCTGACATCGGTATAGAGCAGCGGCATCATCACCATGAACGCCACCCCCATGGTCGGAATACGACAGCCGAAGCGATGCGCCACATAGGCATGGCCGAGTTCATGCAGGCATTTGATGAAGATCACCGACAGGATGGAGATCGCCGCCCCTTCCAGCGAAAAGACGAAAGGGAACGTTCCGATGAAGGAATCCCACTGGCGCGAGACGAGGTAGACACCGATGAGACCAATGATGGCGGAAAGCCACCAGAACATCCTGCTGAACAGGAAAGCGACATAGGGCCATGTGGCACGGATGAAGGGTTCGGGACGGACCAGCGGAATCTTAAAGAACAGATAGTTGTGAATGAGCCGCATGAACCAGGAATGGCGCGGTTGCGCCTTCTGGTGCAGAGCCCGCCATGCACCGCGCGTCGGCTCCACCAGCAGGAGATTGTGCTCCAGCATCCGCACCACGGTGCCGAGATCATCCACCGACAGGCGCTCGGCGAGCCGCGCATTGACTGTCCGCAAAAGATTGCCCACCGTGCGGCTGACATTCCACAGGCTCAGAAGCTGGAACATCTCATAGGTGATGCGGAAGAACCGGTTGCGGATCGGGTCGAACACCACCCAGGTCGGAGCGCCGGAATAACTTGCCCCGACCCGCATGATCTGAAGGTCTTCGCGCAGCACTGGCAATGGCGCATCTTGAGGTTTGTCGATCTGGGGCTGGCCGACGATCATAGGCCCAGCCGCTGGCGGATGACGGAGATCGGCTTGCGGAACAGGTAATAGGCGAGCGCCACCTTCTCACCGCTGATCTGCGCCGTGCCGCGAATGCCGAGGCGCATATTTTGAGGTTCGCCGTCCAGTGCCGCGTAAATGCGATAGGCCAACACATCGCCTTCGATCATCCGGGCCTCGAAGGACGCAGCAACAACCTTGGCGCTTGCCGGATTGAGCGGATCGGAATCGAGAAAGGCCCGCACCTTCGCGCCCTTGGACACCGCGATGGCATCGGCCACCGGTACATCGATGCGCAGCTGCATGCGGTCCGGATCGGCCACTTCCATGATCCGTTCGCCGGTCGTCACCGGCCGCCCCACCCAGTCGCGACGGTCGGTATAGATGGCAATGCCATCGGCCGGAGCACGCACATCGGTGCGCTGCAGCATGTCGCGCGCATAGTCACGTTTGGCGGCAGCAACCGTCAACTCACTGCGGGTGATCGCCAGATCCGCCCGCAGTTTCGGATCGGAGACCGCCCCTTGCGTCACCTGCATCAGCTTGGCTTCCGCGACGCGCACGTCCTGTTCGGCGACCGCGAGCTCATTGCGCAGCATCACGTCCGACATTTTCAAGAGCGGCTCGCCCTCTCTGACGGCCTGGTCCGGATTGACGACGATACTATGGATCACGCCATCTATCGGGGCCGCGATGATGCGCGGCGAGATCGGCGCGACCTCGACCGGCGCCAGAACCGTCAGCGGAACCGGGTAAAAACCGAGCGCAACGGCCACAACTGCGGCGGCGGCGAGCAACGGCTTGACCTTGATGCGCCGTTTCAGCCTGCGCTCACCGACAAGCGCTGCCCAGGCATGGGCGTAGGCGCCGGACAAACGGCGGGCAATCAATAGGTCGGCTTCCGTCCATGGCATTTCGCGGGCAAGCAGCATCCCGCCAAACACCGTGCCATCCCTGAGCTTGAAGGGAAGCCAGGCCATGAAACGATAGGGAAAATTCGCGTGTTCGGTATCGCCAGGCGGACAATAAGCGGGCAGCGCGAAATCGCGGGGTGCTTCTACGCCCTTGTCGGCGCGCAGCGACTGGACGATGGCCTCGACCCAACGGATTCGCGGCGAATTGCGATCGACGCTACCGATCGAGGTGACGGCCTTGACGATCAGGGTTTCCGGACGCCCGGCAAGCGCGAAAGCTTGCCGGCATTTGGTGATGCGGATCGTTTCGTTGGCAATCAGGAAGGCAAGTTCGCTCACCGTCTGTACCTGGCGGGCCTCGGCCTCGGCCCGTAGCAACAGCTCATATCCCTTCGACACGGCCACGGGATCGGCGACGGTGGCCGCAGAGGGGCGAAGTGAAGCCTTGATATTCTGTTCCATCACCTCATCCCCCCGATGCGGGGTTGAACTCGGTCGGGCCGCTCATGCCCGGCAGAATATGGTTCGTGTCGCCGGTAAAGCGACCGGTGACCTTAACCGTCTGACTGACCGGATCGACGATCGCTGCAATTCGCGAAACTTCGGCCTCTTTCTTCTCTCCGGTTTCGTCGATCGTGATGCCGAACCGTGTTCCGGGTTTCAGCCATTTCAGCCAGCTCGACGGGAGAAGTGTCTCTATCTCGAGATCGCCTTCGCTGACGATTTGCATCAGCGGCTGGTTCGGTTCGGGTATCTCATGCTCATGGGCGCGCATGAAGGCAATGCGGCCATCATAGGGCGCGCGGATAACACAGCGCGACATCTTGCTGTGAAAAGCCTCCAGTTCGGCGGAGGCCTGATCTGTCTTTGCCTTGGAAAGCGATACCTCGAACGTGCCGACCGCCTTGGAGCGCGCAAGCCGGACATTGTTTTCGTGCGTGATCGTTTCCGCCCGCAACATGGCCTCGGCCGATTTCACCTGGGCTTCCAGATCGGCACAGTTGAAGGCAACGAGGATATCGCCCTTGGCAAAATGCTGTCCTTCGCGAAACGGCAGGGAGGCGATCGGGAAGATCAGATCCGTGCCGATCATCGCCTCATTAACGGCCTTGACGATGCCGCGCAGCGTTTCTCCATGCTGTTGCGCCTGGACCGAGCCCGCAACGGTGGTGACGAGTGCCGCAAGGACAAGACCCTTTACATTCCATGTTCGCACGACATTCTCCTCACAGTGCTATTCTGGCTCACACCGTTATTTGGCGGCGATCACCTCGATCTTTGCCGGCCCGCCTCCATCGGTCCACATGGTCCTCAGCTGCGCTGCCATCTGCTCGACGCTGGAAGCAGTGGAAAGCCCGGCCGGGAACGGATCGACGCCGAGTGAGGCATAGATATTGGCATAGGCGTTCTGCAGATCCGCATAGGCCATATCGAGCTTGGCATCGGCCAGAAGCGCATTCATCTCCTCGCGGATGAGGATCTGCTCGCTGGTACGCTGCGCCGTCGTCTCGTCCCTCACCTGTTTCAAGATACGATGGGAAACGTTGGAAAGGGCTGCAGCCGTTCCGTAGGATTTCTTCAGATGCCCATAACGGACGCGGCTGATATGGACCTGAGTCATGATCGCCATGGCGACGGAGAGCGCACGAGCGTCGAGCACCTCCTTCTCTGCCTCGATCTTTTTGCTGACTGCCGGCATGCTGACGAGCTTCATCGCGTTGAAGCTGACCTTCGTGCCCCATGACAACCAGTCATTGGTGGAAATGAATTATCTCTACATCATGCCGTCGTCGCAGGGAGATGTGGAAAATGCTGCCTTTGGCGTGACGCTGGCGGATGGAAGACCATTGCCGGACTGGCTGAAGCCGACCCGTCAGGGCCTTGTCATCGGTCGCCCCCCGGCAGGGCTCGAATTCATCGACCTGCGCATCCACGGCAACTCATCGGACGGCACAATCTCCGACACAATCCGCATCGATCTCCATACCGGTGCCATTCTCGATCATGTCAGCGACCGGCGGACCGATCTTGGCCCAGGGTTGTTCTCTGACCATCTGCTTGCAGCGACGGATCTCTATGGCGATGATATTTCCATGCTCGGTCAGGCGCTTCAGCGATGGAGCGATTTGCCCGACCGATGATGGATTTCCAGCGAAATGCCATGTCACCCGCCCGTTGGACAACAGGCGGGTGACATGAGTTCCTATGCCGACAGAACCGACGGCTTCTTTCTACGTGCGCGATACCAGATGAAACCGGCCAGCAGGAAAGCGACGGCAGCAGCGCCACCAGCCAAACCGATCCTTGCAAGCTGGATCATGTTCGATTTTGGCCCGCCTTCGCGGATCACCTGAACGTCTTCCGGTGTCACCTTGAGCTTGTCGTTTCCATATTGTGCCAACAGGTAGTTGGAGAGCGAGGCAACCTCGACATTGTTCAGCTGCACGACGGCATTCACCTGATCGCCGAAGGGCGGCATGAAGACATGACCGGCTTCGGTGTGTCGATCAACGCCGTTGAGGATCGCGGAAATGACGTTGATCGAGTTATCGCCGGCCGTGGCGGCATTGTGGAACAGGCTCGGATAATAGCCGTCCTTCGTGCCTTGGGCATTGTAACCGTGGCAGGAGGCGCAGTTGGCTGCAAAGATCTGCGCGCCGGCATGATCGCCTTTCAGACCATCGGCATAGTCCCTGCCGCGGAAGGCCGCCATGTCGTTGTCTGCCGTGCCCTTGTCGAAGCGGGTGGCACCCGTCGTCTCGCCGGCCTTCGTGGAGGGGACGCTGCGCACATACGTGGCAATCGCGTTCAGGTCCGCATCGGTCAGGTGCTGGAGAGAATAGCTGATCGCCTCCGCCATGCTGCCGGCCGCCTGCGCCTTGTTATCCAGCTTGCCCGTCTTCAGGTAAGTGACCAGATCTTCCTGGCTCCATGTACCGATACCATGCACCTTGTCATTGGTGATGTCGGGTGCATACCAGGGACCGACCTGACCGCCGGTCAGGTTGAGGCTCTTCTGTTCCTGCATGAAGATGCCGCGTGGTGTATGGCAGGTGCTGCAGTGAGCGGCGCCTTCGGCGAGATACTTGCCACGGTTCCATTCAGCCGACTGGGTCGGATCATCCTTGTGCGTTTCGTTCGGACGAAACAGCATGTTCCAGCCGATCATCGAAGCGCGGATGTTCATCGGGAACGGTAGCTTTGTTTCCATTGCCTTTTCATCCACCGGCTCAACGCCCTGCATGAAATAGGCATAGAGCGCATGGATGTCCTCATCCTTCATGTTGGAATAGGACACATAGGGCATGGCCGGATAGAGGTTTGCGCCATCAGCGCGAATACCCTTGCGAACCGCATCGGAGAACTGCGCTTCGCTATAGCTACCGATGCCGAATTCCTTCGAAGGCGTGATGTTCGTCGACATGATGGTGCCGACTGGCGATGCCATCGGCAGGCCGCCCGCCATGGGCTTTCCGCCGTCGTGATTGGTATGACAGGCAACGCAGTCGGAAGCGGTCGCCAGATAACGGCCTTTCTCGATCAGTTCCTTGGAAAATTCCTGTGCTGCCGCCGGCGCAAGGGCGATAAGGGCGAGCGGTGCCGCAAGGACGAAGGATTTTACGGTCTTCATGATCAGGCGCCCCGCATCTGCTCGACAATCGCGTCGCCGGCCTTGAGGGCGAGCGCGGTCATGGTGATGGTGCTGTTGCCGCAGGCACCGGCTGCCATTGCCCCGCCGCCAGGGATGAACAGGTTTTCGTGGTCGTGGGCACGGCAATCCACATCGACAACCGAGTTCGACGCATCCTTACCCATGATGGTGCCGCCCATGATGTGCTTGCTGTTGTTGAACTTCGGGCTGATCTTGATATCGACCGCACCCATCGCCTCGGCGATCTGCTTGCCGATCGGTTGGGAGTAAGCTTCCCAGCTTTTGCGGACATAGTCGCCGACGTCATAATTGATCGACGGCTTCGGAAGGCCGAGCCAGTCCTTCTTGTCGGACAGGGTGAGGCGGTTGTTAGGGTCGGGCAGAATTTCGTGCGCAGCGACGATATCGGCGGTGCAGGCCGCCATGCGCCGGATTTCCTCGTCCAGAGCTTTACCCACCAATCCCTTCTTCAGCGCCGCAAACGTAACGAAGCGGTTGCGGGCGAAGTTGTTGTAGCGGAAATAGGCGCCCGCATGCTCGGAGCGGAATGCGCCTTGCGACGTTTCCATGATGCCCGAATTGACGACCGGACCGACGCCCGACCAGAAAGGATCCTTGGTGGTGACGGTGAACGTGCGGGCAGGATGGTCCATCATGTTGCGACCGACTTGATCGGACGAGTTGGCCACACCGTTCGGGTTGCGGTCGTCCTTCGACATCAACAGCAGTTTCGGGTTTTCCAGGCCGTTGCAGGCGAGCACGAAGAGCTTGCCAGTAATGCGGTGGGTTTCCTTGTGCTGGTCGTAGAAGTGAACCGCCTCGATCTTGTTCTGGGCATTGGTCTCGACCTTGTAGACGACCGAATCCACGAGCAGTGTCGCGCCCTTCTTTTCGAGACGATGCAGTGCGGTTTCCGCATCGTATTTGGCCGCGACGGGACAGACCGGGACGCAGTTATTATTGGCGCAGCAGGCCGGACGACCGTCATAGGGCATGCCGCTGTTGCGCGCCTGCGAGACCGGAATGTTGTTATAACCGAGCGTCTTGACGACTTCGGTGAAACGCACTTCGCCCGGCGAGAAGGGCAAAGCCGGCATCGGATAGGGTGATGAACGGTCACCGGTCTGCGGCCATTGCTGCGATCGGTCAGACGGCCCGCAAATGCCGAGCTTGTGCTCGGTGCGGACGTAATAAGGTTCCAGCGTGTCGTAGTCGAAGGCCCAGTCGCGGCCAACGCCGTAAAGCGAGTTGAGGCGCATGTCCTCCGGCGTCAGGCGCCAGGAGGTACCAGCCCAGTGCCAGGTCGAGCCGCCGGCATAACGGATGAAGGTCTGATCATAAGCGTCGGGACCGGTAAACTGCAGATAGGCGTCTTCCGGCTTCTCTCCGCCCATCGGATGAGGCGCCCAGGGGCGCGATGGATAGGCGACGGACGTGTCACCCTTTACGCCGAGCGGCGCATTGCGCCAGTTCTCGACCACTTCGGCGCGTGTGACACGCGGGCCCGCTTCGATCATCAGCACGGAATGACCTGCATCGAGCAACTGTTCGGCAATCACAACGCCGACGACGCCCGTTCCGACGATGACGACGTCGGCACTATTCTTGGTAACCATGGGGAAAGGACTTTTCTTCGCTGGGTTTCGTCAGAAGCGTGGCATAGGCGCCGACAACGGAAGGTTGGGGCGGGTCCACAGGTTCGGGCCGGAAATTCCATAAGAGGGAATGGTCACGACATCGCTTGTCGTCTTGAAGGTCAGCGCCTCTTCATAGGTGAAGACGGTGGCATTGCGCTTCTCGGAAGAACAGCCGCTATACCAGGCAGAGATCACCCAATGGGCAAAGTCCTTCAGCTCGCCATCAGGAATGTCGGCGAAGAAGTCTTCGACCTGCATGGCATTTTTCTTCTCGGCAATGGCTATGATCGCATCGAGCATCTGCGGAAGGTTCTTGTATTCACCGCTTGCCGTATCGGCGATACGCGCGCCGACCGCCGGGCTGAGCTGATGCTGGATCAGCAGATTGGACAGTTTCATGAACTGTCCCTGCTTGCCGGCATCGACGGCCGCCAGCGAGAGGGTGGGACAGAGCGCTGCAGCAAGGGTGCCGGCGAACAGCGTCGCACCGCCGAGCAGAATGCCGCGGCGCGACATCATCAACGTTCCGTTGGGGTCTTTCGACTGTCTAGTCATCGTTTTCCTGACTATGGGAAGAAGAGGCTGATGCCTCCGAGGTGAAAGCTTCAGCCTTGAAGGCACGTTGCGCGTGCGCGAAATATCGGACAAATTTCGTCGCAACCCTGCTCCCCATAGTGTCAGAGGTGGGGATATCGAGGGGGGAAGCGGGACAATGAATCGCGGACATGCAACAACAAAAAAAGGCGCGAGTGAACACAAGGACGCTGTCGCTAGACAGCGCGGTCCTCCGCCGCACCGAATTAGTTGGATAGCTGATTATCAGCTAAGCCACCAATTGATAATTGTCAATCCGGCAAAAGGAGGCACACCGGCGTGATCGTTACTGCTCATGAAATCCTGCATTCGCACGGCATTCTGCTGCGGCGCTGCCAGCAGGTGGCACTCGCAATGTTCACGCAGGAGGCAGGGGATCTCGGCTTTTCTCCGACACAATACAGTGCCTTGGCCTTTGCCCATATCGAACCCGGCATTCACCAGAATACGATGGGAGAGCGGATCGCGCTTGATCGTTCATCCGTAACCAAGTGCCTGGAGGGGCTTGAGAACCAGGGTTACGTGCGTCGAGAGGTCGATCCGAGCGATAAACGCGCACGCCTGATATACATCACCCCGGAAGGCGAGGAGATGCTGAAGCAGGTTGCAGCAGCCGCACGCCGAGCGCGCAAACGCTTCCACGCGGCTCTCGGCGAAGCAGAGTTTGGTCACCTCATGGATCAGCTCAGCGCGTTCAGCCGCGTGCTTGACGAGCCTGAAGAGACAAAGTGACCTATAGCGTCACGCGCGTCGGGTGAGGCAGCGCGAGACGCTATCCTGCCATCCCGCGATCGCTGTCTTCCGTTCGTCGTCAGCCATTTCAGGTTCAAAACGCTTGTCACGTTTCCAATGCGCGGAAAACCCTTTTGCATCGGGCCAGACGCCGGCGCGGGAACCGGCAAGCCATGCAGCGCCGAGCGCTGTCGTCTCCAGAAGTTCCGGCCGGTCAACGGGTGCAGCGAGGATGTCGGAAAGGCGTTGCATCGTCCAGTTGGAGGCAACCATGCCACCATCTACGCGCAGCACCGTCGTTGCGCCGTGGCCTTGCCAATCCTTCTTCATCGCTTCGAGAAGGTCGTGGGTCTGGAAGGCGACGCTTTCCAGCGCCGCGCGGGCAAATTCCGCCGGGCCGCTGCTGCGGGTAAGCCCGAAGATCGCGCCACGGGCCTCCGCATCCCAATAGGGCGCGCCCAGCCCGGTGAAAGCCGGCACCATGTAGAGCCGCTGTTTCGGATCGGCCTGCCGCGCAAGCGCGCCGACTTCGGATGCAACCTTGATGAAGCCGAGCTCGTCGCGCAGCCATTGCACTGCCGCGCCGGCAATGAAGATCGAGCCTTCCAGCGCATAAGTCGTGACGCCATCAAGGCGATAGGCGATGGTGGTCAGGAGCCGATTGGATGATGTGACACGATCCGTACCCGTATTGAGAAGCGCGAAGCAGCCTGTTCCGTAAGTGGATTTCAGCATGCCGGGCTCGAAGCAGGCATTGCCGATGACGGCGGCCTGCTGATCGCCGGCAACGCCGAGGATCGGTATTTCAGCGCCGAATATCGATTTGTCCGCTACGCCGAAATCGGCTGCGCAGTCCTTGACCTCCGGTAGCATCGCGCGCGGAATGTCAAGAATCCCGAGTAACTCGTCATCCCAGTCATTTTCGCCGATATTATAGATCAGCGTACGCGAGGCATTCGTGGCGTCGGTGACATGCGCCTTGCCGGCGGTGAGTTTGTAGATCAGCCAGCTGTCGACCGTGCCGAAGCAGACTTCGCCGACTTCAGCGCGGGCACGGAGACCCTCGACATTGGAGAGCAGCCAGGAGAGCTTCGTCCCGGAAAAATAGGGATCGAGCAGAAGGCCGGTCTTTTCCGTGAAGGCGGCTTCAAGCGCCCTACCCTTCAATTCCTCGCAAAGCCCGGATGTGCGGCGGTCCTGCCAGACGATCGCCGGATGCAATGGCTTGCCGGTCTTGCGGTCCCAGACGACAACGGTTTCGCGCTGATTGGTGATGCCGATCGCGGCGATATCGGTGGCCGAGGTTCCAGCCTTCTCGATTGCCGTGCGGGCCGTCGCCAGCACGCTTTGCCAGATTTCTTCCGGGTCATGCTCGACCCAGCCGGAGGCCGGAAAGAACTGGGTGAATTCCTGCTGGCCGAACCCCTTGATCGCCATGTCGTCATCGAAAACGATTGCCCGGCTCGATGTCGTTCCCTGGTCGATCGCAAGGATATAACCACCCATATGTCTTCATCTCCTCAATGCATTCCGATGGTTCGCCGGGGCGCGATGGCACGCCCCGGCGCTTTTTCATATAGCCTTTGCGGCGATTATTTCTGCCAGCTCTTCACCAATTCGTCGTAGTTGACGGTGATCGGCTTTTCCTTCTCGTTCTCGATCTTCAGCTGCGGCGCAAGGTGGCCCTTGGAAACCGCATCCTTGTTCCAGTATTCGAGATCGTGCTCTTCGGCGAGCTTCGGCCCCATCTCGCCCTGAACGCCTGCGCGTTCGAGGCGCTGCAGCACCTTTTCCTGCTCGGCGCACAGCGAATCCATCGCCGCCTGCGCGGTCTTGGCACCCGAAGATGCGTCACCGATCGCCTGCCACCACAGCTGTGCCAGCTTGGGATAGTCCGGGATGTTCGTACCGGTCGGCGACCACTGGACGCGGGCGGGCGAGCGATAGAACTCGATCAGGCCCCCGAGTTTCGGTGCACGATCGGTGAAGGACTTGTGGTTGATCGACGAGTCGCGAATGAGCGTCAGGCCGACATGGCTCTTCTTCACATCCACGGTCTTCGACACGACGAACTGTGCATAAAGCCACGCCGCCTTGGCGCGATCGTCCGGGGTGGATTTCAGCAACGTCCAGGAGCCGACGTCCTGATAACCGAGCTTCATCCCGTCCTTCCAATAGACGCCATGCGGCGACGGTGCGAAACGCCATTTCGGCGTGCCGTCGTCATTCACCACCGGCAAGCCCTTCTTGACGAAGTCCGCCGTAAAGGCCGTGTAGGTGAACATCTGCTGAGCGACTTCACCCTGCCCCGGAACCGGACCGGATTCGGAGAAGGTCATGCCGTTGGCGGCAGCTGGTGCATAGGCCTTCATCCAGTCCAGGTATTTCTGGATGGAATAGACCGCGGCCGGGCCGTTGGTATCACCACCGCGGGCGACGCAGGAGCCGACCGGCTGTGATTTTTCGTTGACCTTGATACCCCATTCATCGACCGGAAGACCGTTCGGTAGGCCCTTGTCGCCGTTGCCCGCCATGGAAAGCCATGCATCGGTGAAGCGCCAGCCAAGCGATGGGTCCTTCTTGCCATAGTCCATATGGCCATAGACCTTCTTGCCGTTCACCTCGCGGCCGGTGAAGAACTCGGCGATATCCTCATAGGCCGACCAGTTGACCGGCACACCGAGGTCATAACCATACTTGGCCTTGAAATCGGCCTTGTTCTTTTCGTCGTTGAACCAGTCGTAGCGGAACCAATAGAGATTGGCGAACTGCTGGTCGGGCAGCTGGTAGAGATCGCCATCCGGTGCGGTGGTGAATTTGAGGCCAATGAAGTCCTGAAGGTCGAGGCCGGGATTGGTGACGTCCTTGCCTTCGTTCGCCATCCATTTGGTCAGTGAACGGGCCTGCTGGTAACGCCAATGGGTACCAATCAGGTCCGAGTCGTTGACATAGGCATCATAGACGTTTTCGCCCGACTGCATCTGCGTCTGCAGTTTTTCGACCACGTCGCCTTCGCCGATCAGGTCATGAGTGATCTTGATGCCGGTGATGTCACTGAATGCCTTGGCGAGAACCTTGGATTCATATTCGTGCGTGGTGATGGTTTCCGAAACCACCTTGATGTCCATGCCGGCAAAAGGCTTTGCTGCATCGATGAACCACTGCATTTCCTTTTCCTGCTCGGCGCGGGAAAGCGATGACTGATCGCCGATTTCCGCGTCGAGGAATTTCTTGGCTGCCGCCATATCGGCATGGGCCGCACCCGTCATTGCCAGCAGCATGACTGCCGTCGTCGTCATAAGATGCCGTCGCATATCTAGTCCTCCCGGTTGATGCGATTGCAGTTCACTTAAGTCTTGGCAGCTGGACCTCCTCCCACCGCCCTATTGTCTTGGCCCTAAACGAAACGGAATACGCCGATCGCGTAAACCACCGACAAGGCCAAAGCCCACCACAGGCTGGGGCCTCCAAGACCCAGCCATGCGAGATGAATGAAAGCGGAGCCGAGCAGCGAAACGAACAGGCGGTCGCCCCTTGTCGTCTCGAACTGCAAAATACCGACCCGAGGGCCGCCGCCCGGCGAGAAATATTCCCACACACCCAACGCGGCGATGAGCGCGAAAATGGTGATGAAGAAGATCGCTGTCGGCAGCGTCCAGGCCATCCAGGAAAAGCTCATGATCCCTCTCCCATTCTCAAACGCGGCCGAGGGCAAAGCCCTTGGCGATGTAGTTGCGGACGAAATAGATGACGAGCGCACCCGGAATGATGGTCAATACACCGGCTGCCGCCAGCACACCCCAGTCCATGCCGGAAGCCGAGACCGTGCGGGTCATGGTCGCCGCGATCGGCTTGGCGTCCGTCGTCGTCAGCGTGCGGGCGATCAGAAGCTCGACCCACGAGAACATGAAGCAGAAGAAGGCGGCCACCCCGATGCCCGATGCAATCAGCGGCATGAAGATCTTCACGAAGAAGCGCGGGAAGGAATAACCGTCAATATAAGCGGTTTCGTCGATCTCCTTCGGCACGCCGGACATGAAACCTTCCAGAATCCAGACCGCAAGCGGCACGTTGAACAGGCAATGCGCGATGGCGACCGCGATATGCGTGTCGATCAGACCAAAAGCCGAATAGAGCTGGAAGAAGGGCAGCGCGAAGACGGCAGGCGGCGCCATGCGGTTAGTCAAGAGCCAGAAGAACAGGTGCTTGTCGCCTAAGAACCGGTAGCGCGAGAAAGCATAGGCTGCCGGCAGCGCCACAAGGACGGAGATTACCGTGTTCATCACCACATAGATGATTGAGTTGATATAGCCGTTATACCAGGCTGGATCGGTGAAGATGACGGTGTAGTTTCGAAGGGTCGGATTTGTCGGCCAGAGCGTCAGTTGGCCCAAGATCTCGCTATTGGTCTTGAAGCTCATGTTGACGAGCCAGTAGATCGGCAAAAGCAGAAAGATGATATAGATCACCGGGATGAAGAAGCCGAAACGGGAGCCGCTGCTATTGTTGGTCATGGCGTTTCCCCCTCACTTCTGCTCTGCATCGCTCTGCGTCATCACGGTGTAGAAGACCCATGACAGCAGAAGGATGATCAGGAAGTAGATGATCGACATGGCCGCCGCCGGCCCGAGATCGAACTGGCCGATCGCCATTTTTACGAGATCGATCGACAGGAATGTCGTCGAATTGCCCGGCCCGCCGCCGGTGACGACGAAAGGTTCGGTGTAGATCATGAAACTATCCATGAAGCGCAGAAGCACAGCGATCAGCAAGACCCGCTTCATCTTGGGCAGCTGGATATAACGGAAGACAGACCAGCGCGATGCACCGTCGATACGGGCCGCCTGATAATAGGCATCAGGGATCGACACGAGGCCGGCATAGCAGAGCAGCACGACGAGGCTCGTCCAGTGCCAGACATCCATGACAATCACCGTTGCCCAGGCATGCGCCGGGTTCTGTGTGTAATTGTAGGAGATGCCGAGCGAATTGAGGAAATAGCCGAGAAGCCCGATATCGACGCGGCCAAAGACCTGCCAGATCGTGCCGACAACGTTCCACGGGATGAGCAGCGGCAGAGCCATCAGCACGAGGCAGACCGGTACGCCGATGCCATGTTTCGGCATGTTGAGCGCGATCAGGATCCCGAGCGGGACCTCGATGGCGAGGATGACGCCAGAGAAGATCAGGTTGCGCCAGAGTGCATCCCAAAAACGCGGCGAGGTCAGGATTTCGACGAACCAGTCGGTGCCAGCCCAGAAGAACTGATTGTTTCCGAACGTGTCCTGAACCGAATAATTGACCACGGTCATCAACGGAATGACGGCAGAAAATGCGACGAGCAGCAGGACCGGCAGAACCAGAAACCAAGCCTTATTATTCCATGTCTTTTCCATGGTTCAGCCCTCCTGGCGTCCGGTTTCGTTCATGGCACGCCAGCTATCGGCAAAAATGCCAATCGCCTGTTTTTCGAATGTCACCTTAGGGTCGGCCGGAATCTCGTCATCCTCGGGCACAACGATCGAGATCGGCTGGCCGCAGAAAGAGGCGCGGACGATCTTCTGGCGGCCGATATCCTCCACCTTGTTGATGGTGATCGGCATGCCTTCGCGGCCGAGTTTTATGAACTCCGGGCGGATGCCGAGTTCGATACGCCCCTGGCCCTTCAGCACAGGGGCGGCAGAAAGGGCGATACTCTGGTCGCCGATGCGCGCGGTCGCGCCATCGATGGCTGCGGACATGATGTTCATGCCCGGAGAGCCGATGAAATAGCCGACAAATGTGTGGCTCGGCCGCTCGAACAGTTCCGCCGGCGTGCCGATCTGTACGATCTGACCGTCATGCATGACGACGACCTTGTCGGCAAAAGTCAGCGCCTCGGTCTGGTCATGGGTGACATAAACCATAGTGAAGCGCGATTGCCGGTGCAGGCGCTTCAATTGCGAGCGCAACACCCACTTCATATGCGGGTCGATGACGGTCAGCGGCTCGTCAAATAAAATGGCGTTGACATTGGCCCGCACTAAACCGCGGCCGAGCGAGATCTTCTGCTTCTGGTCGGCGGTAAGCCTCTGCGCCCGGCGATTTGCCATGCCGGCGAGATCGGTCATTTCGAGGATTTCGTTGACGCGTTTTTCGACCTCCGCTTCCGGCACCTTCCGGTTTCTCAGCGGAAAGGCGAGATTGTCGAACACGGTCATCGTGTCGTAGACGACCGGGAACTGGAAGACCTGGGCGATGTTGCGCTCCTCAGTCGAAAGCTGGGTCACGTCCTTGCCGTCGAAGAGGATGCGGCCATCGGATGGCGTCAGCAAGCCGGAAATGATGTTAAGAAGCGTTGTCTTGCCGCATCCGGAAGGGCCAAGCAGTGCATAGGCCCCACCATCCTCCCATTCGTGATGGACTTCCTTCAGAGCGTAATCGCCGGCGGCCTTGGCCTTTTCGCTATAGGCGTGGCGGATATGTTCGAGCGTGATGCGTGCCATCTCGTTCTCCTCACGCTGCCAGCGGCGCGGCGACGAGCGCCTTGCCGGTCGTCTGGTCGAAGGCCATCAGGTGACGGCTGTCGAGATGCACCTCGATCTGCCGGTCCTGTTCTATGTCGTGGATGCCATGCGCCAGCATCACCCAGCGCCGACCGGCAAAACCGAGATGGATGAAGCTTTCCGAACCTGCAATTTCCGACACCAGCGTGCGCGCTTTCAGCGGTGTCGTATGGCCATTGGCGGCATGCAGAAACAGGTGATGCGGCTGGAAGGCAAGCGTCACCGGGCCATCCGGGATAGAAGCCAGATGTGCCGGAACAGGGATGACCGGCTCGCCCTCGATGAGGAAGGCATTGCCGGAACGCGTCAATGCAATCGTGTTCAGCGGTGGATCGGCAAAGATTTCAGCGGTAACGAGATCAGCAGGCCGACGATAAACGTCCACTGTCCTGCCGAACTGCGTCACGGCTCCCTCATGCAAAGTCGCAGTATTACCGCCAAGCAGCAGCGCTTCTGACGGCTCGGTCGTCGCATAAACGAAGATCGCGCCGGACGCGGCAAATATTTTGGGCAGTTCCTCGCGCAACTCCTCGCGCAGCTTGTAATCGAGATTGGCCAGCGGTTCGTCGAGCAGAACCAGATTGGCGTTCTTGACGATTGCGCGCGCCAGCGCCGTGCGCTGCTGCTGCCCGCCGGAGAGATTGAGCGGCGTGCGATCAAGGTAAGGCGTCAGCTTCAGAAGCTCGGCGGTCTTTTTCACCTCGCGGTCGATCGTGGCTTGATCCTTGCCGGCGATCCGCATCGGTGAGGCGATGTTTTCATAAACGGAAAGCGCCGGGTAATTGATGAATTGCTGGTATACCATCGCGACATTGCGCTTCTGCACTGGCATGCCGGTCACGTCAGCGCCATCGAAATGGATTGACCCTTCCGTTGGCTTGTCGAGCCCCGCCATCAGCCGCATAAGCGACGTTTTGCCGGCAAGCGTCGGCCCAAGCAGGACGTTCAGCGTTCCCCGCTTTAATGTCAGGTCGGTCGGGCGAATGTGATAATCGCCCGCCACCGTCTTCGACACGTTGCGCAATTCCAGCATATATACCTCGGGCCTCCCAACCCTCTGGTACCAAGCGGTGATGCCTCGGGCTTTATGCCGCCCTGCGCGCTCCCGCCATGTACTCCTCCAGTCCCGCTGCCTCTTCGGCGGTCAGGAACAATCCCTGTTTGGTGCGGCGCCACAGAACATCTTCAGCCGTTTGCGCCCATTCCCTTTCGATCAGCCAGCGGACTTCCGCCTCGTAAAGCGTCCCGCCGAAATGCCGCCCAAGCTCCTCCAATGCCGTAGCGTCTCCCAATATCGCCCTGGCATCGGTGCCGTAACATTTGATCAGGCGCGAAGCCTGCCGTTCGGTCAGGAATGGATAGGCCAAAATCAGCCGGCGCTCCTGCTCCCTCGCCCCTGTCACCGGAAAATCACCGCCGGGCAGGTGGCTTTTTCCCGTCCACGGACCACCCTTCGCGCCGATCGCCTCGCCAATCTTTTCCAGCGCATGTTCCGACAGCCGTCGATAGGTAGTCAACTTGCCGCCGAAGACATTGAGCAGCGGCGCACCATCGGCCTCGTCCACTTTCAAAACGTAGTCGCGGGTCGCTTCCTGCGCCTTCGAAGCACCATCGTCGTAAAGCGGGCGAACGGCCGAATAGGTCCAGACGATGTCATCACCCGTCACGGGTTCGGCGAAATATTCGCTCGCCGCATTGCAGAGATATTCGATTTCCTCCGGACTGATCTTAACGTCCTTCGGATCACCGGGAAAATCACGATCCGTCGTTCCGATCAGGGTGAAATCGGTCTCGTAAGGAATGGCGAAAAAGATGCGGTTATCCGGGTTCTGGAAGAAATAGGCTCTTTTGTCCTCGAACTTCTTGCGCACGATGATATGGCTGCCCTGCACAAGCCGGACATTGTGAACGTTGTTGCGACCGATCGCGCCAGACAGGACATGATCGACCCAAGGGCCGCCGGCATTGACGACCATGCGCGCCCGGTAGCCGGTCGTCACGCCCGACACCTCGTTGCGCACCTCGATCTGCCAGAGTCCGTTTTCGCGACGCGCGGAAACCACCCTGGCTCTATTGAGGATCGTCGCACCCTTCGCTGCCGCATCGCGAGCGTTCAGCACCACCATGCGGGCGTCATCCACCCAGCCATCGGAATATTCGAAGGCCTTGCCGAAAACCGGTTTTAGCGGCTCGCCGGCCGGATCAGTTCTCAGATCAAGCGTCTTCGTCGCCGGCAAAAGCTTGCGACCGCCAAGATTGTCGTAAAGAAACAGGCCGAGACGGATCAGCCAGGCCGGACGCACGCCACCCTTCTGATAGGGCAGCACGAAACGGAGCGGCCAGATGACGTGCGGGGCCATAGCCCACAGCACTTCCCGTTCCATCAGCGCCTCGCGCACGAGGCGGAATTCATAATGTTCTAGATAGCGCAACCCGCCATGGATGAGCTTGGTGGCGCCGGAAGACGTGCCGGAGGCGAAATCGTTCATTTCGGCAAGAGCGACGGAATATCCCCTGCCCGCAGCATCGCGCGCGATGCCGCATCCGTTGATGCCGCCGCCAATCACGAAGAGATCGAAAACCGTATCGCCTGACATTGTCTACCGATGGCCCCACTCACTTTCGCATTGCACAAAATTATGCATTTGCGAAACTAAACTCAGTCTAAAATGAAAGAAAAACGAATGTCAAATGAAGATTGACGGAACGCAAAAATTAGGCGGGATTAATGCGTCTCAATCAATCGGACATCACTTTCCGCACAGATTTTCCGGATTTCCGGGGATGGACAACGGTCAGTAATGAAAGTGTGCACCTGCGAAACATGGCCCATGCGAACCGGTGCGGTGCGCTCGAATTTCGAAGCGTCGGATACGAGGATAACATGTCGGGCATTGGCGATGATCGCCTGTGCCACCTTTACCTCGCGAAAGTCGAAATCGAGCAACGCCCCATCTGCGTCGATGGCCGACACACCGATCACGGCATAATCCACCTTGAACTGCCGGATGAAATCGACAGCAGCCTCGCCCACGATACCACCATCCGCCCCCCGTACAACGCCACCGGCAATAATGACCTCGATCGAGGGAAACACGCGTAACCGGTTGGCTACATTGATATTATTGGTGATAACCATCAATTCGCGATGATCAACAAGCGCTTCGCCGACCGCCTCCGTCGTGGTGCCGATATTGATGAAAAGCGAAGAATTATCGGGGATGATCTCGGCAGCAGCCCTGCCGATCGCCTGTTTCTCGACCGCAGCCATCGAGCGACGCGCCTCGTATTTGACATTCTCATTGCCACTCGGAAAGACCGCCCCGCCATGGATGCGATTCAGCGCCTTGCTGTCGCAGAGATCATTCAGGTCTTTCCGGATCGTCTGCGGGGTGACCTGGAAATGCGCAGCCAGATCCTCCACCAGCACCTTACCCTGCTCCTTGGCGATCGCGAAAATCTCTTCCTGCCGGCTGGTCAGATGCATGGTGTTTCCACGGCCCCCTCGATTTTCGTTTTGCCATCACATTAGGACAAAACGAAACCGTGAACAATATGGGCTGGAAAGTGTGCGTTGATAGTACCGGTTCGCTATTCCGGCGAAGCCATGAGCTGCGGGCTGTCTTCTTTGACCGTTTGCATCACCACGTTCGTGGATGTGTTCGCCACGAAGGGAAGGGTTGAAATTTTCTCACCCAGCACGATCCTGTATCGCCTGATATCTCTGGTACGGACCTTCAGGAGATAATCGAAGCGGCCGGCGATCATATGGCAGCCTTCGATTTCCCTGATCTTGCGAGCTGCATCGTTGAAGCTTTTCAAAGCCTCTTCCCGCGTGTCGCTGAGTTTGACTTCAACGAAGGCAATGTGGTCGAGACCGAGTTTTTGCGAACTGAGGATCGCCCTGAAACCTTCAATGTAACCTTCGTCGATCAACCGGCGCAGACGCAATTGGCAGGGCGTTTTGGATAGACCGATGCGGCTGGCGAGTTCAGTGATTGACAGGCGTCCATCGGACGAAAGCTCCTGCATGATCTTTTTGTCGAATTGGTCTAATTCACTAGCCATGATGCCACTTCATAATTTTTTGCCTTAATCTAGCTTGGTATTTAGGAACAAGGAATAGAAAAATTCCGAAAACTGGGCAACTTGAAAATTTCGGTTATGTTATCTTCCGCGACTTGTTGAACTCCTCCGACAACCGGGAACCGCTATGACGAACCCTTCCTCCATCGACAACAATACCGACGCAGTCCCGGCATTTGAAAACTTTGCGCCCGCCCTGCGCGAACAGAGCGATTTGCGCCGCGCCATCACCGCGACCTACCGCAAGCCGGAGGGCGAAAGCGTTGCTGAGCTTCTGGTGGAGGCAACGTTGCCGGAAGAAACCCGTCGTCAAGTACGCGAGACGGCAAGCCAGCTGATCAAGGCACTCCGCGCAAAGCACAAGGGTACCGGCGTGGAGGGCCTGGTGCATGAATATTCGCTGTCGAGCCAGGAGGGCGTGGCCCTCATGTGCCTGGCAGAAGCACTACTTCGTATTCCCGACACGGCAACCCGCGATGCGCTAATCCGCGACAAGATTTCAGATGGCGATTGGAAGTCCCATGTCGGCGGTGGCCGTTCGCTTTTCGTCAATGCTGCAACCTGGGGTCTCGTCGTCACCGGCAAGCTCACCAACACGGTCGATGGTCGCAGCCTTTCGGCCGCTCTCACTCGCCTTATAGCTCGCTGTGGCGAACCGGTGATACGCCGTGGTGTCGATATGGCGATGAGGATGATGGGCGAGCAGTTCGTCACCGGTGAAACAATTGCCGAAGCGCTGAAGCGTGCACGCCCGCTGGAAGAGCGCGGTTTTCGCTACTCCTATGACATGCTGGGCGAGGCCGCGACGACAGCGGCAGATGCCGAGCGCTACTACAAGGATTACGAAACGGCGATCAACGCCATCGGCTTGGCTTCTGCCGGTCGCGGGATCTATGACGGCCCCGGGATTTCCATCAAGCTGTCGGCGCTGCACCCGCGCTACGTCCGAGCCCAAGCCGACCGCGTCATGGGCGAGTTGCTGCCGAAGGTAAAGGCTCTCGCGGCGTTGGCGAAGAAATACGATATTGGCCTCAACATCGATGCCGAGGAGGCCGACCGCCTCGAACTGTCACTTGACCTGTTGCAGAGCCTTTGCGAGGAACCCGATCTTGCCGGTTGGGAGGGCATGGGCTTCGTGGTCCAGGCCTATGGCAAGCGTTGCCCGGCCGTGCTCGACTTCATCATCGATCTCGCCCGCCGCAACGGCCGCCGCATCATGGTTCGTCTCGTCAAGGGCGCCTATTGGGATGCGGAAATCAAACGTGCTCAGGTGGACGGGCTGGAGGATTTTCCGGTCTTTACGCGTAAGGTCCATACCGATGTTTCCTACATTGCCTGCGCCCGCAAACTGTTGGCGGCGACCGACGCAGTCTTCCCGCAATTTGCAACCCATAATGCGCAGACCTTGGCGACGATCTATCATATCGCCGGGCCGGAATTCAAAAGCGGCAAATACGAATTCCAGTGCCTGCATGGAATGGGGGAGCCGCTCTATGACGAAGTTGTCGGCACAAGCAAACTCGGCCGCCCCGCACGTGTCTACGCTCCCGTCGGCACCCATGAAACATTGCTCGCCTATCTGGTTAGACGCCTCTTGGAAAACGGCGCCAACTCCTCCTTCGTCAACCGCATCGGCGACAAGAATGTTTCGGTAGATGAACTGGTGATCGACCCAGTCGATGTGGTTCGCGGCATGGCTGAGATTGGCGCCCGTCACGATCAGATCGCTCTGCCCCGCGATCTTTATGGTGCCCGGCTAAATTCCACCGGGCTGGATCTCTCAAATGAAACGACGCTTGCGGAACTCTCCACATCGCTGAAGAGCTCGTCCAAACGTGAATGGACTTCCGCTTCAACTTTGGAAAATGCCGGGGCCAGCCGTCCGGTGCTCAACCCTGGCGACCGGCGTGATGTTGTCGGCACGGTCACCGAGATCTCGGAAGCCGGCGTCGAGAATGCCATGACAATCGCCACGACTGCAGCCGCAGGCTGGGCCGCCACGGCTCCCGCAGACCGTGCTGCCTGCCTGGAGCGCGCAGCCGATATCATGCAGGCTCAAATGCCCGATCTGCTCGGCCTCATCATGCGCGAAGCCGGCAAATCCATGCCCAACGCGATTTCGGAAGTACGCGAGGCAATCGATTTCCTGCGTTATTATGCCGAACAGGCACGCCGCACACTCGGCCCCGGACATCGCCCACTCGGCCCGGTCGTCTGCATTAGCCCATGGAACTTTCCTCTGGCGATCTTCACCGGCCAGATTGCGGCAGCGCTGGTCGCCGGCAATCCGGTCCTGGCAAAGCCCGCGGAAGAAACCCCGCTGATTGCCGCACAGGGTGTGCGCATCCTGCACGAGGCCGGCATTCCGACCGACGCCCTGCAATTGCTTCCGGGCGACGGTCGTATCGGTGCCGCCCTCGTCGCCTCGCAGCAAACCTGCGGCGTTATGTTTACCGGCTCGACCGAAGTCGCTCGTCTCATCCAGGCCGAGCTTGCCGGACGTTTGCTGCCGAATGGCAAGCCGATCCCGCTGATCGCGGAAACCGGCGGCCAGAACGCCATGATCGTCGATTCTTCGGCGCTTGCCGAACAGGTCGTCTTCGATGTCATCGCGTCCGCCTTCGACAGCGCCGGCCAGCGCTGCTCGGCCCTGCGTGTCCTCTGCCTGCAGGAAGATGTCGCTGATCGTATCCTCAAGATGCTCAAGGGCGCATTGAAGGAACTCACCATCGGCCGCACCGACACACTGAAGATCGATATCGGTCCGGTGATTACCGATGAAGCCAAGGGCAATATCGAAAAGCATATCGACAGCATGCGGACGCTCGGCCGCAAGGTCGAGCAATTGCCGCTTGGCCCCGAAACCGAAAACGGCACCTTCGTCGCCCCGACCATCATCGAGATCACCTCGCTCAAGGATTTGCAGCGCGAGGTCTTCGGCCCTGTCCTGCATGTGGTGCGCTACAAGCGCGACGATCTGGAGCGGCTGATCGAGGATATCAACGGCACCGGCTACGGCCTGACCTTCGGCCTGCATACCCGTCTCGACGAAACGATCGCGCAAGTGACCGGCCTCATCCGGGTTGGCAATATCTATGTCAACCGCAATGTCATCGGCGCCGTCGTCGGTGTCCAGCCGTTTGGCGGGCGCGGTCTGTCTGGTACCGGCCCGAAGGCCGGCGGCCCGCTTTATCTCGGCCGCCTCGTCGACAAGGCTCCGGTTCCGCCGCGCCACAGCTCGGTCCACACAGATCCGGCGCTGACGGATTTTGCCCGCTGGCTCGGCCAGCGCGGTCGCAATCGCCTGGCGCAGGATGCCCGCGAGACCGGCGCAGTTTCGGCGCTCGGTCTCCAGACCGATCTGGCAGGACCTGTCGGCGAGCGCAATATCTACGCGCTGCATCCGCGAGGCCGCATCCTGCTCGTTCCGCAGACGGAAGTAGGGCTCTATCGTCAACTCACCGCTGCCCTCGCAACCGGCAATGAAGTGGCAATCGATGCCGCCTCTAGCCTCAAGACCTCCCTTGCCGATCTGCCTGCGAGCGTTGCCGCCCGGATCTGCTGGAGTAAGGAATGGGCCGAGAATGCGCCTTTCGGCGGCGCCCTCATCGAGGGAGACGGTGACCGCTTGGTCGAGATCACGAAGAAGATTGCCGCCCTGCCGGGACCGCTCGTCCTCGTTCAGGCAGCCTCGACGGAAGAGCTTGGTACGGATGCCGAGGCTTATTGCCTGAACTGGCTGCTGGAAGAAGTCTCCACCTCGATCAACACCACGGCCGCCGGTGGCAACGCCAGCCTTATGGCTATCGGCTGATCGGGAGCCTTCCAAAATATGAACACCCGGCTTTCGGGCCGGGTGTGACGATCGCCTTACCAGATGTATTCGACATCCGGCGTCGTCTTGGTCTCAAGATATTCCGTTAGTCGTTCGACGATCTGGCCGCAGGAAAGATCGAGATGCTCACGAAGCCGTTCCGCGGCATTCGCGCTTTTACCCTCGAGCATAAACGAGATGATTTCCGTATGGTCATGCATGAAGGTTTCGATCGTAGGGTTGTCCGATAACGTGACCTGCAGATATTTGCCGCAGATATAGGTCGGTGCGGTCCGGGAAAGCGCCTCGATGATTTCCTGGTTTGGGCAATATCCGAGGCATCGCTGGTGAAGATCGTTCTCCAGCCCGTCGAGATCGACGATATCGAGAGCGGGCGAAACCGAAATCGCCTCGGCCAGCCGGCCGCGCATGGCTTCAAGCTCATCAGAGGGAATACGAGGCGTCGCGGCCTCGAGAGCGACAGGCTCAAGAATCCGGCGCAGATCGTAGAGATTGCGGCAACGCTCGACATCCAGCCCGACGATATGCCAGTGGCCACCGTTGCCGCGTGCGACGATGCCGAGCTTGTTGGCCCGGAAGATCAGGTCGCGCGCCAGCGTCCTGCCGATATTGAAATGCCGGGCGAGCGCCAGTTCGTTAACCCGCAGATGCCCGGACATGGAATGCAGGATCAGCTCACGCTCTATCCTGAAATAAAGCTCGTCATGCGCACTCTGATTGGCATCTCCATCGCCCAGCGTCAGGTGATCTGCAGTCAGAGTGAACCGGAAGGGTTCGCTGTCGTTTCCGACCACGAAACCCTGCCCGTCATGGGGGCGCACGCTGCCTTGCGCCTCCAGTATTTCGAAAGCCTGCTTTACCGGAGAGCGGCTCGACCCGAAGATCTTGGCGACCTCGGCGATCTTGATGATTGCGCCGGTGGCGATCCGCTCGTCACGGATCGCCCCATCGAGATGTTCGGCTATGCGCCGATAGGCCGGCTGTCGCTCCAAGTTTCTCTCCGATACGTCTGGCGTCAGGTGATCGCGCCGAGCTGCCAGGGCACGAATTCGTTATTGCCGTAGTCATAGATTTCGCTGAGCGTCTTTTGCCCCGATGCGACCGCGATCAGCGTCTCGAAAATCCGTTCGCCGGCTTCCTCGATGCTTTCGCGCCCGTTGACGATATCGCCGCAATTGACGTCCATGTCCTCGCTCATGTGTTCGAACATTTCCGTATTGGTTGCAACCTTGATCGTCGGCACCGGCTTGAAACCGGAGACGGAACCGCGGCCAGTGGTGAAGATCAGCATGTTGCAGCCGCCGGCGATCTGGCCAGTCACGGCAACCGGGTCGTAACCGGGCGTATCCATGAAGACGAAACCGGTTTCATCAATGATCTCCGCATATTCATAGACCGCCTGCATCGGCATCGAACCGCCCTTGGCGACCGCGCCGAGCGACTTTTCCAGGATCGTGGTCAGACCGCCTGCCTTGTTGCCATGCGACGGATTGTTGTTGAGTTCGGCGCCGTGGCGAGCCGTATAGTCACCCCACCATTCGATCCGGTCCATCAGCTTTTGCGCAACTTCCGGCTTTACCGCACGCATGGTCAGCAGATGTTCAGCACCGTAGATTTCCGGGGTCTCGCTCAGGACCGCCGTGCCGCCGTGCTTGACGAGCAGATCGGATGCATGGCCGAGCGCCGGATTGGCGGAGATGCCGGAATAGCCATCCGAACCGCCGCATTGCAGCGCGAGCTTCAGCTTGGAAAGCGGCTGGGTCGTCCGCTCCTGCCCTTTCATCGCGTCGAGCATTTCGACGATGATCGCAGACGCCACCTCGACCGTCTTGCGGGTGCCGCCAAGCTGCTGGATCGTCATGGTCCTGAGGAACTGGCTTTCCTCCAGCCCGTATTTCTCCTGGATCAGCGAAATCTGGTTCACTTCGCAGCCAAGGCCGATCATCAGGATGCCGGCGAAGTTGGGATTGCGGGCATAACCGCTCAGCGTCCGGATCAGATATTCGTAGCCTTCGGTGCCGGTACCGATCGCGCAGCCCTGCCCGTGCGTCAGAGCAACCACGCCGTCGATATTGTCATAACCGTTCAGGCCGCCGCCGCGATTGAAATGATCGGCGATCGCGTGGGACACGGTGGCGGAACAGTTCACCGACGAAATGATGCCGATGTAATTTCGGGTGCCGACCTGGCCGTCTGGCCGCTGATAACCTTCGAAGGTACGCCGCTCCGCTTCCGGCACGAAATCGATCACTGGCACATGTGACGAGAAATGATGCGTCACGTCGCTGTCCTGCATGGCGATGTTCTGCAGATGAACATGGTCTCCCGGTGCGATATCACAGCTGGCGATACCGATCGTCTGCCCGTATTTCGTCGCCGCTTCGCCCTTGGCAATCGGCCGGATCGCGATCTTGTGACCCCGCGGAATGACCGCGGCCGCCACGATCCCGTTGACGCCGGACGCCTCCCCAACCGCGATCTCGCGCCGCGCAACTGCGACATTATCCAGTGAATTCAAGAGAATGGCGGCTGGAATATTCGAGCCGGCCTGGACATCAATTTTCATCTCATCCTCCTAAAGAAAGAAATTGACTTTGTCGACAAAAGTCATTTCACTGACACTATCGAACTGTCAAGGAAAATAATCGGTGATTTCGCCCCGATGATCTGTCCACAAACCGCCTAGTGATGTCGAAAAGATCCGGTAGCCGTGTCCGCGTCGTCTAACTATCTGAAAAGCCTGGAGCCGGGGATTCGTGCGACCGCAATCCCGCTTAGGCGTTGCAATGAACGTTTCTACGCAAACAGAACGTTTAAACGGAACCGATGAGGGCTCGAGGAATGTGCTCGATCTTCCAAGCGTAATATTGAGCGGAACAAGCCACACATAGATTGGATGTAACCCATTGCGGAAATGCGAACGATGCTGACGTGCATCGCGTATCCAACTTGTCGCCGATCTCCGAGGAGTTGAGACCATGGTTTTGTTAGGGCATAGCCACCGGCTATTGTGAGACTTTGGTTTCTGGAGTCGAATTATCGAAGTAGATGCCGAGGAGAGACCGTTGCGAGGAACAGCTAAGATTACAGCCGAACACTTTGACGACAATGCCATCAGGTCGACCGCAGGCGAAAACACTGATCGTCACCCGGGCCCACCTACCTGTCCCGATAGCGACGCCAGACCGTTCGATCAGATACATGTGAGGGCGATACTTGATGCTATGCTGGATCAATGGAGCATCGGTAATCGCGATGCGCTACCAGCACAACACAAGAAATGCGCCCCAATCGTCAGACGATATGGCTCCCAGACGGACTTAGAAGATTTGGCTGTCCTCGAAGAGGAGCTACTTCTTTCCGGAAGGATCACGACTGTCTGACTTCGAAGTCTTGTTTTCGGTCACCTTATCCCAAGCCAGTCGGGCAAGTTTGGCGATCGATTTATCCCGGACGAGATAGCCGTGTGGCCCTACAACTATAGCCGACAAAAAGTTGCCGTAGATTTTCAAGACGAAAATCGTGAACCCTTCTGGAAGGACCTCGGTATTGTCTTCTACATAGCGTGAGCTTTCGCGAGTTTCGCTGAGGCGCTTGAAAGCCTCTTTCGCCGCTCTTTTGGCTTTTAAAGCGGCTAACGCGTCCTCGTAGGTTGGATAGGTATCGGCCAGACCAAATCCGTCGCCACTCACCAAGAATCGTTGTGAACCATCTTTATAAACAAATTGAATTATTTCGTACAAAACGGTTCCCTTTACGCTTCGCTTGGCCTTCAGGCCTTGTTGGGGCTGGGCTGCGGACGAATTCATTGCAGTGTGTGGCCGTTGTCCTACGTGGTGGATGTAAAGTTTTCGTAGCTGAAATATTTTAGATTTAGATCGACTACTGATTTCACGAGTCTTTAAACAATCTCAGAGCGATGCCCAGCCCTCCCCCGGTCTACCATCTGGGCACTCGGGATTCACACTGCGACGCCGTCCGCACACGCAAAATAATCCGCAGAGCCGCGAAGAGTTCGTGCCTTCGATCAGTTTCTTGATAGCCACGCCAACACGTAGCCAGATGGATAACAGCAACGCCCCGAAAGCTTCGAAGGTGATACCAAGAGCCACCAGCGCCGAACCAGGAATTCAAAGTCAGTATATTTGCCCATCCAAGCCCCTTGGCAGTCTCCGCGTCTCGTGTGCGCCGGCCATTTTCGATGCTATAATCGAGACACGACACGAGGACCAAAGCATGACACCGACGATGGAAATGACCGTCACCCCGACAGTCGACCTTGATCGACTCAAAGATGTGCTAGCTTCAATGCGGCTTGACGAAGAGCGTGGCGCGGTCCCCGAGCTGCGGCAGTGTATAGACCGCTGTGCGCCTCTTTTCGCGGTGGCAGATCATGAACTGAGCGCTAGATTCGACACGATCAAGGCACGGGCAAGCGAGGCATTTGCGTTCGAAGAAAAGCATGGCTTTCGTAGCCTCTTTGATCACGGACACCCATTCAACAGACAGCTCGGTCAAGACGGATTGATAGACCTCAAGTCCTTTCCTCCGTCCTCAGTCGAATCAGGGGCCTTTTGGACCGATTACTTCTCGCGTGCTGGCCTTGGCAGCTAATTTGGCAGCCTGATCAGCCGCAATCGTCTCGCATGCCGATCTCGCATCAGGCACTTTATCGTAACCACGAGACACCATACCAGAAGGACCCCAGACGAGAAGGCCCATAGATTTCTTTCCGCGCTTCCACTGGAATGGCCGAAAGCCTCGAGGGAAGCCGTCCGACGGAATTGCCTCATAGACATCAAAGCCGAGTTCAACGTCATCGAAGTCGGCAATATGAAAACGGCCAGCATCAATCGCTTGATCGCGGTCTATGTAAATTCCCCGCCCGATTTGTTCATCAACCGAGAAGCAAAAATTCGCAGAACCATCGAAGTTCTCAAGGCTGATAATTCGTATGTCCAATAACGTAACCCCCTTCTGAATATTTCAATCGGGGTTGTGGACGATGTGGCCTATCGAAAAGAAAACGCCTTTTCATGATGCGGCGAAACCACCTTCGTCTGTCCGTCGAATGATCCCCGAAGAAGCTGACAGCGCGAGCATCGTGTAAAGCCGATCTGGCGTAGGCACGAAATTCCCAGCTCCCCGCTTTCTGACCCTCATCCATCCAGCGCCCTCCAACCCGATGCGGAGCCGCTGTTTGCCGTCGCCGCCACGGACAGCGGACCAATGCACATGCTGGCCGATCACCCAGGCCTCGATGATCTCAGCCCAAATGGTTGTGCGCGGTCTTTCCGATATCGCCTCAAGCCGCTTCGCCATGAGGCCCATAGGTAGACGATCGGGCCGCCCGTCGAGTATCTTTCGATGGGCCTGAGGAATGTCGATTTGCGAAAGTGCGCCGACGACCGACTTCACGACAGCAAGGCTGCGGACTGCTAAACTCGGAACTCGGGTAATATCACGGCGCTGTGCCTCTGTAAGGGCGCTCATGAGATCGATAACCGCTGTTCCTTTTCGTGCGGCACTTGCTGGCCAACCTGCCTCACGACCCGCCGTCTCTATCGAGTTCAGGTAGGCACCAACGGTCGCGGCTACGCCATACGCCTCATCGAAATCAGCAGCGGCCTTATCGGCTCGTTCGACCAGTTCCTCCGTTGGAACGGCGCGCGGCAACCCGCCCTCGCTCTCTTCCGAAAGCACACGCTCGGTCCAGAGTAACATTGCCTCCGTGGCGAGCCTCTGAAGCTGGCGAGCCTGAAGATACGACAGCATGATGGCAGAATGTGCGATGTCCTCGTCATCACCATCCAGTCCGACGGGCAATCTGTTCTCGACGAACCGCCTGCGAATCTCGGTTTCACTGGACGGTCCAAGTTCTTTGAGCACCCCAACCAGGTAGTCGATGGTCGCCTTGCGTCGGCGCATCGCGAACGACGCACCGTCGGCAGCACCTATCGAGTGGAACATCAAGCGGAAAACCCGGCGCTCGACCTCTGACGGGTCATCAACCGAAAGCTCTTTCGCGAAATCCTCGATATCGGAGGAGCTGACCGATGGCGGCGTGACAGCGAACAAATGAGGGGACAGTACCGTCTGAACGCGCGCCTCAAAATCCATAACGGCAGGCATGACTTGGTTAGGAACAATACTTTCGTCGAGACTAAGATATCGCAGGGCCTTGATAGAGGGGCCGTATTCCGTCGGAGCCATGATATTTGTGCGCGTTCGCTTGTATTCGTCCCATACCTTGCCTTCGAAAAGGAATGACTCGCCATCAGGCGTTCGCGCGATAGTCCGCTTCAAGGACACCGATCCGCGAAACGGGCGGCTGTCGAGGAGATGAGACCATGCATAGAACGCTTCATACCGCTCCATCAGGTCACTGATGACCTTGGGATCGTCGATACCTTCTGATGCAGCCTGAGTTGTCGCTTTCCAAGCCGCCCAAGACATGAAGGTGTAATATCGAACATGCTGAGTGACGTTGTTGATGCCGGGAGCCACGTGATCCATGAGATCGAGGTTGATCTGCCTTAGGCCGATTGGATCGACCCCGCTTTCATCGACCTGAAGGTCGGAGACAATCCAGACACCCGACTTCTCGTCCATCAACGTGTCTATGTCGGCGAGTTTCATCGTCCACTCCTAAAGCGATACGTCTACGACGAGACGGCCGCATGTGAAGTTTTCACACATCGCGAGTCGGGTGTTTTTGAATTTCTTGGCTTTTACGCCGGAGAAACGCAGCCCGCACCGGGAGCAACCAGGTTTATCGACCGACTTAACCTGCGACCAGACAATGCGGTCGTCTCGGCCTTGGCGTGCCGAATATCTGGCAATAACACCTTTCTCATCAGAGGTGGCACCCTCTGGAGAAACATATAGGCCACCCCTTGTTTCCAGGGCCTTCCGAAGATCGTTCATTCGGTTCCATGGCGTTCTAGTCCCGAGAATTGTCCACCATGTGTCCGACCACCGAGCCTGGGGTGTCCCCGGTGCGAGTGCCTCTTCGTTGAGCCTTCCTGCGGTCGGCTCGCATAGCAGTGAAAATTCCTCACTCACCTCGCCACCGTTCCAGGCCTGAAGATATGCATGCATCTCCTGACTCTTGGTGGGGTCGCCGATCGCCAGTCTGCATACCGTTACAGTGACGCATTCATCGAGCCCGGAGAAATCGACATCAGTTGGTCTCGATCCAGCAGCGGCCCGAAGCCACCTCGTCAACAATCGAGGGATAAGCTCTTCGCCGAGCGAACTGCGCGGTGCGATCCTGGCGATCATATCAAAGATCAGGAAGAGGCCAGGACTGCGGGACGGTCCCGGTGATACGCGCGTCACCTCTTCGAATAGGCGGCTGAAGGCCAATTCCATGACCTGTGGCTTCACCCTTTTAGGCTGTTCGCCCGTCCCCGTCGTGTCCTTGCTTGATCCCTTTGCCCGCTTAACTGAAGGGTTCTCGGAAGATACGTCATCCTCCTCGGCATCGTCCCCGCTATCATCATTGGCAGCTGGAAGCGTCGTGGCGAGCATGCGAACCAGGGCGTCGATCAAGTCGTTGCCATTGCTGACTACACCTGACCCCTTGCTCGTCCCTTCCGACAGCGAAAGCGCGTCGCCGCCCCCAAAGGCATTCGCAACATTCAAGCCGACCGATTGCTCGCGGTCCGCTCTGCCGCCCCCGGTCCGTTCCGCCGCCTCGACGAAGGCTCGAGGGTCCTTCGACACGTAGTCCATGATCGCCGTGAGATCGTTAAGAGTTTCCAGGCCCGCGATCATACGGCCGATCGATCTCGCGATAGGGCCACGCCTGTTCATAGCGTCGATGAACCCGCGCAAGATGAGCCACCCGCGCATCTCTGTCGTTTCCCTAGACAGGATCACCTGAACCGAGGAGGCTACACAAACAGGGTCGAACGATGCGGGCGGCCGAAAGGCAAAATTACCCAATTCGTCGATGGTCACGTCCAGCCCGGGTTCCCTGCGCGCACCCCATGCCAGCACTGCGTTCCAGGACCCGGCGTGGTTTTCACCGCCCATGACACGGCCTCGGATCGAACCGCTTTCGTATTCCACGGATAATGAGGCGCGTTCCTCTTCCCGCGGAGCTTCCTCCCCAGTGGTCTCGCAGCGCTGGGCACTCGCGAGCGTCCATCCGAAAAAGGGCGCGCTATCATGGATGCGAGCGACGACAGCCTCCACGTTCGCCGTGCCAAGGGCCTGGATCGTGGCGTTGGCGCTTCCACTTATTATGAGGCGACCGCGGCGGCAGCCGATATCGAAAACCTTCGAATGCAGGGATCGCGCGTCGTTGAATTCATCGCACGAAACGGGCCGGGCGCTCAAGCCAAACGCGGCCGCGGCTTCAAAATTGAACACCGATGGGGCTCGCGGCGGAACAGCCACTCTAATGTTCTGGCATCCAGTGGATGCGGACAGCGCTGCGACACCGTTATGGGCGGAGAAAAACGGAGAGACCACCGTAAGTTCTTCCGCTCCGCCCAGTTCATTGACAAGTGCCGCGATCTGTTCAGTCAGCGGGCCAGCCATCGTGTGCAATAGGCGACCTGTCCCCGCGCCCGCCACGAACGATGCTTTGCGAGCTAAAGATATAAAGCTATTGAGGTCGGGTGTACGGAGGCACTCAAGAAGGCCATCGGGCCTAGCCTCCTTTTGTATCGCTTCGAGCAAGTCGGCAAGTCCAGAGAAGCAGGACGAGTCCCGTCCCGGTCTCAGGACCTCGAGAACCTCATTGTTGTAACCCCAGCCGCCGAACGTAAGATTTCCTGAGCCGACAGTAGCACGTACCTCGCCATCCGTGTCAGCAAACAGGCCGATTTTTGGATGAAACACGCCCGTCTTGCACTTAACTGCGATCAGATCGTAGTCCCGCCCGATTCCAACTGCGCCGACATCTGCCAAGGAAGCACGATAACCGGCAACATCAGTGACGACCGTGAAGTTACGGTAGCTTTTGTTGACTGCCGACAGCGGGATGGCCTCAAGAAAGGAGAGGCTCAACGAATATGTCGTGAAGAATACCGACGACCAGGGATGCGATGCCAATAGATCGCGCGGCGAAAACCAATGCTCTGACAAAATTTCCCCGAATCCTCAGCCCTGCTCCGACGACTCGTGTACAACTTATTCGCGTAGGCTGAAAGAGTGCTCTCTTGTTGCTTGATGCTTAATGCACCAGCGCTTGCACAGTCCCAGATCAATTATACCTTTGAGTGCGAGCGGAGATGTCCCGTTTACCTGTGGCGACTATCGTATGGGAAAATCAGGATAGTCGCTGGGGTACGCTGTGAAGATTTGGGCAGTCTGTGTTGTTTTCCTAACGCTGGCGGATTTGGCTTGGTCCCAATCAGCGATCGAGCGCCACATCTGGCAGGAGGCAAGATCATTTGTTCCCTACAGCCGTACCGCTTCTATGATCACAGGATCAATTAAGCTTTCTGGAAACCCCGACTTCGCTACCAAGGGAAGCCAGATGAAGATCACTTTTGCGAATGGTAGCTCGGTAGATTTGAAGGCCGAGTCAGCCTCCTACCGCCAATGGGACTTGGTGAGTGACGAGAAACGGACGGCTGAAGTTTTCGAATTTGCGGTTGATCCAGGGAAGCTCGAGAATGGAAACACGCTCTGCGGTAGCGATAGCAGCGCAAAATATGCGGTCTTCTTCGAGCGGGACGACACGCTGAATCTGGCGATCTTCGGATCGGAAACTCCGCCGCACGATATTAATAGCTCCGGCTTGTGCGGTACCTTTTCATACGAGGCTGGTCCTGAGAGTGGTGCGGACCCAACTTCTGAACCAGGAAGAACCATCGCACAATTAGCACCAAGCGGCGGCGCATGGCGTTTGCGGACTTCCGATAACCCTCTTGATGATACGAAAATCGTTACGGTGTCCCTCGCATCGAAGCCTGGCGCGTCGCGGAACGGAGACCCGATCCTTTTCGTGGGACGCTGCAAATCGAATAAAACCGAAGTCTTTGTTGATTGGGGTGAATACCTGGGTGACGACTCCAGAGACGTCTACGCAGCTTGGAAGAACGTCACTATTCGCATCGGTAAAGCACCTGCGCGTGATGAACGGTGGGGCATTTCGACCGACCGGAAGGCGACCTTCGCCCCCAATTGGCCAGGGAAGCTACTGAAGGACTTGTTAGACCAGGATCGCTTGGTTCTACAAACAACGCCCTATGGCGAAAACCCGACCACCGCTATCTTCGACGTGTCCGGTCTTCGAAATGTGCTCGGGGAATTAGCGCAAACGTGCGGGTGGAGTTACTAGAGACGATCAGACATCGGCAGTGACACGGAATCGCGTCAACGTCATCAGGTAGTAGGCCAGTCGAAGCCGAACTGGCCGACATAGTACCTGTCATGTAGGTACTCAAGGTCCTGCTCCCAATGCTGGACCGCCTCGTCATATTTGTCATTTCGCTGATGTTTCAGGTTCTTGGCGAACGAGGCGAGGCATTGCGCCATCTTGCGAAGCCTGATCGAGGAACGGTTCGGCCCCCATTCGGCGAGATACAGACGGTCGAAGACAGGTGGCAGCGCGTTCTCGAAAATCCGAGACAGGAGAGCCTGGCGGTACGAGGAATGCTCTCCGTCTTTGCCAACTTTGTACTCAAGGTATCTCAACATACCTTCCTCGCGGAGATCGCGATAATGTCCATTGCGACGACCGCCGCGCGCTTCGGTAGTTGGCCATTTGAAATAGGCATCGTCGGCAAGTGTCTCAGCCCGTCGATCCCATTCATTAGAGATCGCCCTGACCATATTTTCGGCATCACCATGGTGATGCCTTTTTGATCTGTCGTCTAATATGCTGACAGCATTCTTCCACATGCTAAGTAGCCTGTAAGGGTCTTGCTCGGTGATCGATTTGACAAGGCGCGGGACATCCATTTCCCTAAGGCGTGCTGTTTTCGGTTGGGCCGCGCGAGCCTTGGCCTTTATCGAGGTCTCATATGGCGGGATGGGGTTGCCGTCGGCCATGGGCAAAGCGACAAGCTTTTTACCTTCCGCCTTGACCGCCCCGACCTTTTGCAGGTGGCCGATGACTAGATCGAACGCTTGAGCAAACGATGTTCTCTTGAAGCTTCCAGGCACATACAACGCGAGTTTGATCTTATCCGTTGGGAAGTCTACCAAACTGGCAGCCGTCTTGCGAGCATCCGTTCTCTGAACGGCGCTCCCGCGGATCGCGGTCAACACAGCTTCCATAATCTTGTTGGGGTCCGGAATCTCTACAGGCACAGGTTCTGGATGATCTGATGTGGGCTGCGACGTCGTCCTGATGGCCTTGGACGGCTTAGGGGATGTTGATCGCGCTCCGGTGAGGATTGCAACGGTTCTTGCAGTCATTGAGATTTCGACGTGGTTGCCATCAGTCGAGGCCGAACTTGCAACTCCCTTCTCAAGCATGGACGCCGCATATCTCTCGAGGTCTGCTTGGGAGACAACACCCCGAACCCCGTCATGCTGATAATCCATTTTGCCGGGGTGGAGGGAGACCGATCCCGTGAACGAGCGACGGGATACCTGCGAAGAGACCTCCGTGTCGATGCGAGCCCTTACTACATGCCATCGCGTAACCACGACCGCACTACTGCCCACGCTCCTGCGAGCGGGTCTCAATCGCATCGGCTTAGTTTCTCTTGGCTTCATCCCGCTCTCCCGAGACAACAATATGCAATGGCGCGGAACGACGTCAACGACACTTCAATTCAGCTTTCGGAAACCGAAAATCCAGGATGGCCTCGTCTCCTCTAACAACGTGATCCAGCTAGGAGCCGGAACCCGAGCGCGCTGCAACTGTTGATCCTTGAAAACCATTCTGGGGACAACCGGAACATTGAGAGAACGCAATCTGCATGCCCAGTTGGCAGGAGCGGTAGTTTTCGGGCACAATTGGACCATTGCCTCCGAAGTGCTTCGGGATCGGCACCCTGAAGGACGACATGAGCGCGACTACACGGACCCAGATCGACAAACCTGACAATTTCCAGGACTTCGAGCGTAAATGTGCGGTCTGGTGGGAACACAGGCTTGGAGACCGGAACCTTCAGAGGTTCGGGCGGAATGGTCAGCGGCAGAATGGCGTGGATATCTACGGTATCAAGGACGGCGATGTTCGAAAGGGCGTGGGTGTCCAGTGTAAGCTCAAGGGCGGCCACGCAGAACTTACCGCCACCGAAGTTAAAAGAGAATTCAAGGAAGCTCTGAAGTTCCGGCCTAAGCTGGTAGAATTTCACATCCTCACGACATCTCCTACCGACACGAAGCTGCAGAGGCTCGCGATGGAGATGAGCATCGAGGAGGCTGATAAAGGCAACCACATCCAGTTCGTGATCTGGGGATGGAATTCGATCTGTGACGAGGTGGGCAGGCATGAAGAAACCATGCTTGCATTCGACGACAGTTACGGTCTCTTCGGGCGACGTCTGCGCGAAGATGTGAGCACCACGGCCCTGATTGTCACAGAAGTCCGGGATGTGAGCACGGAAACCCGAGACCTGCTCGCACGAGCGTCGGAAGATATTCGCTCACTGGTCGCGTCGCAGGGCGTCGGTGACTCGACTATCGAATTGGCCCTCGCTGTAGAGGAACATCTCGACGCCGAGATCGATGGTTATCGTGACGGCGGATCGGCTGGTCGTTGGACTGCAGCATTGGCGAATTTCACGCGCTTGTTGGAGCGGGTCCGTGAGAAGGCCAGCGGCAGAATTCTCTTCCGGATCAAGGCGAACATCGGTGCGTGCCACCTTAACCTGAATGATACAGACGAAGGGGTGAAGTGGCTGCTTGAGGCGTACGACGATGCGCCTATGGAGCCGAAAGCCATTTCCAATCGTGCGCTCGCGGTTCTTTTGCAGGAGAACTTTGAAGCGGTTATGGAAATGGGGCGCGTCAACCTCCATTCGCAGTTGGCCGACCCGATGCTGTCGTCCCACGTCATCCAAGCTGCCCGCTACACTGATTTTCCAGGCGATCCTCTGACACTTGTCCCCGAGAAGGACATCGACACAGCAGGGGTTCAGATCGCACTTGTAATCTACCAACGCGCAAGAGGTGATGGAAAATGGCGCGAGACGGCCTGGAGATCGGCAGAGCAGTTTGCCGATGAACCTCGCGCGCGCCAGTTGGCGGCAGAAGCCACCCTTGAAGAGGTCGTCGGCGTCAGTGGCGCTATGAGCCATGCGGCCTTGTCTCTCATGGATAGGGAGCGGCTCGAAGATGCCGCGAATACGCTTCACGACCTGTGGGAAGCCGAAAAAGAGGCCGAGGGCAATTTTGATGAGGGCGACATCGCCTTATGCGGAAATCTGATCCTCGCGTACCGCGCGTTGGGAGATTTAAAGTCCGCAATGTCCACAGTCAGGTACGCATTAACAATCGAGAACCTCGATGATGAATTCATCCTGCGGGCGGCTGCTGCCGCAATGGAAGCGGGAGACCCGATTGGCCTCGAAATTTTGCCTAAGGTAGCAGACGGACCTGTAAAAAACCTGCTGACGGTGCAGTCTGCGGTCGCCCGCCAAGACTGGAGGCAGTTGTCAGGCTTTGATCCGGATGATGACAACTACCCTGAATCAGAAAAATTTCTATGTCAGATAGCCGTCAGGCTCGCCCATTTAGACGAAAAGGCCAACAACGAAAGCGGACCTTCGTTGGCATCGATTGTCGACCACGTTAGCCATGATGTGAGGGCAAGCGTTCTTGTAGCGCAATTCTGCGGCCGCAAGGGGCAGCCTCAACTCGCCAGTAAGGCTTGGGTAAATGTCCTGTCAGCGATCGGTGAGCAGACACATGTTTCAGGGAGACTGATGGCAGCCTCCTACGCCCTTAAAAATGAGCTGTGGAGCGACGCCGCCTCGCTGATGTACAGGCATATTGCGACCGACCTGGACAACGAAGAAATGAGGATGCTCTCCGCAGCCCTTGTCCAAGAGCGCCCGATCAAGCAGCGCGCAGTAGATTTTTTCGAAGCCCTTCCAGCCGAAATCAGAACGTCGCGCCGTTACCGCTATTTCGAGGGCATCATGCGTTTCAATCTCGGCGATCTTCCCGCAGCGGAGCGCATTTTCCGGGACGAACTGCAGACCTCGCCCGATCTCCAGTTGCTAGGCATGCTGGCGATGACGCTCCGCCGATCAAACCGCGAACCCGAAATTGCGTCCTTGCTGGCATCGTACGAGGTCGAGGAATTGGAAGGATTGCCGATGGAGCAAATGTCCATCGCGCACGAACTTCGCAGGGTTGGACGGCTCGCGGATGCCTTTGCTCTTGCTTACCCTGTTCTACGCACGAACCCAAACAACGCCGAAGTCAACCTCGCCTATGCATCTCTCGTGTTCATGTCTCACGATCTGGGCGAACTGATCGAAGTTTCGTCGGTCGAGGTCGGCACTTGGGTTCGGCTGAAGGACGGCGACGGCAAAGACTTCGCCTTCGTGTTCGAAGAGGGTACGAACGATGTCACGGCGGGTTACCTTGATAGCAGCCATCCCATCGTAGCGGCAGCACAAGGCAAAACGGTCGGCGAGCAGGTTTCCGTTCCGCAAGCGTTCGGTGAAGGTCTCTCATGGACCGTAGCGGAAATAAAACATCGATACCTCCACGCCTTCCATGACGTTCTCGAAAACTTCCAGACAAAGTTTCCGACGGCGAACGGCCTGTTCTCAGTCACTTTGAAGGATGATGACATCAGTCCGGTCCTCGAGCAGGTGCGCTTGCTGAGCGAGAGAGGCGAAAAGGCCGTCGATCTCCACACGAAAACTGGCATACCGATTCCGCTAGCCGCAGGCCTTTTTCACGATAACCCCATATCTTATGCGTTCGGAGTTCGTGACCTCGATCATGACATCAGATGTTGTCTTGGGACTTATCCCGAGCGCGCGACCGCGTTCAGCGTCATCGAAAACTGCGGCCGTCGGGGAACCGTCCTGGATTCTTATGCAGCGTGGACCGCGGCAACGCTGGACGTGTTCGACATCATCGAGCGCGTTCTGGGGCCAGTCTTTATTGCACAGTCCACCTTCGACGACCTGATCACGTTCAGAGGCTCCGACGATTCCAACGGTCGGGCTTCATTTTCTCTAGTTCACCGCGGCGGAGAGACCTACAAAGAGGAGCGCGACGCGGCGACTGTCGAGGCCCGGAACCTATACGTCGAACAGCAGATCGCCAAGATTAAGCTGGCATGCACCGTCGTCCCGGCGATTGCGCCAAACTTCCTTCACTCGCTGGAGGAAACCATCCTCGAGCTTTGCGGAGAACGGGTGATGGACCCCGTCTTCCTCTGCACAGAGCAACGCGTACTGCTATCCGACGACTTGCCCTATCGCCAACTAGCCGCGCAGGCCATGAACGTGCAGGGTGTCTGGCTTCAGTCAGTGCTTCTCTACGCCAGAGAAAAGGGCGTGATGGAGCACGAGCGATACGCTGCCGTCTGCGCCGATCTTGCGGCACTGCGCCACGCTACCGTCGCGGTGGACGCGAGGACGCTGCGGGATGTCGTATTACAGGACCCGAGCGATGAGCTGAGAGCGCTCAAGGGCATTGGTAGGTATATCGGCGACACGGGTGCGGACTACCAATCGCATATCGGGGCCGTGTGGGAGTTCATCTCGGCAACCGTCGAAGACAACGCCATGGATAGACTTCGTCGAGAACGGGCGATGAGCATCTTGGCAAGAAGCCTTATACGGCATCTTGGACCAAGATGGGTGGTTGCGATGGACATCCTTACACGCGATATGTCGTACGCCGATCAGCGCTATTTTCACCACTGGATGAAGGGTCACTTCCTGAACCCATCGGAGGTTTACGCGCGCAGGAACGCACAGAAACGTAGATTTACCAGTGAGATGATTGCTGCGCTCAATTTGGCGACTGAGACATCTCTCCTCCGACCCGTCGCGCGGACCAACAGATTTCAACTTCCAAGCGGATCAAAGCCTAAGCAGGAACCGCGGGTTATAGAACATACCGAGCAGACAACTCGGTCGTCGAAACGAGGGCGGCGAAGGACCCGTGGCCGAAATAGATAATGTGGTCACCCAAGCGCCTCAGCTCCCTTGGCCTTCCGTCGTTTGTCCTTGTTGTAGTCCGACCGCCGTTTGGCAAACATTTCCTCTCTATCTTGCAAGGCGGTGAAGAGTTCTTCGTGGAGTGAATCCTGCTTTCAATGGGTGGCAACTGCCCCAGGTGCACGCGGATCTACAGGAAGCGGTAGACGACGGCTACGACACCGAGAGCCTGCAAGATTCACGTCAGCAATCGTAGTGAAAAGTGAACACAATCGAAAAATTGTTGCCGACGATTTCGCGCAGGCCATCCACCGAATAAAATGGCATTGCCTATTCCACCCCACAGGCCTGGGTCACCTAGATCACTTGGTAGTCTAGAACCGGGCGACCTCACCTTCATACTTCACGGAAATCCAATTCGTTCCGATCACCTCCCCCAGAAGACGATCAGCCTTTGCAGCCGTCTTGTAGGTTCGGCGACGATATCTCCGACCTTCAGTTCGCGGACAAAACGCCAGATCTGATTGACGCCGAACTCGAAGCGCTTCCTTTGGCCTAATTCGGAGTAAAGCTGCGTAAGTTGACCGAAAGAAGCCTTGAGAACGGCCGTACTCTCGCCACTCGTTCCAGCGGTCGTCGGCTTTTGCAATCGCTCTCGAACTTTTTGTCTAGTGGCCTCATGAAGACGCACTTCCCGCCTCCCATCAGCTTGATCCGCAGCCGCGGGAAGGGTTGATTAGACCCACTTCCAGCCATTAGTGTACCTGCTCTCCTCGCTATTAGTTCAACGCTGACAGGAATGACGCATGGATGCTGATCCCAAGATTATCTACTCTTCCCGATGCACAAAGTTTGCCAAGGATGGCCGAGTGGTTGAAGTCAACATTTTCCGACTTGAGCTCGAAACTGGTTGGCATTTGGAAGTTGTGAACGAGCAAAACACATCGACCGTTTGGGACGATCCATTCGAGACGGAAGAAGAAGCTTACGCGGAATTCCTCTCCACTGTGGAAGAGGACGGTATGGCCGCATTTGAAGACGTACCGACCGTAGTTCATTGACGGTGATGCTTGACTATCATTTTCGGCGGGTTTCGCAAATTGGAGGCTTGTCTATCCAAAATTAGTGTTCGGCCGCCCACTGGTTTGATAAGCGGCAGCAGCAAGCCTAAAATCGCCCGCTGAGAAACCCTAGCGGGAACTAATATACAAACGCGCGGTTTGGTGGAGGTGATCAGGCTTCAAGCATCCTGATCCACCTCCAGAAGTCGCCAGTGCAGGTCCGGTCCGACCCCTCAGATTGGGCCTGCACGCGGACCCTGTAATTCCCAAACCTCAACTAGACCCGCTCGTTCCGGGCCTCTTTTTGTTCTGATTCAGGGAGCCTGTTCTTTCCTCATCGTGTCACGCAATTCGTCGAAGCGAGGGACAACACTGTAGATGTAATCGAGCGCCTCTACGATCGGCGTCAGTGCATCGCGGACGTTCTCTTGCTCAGCCGCTTCAGCCAGTCGTTCCTTGTCCACTTTGACGGGAAGGAAGAGGCTAGGATTGTCGTCGAGGATGAAGCGCGTATCGGCGAAAGCAGTGGCATGCCTCTGAAGAACCTTCTTCCATTGTGTTTTCGGAAACTCGTTTTGCTCGAACCGGAAACCCATTCCACCACGTCCTTCGGCGCACAAGCGGGTCAGCCAAAAGTAGTCATTGTGCTCGGTTCCTTCGCCGTCGTCTCCGTGCTGATATCCAAGATTGAACCACGCGTTCCAGGTGTCTCCGGCAAGCCAGTGCTGGGGAGCTGTGGCGACCTCACCATCACTTACCCACGTACCGTCCCCCGCACGCCATCCTTTATCACTGGACCACTCTCGGACAAGTTTGTCGAGTTCATTGCCTATCTTCGCTTCCAGCAAGTGAAGGCGTCGGACTCCCTCGTCGAGGTCTGAAAGATGGAGAACAAGAAGCTTATCGAGTTCATTTGAAAACATCATATTACCTCAGTGCAATGCTTTGACATGAGTAGCAAACTGTCTGACTACCGCTCCGGATACCGTATTCTCGGTCATAACGGGGACGGCGGTTTCTATGGCTTTAGCCACGTCTTTCCACCGTAAGTGCAGCACCTCGTCGGGCGCATCGTCTGGAAGCATTGAGCTCAAATACAGCACCCATCCTGTGGGCTTATTCTGTACGGCCGCCCGTGTTTTCACCAACTTAAGATAGTTGCTAAGCTGGTTCTCCCCTTGCCGCGCATCTATTTTGACTTCAATGAAAATGACTGTGTTCTCCCCATCGATCACCAAGTCGACGCGATTGCTGGTCTCGCCGAAGGACGAGTGCTCGACAGCGAGTCGATAGTGGCGACCGAGCTTCACACTCTGCAAGTCTCGCGAAGGATATTTTGCAACAAGTATCGTCAATAGAGCTTCGAAAATTGCCGAGCCGAACCCGTGACTACCTTTGCAATCAAGTATCCAGCCCAAGACAGCAGCTGTTGGGACCTCCTTCCTTTTCAAACCCGCAATTGCCCAAACGTTCAGAAGCCTCCCGTCGTGCCGGGAGGTTGCCAGGCCTTTTCGGAGGTCTGGCAGGAATGACGCGACCCGACCAAAATCAACCTCACGTGTTGGGGGCGATGGAACAGCGATCTGTCGCGCAGTGGCGCTAGCGATTGCCTGAAATAAGACCTCTAGACGCGCTCCTTGCGTTTGGGCGACCCCCTCTGGCGAACGTTTGAGAGCACTTAGTCGCCTCAAAAATTCTGCAACCTGCTCCGGTCGGCGCGGCTGACCCGACGTCTTGACCTGCAACGAAAGCGGGTGATCAGGACGAGGTCTCATTCCGCCGGAACCGTCAGTTCGGCCTCTTCCTCATCTACATCAAGCTCACTCAAGAACTCTGCGACGATCACAGCAGCGACCGGGGCTAACTGTAGTTTTCCTTCATCGCAGTTCTTTAAGAGATCGTGTAGCGACACAGGGTTCGTTCTGAAAGTGGATCCGGGCATCACGCGACTTCCATTTTTTTGTGAAATTCGTCGCACTAAATATGCGAAATTTGTCAGCGAATGCCACCCTCAGTTTAAGCGGGTTAGTTGATTCTGTAGGCCCATAAGGAACAACGTCTACGCCTCCACTCATGGACGGCGTATAAATGCTTCCTTTCAAGTTGGGCAGGCGGAATTTACTATCCAATCTCGTAAAATTAGCTGTCGTGAGTATTGAAAGACCTCGGCTAAGAGCGCTATTCAAGCCGGATCAGCCTCTTGGTCAACGGTGTTGGACCGCCACTACACTGTTCTCCGCGCGGGCGGTTCGATGCAGTGTCTTTCAGAGTCCGCTAGCCAAACGGCGTCACGCAAACTTTTGTATTAGGTCCCACCTTGAGCCCGAAAATGACGGCAGTATCCGTTGAGCAACCCACGCTTGCGATAGGCCTGCGAGTGATATCCGGGCTTCTGTTTGCTCTCATGTCGATGTCCGTGAAGGCACTTTCAGACGCGATCCCGCTAGGCCAGATCGTTTTCTTCAGGTCCGCGTTCGCCCTGATCCCGCTCGTGATCTTCCTCTGGATCCGGGCCGAGTTTCCCGGAGGCCTAGCTACGCAGCGTCCGCTAGGACATATCTTGCGGTCTACGTTTGGAGCTTTGGCGATGTTTGCATCATTTGCATCGATCGCGCGGTTATAGGCCGAACGCCAGGAGACGGTCAGGATTCCTTGCGAAAATTGTTAATACGAATACCGCCAAGGCCGAGCTCTGAGTAGGACGAAATCAAATTACGTTCTTTAAGCCATGAGGCCAGTTTCTTATTTTCCACGGTTTCCTTGAGTCGCGGCCATCCGCCGAGCGTAGCGACGTCGCGATAGGGATCAGGCATCCCTTTGAGCACATGTCGCACTTCATCGTCGGAGAGTGCCGTCTGGAACTTGTTGAGCAACGATACTTGGACGTCCTCTGAGGTAGAGTTGACAACGACTGCCTGAATAACTTCACTTCCGTATTTTCCGGGGTCGATCTCTGACCGGTCCAGAATGGGACCGATCTTTGCGGCAACTGAAAGATTTGCCGTCACAAATTCCGGATCGATTTCCCCGATGAGTTTGAGTTTTTGCTCATCCGCAATCTGGGATGTTAGTAGCCTAGCTCGAAAATCATCATCAATGGTGAAGCTGTCAGGAGCGGCAAAATATGCCTCCAAATTCATTGCGAAAAATAAAACGCGATGATTCTCGCCTTCCAATTGCTCGAAACTGTCAGGAGAAAAAACAACCATGCTTTCCTCAATCAGTACCTTGAGTTTCGACGATTGAACGTCTGGGAAAGCTGTAAACTGCGACGGTAGTTGTCGAATGTACGAAGCGTAGACGTCGTCACTCAGGTCACGATTTTAGAAAAGGAACTTCTGGAGCACGGTACCGACCCCGTGTCGTATCGGCAGGCTAGCAAGTGCAGACCTGGTCTCCGTACCCATCAGATACGAAGTTAGCGTTTCAGCACGGCCCTCACCTAGCGACAGGAACGCAGAACAGTTTTCCCAAGTCGCGTCGATTAGACCAAGCTCCACAACCATTGAGTGGAATTCCATGGGAACATCTTCAAATGACGGAATAACTGTTTTCTGCCTTGTCAAAAATTCAGTGCGCATCTCCATTGCAACATCATCGCGTTCCAGTACCGAGATGATGGCATGCGAGTTTTCGTTGAAGTTACGTTCAAGGCCGAGCAACACCTCGCGAACATAAGTTTCAAAATCCGCATCGATCCGCTTTAGAATGGCCTCATCATTAGCTTCCAACAATGTTGAGTAGTGACTGATCTCCAGGTTGTCGACGCTCGTCCATCTCACGACGTTTTCCATGAGATAGCGGATGTTAGTGATTGATATGCGATAAAGACCTTCTGAGGCCACAATCGCTACAGCGTCGGGATGATTTGCGATGCGAGGAATGTCAGCAAGTCTAACCCGCAAGGACTTAAGCCGATTTAAGTCAAAACTAATTTCCTGTTCCAGAACAGCGAGAGCCTCCGACGAGATATAACGAGAGAGCGGCATGAACCTCGGCTTATTCACCAAATCAGAAGGTGCATAAGCTAAAATGCGCGCGGCATGTTGAGCGCTCTGCTCAGAACCGAGGGCTTGCTCGAGGAACGACGGCCAGTGTCGCAAAATTTCTGATATCAAACGATCCGCATGCAGTCCTCTCGCGTAGTAGCTGGCGAAGAATGCGTTGCATGCGTCAAAATGCGTCGAAATAAACCTGCAGGCAGCCTCAACCTGCTCCCTATAGTTTGCGGTGTCTTGAAATATGTGGTCGATGATACGGTTGTTGAGAACGTAACGTTGCCCAAAGTCTTCTAATCGCATGGAGGCAATGACTTCGCCGACATTGTCGAGCTGGAAATCTGGGTCCGGGTTCTCGTACGCCCTGATGCGGATCAAGAATCTATTGTCATTGGGTGAGAGGCGGCCGCTGTGGAAAAGCGAGATGTACTGGTAATAAGTATCATCGAGATGGCCCTCCAAAATCAAAAACTTTAAGAGTTCTCGGTTCTCACCCACCTCGGAGAAAACGTCGTCTGTAAGCTGTGCGCTGTCACGGACAACTTCGTTGAACTTCTTGGTCCTCAGAGATGCTAGTTCATTACGAAGAGTACGGAGCTTTTGCTCCGCGTTCTCTCTATAAGTAGCAGACTTCGTGCCAATTTCAGCCTTCCTTTCAGAAAAGCTTCTGGTTGGATCAACCGCGGTTTCGATATCTTGTAGGTTTACTCTTCCCGAATGACCTTGAATGCTTGTAGTCGCTATTGTCTTCTTCTGCGAAAGAGCAATCTCAATCTCTGCCTCACCAGCAAGCTGCGCGACGTTTATCTGCCCTTGGTCGGTACTTAATATAGTGCAAGGAGACTGCATCCGCTCGACAATTGCCATCGCATAGACTTTTCGAAGCTCTGAATGATCGCGTAGGAGTTGCGCTTCCCCATTCGCAATCTGCCTTTCGATTTCTGCAATTTCCAGTTTCAGCTGCCGCTCGGCTGCTGCGACGTACTCCTCGTACTTTCCTAGAACCTTCGAAAGCGCACCCTGTTGTCGATGCAGCGCTGCAAAATCTTTTGGAATTACGTTCTTGTAAATCAGGACTGCCAGCAGCTTGTTTGGATTTAGGGAAGCTCCATCTTCAGATTTAAGGTTTTTCGAATATACAACGTACTCGTTGAAGATATTGCCGATCAGTCTCAGATCACTGAGATATCGGGAGACGTCCCTTATAAATTGCCTATCGAGATGATCATCGAGTTCGACGCGCTTGCCGTGCTCAAGCACTTTATCGATGGAATTCGAGTGGTTGATGACGGGAATGACAGGAACAATGAATTCGAAGAACTTGGTTCTATCCGTATTAACGAAAATGTCGTCCCGCAGGGCGTAGAGGAACCGTATTCGACGTCCAACATCAGCGTTCGCATTCAATAATCCATTTATTTCGCGAAGCGTTACGAAGATGTCCGGACTATCAAATCGGTCGAGATCCTCGATCACAACGAGATCGTACTCGGTGGATTGGAAGAAGTATATGATCTCGTCCAAATGCCTGTTCAGTATGGACTCGCTGTCTGCGGCATTAGGCGTTATCTGTACGTCCTTTAGAGAAATACTCTTGAGCGATAGTCCCAAGCTTCTAACATGGATACTGTGAACTACGCCCCAACCAAATATCAATCCGATGATTATCGAAAGATAATTAAACCAGTTTGATAACTCAAAAGGCTTGAAAAATTGACCCGAAATAAGGTCATTTTGCCTGCTGAAAAGGTAATAAAGAGAGATTAATCCGATCGCTACGCAAAGCGACCTCGCTGCCGACCATTTAGCAGGGGTTTGTATTCGCTTGAAGCGTGACAACGGGAGCCTGTCGGCGCTGGCCCCGTATAAAAGCTGTTGGAGGATGCTTCGTTCTATTTCCTGCTTAGTGACCTCTACTCCGGAATCGCCATCGGGCAGGAAAGATGCCAAAGAAAGTTGTAACGCGGTGCCTCGATAGCCTGACAGAAACGATTTTATCACGCTGCTCTTGCCAGAGCCGTATGGACCGGTAAGCGCGATGTTTAGAACCTCGTCGTCATTCATCGCAAAATTCAAGGCTTCGCGATAAATCCCAGTTTCATCAGCGTCGGATGTGGGGGCAAGATTGACGAACTTTGTTACCGCCTCATCGCTATCGGATTTTCGAGAAGCAACGGGGCCGTCGAAATTGAATGGCTTCATTGCGGAACTCGTCCAGCCTGGGTTCGAGCCCAAAACTCGCAATTCAAGAGCGAATTCATCAGAGAATCTGCCAACTCTCGACCGTTGCCAGTCTTTGAGGGCGACACCGACCTCCAGCGATAACAAAGGTCCAACTTATCTATCCCCTCTTTCGACATACCCTCACAAGTCACTATCAAAAACTGTAGCTCGTGAGTAATTTATTGAAGCTATGTTCAAGCGCACTAACCGTTTTTGGGGAAATCCACAGGAAACCGCTGCCTTAGTACGACGAGTGGAGTTTTCATAATTTTTCGATGCTGCCTCTTCTCCTGAAACGCGCGTTCCCATGACGCTCACATTGCCGTTTGCGCCATATACGCGGTAGCATGCCCGCGCGTAGCAGAGATCATGAGCGGGATCTGGACTGATGGCTAAAGCGATGGATTGCAGATTGTGACATCGACTGAAAGCCCTTCGGCAGTTCGGCCTTGCTTTTCGAAAAATTGGCGTCAGATTACTTTCTATACTCGAGACAGCATTGAATCAGCATGCTTCCCAATTCTCCCCCTATGAGGGAACTCGCTCCGCACCAAATCGGCTGGATTAGCGGCGGTTATCTCTCGATGCTGGCAACTCTAGCCGGACAGACGGTCTTCATATCCCTATTCGGCTCGGCGATACGGGCAGAGTTCACGTTAACGGCTGGCCAGTACGGCTTAGTTTACACTGTCGCGACGCTGTGCTCCGCCATCGCGCTCGTCTTCGTTGGCCCACTTGCCGACAGGTTCAGTCCCCGCTCTGTAGGTATCGTCTCGATCTTCGGCTTGGCGGCTGCATGCCTTCTGATGTCTATATCCAGCTCTATCACGGCCCTCCTCGTTGCTTTGTTTGGCTTGAGACTCTGCGGACAGGGGATGCTTTCACACAACAGTGCCACGGCACTGACCAAATGGTTTCGACGCTTTAGAGGAAGAGCGCTGGCCCTTTCTCAGTTTGGCTACTCCACCGGGGAGGCGACGCTGCCTATTCTGGTAGCGTTTGGCATCGTGGCCTTTGGTTGGCGGGGCGTCTGGCAGATCACCGCGGCGACGTTGCTCGTGATCTTTATACCCGCCCTTTTCCTTTTATTCAGGGATAAGAACAGCCTTGCCCCCTCACCCGCACTCGACAAGGAAGCGCCGCGTACCCAAAAATCCCCATGGGACAGGTCAATGGTGATGCGAGACAGCCTGTTCTGGCTAGTCCTTATAGGCATTCTTGCGAACCCGGCGATCGTCACATTGATCTTCTTTCATCAGGGCGACCTGATAGAAACAAAAGGCTGGGACCCACTTCGCTTCGCAGCCACCTTCCCGGTCCTCTCCGTGACAAGCGCGGCATGCGGCATGTTCGGCGGAATGTTGATCGACCGGTTCGGAGCCTGGAGGCTTTTGCCGTTTGTTCTCCTACCACTTGGAATGGCAAATCTTGCGCTCTGGCTAGGAACCTCCGAGTGGACCATCGTGCTTGTTTTCCTCTTCACGGGAATGAGCGCGGGCGTGGTGATGGGGGTCGTCAGTATCGTATGGGCCGAGCTCTATGGGCTCACTCATCTTGGAGCCGTGCGTTCTCTCGCGACAGCGGGCCTTGTGCTGGCATCGGCGGCAGGGCCAGGAGTTGCTGGGGTGCTTATTGACCTTGGAGTGCCCGTTGAGAGTCAGTGCCTCTACTACGCGCTCTACTGCATCCTGGCTTCGGCGGGTTATTATTTGCTGCAAGGACGACTTGCGGGTCGAGCTTACGAAACCTCTCGTTTTGATTGAAACTCCGTGCGCCGCGCGAAAGTCGACAACCGAAGCGACGGTTCATTTGCCAAGATAGCTCTTATCCCCGCTGTCTGTCGTACAGAAACGGCCGCCTCGCGGTCCAGTGCAATAGGTTCCCGAACGACACGCGCATGCTCCTACACTGGACGGCGTCATTTCGGCTTCACCTACGCCCAACAATCCGAGGCTGCCGCCCATGTAAGCGGAACATGATCGTTTACTGCCACTGTCTGAGCCGTCGTTGCAGATGAAGGTTTCTCCTCGGCAACTAACGATCCCTCCCTTGCTTCCGCTACAAGGGAGGTTTGAGGCGTTGGCCTGGAACCCGGTTGCGTTTGCTCCCACCGTTACGAGAGCAAACATAACCATGCAAATTAGGCACCGATCTCTTTTTGTCGATCGTAACCCGTAAATATCCAGTCCAGAATTCATTGTGCGGCGACGGAAGTCGCCGGGACAATCATTCCATCTCGATCCTCCAGCCGTCCTTCGGCTTTGAGCAGTTCAATGCGGCCGACGATGACCTCTCGCAGTTGACTACTGGTAGATTTGAAACCGAGGCCTCGGGCAATTGCATTGACTGCCTCGTCTGCTGTGGCACCAAAACTGCTCTCAATCACACTGACAAGTCCTTCATCGATCTCCGTCGGAGGAAGCATGTCGATCCTGCGAAGGCTTGTGGAAGTCACGCCACTCCGATCGCGTAGTCGCGTCTTTACGCCGGGCCATGTTAGGAATACACCTGAGCGGTAGATGTGGCCACCGCTAATGGCGACATCAATCGCGCTCCCAACGTGCCCTTTGATCCGGCTTCCGGCTTGCTGCAGTCCCCATGCGTTGCGAATTCGGGTCACGATTTCATCGCGATGGATTGGTCCTTCCATCTCCACGACCTCCTTGACCAGATTCACAAGGATTCCTGTTGGAGTTTCGTGAAGCTCATATTTGAAGTCGCCGATCGGGGATGCTTCTTCGTAAACGGGTGTCGATCCCTCGTAGGACACTGGCTGCAAACCAATCTCCGTGACCGTGGCGCGTTCGATGGTCACGACTTCCACTGGAACGGCCCTGACGGCCGCTTGAGACATGTCACCTACCAGCGCCGCTGCTTTCGCTTCCTCAATAGCTTGGACAAGCCGTTCGAGTTCAGCCTTTGGTCGCTGGAACCAGTCTGTGCTCCATATCCTATGAATGGTCCATCCGTGGTCTTCGAGTACAGCCTGGCGCAGACGGTCACGGTCACGCGCAGATCTGGAATCGTGATACGAGGCCCCGTCGCATTCGATACCGATCAGGTATTTTCCGGGTACGCTCGCGTCTGCTACCGCCAAGTCGATGAAGAACCCAGCGATCCCGACCTGCGGATGCACTTGATAACCCCGATCCTGAAGAGCAGCCATGACCTGCTCCTCAAACACGCTATCCATTGCGCGGTCAGTCCGCTGCGACATCGAGAGCCGTCCTGTGCGGGCGTAGTGAAGAAATAGTTTGAAGGCGAAGACGCCCTTGCCCTTGCCGCGTTCGAGATCAATGTCTTCGTCGGTGATCGACGAGTAGACCTCACACCGTCGCTTGGCACGGCTGATCAGAACGTTTAGGCGGCGCTCCCCGCCTTCGGCTCCAAGCGGGCCAAAACGCATACTCATTGGAGCGCCACTTGGCCCCTTTGCATAAGCGACTGAGATCAAAATTACATCTCGCTCGTCGCCCTGAACGTTTTCGAGGTTCTTGATAAAGAAAGGCTCGTGAGGGTGGGCATGGAAGAACTCCTCAGTCTGCGGGTTCAGACGCCGAAGGAGTTCGACCTGATCTTGTATCTCTCGCCGCTGCTTGATCGAAAAGGCGGCAACACCGAGGGACAGGGTTGGTGTCTGCAGCGCATGGCGAATGACGGCTTCCGCCACAACCTTTGCCTCAACCTTGTTGATGCCATCTTCGAACGCTCCACCGGGGACGTGATGGAACCGGAGGCCCATCGCTGCCTCTTGGGTGTAGGGGCTTGGCACGATGAAGAGTTTGCTATCGTAGAATTGGCTGTTTGACACCGCGATCAGCGACTGATGGCGGCTCCGATAGTGCCAGCGCAGCATCTTCTCCGGCAAGCCTCTAGCAGAGAAGAGGCCGAGGATACTTTCGATGTCAGAGACCTGCGCGCCGTCTTGTTCATCATCATCCTCAGAACCGCCCGACGTCATCTTGGAGAAGAATTTTGTGGGCGGCAACTGACGCTCGTCCCCCACCACGACGACCTGCTTTGCACGTGCCACCGCGCCGAGTGCGTCAACAGGCTGGATCTGAGAGGCCTCGTCCATCACAAGCAGATCGAATTCGAGCACGCCCGGCGGTAGGAACTGCGCGATCGACAGGGGGCTCATCATCATCACGGGCTTGAGCGCCTGCACTGCGGGTGCTGCCCTCTGCATGAGCTGTCGGATTGGCATGTGTCGGCTCCGCTTAGCCATCTCGCCGCGGAGGATGCCGACCGGACCGATGCCGCTCACCTGTGGAATTTTGCGATGATGTGCACGGACGACCTCCAGCCTCGAAAGCCTCATACGCCCACGGTCTAGCGTGGCGAATTCGCTGAGGAGCCGTCCATGGACTTCGCCGTCAAACCTCGCCAAGTCAGGATCTTTCGAGTGCTGGTCACGCAGGATAGCTTCATAGAATGCCATCTCGAAATGAGCGATCACCTCTGCGGTTGGCACCCGACCGTCTTGCAGTCTATCGACGACAAGGCCGACTCCCAGCTTCCTCGCATCATCCGCGCGGCCATTGTAGGCTGCATACTTGCTGAGCTGCTCTTCGGTCTCACTCCATCGATCCAGCTTCCCGCTAATTGCAGCAAGCGGCGTTCGATTAATGGCAATCGATCCAAAAAGAACAGATAGATCAGCCTGTAGAAAGGTGATTATCTCCTTCAAACGGACTGCGAGAGCCTCTCCAGCTTCGGCCGCATCCCGCGCTCTGGCCTGCACGCTATCTCGGTCGGACACACGTGATGCCAGGATTCTAATATCGCTGTTGGCCGATACCCATTCCGAGATGGTCTGCAATATCGGCCAATCTGAGGAGCCGCCTTTCCATAGATCGCCGAATGCCGCGCGCCCCATCTCGTCGGCCTCGTCTAGGGCACTCTTCTTAGCCTGCGCGGACGACAGCCGCTCAAGCAGCAACACCCGTTCATGGTTGAGATCGGGGATGGCACGAACCAGTGGAACAAATGCCTGGTCGGCCGCGGCGAGCTCCTTAAACACCGTCGCGGCTTGAGTGAGCATTACCTCATCATGTCCTGCTGCATCGGGGAAGAGCGCGAGGTTCTGGTCGCCAAGATCAGACCATAGCGATGCCATCAAGTGACGGACTTCCTCATGAAGGCCCCTCACCTGTTCGCAGCGGGTCGCAACAGCAGCTCTGTCCGTCAGCCTGCTAGCAATAGTCCTCGCTTCCGCCCCCAATCCTCGCAGGCTCCGCATCCAAAGGACGAGACTTTCCAGAGGTTTTGGATCCGACCGCTCACCGCGCCAATCCGCTCCGAACGCTCCCCGTCCGAGGCTATCACCATCCTTGATCTGAGCCCTTGCTTCCTTGCCTTTGTGAAGAAGATCGAGAAGCCGGACCGTCTCGTCTGGAGATGTTTCCTGCATGACGGTCCGAAGAAGCGCCTTCGCCTTCCGCCAGTCGCCACTCAGGAACTTGAATGTGCGGTGGCCGTGCATCGCCACTGCTGTCCGTGCCTGGGTCAGATCAATGTCCCACGCTTGGTCCGCAAGCTTGCATACGTCGCGACCGCGTCGGCGAGATCACTGGCTTGATCGAGGCCTCGCTCCCAAATTGCTGCGACGAAGGCGTCGGGACTTGCGTCCGGTGCATCAGCTACACGTTCGCCTATGGCCAGGAGCCTACCAATAGAACCAACTGTAGGAGATGCGTTCACGCCGAGCATTTGCTTCAGCGAGGATGCGGTTTGCAGGAAACGCGGGAGGAGACCATCAATCTTCGAAATCCCCCCGAAACCCGCTTGTGGGAATTCAGATGGAAGCTTCTTGAAAAACGACAGCAGTTGCTTCGGCTCTGCACCCCAAGCTTCTTCCTTGAAGGTGGAGTTCACCGCACCGGACAAATGTCGGAAGTCTGCGCCATCTTGTAGCAGCTTCGCGATCTCTGCCCGCGAGAAGTCCCAAACTGAATTCGACAGAGCCTCAGCTGAGATTTCTCGTGGGCAGGTTGCCACTCTTTCGGCAAGCGACACGAAGCCTGCGAAGTCTTCGAGCGTGCCTGCTGGCTCCCTGTACAGCGACTGCGTGACTGCATCCATCGAGATCCGAAGGACAGCTAGATCGTTGGACGCATCCTTAAGCCGGGTAGTGAGGCGCTCGAGATCGAGAGGTGTGATACCCGTGAGCCCCACGCCGTACCAAGCGTGCTGCGACGGAAGTCCAATGTCGTCGATGCGCTGGGCGAGTTCCGTTAGGACAGCAACAATTCGGTCTCGAGCTTGCGGCGTCCAATCAACTGATCCTTCGAGCTCCATGTCAGAAGGCGGCATTCCCGTTCGGCGAAGCCTCGATAGGTGCCCGATCACCTGGTAAGGCGACAAGTCGTACGGCTGGTAAGGGCGGTGGATGCGTTCCGGATGAGCATTGAGATCGTCGCGCGTGTCGATAAGGCGACGATCAAACGCCTCTGAGGTCTCTCCCTTAGGCGCTCCCAGTTCCCAAACATGTTGAAGTTCGGCCAGAATGGCGCGCTTGTTGGCCTTGTTTGAGTGGAGCTCGAGACATGCGTCCCCTACGCCCGCTTGGTCCAGCCGCCTCTTTACGACCTCTAGCGCCGCCATCTTCTCCGCGACGAAAAGGACCGTTTTTCCATCCGCCACAGCGGCCGCGATGATATTGGCGATCGTCTGCGACTTTCCCGTGCCGGGAGGGCCCTGGATTACGAGATCGCGGCCGCGCCGCGCCTCATGGATCGCAACCGTCTGAGAACTGTCGGCGTCCACGATGTGAGTCATCTCGGAAGGCGAGATGTGCTCGTCGATCTTATCTTCATCGCCTAGAAGATCGTCGCCCCTTGTGAAGCCGTCGGAAACAAGCGACGTAATGAGAGGTCGGTCCGTAAACTTCGCAGACGCGGGCCATAGCGCGGGATCGAGATCGCGGTACATCAGAAACTTAGCGAAGCTGAAGAAGCCCAGTACTATGTCGTCAGGTTGTACTGACCAGTTCGGCTTGATGGAGACGGCTGCTGCTACCTTGTTTGCATAGTCCTCGAACGAGAAATCGTCTGAAGGATCAAACTCAGGCATCGTTATTTTATGGATGCGGTCGAGGAACGCCTCCAATGACAGGTTCGATGCGAAATCCTCAGAGCGCGCCCGCAGCTTGAACCGATCCGCTGCGCTACCACGCTCAAGAGCCACCGGTACCAGGATCAACGGAGCATAGCGGATGTTCTCCGCATTGTTAGGGTCGATCCATTTCAGGGTACCGAGACCAAGGTAGAGAATATTGACCCCCTGCTCTTCCTCAAGCGTACGGGCGTCAAAGTATAGGTCCAGTAAGCGCTTCTGCAGGGCATTTGGCGTCATTCTCGTCTGGAGCTTGGTATCTGCATGACGGACCAAGCGACCAGCCTCGTCCCGATCGTCATCATCGGGCAAGGCGAGCTCGATCAAATCCTCAGAGCTCTCGCCGTCTTTTGATTCCCGACCCTTCGCGCCCGCCAAGAAGGTCATCGCCTTCCCGTCCGTCACCAGGATCTTGAAGATCTCGCTGGACCGCTCATCAATGATGTCGATCGTCTTAGCGCTTTTGGACAACCTGGGAACATTTAGAAGTCTGTTTCGAGCGGAGAGATCGAGGAGCTCGGTGCGGGCTCTCTCAATTTTGGCTTCGACAGACAGACTGCTCTGAAAGATCGATTGTTCGGAAGAATTGACAGATTCGACAGTAGTCTCGGACATTTGGCACCCCATTCCCAATGAGACAACTGATGCACAAACCGATTAAGTTGGTCCAGAGGTCGCGAGGCAACTATCGCGATTATTTCAACAATACTTAATTTCTGTGCTTGTAGTAGCGACGCAAGCGCGAAGCCCTGTTTTGACGCACACAATGCATTTGAAATTGTTGGGGCAGCTGATCATGGTGACGGCTCGTCAGTCGCGTGTGCATGACATTCCGGCTAGCAATGCTTGACCAGGAGTTTCTGGGGCCTGTTTTTTGGTGAGGTGTGGCTTGAACGTTCCATGAAAGTTATAGCTCCCATCCAAGCCAAATAACTTCGCGATGGGACCTGCGCCGAGCAAATGACATCAAGTCCCATCGCGGCAGCGGGAGCAAAAGGACTGCTTGCTTCCGCTACGCTAGTCAGGGTCGTCTCACTTTGTCTCATACAAGCGAGTGCACTGCTGATACCAACTGACGTCATCCATGTTCGGATCATTGATGGCTCAAAACTGTTTAATTAGCCCGGCCTTAGCTCCCGCCGCAACCTGCCCGTCACCTTCGATGTTTAACAGCAACCCTGCCTCGGCATCCCAACCGCCTACCGTTCGGAGCGCAACGCCTGCGGAAATCGAGCCGAATGCACCGTCGCCGTCGAGGCCCGAATAACCGATCGTGCCTCCCAGCTTCGGTGTCATAGTCGTCTCATCCTTCAGGGTGAACTGGCGTGCGATCTCTGCCCCGAGGCTGATCCTGAACTGCTCTTCGGTGAAGCCATTCAGCTCGATCGTATCGCCGACCCCGTTCTTGACGGCGTAGTCGTCGATCTCCTCGGAGAAATAGACACCCCTCAGCTTAGGAGTCACTACAGTCACTTCGTCGATCTGCCAACGGCCGTTGATGGATGTATCGAACAGCCATCGGGTGGTATCGAAGTTACCGTCCCAGAAAGCGGTATCGATATCGTTGGAAGAGCCTCCATAGAGAATACTGGTATCCCAGAACACACCCTTACCTATCTCGAAGGATGCGTTCGGCCCGGCCAGCCAACCGTTTCCTTTCAGCTCGGCGTCTTCATCGGTCGGGTCGACCATGTAGTCATAGTGGAAGGACAGTCCGATGAGAGCCTTTTCGGTCAAAAGATAGTCGGCACCGATAGAGGCCGTAGCGAAGCTTCCCCACTTGTCCCCATTCTCTTCACGGTTATGGGCCATGAAGGTGCCGCTCGCCCAGATATTGAACGGCAACATAGCTCCGTCGCTGATGCCGTCTGCAGCGTCACGAGCGCCTTCGATTTGAGCGAGACTAGTCGAGAAGCCCATCGTCATACCGTCAACCGAGGGGGAGACACGTGTCGTGACGGCTTCGGAAGACGATGCCATCTGACGTCGCTCCAGCAAGCCGGGCACCTTTATGTTCGACGAAATGAGGTTCTGTCGTGTCCGAACGAAACCATGAACGAGAGCATTGATGTCCTCAGCGACCTGACCTGCGTCGTAGCCCAGATTGTAGGACACCGTCCCCGTGTTGGATGCACCCAAAGAACTGGTCAGCCGGAAGCCGACACGGGCCTGTCCGGAGAACGCAGGATTAGGCGTGAACTGCAGATACCAACCTACGGGCCGAGTAACGGGGCCAGCCTGCGCGAGTTCGCCCTGAATGATCGTGGCAGTGCCCGCGTTCGACGGCTCGACGAATGTCAAGTCGGCTGAACTGAAGGGACCACCTGTGGCTCCACGGTTGAGATAGACATTTGCTGGCGTCTGTCCCGCTGGAACGTTGATCACCTTATCGGTAACAGTCACCTCACGTGGCAAAACCTTCAGAGAAAAGCTCTCTTCAGCGGTGTTGCCCTTGGAGTCTCTAACCCGGATCGCGAAATTGTACTCACCCTCGGAGTCAACGGCGCTCGGGCCTGTCAATTCGCCAGTCGACACGTTGAGGACCATTCCATCCGGCAACTTCCCGGACGAGAGGGCATAGATCAGCGAGCCGATGCCGCCCTTCGCAGAGATCGGTTGGCTGTATTCTTCTCCGGCCATCGCATCTTCCAGCACTCCGCCCGCTGGGGAGAAGACGAATTTTGCGGCCTCTTCGACAGTAACTGCGAGTGTTGCCCTGCTCCCGGCGTATGGGCCATTCCCATTGTAAGAGGCGGTGATCGTGCCGGAGGTCAGAGTTGTGGTCTTCACTGTCGCGATGCCTTGGTTATTCAAGACAGCAGACTGACGGAAGCCATTCGGCCCGACGATATCGACCTCGCCCGCGGGGACACCTGTGGCAGGCGCGATCGTTTTGACGATTACCGTGATCTCGACCGCGTCCCCTGCTTTACTGGGGTTAGGTGTAGCCGATACCAGTGTCTCCGTGGAGGCATTCCCGACAGTTAGGGCAACAGTGCCCGAGCTGGCGAGAAAACCGGGGCTGCCGCTGTAGCTTGCCGTGACCGTTCCGGATGACAGGGACGATGAAGAAAGCATCGCGATGCCCGATCCATCGAGAGCTACCGTCTCGTTCAGGCCATTCGGGCCCGTGAACGTGACAGAGCCGACCGGGACTGCGGTCGCGGGTGCGATGCTTAGTACCTTGGCTTTGATCACGACGGCTTCGCCCAACACGCTCGGGTTCGGTGTTGCCGCAACGGTCGTCTCCGTCGCTGGAATGCCTACCGTCAGCCCGATCGTTCCGACGCTGCTGGCGAATGCGGGATTGCCGCTATACGTCGCGACAATCGTTCCGGACGACAAAGTCGAAGAAACTAGTGTCGCCTTCCCCGAGCCATCCAAGGAAACGGTCTCGTTGAGACCATTCGGACCGACAAAGGTCACGGACCCGGTAGGTACACTCGACGACAGCGAAATCGAAGAAACGGTCGCAGTTACCGAAACGGTTTCGCCGATTATACTTGGATTAGGACTCGCGACCATCGTGGTTTCGGTCGCCGCGAGTTCGACGGCGATATCGGCCGTTCCAACGCTACCGCCGAACGCCACGCTACCGTTGTATGCGGCTGTTACCGTACCCGACGCCAAAGTCGAGGAACTGATCGTCGCCTTGCCCGATGCATCGAGGGACACCGTCTCGTTGAGCCCATTCGGCCCCGTGAAAGTGATCGATCCGGTCGGAATATCGGTCGCCGGAGCAACCGGAGCCACGGTCGCGGTGATCGTTACAGTTTGGCCAACGAGCGACGGATTTGGTGCCGCGGTAACCGAAGTGGTGGTCGAGGCGGTGCCTATAGCTAAACCGACGGCTGCAGAGCTCCCGAGAAAGCCAATGCCACTGTTATAAGTCGCGATTACTGTGCCTGACGCCAGCGATGTGGAGCTAAAGGTGGCCCGGCCACTGCCATCGAGGGTCACCGTCTCATTCAGACCATTAGGACCTGAAAAAGTGACCGAACCGATCGGGGTGCCTGTTGCTGGCGAAACGGGTGAAACGGTCGCAGTCAGAGTGACACTTTGCCCGAGGAAGCTCGGGTTCGGAGATGCGGTAAGCGTGGTCGACGTCTCTACGGCAGCGCTGCCCCTCGTGATCGTGACGGTATAGATCTTGGTGGTCGTGCGATCTTCTGCCAAACCGACGACTTGCACCTGGTTCGCTCCGAGCGCCAGGTTTTGAAGCCAAGACGAGCCCGACCGACGTTCTGCACCACCAGCGATGAACCAGGCATCGCTACTTACAGTCGCTGCGTTCATCCAAATACCGGTCGTCTCAGCTGGAAGTGTAACTTCGTAGCTAGTGACCTGCGGATCGAACGTGGGGCTCAAGATGCCAGCGCCGACCCATATATCGGCGAGCCTGGCGTCTGAAGAGACGGCCTTGTAGGTGAACGCACCCGTTCTAATCACATAAGCATGTGGAGCCGATACGGTTACGGCGACTTCACCCGCAGCATGAGCTGGCGTCGTAACTACGATGCGTTGTCCATCATTCTCGATCGAGAAATCGGTCGTCGTCGTATCACCGAATGATATCGAATTCACTTCGGCGAAATTGGTGCCAGTAATCGTCACCGAACTACCGCCGCTGACCGGGCCGGATGTTGGGGAAATGCTCGAGATCGACGGCGCAGGTTTCGTAACTGGAAGTGTGTAGCTAGTGCGACCTTCGCTGCCGCTGCCGTCCGTTGCAATGACCGTAAAGCTGAAGTTGTAGCTGACCGTAGGAGTACCTGAAAGAGTTCCGGTGCTGCGATTCAGCGAAAGGCCGGGCGGATGGTCGCCTGACAGCACGTACTCATAGTTTCCGTCGCCACCGGAGGCCGTAAATGTCTGGCTGTAAGAGGCACCAACGGTACCGCTAGGAAGTTGACCAGCGCTAGGGGCAACGGTCAGGCTTGGCGGGGCCGTGTATGTATAACCTCCGACGAGGGTCGCCGATCCACCCGGAGTAATGACGACCACGTCACGAGATCCGGCCGATCCACTTGGGGTCGTCGCGGTCACCGAGTGAAGACCGGGTGCCGCTGTGAACAAGGCTTGCTGCCCTCCGATCGACACAGCAGTGGCAGCACCGAGGCCTTGACCTGAAATCGTAACTGCAGTTCCTCCGGTCGTCGGACCTTGGTTGGGGCTGATGCTGGTAATCACCGGTACTGGGGAAGCGACGGTGATCGACACGGTGGCCGGAGCCGAGGCACCTGCAGAATTCAAGGCTTTGAATTTGAAGCTATCGGCTCCGTAGAAGGACGCATTCGGAGTATAACGGATGTTGAGACCAGAGATGACAAGGGTGCCGTTCGTGGGCCCTGTATCGACCTCCAACGCAGTCGGCGTTCCGCCCGTGTATGCGATCGGGATCGAATTGTTGGTGCTGTTGTAGGCGACAGTCGTGGACACATCCGATGGGACAGGGAGATCGACTTCGTCGGCAGCGGCGCAGGTCACCGACATCGTCACCTCTGCCGAAGGCAGGTCTGACGACTGATAATTCACGATGACTTCAAGTCCGACCGTCGTCTCGTCTTCAGCTAGTGTGCGGGACCCGCTCCGTGTGAAAGGACCGGAGGTCTTCGTGTCATCGAACTCTTCCCACTTACCGCTGATCGGCTCGGCCACCCAAAAGTTAGCGTAGTTATTGCTCCCGAGCGTACCTGAGGCTGTAACCGACCAAGAGATCGTCTCCCCGGGCACAAGATCGCTGTATTCCTTGTAATCGTTATTTGCTTGCCCCGGGATGCCCGTGGCAGTGCTTATGGACCGCCCTCCGTTCCAGTCGGAATTGATGGCTTGGCAAGATGCCGACTGCGCCGCAGCGTGAGCCTGATCCGATATCGTTGCCGCGATTGACGCCGTCGACAAAGCGAGGATGAAAAGTCCTTTAGACGGTTGCTTTCGACCAAGCATGCGAAGAGAGGACAGAAGAACTATCGCCGTAACGGCTGTAAGCACAAAAAAATAGAGCATCGGGCATCGCTATTGAATGACAAAACAATAGGAGCCGATTTCGGTGTACGAATCCGACTTAGCCCCCCACATGCCATTAGCAGCGTTGCATAGAAGAAAAAGCTACTAAATATCACCTTTGATATTTTGCGGCTTTTCTGTGTCCTTCATTTTCGGGCGCAGTCGCTCTTATTTTTGCCGGCGTTTCTCTATCACGAAAATCGATGCCTATAATCGAAGATCAAATCCGAAGGCATCGAAATGAAACTACGTTATCTCAGCGCTCTAATCCTCGCCCTACCCGCCACTTCCGCCGTCAGCCAAGAGATATATTTTAGAGCGCAACCGGGTACGCTTCAGGTCGTTGGCGCGCCCACGAACCCGACAACTCCGGGGGAGCCGAATGTGCCCCCCGAGATAGAAGTACCATCCGTCCCTGAAACTCCGGAAGAGCCCGTCCCGGCAAAACCACCGATGTTCGATATGTCATATCCGTCTTGGGTTGTTGAGACCGGGACGATTGAAACGTTACCGCTTACAGCGCACGACGATTCTGGCAGGGTGACGTACGCCATAGAAGGTGCGGCACCGACGTGGGTGAGCTACGCCGACGGGCTCATTACCGTGAGGCCACCGAAAGGTACAGTTGGCTCCAAAAGTGTTTTATTCAGTGCGACAAACCCCTCTGGCCTCAAGACAACTACTTTCATCCGAATAATGCCGCGCGATACCGTCTCCCCAATATGGTACGGATCCACAACCCACACCGCTACCGTCGGACAATATTTCGAGGCTTCGATCCGCGCTGATGATGCTGGTGGTGAGGTTACGTTGACGCGCACTAGTGGGGATGACTGGCTGCAGCTGGATCCAGCGACAGGAACGATCAGCGGCACGCCCGCAGCCCAGGGCAATTACACCATCGCTTTGAGAGCCACGGATGCGTCGAGGAATACTTCCGAGATTGTGGTGTCTGTCAACGTAGTCCAGCCGCCGTCCTAGTCAAAGATCTGGCGAGCCGCAGAATTCTACCTTCTTGCAAAAGCATCAAAGCATTGTAATTGAGCAGCACTATTACATTGTAATCGCCCGGATGATCCGACTTGCGTCGGATCATAAAGCTCGGGCATCTGCTTGGAAATATTGCCCATATGTTCTCCTCACCAAGACACCTTAGGCAGCGAGAACAAGACCTCCAAATCGGCAGGCTTGAGAAGCGGAGGTGGCTACATGTACCGGGTGTAGTCCGAGCTAACCTTGCCGTCAGTCACATACTTCAAGACCTCTCCGACCTTGCGCGCGGCCCGGATCGGGATCGGTAACTTCTGATTCATCTGGGTCGAGTTCCAGTTGATCTTCGTCATCGACAACACCTCGACCGCGATCTGGGCAACTGTGCTGTCGCTTGTCCGGTGCGGACACAATAGAAGCGGACGCGGGTCGTACATGCCCGGATAAGTCCCGTAGTATGGAATGCTCCCGTTGGTGTACAACAGCCCCTTACCGTCCAGTTCGACAAAAGTGCCACGCATCACGGGGTAGTTGCCATCGCGCATGACCTTGATCGAAGAGGACTCCTGTACCCAAACAAGGTCCTTCATCTCAGTGCGGACCTCGTCCATTGCTTCCATAATGCCCTCGGCCTCTTCGTCTCGGAAACGCGATGTCTTGAGCACAATCACGCGAGCCGGGAAGTTTTTGTGGTGGGCCTTATAGGCGGCGAGGACTTCGGCGATCAGCGCCTTGGCATCCTCGGCGGTCATATACGGGTGACGGCCGCGAGTCTCGGTCAACGCACGCCGCCCCTTCAGGATGAATCCGCGACCTCGCTCGTCAAACATCTGAGCGGCGCTGGTGAAGAGTTGCTGCCCTCCCGCTTCGCGATAGAAGCTGACCCCGATATAACATGCAGAGAACTCGCCGTCCTCCGGCATGCGCCGCCATGGAATGCGCCCAGACCCCTTGTAGTAAAGGGAAGTCATGATGTTCCAGCTGCGGCCCGCCTCGTCTTGGATTTTGCGAGCGCTGCTCTCCTTGACCTTTCTCGGGATGACAGCCCGCTCGTCAAGGACATCCTCCCAGACGATCTGAATCGGGAACCTGAGGTGCATGGCCTTGGCCTTGAGCATGCCGCGGAAGTTCGGCGCGTCCGAGCCGCCGCTATCTTCCTTTTCAACCGTGTCGTCAGAGTCAACTTTCGCGTTCCAGACACGCTCGATCAGGGCAACCGGCAGTGCCACGACTGCAACGTCTGGTCGGCTGCTGCCTTCTTCGATGGCGGTCAGCAATTGCATGATCTCATCGACGGCCATTTCGACGGCCTTCCCGTGATGGGGCTCTTTCCTTATCTTGTCGATTTTCGCCTGGGTGATCGCGGCCGTAGCGTCTTTTGCAATCTCGAATTTGCACCGATATGGGTTCTGGTTGCCGAGCCCTGGAAAGTCTGGGTGCATGTTGGGATGCTTCTCGGACTTTCCGATAAAACCGACGGACGCAGCGGTGAGGAATTTTTCCGTGTCTTCGACGGTTTTCGAGCTTCCGACTACGGCGATCTTGATGACGTCGCCGTTCACGGTCTGCAACGGCCCGGCCACCACTAATCCGCGCCGAGGATCAGGGTCATTGAACTGGCCGCCGAATTCCAACTGCGGCTCTTCGAGAATGGTAGATGTAAACTTCATTGCAAACTCAGCAGGTCGAGTTCTTTTTCGGTATCGTCCTTCTTGGGTGTACCCCAAACGTCCTCAGGAACTTTGGTCGGCAGCTCGATCACAGGCGGCGGGCCAAAGGTCAGCCACGGCTCGCTAGAGGCCTCCGCAAACAGGTCGTCCGATTTTGGCTCAAGGCTTGCTAAAAGCCTGTGCCACATGATGACCTGACCGCGAAGAGCGGCGCTGTTATCCATACGCTTCTTCCCAGAAAGCAAGGCATCGGGATAGGTATGGGCGGTGAAGCCGTCGAAGGTAAAATGATAGGTTGGCTCCAAAACGAGAAACCATTCGTCATAGAAACTTTCAAAGCGGGGGACAAAGGCGTGGTGCCTGACGAACGCAACCCGATCCTTCTCGGTTTTGTTCTTCGCAACGTTCACCACCTCGGCTTCCGTTGCTTTCTTGGCTGATTGGTACTTGAAAGTCCGCGGGGTGTTTCGTGCCTTGGCTTTGAAGTAATAGAGCTTCTTTTCCTTATCCCAAGACAGCTCCTGACGCACCTGATGGCCAAGTGCCTGCTTTAGGAGGTAGGAGAAGTTGTTGCGTTCGTCGACGTCCTCATGGAAAGCCAGCGCTTCGACTTCGATGGCTTCAACCTGGTCAAGATCGACGATATGGCGACAAACCGAAGTCCTCGGATCATGGAAGGACCAAAACGCGTCGCCTTTGATCACCCAGTCGAAGCGGGCGGGTTCGTCTGCCTCCAACAGAATAGCCGCCGCCTGCTTCCTGGTGTGGGAAGTGGTGGACACGAAGACCTCAGCAGGCAGCTTGACGGGCAATATGTTGACGAGGGCGTCTTCCCCGCCGCCGAGCGGAGGGACATAGTAACCGAAGCCAGCCTTCGGCACTGTAAGCGCGCCAAGTCGATCAACGGCGCTCTTGTCGAGAACGTCCTCCTGCTTCCTGAAGTTGAGACGGCGGTCCTGGAATTCCTCGCCGCGGGGGATTTCCTTCCAGAAGAACGTTTCGTCGGACTGCCGATGCAAAACGATAATGATGGGAAGGTTGCTCCCGCGCCAGTAAGCGAGGTCCTCCTTTTTCAAGAGATAGTGAAATCCAATGGCATCCTCGCTCGGGTATTTTCCTTCAGCCGTCGTCTTGACCTGAACCGCAATCATCTTTGCGAGCGGCCTCCCATGGTCCATAACCTCGACGATGGCGTCTATGCCCGCTTCAAGCCGCGACCGCGGATCGAACTGGAATCCGATCTTCAGAAACTGGAGCTTTGCCGCTGTTTCGCCGATCTCGCCGACGAGCTGATTCTGCGTAACATTCTTAGCCATGCATGGATGATAGGCAGAGGTTGCGGCCAGTGCCAATGGCTGAAACCTCGCATCCCGGCATTTTTCGTTCCGGCATTCGTATTGTGTTCTGTCGATGTATTAGGTTCGAAATGCAGAAGGTTTTCGCTCTTTCGATGGCCGCTAGTTTGAGAGGTTATGGCGGCGGTATCTGGCGTCTATGGTGGCCGAGATAAAGATTGGTGGGCCCGGCAGGACTCGAACCTGCAACCAATCGGTTATGAGCCGACGGCTCTAACCATTGAGCTACAGGCCCGGCTTCGACAGGCTACAGGGCCGATAGTTAACATCACTACAACGATATCCCGTAATCACGGGTGCCACCTCAAGCGCTTGAACAGTTTATTTAGGCTGCGCTGCGATGCTGTCTCCGTTCAGAAATGCCAGTCGACGTCAGGACCCGAGCGGTTTTGATAGAAGCCTATTACCTCCCCAAAGGGATCTAAAGGCTTTCGGGGTTTATTCCACTGGCCCCCGTCGTCATGTTACCCGCTTCTCAGCAACAAAATAAGCCGCCGCGATCTCGCTACTGTAGCTTTCGAGCACCTTACGGATGCCAAGCAATCTCTTTCTGGCATCAGGATCCTTGCTCACGTTGTGTGCGAACCGGTACGCGCCGATCACGCCCTCGTCCGCAATAATCCTGAGCGGGTTCAAGAGGGCCATCTTGCCTAGACCCGAATGCGTTACATCGAACCCATACAGGTGCAGCAGTTCCGACCACTCAGTTACAGTGTAGGGTCGAGCTGCCACGTGAAGGGCCGACGACAACTCGCGGGCAATTTCGTGCTTTCTTGCGGGCGGCATATCGTCGGGCACCAAACAAAGCTCATGGATACCGTATCGTCCCCCAGGCCTGAGAAGACGAGAGGCTTCGGAGACGATCTCGTGTTTCTTAGCGTCGGTCTGCAGTGTCAGCATAGCCTCACCGACCACAACGCTCGCGAAACCTTTCTCCAAACCTGTCTGTTGAGCTTGGCCAACCCTTATCGATGCCGCCGATGACCATGCCAAAGCCCTAGCAGCGACGCTCGCACACTCCCTATCCCGCTCTACACCAACGTAGCTCCGGGGATGTCTTGCCAAAATTCGGGACGCCGTTGCGCCAAGCCCCGGGGCGAACTCAACCACGTCATCAAGCTCGGTGACATTGAGTCCAGAGCTCAGACGTTGAGTCATCCGTCGACCACCCGGTCTAAGTATCCTCTTTCCCAGACGAGCGAACAGCAAATAGGCGGGCATACGGTTCACGTCGAGATCGCCGCCAGGTATCAAGTTTTGATTGTCTGCAGCTCTTTTTTTCATGAAGCTCGTCATTGAAAATTTCATGGGGTGGCCGGATGGTGTCGGAGGTCATCGGTAGACAAACACCGAGGCACCTCCGAGTTCGACGGTACAATCTTCCAAGGTACGGGTGCGCGCTGCGCGCTAAGTGAAAAGGCACAACGCTGGTACGCTTATCCGCGAGCCATCTCCTGAATGGATCTGTCCGTTGTCCAAAGGCCATTGGCGATGAAACGGAAGTTGATTAGCGCGGCCATGTAGCCGTCACCCTCCGGCAACTTTGCAGCTGCGATCGCATCTCTGACGACCGCAACCTCGAACCCGTGTTCGAGCAGATGTCTGAGATGGGATTCGACGCATAGGTTCGCGGCCATCCCGGCTAGAACGACCTGGTTGATCCGCTGCTTACCGAGTTGGAGGACTAGGTCATTAACCTGCGGCCCATACAATTTGTGCGGTGAGCACACGATTGTCTTGCCGTCCTCGATGTACTCCTTGAACTCGGGCATCCATTCCGCACCCGACCCGGCGAACCCATCGAGCGTCAGCGGACCCTTTCGGTCGAACATGCCGAGCTTGTGCTGCAGGATCTCCAGAGGTCCTTGTACCTTCCATTTATGATCGTGCGGGTAGTAGTAGTGGGGTGATATGACAACAGGCATGTCGGCAGACTTTGCAGCGCGGAACAGGCGGACCAGGTTCGGCACAACGTTGTGCTCGGTCACACTCTCGCCGACAACTGGCCACGCCGGGCTTGATGGGCTCATAAAGTCGACTTGGGGATCGATCACGACAAGGGCAGCTCTACTCGGATCGAGCTTCATTCCGGGATCTTGCAACGCCGGGGACTTAGGGTCGGAATATTTGTCTGCGGTTAGTTCTTGGGCGCTGGCCGTCGTAGCCAGCGCCATACCGCCAAGCGCTACAGAGCCCAATGCGGTCAAGAACCCACGGCGTGACGGAGGGTTGCAATCAGTACACATATGGCACCTATCTTTTTAGATTGTTTGCCGAGCGCTCCGACGTCGGCTCATCGTTTCGTGGCGAAACGCAGCTTGGTGATAGCAGTGCACGGAAATGTCGAAAGATATACGACGGTATGCGATACATTATCACATAGCGATTGAGGTCGCTAATCTAGAGACGTCGAGGGCTAGAAGACGTAGGCGACCGCTACATCCAAGCAGCCAAGCCGCTACGTCAGAAGTATTCGGCTGGCCTGTGGGCGAACAGCAATGTTTCGGCCCTGCCGCCTCAACGTCCAAGGTGTGATGCCGCATTCACGTTTCAGGACTTTGTTGAAGTGTGACTGGTCGGACATTCCGCATTCCAACGCGATAAACTTGATCGGCCAATCGGTCTCCAGCAACATTTGTCTCGCGAGTTCCAAACGGAGCTTTGTGACATAGCGATGCGGCGAGCAGCCGAAACTACGTCCGAAAGACCGCTGGAAATGGGTCGTACTCAAGCCGCAGACGGCAGCCATACTATCCGCAGAAATATTGACCGAGAGATTGTTCAGGATAAACGCGCGAACTTTCTTCATTTTCCAGTCGGGCAATCCACCTTTGGAAAGATGCGTCGGCACCGGGAACGTAAGCGACCGCAGGTCCGGCGTGAACTTCGTGCTGAAAGACGTTTGCTCGCCCAGCTGCTCGATGGTCATAGCGCCGCGCTGTTGGCCCCATCCAATGTGCTCTGCCGATAGGGCGCGGCCCGTTGCGACGGTAGAACTTGTACCTTGATAGTTGCCATCCATACTTCCGGACCTCCGTTGATTTGGGATGAGGACATCGTAGCCGGGAGGTTGGTTTCTCGAAGCTATACAAGAGTTTGCTCACCTTTTGGCCCTAGATCTGGTTCTCTACCAACGTCCCTGCATGTGCGGTGGCGACACGATAGAAATCAGGTGCCGAAGCGCGAGACCGGAGACGCCAATGCCCGACAGTCAACTTCACACTTTCGCCGTCGGCGACGTACATGGCCGCGCTGATCTCTTGGATGAACTGCTCTGGGGCATCAAATGCAAGGCGACGGTCGAGGCCTTCGCTTATCGCGTCATTTTTTTGGGCGATATTATCGATCGCGGCCCCGCGAGCTTTCAAGCCATGGAGGTGGTCGTGAATACGCTCAATTCGATCCCAGGATCTAAGTTGATTCGTGGAAACCATGACTCCTTTCCTCTGCGGATCCTCGATGCAGAGGACCCAACAATGGAATCGAAGTTCTGTAGCCACTGGGGAAGCGTTGGCGGCCTGGAAACCCTCAGATCCTATGGGTACTACGGTACTGAGATCACTGCCGATACGGTCAGAGAAGTGTTTTGTGCAGAGCATTTAGCCTGCCTAAGATCCGCCGATAGGTATGTGGAGTTGGGCCACCATATTTTGGTTCATGCTGGCATCGTGCCCGGCGTTTCGCTTTGCGATCAGTCCGACCACGATCTCATGTGGATCCGCAACGGCTTCCTCACGCATCCAGGGTCTTTCGGAAAGGTTGTCGTTCACGGTCATACAATCACCGAATCCGGAAAGGTCGAGATATTCGACAATCGGATCGCCGTAGACACGGGCGCTTACCGCACAGGATCGCTTTCAGCTATCGAGATATCACCTGAGGGAGACGTCACGGTGTTCCATGCGTACGAGTCCAATGAGCCCGGTGGCTTCAGCTTCAGACAGGTCGCAAACCAGGATTGCTATCCGCTTCTGATGGCGTAAGTGGAGATCCGACAAGGAACTCCCCACTCGATACAAAGAACCCTATTTTTTTTTGAGCGGATTACCTTCCGCCAATATATTGGCGATGGTCGGCCCGGTCTTCGCCCTCACAAACCTAATTTCGAAAGTCCCATCGACATCGATGACCCTTTGAACGTGCCCGGTCTTGGCTGCCCCTAAAACAACCGAAATCTGCCGTTCGGCATCGCCACGGCTCCATTCATCATCGAATGCGGACACAGGATTCCTCCACTTAAGGTTTCATTAACCAAAAGAGCTTCAAATGTAAGAATCGGCTTACGCAACGACGATACACCGATAAGTCATGCGATTAAATCACTGTAACCTTGTGGCGAGGGCTACTGATGCATGTTTGCAGTTTTTTGGCTGACACCAATATCATTAGTGAAACTTACAAACCCAAGCCTCATCCTGTGATCGAGGAGTGGTTTCTCGAAAACCCCGAGCTCATCCTGTGCTATCCGGTTGTGCTCGAGATCGAGATGGGGATCGCCATCAAAAGCCGTTACGACCCTGATGCGGGCGAGTGCTTGAGGATTTGGCTGGACCGCCTTCTTGATACGTCCGGTCACGCGCCTCTCGAAATGACATTCGCGGCTGCACAGTTGCAGGCCCGAATGATGGAGGTCCCGGCGCTGAGGTGCCTCTGGAAGATGACAAACTCGAAGCGCCTCAGACCGCCAGGCCAGGATCTCGCAATCGCCGCATTGTCGATCGAACATCAGCGCCCGATCGCGACCGTCAACACCCGGGATTTCATGCTCATAAACGAGTATTTTCCCTTACCTGGCGTTTTCGACCCTTCGCTTCAGCTATGGAATGTTGCCCGTAAAGCGAAGTCTAGACGTCGTAGGGGTATGCCCCTCCAGCCAACACCGGAGTTAGCCCCGGCCTAAAGGCCTCTGGGTCAAAGCTGAGGGTTATCAGGGTCAAAGTTGGGGGCTGCCGCAAGTTTCACCTGCGGCAGCAGGGCATCACTTACCCAACCAGCGAAACTCTTCGAGTGAAGCCTTCCCGGTCTTTTTGTCATAAAGGCAAATCAAATTCACGGTGGGCTTGTTTTTGCCGACCTTGCCCCTGAGCATGACAGCGATCTTCCCGACAGAGTCATCGAATACAACCGGTGCGCTTGCCTCAGGCGTGTCCATCCGAGACTGGCCGATACAAGTGCCATTCGCCTTAGCGAACAACGCATTCCAAGCACTATCACTGGATGCGTTTGCGACCGCGGCGGTCGACAGGACGGACAAAAGGGCAAACGCGATTTTTTTTAGCATGACAAACCTTCCGATACTTCGAGTAGTCCTTCCGGACATGCCTCTTGTTGGATGGAGTGAAGGCAAAACAAAGGCGTCGGCCTACGCGATCGTGAGAGGGTCTCGAGCGTGAGCCTCAGAGGGCGGATCGCTGGAAGGCTCCGCGGGAAGCCCTGATCGTTGACTTCACACATCCCCCCAGCCACTATACGACAACCGCCGGGAGCTGGTGATGAAGTATTCCTTCGAGGATTTTGAGATCGATGGTCAGACGCGCGAGCTGACCAAATCCGGTGCAGCCGTTCCAGTCACAGCGCAAACCTTCGATCTCCTATGGCTTCTAATCGAAAATCGCGGGATGGTAGTTAGCCGTGAGGCAATGCTGGAAATCGTCTGGAAGAAGGCGCACGTATCCACCTCCACTCTCTATAGCCAAATTAATGCCGCTAGAAGTGCTATCGGCGACGATGGGCGCAGCCAGAGACTTGTACAGACCGTATCGAAAAGAGGCTTGAGGTTCGCAGGATCGGCGGTGACCCTGCAAGAAACGGCGGCTGATGGAGTCGAATTCCCGACTCAGCGCCGCTATAACCGCGCGGCCATTTCTAGCCTCATGAAGCCCAGAGTCGCAGTGTTGTCTCTATCGAATGTGGGCAAAGACGATCAAGTCAGCCACTTCTGTGACGGTTTGCGGGATGTTCTTATCGGCGCGCTTAGTCGCATCCGCTCTATCAACGTTTTGTCATCCGAGGACAGGAGGAGCGACAGCAGTTCATCTTCGTCGACTTACCTCGACGGTCCCGCGCCGGATTTCTTTCTCGAAGGGAGCGTTCAACACTTGCATGGGGATCTTAGGATCGCTCTGCGAGTAGTCGATTCCGCCACGGGGATCTGCATGTGGGCCAACCGTTTCAATGGCACCATCGATCGCGGTTTTGTCTTGCAGGATGAAGTAGAATCTTCGGTTCACGGCGCACTCGACATATTTTTCGAGACGAAAGCGGCCAGCCATTTGATCCTCACCCGGACGCCACCAGCGACGGCAGATGATTATTATAAGCTAGGGATGCTCGAGGTGCGCAGGGATACAAAGGAAGGCATGAGAAGAGCTCTCACGCTTCTCAAAAGGTCTTTGCAACTAGACCCGGACAATGCGCTAGCGCACTCTGCAGCAGCGTGGTGTTACGTTTGGCTGAAATTACTCCGCGGTGTTGAGGAAGCGGACCTGGAACAGACTTCGGCAATCGAGCACGCACGTACGGCGTTGCAGTTGAATAGTGATGATCCTCTTGTGCTCGTTCAATCTGCTTACGCATTGGGCCATTTCGAAGGGGACTTGAGCGCCACACTCGAACATTTCGATCGTGCGCTGGCGCTTGATCCTATGAACGCTTCGGCCCTGTTCCTTAGTGGGGCCCAAATGATCTCCGCTGGTGCCACAGCGAGAGGGCTACAACGGGTTTCAGATGCCGCTAGGCTGAATCCCAACAAGACGCAACTGGCCAATATCAAAATACTGGGATCTCTAGGAAATATTATTTTAGGACATCACCAGGAGGCCTACGTCGACGCAAGGGAAGCCTATCGGCTGATGCCCCGTGCCCCCCAAACATCAGCAGTCTTAGCTGCAAGCCACTCTCTGCAGGGGAATATCAGAGAAGCAGGCATGGCCATCAAGATACTTCGGGACAGAAGCCCGGATCTTCATGGCTCCCGTGTCTCCCAATGGGTCAACTTGCAACGGAGCGATGATATGGACCTGTTCCGTGAAGCACTAATTGCTGCTGGCCTGCCCCGCTAGCAGCTTCAGCAAGGCGTTGGTTGCTTCGGTGACTTCCAAGAAAAATCCAAGATTTCCCCTGTGTCGGTTATGCAAGGATGCCACCCTGTAGCTCCACTTACCGATGTGCAGAGGGATGTAGGTCTCGGTCGGTTTCGCGGACGGGAGGGGTACGTCACATGAGAGTGTCGCAAATTGATCTCAACCCTCTCCCGAGGCTCACCGGTCTGCAGCCTCCTCTTTGTTCAACGTTGGATGACCTGGCTAACGAGGGCACAGAAAATTACACTGCCAGCAATGAATCAGAAGTCGACGCACTGGCGAGCGTTATCATCCACGAGACTCGTCAGCCACTTACCGCGATTGCTACCACTGCTAATGCCTGTATTCGTTGGTTGTCGCGCGATGATGTCGACGTATCGCACGTCTCTAAAATGTTAGAGACGATCGCCATGATCGCTCACCAAACCAGCGAAATGATGGACCGCGCCAGGTTCATGTTCGTGGATAAGCCGCACAAACTTGAAACCATTCCGGTGTCTCAGCTACTCGGCGACGTGATTATCGCGTCATCGGATCGATGCGTTGCCACCGGGATAGAAATCGAACTGATCCCTGTCGGCCAACGCGTCATGGTTCAAGGAGATAAAGAACAACTGCGCCAAGTTCTGTTGAACCTCGTAGCAAACGCGATCGAGGCGATCGAGGGATCCAGCTCCAGTCATCGAACTATAGAGCTCGAGTGCAAGTTAGAGGAAAAGTGGCTAACGCTGCGTGTCCGAGACACTGGCTGCGGAATAAGTCCCTCCATTAGGGGTAAGATTTTTGACCGGTCGTACTCGACGAAAAGTGGAGGCATGGGAATTGGCCTGTTTATCTGCCAACTCATCGTCGGCTTTCATGGGGGTACAATCACAGCCCGAAATAGGGCACCGTACGGCGCTGAGTTCGATGTGAAGCTTCCCATTTCGCCAATCTACTGCGATTGAAACCGTACCCTCAATAATTACGCACCAGGTCTACTGCGCGGGCAAGACCCCAAAATAGTCTTTATGTCCCTCTCATTGCGACGACGTTAATTCAACGAGACATTTCGCACCTCTTCCGGCCCTAATCGGCATCTACTGGTTGCCCCTTAGCCGCAACCCGAAGCTGCTGAGCATCCTTGACGAAGGTCCGGTATATGCCGCAACTAGCGGCGGGGCGGTCCACGAGCTTTCGGGGCCAGACACGGGACAAGGAAGCGATCAATGACAACCATAGATGCGTTGGCTGCTCGGCTCCTGGAAGTCGAGGGCGAACTTCAGGAAGTCAGAGCGAGTGAAGCCCGGTACAGAACTCTTTTGGGAAACATTCCAACTGGCATTCTGCAAGTCGATTCGAGCCACATGCGTGAGATTTTTCAGGATCTGAGGAATCGAGGCGTCACCGACATCGAGGCACACCTCGCCCAAAATCCGGCTTTGGTGGACTTCGCGAACTCTACCGTGATGGTAAAAGAAGTAAATGATGTCGCACTCTCGATTTTCGGAGCAACCGATCCTTCTCAGCTGATAGGGCCCGTGGCTTATATTTTTGCCGCCTCCCCCGGCGCATCTGAAGCGGTGATGACTGCACGATTTCGAGGTCAACCAAATCTTACACAGACAATAAAGATCAAAACCCTCGACGGTCGGCTGATCGATGCGTTGTTCATGGTGTCGTATCCACAGAAAGCCGTGACCTCCGATCGGACGGTCCTGATGATCATGGATGTCACCGAGCAATCTCGAATGGAGCGGGAGCTCAGAAAGATGGACGAGGAGTTCACGCGATTTGCACGGCTATCACTTCTTGCCGAGTTCTCCGGTTCCATTGTCCACGAAGTCCGGCAGCCTCTATCTGTAGTGCTAACAGACGTCACGACCACTTTACGATGGCTTGCCCGAGATCAACCCAACGTTCCGAAGATCCGCGAGCTCATGGGGCGGATCGAGGAAAGCGTACACCGCGCAAACGACGTGATCCAACGTGTCAAAGACCTATCGAGTAAATCCCAGCCCACAATGTCTCAGTGCGACATCAATTCTCAGATCACCACGGCACTGCATTTCGTCAAGCTGAACGTAGACGGCAAAGCCACCAATTTCGTTCTCGACCTTTCGCCCTCTCTGCCCTCGGCCAACCTAGATTCCATTCAGATTCAACAGCTGTTCGTCAATCTGCTGATGAACGCAATATACGCGGCCGCACAGAAGGTCGAGGATCAGAAAAGGGTTTTCGTGAGAAGTCGCACGCGAGGGGAGGAAATTATCGTAGAGATCGAAGACTCGGGCTCCGGCGTGCCGAAAGGCATGGAGCACCAGATTTTCGATAGCTTCGTCACCACAAAATCGAATGGCATGGGCATCGGTCTATCCATATGTCGAGCAATCGCTCGTAATCATGGCGGTGAAGTCAAGGTCCGAAATGGGGTACTAGGTGGCGCTGTTTTCGAAGTTCTGCTTCCAATAGGCACGCGCGAACAAGTTGACCCAGCACGAATGGAGCAGTCGGCGAACGATCAGAGAAGTTAGGAGCTAAGCCAAACCTCTGCGCTCGAAATCACCCACAATCGAAGGGAAGCGGCATGACGATAATGGGCCCCATGAAAATTTTCGTCCTTTCCGCCATGCTACTACCGGGAGAAGCAGCCAGAGCCAGCTCGCCTGATGTTTTTACCGCATTGTTGGCGATCTGCGACTCGAAGAGCGTTGTAGAGGCAAGGCACAGGGGTACGAGCCTCGGGTGGAACGAAGTCGATCAGACTAAGCTCGAAGAGTGGCGTAGCAGTTTTGTCTCTCACAACGGTGGATCAGTTGACGTAGTTGGTTGGGAGCGAAGCGCCGCCACCGAAAACCTCTCCGTCTCCTTCTGGATTTCACAGGGAAAAGACGCTCACAAAGCTTGTGCGATTTCGACTGGCAAGCCGAAGAGCTTTTTCGAGAGCTTAGTGGCTCACTTCGGCCAACCTCAAGACAAATTGGGACACGATCTCGGCTTTGTAGCCACTTGGACAATTGGCCCACGCGAAATCTCGTTCTCTCAAGTCGGGGAAACCGCCACCATCAATTTATCGAACCCGTGAAACGGCTCGCTGCTGAGCTAATTGAGGATAGTGAGCAAGTGGATATGACTCAACAGTCCGACGGCCGACATTGACTTTGTGCACCGCATCATACGCATCAGCATACATCGGTATAGCTTCAGTGAACTTCATAAAGATGCCCTGATATGCCCGTCGGCAATCACGCCGCGCTAAGGATGGGCATTACAATGATCTCAGCGAAGCAGTCCTCGCCCCTCACCTCTTGGATGACAGGACACGATCTGCTTTCGGATCCACTATTAAATAAAGGGACTGCATTCACCGAAGCGGAGAGAGATCGCTTCGGCCTTCATGGTTACCTGCCGCCCCACATCGGAACGCTGAGTGAGCAGGTCGAGCGGAGACTACATGCCGTCCGCGCATTCGAGACCGATATAGAGCGCTACGCCTTCCTGCGCGAACTGCAAGACACGAACGAGACGCTGTTTTTTGCACTCATAGCGGAGCATCTCGAGGAATTACTGCCAGTCATTTACACACCCACGGTCGGCTTGGGTTGCCAGCAGTTCAGCAAACTGTTTCAACGTCCGCGCGGCCTATTTCTGAGTATTCCCCACAAAAATCGCATACGAAAGATTCTTTCACATCCCCGCTTCGATAACATCACCACTATCGTGGTCACCGACGGAGAGCGCATCTTAGGCCTTGGCGACCAAGGCGCGGGCGGAATGGGCATATCTATCGGTAAGCTCGCTCTTTACACGGCATGCGGTGGCATCAATCCGGCTACGACTCTTCCGATAATCTTAGACGTTGGCACGGACAATCCCGGGTGCCTTGCAGATCCCCTTTACATCGGCTGGAAGCATGAAAGGGTCCGCGGTCCGGAGTACGACGAGTTCGTCGACGAATTCGTCGAGGCCGTCATTGAGCGATGGCCTCACGTCCTCCTACAATGGGAAGACTTCGCGAAAGCAAATGCCACAAGACTGCTCGAGCGCTACAGAACCCGACTTTGTACTTTCAATGATGACGTCCAGGGAACAGCGGCAGTAGCGACGGGAACACTTCTCTCGGCGATGAACGTTACCGGTCGGCCACTTGCGGAGCAGAGGATCGCGATTTTCGGTGCCGGGTCAGCAGGCTGCGGCATAGCGAGCCTCTTGTGCCAAGAGATGATGAACGAGGGATTGTCTCCAGAAGATGCAGCGTCGAAGTTCTACTTGATTGATCGTGATGGACTGCTGGTCGAAGGGATGAAGGAAATAGCTCCGTTCCAAGAA
>Ga0079104_1000209_pt1 | contig 81844 bp, 77 predicted proteins | sample MedtruBG_FD_76829 | JGI IMG/M metagenome (GOLD analysis project Ga0079104, IMG submission 76829) | Root nodule microbial communities of legume samples collected from California, USA - Medicago truncatula BG | ecosystem: Host-associated > Plants > Roots > Nodule | place: USA: California...
AGCCAGACGAACACCATCCGGCAAGGCAACGGCAGAGGGACCGGGGTTGCGGATAAAAACTGCCGAACGGGGCGCTGAGAGGTGTCACCTATAAACTAACTTACGAGGCAGCTTTCAGCGCCCCGTCCGTTAAAGCCTCTTCGAGCTGCCCCTCGAGAGGAAAAACGAGGATCGCCAAGGGAGTATAGTGTTCATACCGGGGCAGACCTATTCAGCCCAGGCACAGGCTCACCCCTTCGCCAGTTCCGCAAACTGCGTCATGATCTGCGCCGCAGCGGCCAGGCGCTTGGTCGGCGTCGGCAGGTCGCGGTTGAGGAAGATGCTCTGGTCCGGCCTGATCTTGGCGAGCGAACCCTGCTTGGCGATATAACCGACGAGATTGGCCGGGTTGGGGAACTGCTTGTCGCGGAAGGCGATGACGACGCCCTTCGGACCGGCATCGACCTTCTCGACATTCGCCTTGCGGCAGAGCGACTTGATATAGACGACCTTGAGCAGGTTCTGCACCTCGGGCGGCATAGGCCCGAACCGGTCGACCATCTCCGCGCCAAAGCCGTCGATTTCCGACAGTTCCTGCACCTCGCCGAGACGACGATAAAGCCCCATGCGCAGATGCAGATCCGGCACGTAATTTTCCGGGATCATCGTGGTGATGCCGACGGAAATCTGCGGCGACCAGCCGGTATCGACGATCTCGTCCTCGCCCTTCACCTCGGCAACCGCTTCCTCCAGCATCTGCTGGTAAAGCTCGAAACCGACTTCCTTGATATGGCCGGACTGTTCCTCGCCCAAGAGATTGCCCGCACCGCGAATATCGAGGTCGTGGCTCGCCAGCTGGAAGCCTGCGCCGAGCGTATCGAGCGACTGCAGAACCTTGAGGCGGCGATCCGCCATCTGCGTCAGCGTCTTGTTGACCGGCAGCGTGAACAGCGCGAACGCCCTCACCTTCGAGCGGCCGACACGGCCACGCAGCTGGTAGAGCTGAGCGAGACCGAACATGTCGGCGCGATGGACGATCAGCGTATTGGCCGTCGGCACGTCGAGACCGGATTCGACGATCGTCGTCGACAGAAGCACGTCATATTTGCCGTCATAGAAGGCATTCATGATGTCTTCCAGCTCGCCCGCCGCCATCTGGCCGTGAGCGACAGCCACCTTCAGCTCCGGCACGTCCGACTGCAAGAAGGCCTGGATATCGGCGAGATCCGCCAATCTTGGGCAAACATAAAAGCTCTGGCCGCCGCGATAATGCTCGCGCATCAGCGTCTCGCGAATAACGAGCGGATCGAACGGCGAAATGAAGGTGCGCACCGCCATGCGGTCGACCGGCGGCGTGGTGATCAGCGACAGTTCGCGAACACCGGTCATCGCCAGTTGCAGCGTGCGAGGGATCGGTGTCGCCGAGAGCGTCAGGACGTGGACGTCGGTCTTCAGGTCCTTCAGCCGCTCCTTGTGCTTGACGCCAAAGTGCTGCTCCTCGTCGATGATGAGGAGCGACAGATTGGCGAACTGGATACCGGTGCCCAAAAGCGCATGCGTACCGACGACGATGTCGACCTTGCCTTCCGCCAGATCCTTCTTCGTCTGCGCCAGCTCCTTGGCCGAGACCAGGCGGGACGCCTGGGCGATCCTGATCGGCAGGCCGCGGAACCGCTCGGAAAAGGTCTTGAAATGCTGGCGGGCAAGCAGCGTGGTCGGAACCACGACCGCTACCTGCGCCCCGTTCATGGCAGCAAAGAAGGCGGCGCGCAACGCCACTTCCGTCTTGCCGAAGCCGACGTCACCGCAAACGAGGCGATCCATCGGACGACCGGCGGCCAAATCCTCGCGCACCGATTCGATGGCGTTTTCCTGATCTTCCGTCTCATCATAGGGGAAACGGGCGGCGAACTCGTCATAGAGCCCTTCCGGCGTCGCCAGAACCGGCGCCTTGCGCACCATGCGGGTCGCAGCGATGCGGATGAGATCGCCCGCCATGTCGAGCAGGCGCTTCTTGAGTTTCGCCTTGCGGGCCTGCCAGGCCCCGCCGCCAAGACGATCGAGATTGGCCTCAGCCGCATCCGAGCCGTAACGAGACAGAAGATCGATGTTTTCGACCGGCAGGAACAGCTTTGCCTGATCGGCATAATGCAGTTCCAGACACGCACGCGGCGCACCGGCCGCCTCGATGGTGATCAGTCCGACGAACTTGCCGATACCATGTTCGGCATGTACGACGAGCGAGCCTTCATCAAGGCCGGCCACTTCGGTAAGGAAATCCGCCCCGCGCTTGCGGCGCTTGCCGCGGCGAACCATACGGTCGCCGAGAATGTCCTGCTCGCCGATGACGGCAATATTGCCCGTCTCGAAACCGGCCTCAAGGCTCATCACGGCAGACGCCGCCTCGCCCTTGTCCAGCTTGTCGAGATCGGCGAGCTTGTCGATCTGCTTGATCCGTTTCAGCCCACGCTCGTCGAGCACCTGCAAAAGACGGTCGAGCGAACCGGCAGACCAGCCGGTGACAAGCACTTTGGTGCCTTCGGCCCGCTTGTCTGCGATATGCTTGACGACGAGATCAAACACATTGACGCGCTCATCCCGATCCTGCGTTTCCGAGCTCGCTTCCGCCTGGCTTTTCGCCCAGCGCGGACCGGTATGCGCATCGAGTGTCACCACCGGGCGACCCGAGGCATCCATCTCGTTGAACGGCGTCAGCCGCAGCGCAGCCGTCTCGTCCAGTGCCGAGGCAAACGCCTTGCCATCGAGATAAAGCTGACCGGGCGAAACCGGCTTGTAGGGCGTGGAATGTGCCGCAGCACCCTTGCCCTGAGATCCCTGATCGCGCCGCGCCTCGAAATAATCGATGACCAGCTTGGAACGTTCCGCCGCCGCCTCACGCGCCGTATGATCGGTGACGATGCGGAAACCGGCAAGGTAATCGAACGCCGTCTCCAGCTTCTCGTAAAACAGCGGCAGCCAGTGCTCCATGCCCGCATAACGGCGCCCTTCGGACACGGCCTGATAAAGCGCGTCGTCGCGGGTCGCAGCGCCAAACAACGACAGATAATTCGTGCGGAAACGGCTGATCGTATCCGGCGTCAGCGTCACTTCGCTCATCGGATTGAGATCAAGCGACCGCGCCTGCCCCGTCGTGCGCTGGCTTGCCGGATCGAACGAACGGATGCTTTCCAGCGTATCGCCGAAGAAATCCAGCCGTACCGGCTCTTCCGTGCCGGGCACGAAGACATCGAGAATACCGCCGCGCACCGCAAATTCTCCGACTTCACGCACGGTCGAGACCCGATCGAAACCGTTGCGCTCCAGACGGGCGGCGATGTCGTCCATGCGGATCTGGTTGCCGGGTTTTGCCGAAAACGCGAGGCTTTCGATGATTTCTGCCGGCGCAATCTTCTGCAGCATGGCATTGACGGTGACGAGCACGATCGACGGATGAGGCTTCTTGGCATGCGCGATCAGACCCGACAGTGCCGACAGTCGCCGTGCGGAGACATCTGCACTGGGAGAGACGCGGTCATAGGGAAGGCAGTCCCAGGCCGGCAGCGTCAGGACGGGAATTTCCGGCGCGACGAAGGACAGCATCTGCTCCAGATCGGGCATGCGCTGGCCGTCGGACAGCACATAAGCCACCGACTGGCCGGAGCGGGCCAATTCGGCAAGAACCATCGGCTCCATGCCGGGCGGCACATTGCCGACCGTCAGTGGCGTCGAGGCCGCTGCAATCTTCTTCGCGTCGAATCCGGAAATCATTGGCCGAGTTTCTCTTTCAGCGAGGCTTCGGTAACGGGAGAAAAGTCCGGCTTGTATGCGGCCACCCGGGCAAACAGCGGCGTGTCGCGATCCGCGGGCAGCGGCTGCGCGCCGGTGATCCAGGCATGGAGATCATGATCATCCTCACCCATGATGGCTTCGAACTCGTCGAGTTCCGTGTCCGAAAGCTTGGCGATCTCGGCCTCGGCAAACGAGCCGAAAACGAGATCCATCTCGCGAATGCCGCGATGCCAGCAGCGATAGAGAATACGCCTGCGGCGCGGGTCGAGGTCGGCGCTCGTGCGTGCCAATCCGGTCATGTGCAAATCCCTGTTTTGCCGTTCATATAGGATCAAAATGCGCGCTCGTCACCTTGCCAAATGGCCAAAACTTGCCCCATTTAACCGACCATGCGCCCAGCCATACTCGATCCCCTCTTCGCTTCCGCCTCGTCGCTGCCCGGTGTCGGCCCAAAGATCGCCGACCTGATCGCGAAAGTAACGGGCCGCGAGGACGCCGAAGACTGCCGCGTCGTCGACCTTCTCTTCCATGCGCCCTTCTCGCTGATCGACCGGCGCAACCGCCCCGGCATCGCGCTGGCGCCTCAAGGGTCGATCGTCACCATCGAAGGACGTGTCGACCGCCACCAGCCGCCGGCTCGCGGCACCAACCAGCCCTATCGCGTGTTTCTTCACGATGACACGGGCGAACTGGCGCTCACTTTTTTCCGCGCCAAGGGCGACTGGCTGTCGAAGTCACTGCCCATAGACGAACAGGTCATGGTCAGCGGCAAGGTCGACTGGTTCAACGGCCGCGCCTCCATGGTCCATCCGGATTTCATGGTGAAGGTCTCCGAAGCGCAGAACCTGGCCCTTGTCGAACCCGTCTATCCGCTGACCGCAGGCCTGTCGCCGAAGACATTGCGCAAGGTCATCGAGGGTGCCGTAGAACGCCTGCCGGAATTTCCCGAATGGGCCGATGCGCCACTGACACAGAAGCAGAATTTTCCGTCGGTCAGCGATGCCTTCCGCGATCTGCACCACCCGGAAGACGAAAAGGATATCGACCCTAATGCGCCTTCGCGGCGCAGGCTCGCCTATGACGAGTTTTTGGCCGGTCAGGTCTCGCTGGCGCTGGTGCGCCAGAAGATCCGCAAGGTGCCAGGTCAACCGATCCGGGTTAAGGGCGATCTCGCCGCAAGCATCGTCTCGGCCCTGCCCTTCTCGTTGACACCCAGCCAGAAGGCCGCAATTGAGGACATAACCAAAGACATGGCCGGCGAAGACCGGATGTTGCGCCTGCTACAGGGCGATGTCGGTGCCGGCAAGACGCTGGTGGCGCTACTCTCCATGGCGGCCGCCATCGAGGCCGGCGGCCAGGCAGTTCTGATGGCCCCGACTGAAATCCTCGCCCGACAGCATTTTTCGACCATCTCGAAACTCGCAGGCGCCGCCGGCGTCAGTGTCGAAATCCTGACCGGCCGCACAAAGGGCCGCGAACGCGACGCTATCGTCGATCGCATCGCGTCGGGCGAAGCCCAGATCGTCATCGGCACCCATGCGCTGTTTCAGGATACGGTGAGCTACGCCAACCTGATGATGGCGGTGGTCGATGAACAGCATCGTTTCGGCGTCCACCAGCGCCTGCGCCTCACCGCCAAGGGCATTTCTCCGCATATGCTGGTGATGACCGCAACGCCAATCCCGCGCACGCTGGTGCTTGCCGCCTTCGGCGATATGGACGTATCCAAACTCACCGAAAAGCCCGCCGGCCGCAAACCGATCCAGACCGTAACCGTCCCAACCGAGCGCATCGGCGACATCGTTAGCCGACTAAAAGGCGCCATTGCCGAGGGCAAGAAGGCCTACTGGATCTGCCCGCTGGTGGAAGAATCCGACGTCTCGGAGCTGATGTCGGCGGAAGAACGGCACGCAGTCCTTGCCCGAGAAATCGGCGCAAAAAATGTCGGCCTCGTGCATGGACGCATGGCAGGTCCTGAAAAAGACGCGGTGATGGCCGCCTTCAAGAATGGCGAAATCCGCATGCTGGTCGCCACCACAGTCGTCGAAGTCGGCGTCGACGTGCCGGATGCGACGATCATGGTGATCGAACATGCAGAACGTTTCGGCCTTGCCCAGTTGCATCAGCTGCGCGGCCGGGTCGGCCGTGGCGACGAGGCGTCGACCTGCATTCTGCTCTACAAGGGACCGTTAAGCGAAACCGGCCATGCGCGGCTCTCGATCCTCCGCGACAGCGAGGACGGTTTCCTGATTGCGGAAGAAGATCTGAAACTGCGTGGCGAAGGTGAGCTTCTCGGCACCCGCCAGTCCGGCACGCCGGGTTTCCGCATTGCCAGCCTGGCGGCCCATGCCGATCTTCTGGAAATCGCCCGCAAGGACGCGACCTATCTGCTCGATCGCGACCCGGACCTGACCAGCGAACGCGGTGAGGCCGTGCGGGTGCTGCTATATCTGCACCGTCGCGACGAGGCGATCAGGTTTCTGCGGGCGGGATAACGGTGGTTTCTTCGCCACCCTTGCGGCGCGCCTTTGCTGCCTTCTTGCGCGGTGCAGGCAATGCCGGAACCACAGCTCCACCCGGATTATAATCCGGCGCGATCAGGCCGCCGGAAATCAGCAACTTGGCGCCCTCTTCCGGCGTCATGTCGAGCATGATGATCTTGCTTTTCGGCACGAACATGAGGAAGCCTGCGGTCGGAACCGGTGTTGGCGGCATGAACACCGCGACCATCTCTTCGCCACTCTCGTTCAGCTTCGCCGCGATTTCACCTTGTGCGTCGCCCGCGATGAACACCAGCGCCCACATGCCGGGGCTTGGAAACTCGATCAGTCCGCATTTCTTGAACGAGGTGGACTGTTCGCGCAGGACGGTCTCGAAGATCTGCTTGATGCTCTTGTAGACACTGCGGATCAGCGGCATGCGATGCAGGATCGACTCGCCGAAATTGACGATCGATCGGCCGATCAGGTTCTTGCCGAGAAAACCGACGATGGTGATGAACAGGACGGCGATGAGCAGTCCGGTGCCGGGGATCGTCACGTCGAAATAATATTGCGGGTTGTAGCGCTGCGGCAGATAGGGCGTCACCCAGCTGTCGGCCCAATCGATGAAGGTGAAGGTCAACCAGACGGTAATCGCCAGCGGCGCGCAGATGATCAGACCGGTAAGGAAATTATTCCTGAGCCGACCCGCCATCGAAATGCGCTCGGGGCTTTCACTCATCTGATCTTCCTAGGAAATTTCGGCCCGAATCATGATTGGGCATTGCCGCATCGATATGACGCGACAATGCAGGATGGTTTGCTGCGATGCAAGGAAACCCTTAAATCACCGACATCACTCAACTGTGACGGACTTGGCAAGGTTCCGCGGCTGGTCCACATCGGTGCCCATGAACACGGCCGTGTGATAGGCGAGCAACTGGATCGGCAGCGAGAATATCATCGGCGCGATAATCTCGTCGACATTCGGCAGCGTGATCGTTGCCATGGTTTCGAGCTTGGAGGCAGCCGCCCCCTTCTCATCGGTTATGAAGATGATCTTGCCGCCGCGGGCCGCCACTTCCTGCATGTTCGATACCGTCTTTTCGAAGAACCGGTCATGCGGGGCAATGACGATCACCGGCATATGCTCGTCGATCAGCGCGATCGGCCCATGCTTCAACTCACCGGCCGCATACCCTTCGGCATGGATATAGGAAATTTCCTTGAGCTTCAGAGCGCCTTCCATGGCAAGCGGAAAACTGGTTCCGCGGCCAAGATAAAGCACGTCCTTGAAACGCGACAGATCGCGCGACAAAGTTTCGATCACCGGCTGGATCTCGTTCAGCACCTTGCTCATGATCCGTGGCATCTCGGCGAGATGTTTGACCATCGCCTTTTCTTCGGCCTCGGAGACGGTGCCCCGTGCACGACCGGCGGCAATTGAAAGGCTGGCGAGCACGGCCAGCTGGCAGGTGAATGCCTTGGTCGAGGCAACACCGATTTCGGGGCCCGCGAGGATCGGGAAGATCGCATCGGATTCCCGCGCAATCGTCGATTCGCGCACATTGACGATCGCGCCGATCTTCAGCCCCTCATCTTTGCAATAGCGCAGCGAGGCGAGCGTATCGGCCGTTTCGCCCGATTGCGAGATGAACAGCGCGGCCTGCGTCGGCGACAGCGGCAGTTCGCGATAGCGGAACTCGGATGCCACGTCGATCTCGACCGGCAGTCGGGCATAACGCTCGAACCAGTATTTGCCGACGAGGCCGGCGAGATAGGCCGTGCCGCAGGCGGAAATCGCAAGGCCCGACAGTTTTGAGAAGTCGATCGCCTTATCCGTGGACTTCACCGTGTGGTTGGCGAAATCGATGTAATGGCCGAGCGCATGGGAAATGATCTCCGGCTGCTCGTAGATTTCCTTCTCCATGAAATGCCGATGATTGCCCTTGTCGACCATGAAGGCAGTCGCTTGGGAAATCTGGCTTTTGCGGCTGACCGGACGGCCCTGGTAATCCATCACCTCGAGACGGTCATGGGTGATGATGGCGCAGTCGCCATCGACCAGATAGGTGATCTCGTTGGTGAACGGCGACAGCGCGATCGCATCCGAGCCGAGGAACATTTCGCCCTTGCCGTGACCGATGGCGAGCGGCGGTCCGAAACGGGCCGACAGGATCGTGCCCGGATCGTCCTGAAACATCACCACCAGCGCATAGGCGCCGGAGACGCGGTTGAGCATGGCGAGCATCGCCTCGCGATGACCCATGCCTTCCCGCGTGTACTTGGCGAGCAGGTGAGCAACGACTTCCGTATCCGTCTGGCTGGTGAAGATCGCGCCGTCCGCGATCAGCTCGTCCTTCAGCTCGGAAAAATTCTCGATAATGCCGTTATGGACGACCGCCACACCGTCGACGAAATGCGGGTGAGCATTGGTCTCGTTCGGCACGCCATGGGTCGCCCAGCGCGTGTGTGCGATACCGATAGTGCCCGGCAGTGGTTCGCCATCGAGCTTCTTTTCCAGATTGAACAGCTTGCCTTCCGCGCGACGACGGTCGAGCCTACCCTCATGGATCGTCGCAACACCGGCGGAATCATAACCGCGATATTCAAGCCTGCGCAGCGCATCCACCAGACGCGCAGCCACCGGCTCTCGACCAACGATCCCAACAATTCCGCACATGCAAAAAACCTTTCGATAAATCAGTTGGACGCAAGTCCTAGACGATTGCTGCACTTGCGCAATCGCCGCATTCGTCACTTTCGATATCGGCGCGTAATGCGCCGCAATTCTTCGTTCCTGGCCCTATTTCCCGGCCTTTTTGGCGGCCTTGATCGCCAGCGCCCGTTCGCGGATGACCTTTGCCCGCTCGGGCTTTACTTCCTGTCTCGCCCGCCCCAGCGCCAAGGCGTCTGCCGGAACGTCTTCGGTAATCACGCTACCCGACGCAACATAAGCGCCGTCACCAATCGAGACGGGTGCCACGATTGATGAATTGGAACCGACAAAACTGTTTGCGCCGATCACCGTCTGGTGCTTATTCACGCCGTCATAGTTGCAGGTGATCGTACCGGCGCCGATATTGGCATGGGCGCCGACTATGGCATCGCCGATATAGGTGAGATGGTTGACCTTGGCACCCTCACCCACCTTGCCGTTCTTTACCTCGCAGAAATTGCCGACCTTGGAACCTTCGGCCAGATCGGCGCCCGGACGAAGCCGCGCGAACGGGCCGACGGTTGCGCCGGCGCTCACATGGGCGCCCTCGATATGCGAGAAGGCGTGGATCACCGCACCGCCATCGATCGTCACCCCGGGACCGAAGATGACATTCGGCTCGATCAGCGCGTCCTGGCCGATCTGCGTATCGAAGGAGAGGAACACTGTTTCCGGTGCAATCATCGAAACGCCGGAGACCATCAGCTCGTGACGGCGGCGCTCCTGCCAGAGTTTTTCGATGACCGCCAGTTCGGCTCGGTTGTTGCAGCCGGTGAGTTCTGTTTCCGGCGCATCGACCGCGACCACCTTGCCACCTTCGGCACGGGCGATCTCGACGAGGTCGGTGAGGTAATATTCGCCCTTGGCATTGTTGTTGCCGATCTTGTCGAGCAGCGAAAGCGCCTTCTGCCCCTTGATCGCCATCAGACCGCTATTGCACCAGGTGACCTTGCGCTCCTCGTCCGTCGCGTCCTTTTCTTCGCGGATCGCGACGAGTTCGCCGTTCTCGACCAGCAACCGGCCGTAGCCGAACGGCTTGTCGGTATGAAAACCTATGACGACGACATCGGCGCCCTCCGCCAGTTTTTCACGCGCGGCAACAAAGGGGGCGGCTGTGATCAGCGGCACGTCTCCATAGGCGACGAGAACATCGTCGAAACCTTCAGCAATCGCCTCACGGGCGGCAAGCACCGCATGGCCGGTTCCGAGCCGCTCGGTCTGCAGAAAGCTCTTCACCGAAATCCCGTCGAGCGAGCCGGCCTTGGCGACCTTTTCGGCATCGCGGCCGACGACCAGCGCCGCATTCGTCATTCCCGCCGAAGCGATAGCCGCCATCACATGCGCGATCATCGGGCGGTTTGCGACCGGATGCAGCACTTTCGACATCGACGACTTCATCCGCGTGCTGTCGCCCGCAGCAAGAATGACGGCAAGGCAGGAACGGCTCATTTAGGGAATCTCCTTCGGCATTTGCTCGCTGTTTAGCAGCAACAATCTTGCAGGGCGATAAACGGCTTGTGTCTCAACGACATAAAAAGAAAGGGCGCCCGAAGACGCCCTCATTTTTTTGCTCGCAAGCCCCTCGCTTTGGCTCGGGGCGTTCGTCGCTGCAATCGATTCACTGGATCGATTGCTCCTGCTTATGCAGGACCGCGCCTCACTTCGGCAGCTTGTCGTCCACGCCTTCGATGTAGAAGTTCATGCCGAGCAGAACGCCGTCTTCAGCCTTTTCGCCGGCCTTCAGCCATTCGGAACCGTCCTGCTTGTTGATCGGGCCGGTGAACGGATGCAGTTCGCCAGACTTGATCTTGGCTTCGGTCTCTTCCGCCATCGCCTTCACGTCGTCCGGCATGTTGGTGTAGGGAGCCATGGTCAGGATACCGTCCTTCAGGCCGTCCCAGATCTGCTCAGACTTCCACGAACCGTCGAGAACGGCCTTGGTGCGCTTGATGTAATAGGCGCCCCAGGTGTCGACGATTGCCGTCAGCTGCGTCTTCGGGCCGGCCGCGATCATGTCGGAAGCCTGTCCGAAGGCGACAATGCCGCGCTCTGCAGCAACCTGCATCGGAGCGGTCGTGTCGGTGTGCTGGGTGAGGATATCGACGCCCTGGTCGATCAGCGCCTTGGCGGCGTCGGCTTCCTTGCCCGGGTCGAACCAGGTATTGGCCCAGACGACCTTGAGCTTGAATTCCGGATTGACCGACTTCGCGCCCAGTTCGAAGGCGTTGATGCCCATGACGACTTCAGGAATCGGGAAGGAGGCGATGTAGCCGGCGACGCCCTTCTTCGACATCTTGGCCGCAATCTGGCCCTGGATGTAGCGGCCTTCGTAGAAACGGGAATTGTAGGTGGCGAGGTTTTCAGCCGCCTTGAAACCAGTGGCGTGCTCGAACTTCACATTCGGGAATTTCGCGGCAACCTTGACCGTCGCGTCCATGAAGCCAAACGAGGTCGTGTAGATCAGGGCGCAGCCGGAGCGAGCCATGCGCTCGATGGCGCGCTCCGCATCCGGGCCTTCCGGCACGCTTTCGAGGAACGGCGTCTCGATCTTGTCGTCGAGAGCCTTCTGCAGCGCCTGGCGACCGATGTCGTGCGCCTGCGTCCAGCCACCGTCGGTCTTGGAACCGACATAGATGAAGCAAATCTTCTTCTTTTCCTGAGCAGACGCGCTACCGGCAAAACCGCCGAGCACGGCGGCTGTGGCAGCCAGCGCAATGATTAGTTTTTTCATTTTCCAACCTCTGATGGAGTATGACATGAACGTTAACGTGGTCACCGATCGGGGACAAATGGTTTTCCGAGAGATGCCGGCGTATTGATGAGCGTCGTGCGGCGATTATGCGAAATGATGATCAGCACGACAATAGTTGCGACATAAGGCAATGCGGAGAGAAGCTGCGACGGAATGGCGATCCCGCCACTCTGTGCCAAAAGCTGCGCATGCAATTGTCCGATGCCCACGGCACCGAAAAGATAACCGCCGGCGAGAACCCTGAGCGGCCGCCAGGATGCGAAGACGACGAGCGCCAGCGCGATCCAGCCACGACCGGCCGTCATGTTCTCAACCCATTGCGGCGTGTAGACCAGAGAGAGCTGTGCGCCTGCAAGACCGGCACAGGCCCCGCCGAACAGGACGGCGAGATAACGTGTGCGAACCACGTTGATCCCGAGCGCGTGCGCCGAGCCGTGACTGTCGCCGATCGCCCGCATTTTCAGGCCTGCGCGGCTCTTGAACAGGAACCAGCTGATACCGAAGACCAGCGCCACCGACATGTAGAAGATCAGGTCCTGCGAAAACAGCACGCGTCCGAAGAACGGAATATCGGAGAGCAGCGGAATGACGATCGGCTGCAGGCGAACACCCGGCATGCCGACAAAGGCCTCACCGATCTGGCCCGAAAGACCAAGGCCGAGGATCGTCAGCGCCAGACCGGTCGCCACCTGATTGGCAACAAGCGTCAGCGTCAGGAAACCGAAGAGCAGCGAGAAGATGCCGCCGCCGACGATGCCACCGAGAATGCCGAGATAGGCGGAACCGGTCAGTTGCGCCGTCGCGAACGCGGCAACCGCACCCATGATCATCATGCCTTCGACGCCGAGATTGAGCACGCCCGATCGCTCTGTCACCAGTTCGCCGAGAGCGGCAATGACCAGGGGGGTCGATGCGGTGATGACGGTCAGAAGGATAGCTTCGAACATCAGCTTTTTCCTTCCTGAGCGGAGGATGGATTGAAGATCAGGCGGATCCGATAATGGATCAGCGTATCGCAGGACAATACGAAGAACAGGATCAGCCCTTGGAAAACACGGCTGACCTTGTCGGAAATGCCGAGAGAAAGCTGCGCCGCCTCCCCACCGAGATAGGTGAGCGCCAGCACGAAACCCGAGGCGATGATACCGAGCGGATTGAGCCTTCCGAGAAACGCGACGATGATCGCGGTAAACCCGTAGCCCGGCGAGATCACCGGCTGCACATGGCCGATCGAACCGGAGACTTCCGAAATCCCGGCAAGCCCGGCGAGTGCGCCGGAAAGCAGCATCGAGAACCAGACCATTTTCGTCGCCGAAAACCCGGCGAACCGCCCTGCCCGTTCCGACTGGCCGAGCACCGAGACCTGAAAGCCTTTCAGCATGAAGCGCATCATGAACCACAGCGCCAAGGCTGCGATGAGCGCAAAGACGATGCCCAGATGCGCGCGACCCGAATCGAGAATTTCCGGCAGAACCGCTTCCGGCTGGAAACTCTTGGTCTGCGGGAAGTTATAACCCTGCGGATCACGCCAGGGACCGCGCACCAGCCAGTCTAGAAACAGTTGCGCAATATAGACCAGCATAAGACTGGTCAGGATCTCGTTGGTATTGAACCGGGTCTTCAGAAGCGCCGGAATACCTGCATAGAGCGCTCCGCCGATCATTCCCATCACCAGCATCAGCGGCAGGATCAGCGGCGAATGCCATTCGGGGTTCAGCACCGGAAGGATCGAGCCGGTGATCGCACCGATGGTGAACTGCCCTTCCGCGCCGATATTCCAGTTGTTCGACCTGAAACAGACCGACAGACCGACTGCGATCAAAATCAGCGGTGCCGCCTTGATCGCCAGTTCATGAAGCGACCAGACGTCGAGCAGCGGCTCGACGAAATAGATGTAGAGCGAGTTGAGCGGGCTTTTGCCCAGAAGACCGAACATGATTGCGCCGGCAATCAGCGTCAGCGCCAGCGCCAGAAGCGGCGACAGGATCGAAAACAGCACGGATGTGTTGGCGCGTTTCTGAAGCTCAATGCGCATGCGCAGCCTCCATTCCGGCCCGGTCTTCTCCAGAAGACTTTTCCCCGGAATGACTGTCATGAATGCCGCCCATCAGCAGGCCGATCTGTTCAAGTGTAAGCTCTCCCGCAGGATAGGGTTCTGAAAGCCTGCCATCCGAAATCACGGCAATCGTTGTGGCAATCTCGAAAATCTCGTCGAGATCCTGGCTGATGACGATGACGGCGGATCCCGCTTTTGCCAGATCGACTAGCGCCTGACGAATGCGGCTCGCAGCGCCCGCATCGACACCCCAGGTCGGCTGGTTGACAACCAACACGGAAGGCTGGCGATCAAGCTCACGGCCGACGATGAATTTCTGCAGGTTCCCGCCCGAAAGTGATCCGGCCGTCGGATCGTCACCGCTCTTGCGCACATCCATCATCGAACAGATTCGCCGTGCGGCAGACAGGATCGCATCCCGTTTGACGATGGCGAGAGGTCCGCCGGCCAGAAATGCCTTTTTATCGGATCGGCTTCGCGCCAGAAGCAGATTGTCGGACAGCGAAAGCGCCGAGACCGCCGCGTGGCCATGCCGCTCTTCCGGCACGAACCCCGCTCCGAGCAGACGGCGCCCGTTGATCCTAAGACGACCCACAGGTTTTCCGCGCAGGACAATGCCATCATTGTCGGCAATCGGATATTCGCCGGAAATGGCATCAAACAGTTCCGACTGGCCATTGCCAGCAATGCCCGCAATGGCAAGTACCTCGCCCGCCCGAACCTTCAGCGAGATATCTTTGAGCGCAACCGCAAACGGCGTACGCGAGGCAACCGAAACCTTGTTCACCTGCAGCAGAACATCACCAAGCGCGTTGGCGCTATCGCGTTTTACCTCGGCCACTTCGGTCCCGACCATCATCCGTGCGAGCGAGGCAGGTGTTTCCTGCCTGGGGTCGCAAGCACCGGTCACCTTGCCGTGGCGCAGAACGGTGGCCCGGTCGCAGATACGCTGCACCTCTTCCAGCCGGTGACTGATATAAAGAACCGAACGCCCCTCGGCCTTCAGCCGCATCAGCGTCTCGAACAGCCGCTCGGCCTCCTGAGGCGTCAGAACCGATGTCGGCTCATCGAGAATGATCAGCTTGGGGTTCTGCAACAGCGCCCGCACGATCTCGATGCGCTGGCGTTCACCAACGGAAAGATCGGCGACATGGGCAGACGGATCAAGCGGCAGGCCATAAGCTCTGGAGACGCTCGCTGTCTCTTCCGCGATCTTCGCCAGAGGCGTCCTTGGGTCAAGCGACAGGGCGATGTTCTCCGCCACCGTCAGCGCCTCGAACAGAGAGAAGTGCTGGAAGACCATGCCTATGCCGAGACGTCGCGCCTCGCCGGGCGATGGGATCACCACTGGCTTTCCTTCCAGTGAAACTGTCCCTGAACTCGGCTGCAACACGCCGAAGAGCATCTTCACCAGCGTCGATTTGCCAGCGCCGTTTTCACCCAGCAGCGCATGGATTTCCCCATGGCCAATATCGAGATCGATGGTATCGCAGGCCGCGAAACTGCCGAAGAGCTTGGTCAGCCCTCGAACAGACAGAAGCGGGCTTGCTTCAACGCCCTCAAACGTCACGGAACCCCCTTTTTATATGCAGTGCCGTCCGTTGCAGCGCTGCATTTTCTTTCGTTTTGTCAAATGAATTGGCAGCCCTTCGCACGACCGAAGACCGCCATGTGATATTGATACCGTTTTTGCAGACATCCACAATATGAAAGAGCGTGTTCCATGCTGCAGCGCGTTATTTTCCAAGGTTCGGAAAAAGCTGCAATATTCCACCGATGCAATAGAGGTAAATGCCGCTGATCACCACACCCCAGACAACCCAGTCTGGAGACTGGAAATGCAGGAGCAGTGAATAGCCGCCAAGCGCGCACCAGATGGCTCCAACAGTCAGATTGAGCGGCCGCAACCGCTTGACGCGTACAGGATGCAGAAAGTTGATCGGCAGGAAGGTCAAGACCACTGAAACCGTCACCACGATCATCGCGGTCGTTGCACTTGCATCGATGACGAAGAGTGTGAACACAACCATGTTCCAGACGACCGGAAAACCTGAGAAGAAGTATTCATCGGTCTTCATGCCCATGTCGGCATAATAGATCGCACTTGAAACCACGATCATGCCCGCCGCCACGAACGACCACGGTTCGCCGATCATGCCGCTCTGGTAAAGCGCAAAGGCTGGCAGGAGAACATAGGTCACGTAGTCGATCACATTGTCCAGCATGTCGCCGGACCAGTTCGGCAGCACTTCCTTGACGTTGAGTTTGCGGGCGATCGGCCCGTCGACACCATCGACCAGCAGCGCCAGACCGAGCCACCAGAACATGTCGATGAAACGATGTTCGGCCGCAGCGACTACGCCGAGAAAAGCCAGAAAGGAACCGGAAGCCGTAAAGATGTGGACGCAGAAGGCGCGGATTTCCGCATAGGGCACTGCACGATAATTGAAGATTCGTCTGAACACGCGCGCCCCGTTTTCTTACTTCCCGCCTCTAGCTTGATCTTCGGGTATGCTGCCAATTCCGGCGCATTGCAACCGCCAGCCGCCCTTATCATGGGTTTTACACCACTTAGCACCGATGGAAGCCCAATCACAGATACCCCATGGATTGAACCTTCAAGACGCTCTACAAAGAGCGCGACTAAAGCGTTTCGCGATCCTCCGGATTCGCTCACGCGCTTTAGATTCTTGATTTGTCGCATGTCTTCAGCGCAAAACCGCCTCACAGTTTTGCCCGACATGCTTGAGGAATTGGAAGCGGACAATGCAGCATTACGAGATCGCGATCGTCGGTGGCGGCCTGGCAGGCCAGGTGGCAGCTCTTGCACTCGGGCGCGCAGGCCGGAAAGTCTGCCTCATTGCCGCATCGCCGAAACACGATGATGGACGCACAACCGCGTTGATGGACCAGTCCGTGCGCTATCTCGAGCGTCTCGGCGTGTGGGATCGGATCGCACCATCCTCCGCAGCACTTTCCGTCATGCAGATCCTCGACGGCACCAATCGGCTGCTGCGCGCCCCGCCCGCGCAATTCCGCGCCAGCGATATCGGGCTTCACGCCTTCGGCTACAACATCCCGAACAAGGCGCTGGCCGAAGTTCTCGATAGCGCACTTGCCACCGAACCCAACCTCTCCCGCATCGAGACCAATGTCGAAAGCATCGCTCTTACGGCGGACAAGGTGACAATTGCGATCGATGGCGGCGAGGTCATCGAGGCCGACTTCGTCATCGGTGCCGATGGCCGCAAGTCGATCACCCGCGAGGCAGCGGGCATCGATGTTCGCAAATGGTCCTACCAGCAGTCCGCACTGGTGCTGAATTTCGCCCACACCCTGCCGCATGGCAATGTATCGACCGAATTCCACACCGAAAGCGGCCCGTTCACTCAGGTTCCGCTACCCGGCTCACGCTCCAGCCTCGTCTGGGTCGTCCGTCCGGAAGAGGCTTCGCGCCTGACCAGTCTTCCGACTGAAGAGCTGTCGACGATCGTCGAAGCGCGCATGCAGTCGATCCTCGGAAAGGTCACCGTCGAAGGCAAGGCACAGGCCTGGCCGCTGTCGAGCATGATGGCCGAGCGTTTTGGCGCCGGGCGCGTCGCACTTATCGGCGAAGCCGCCCACGCCTTCCCGCCCATCGGCGCGCAGGGCCTGAACCTGTCGCTGCGCGACAGCATGACGCTCGCCGACCTCCTCTCTGGCCAGCACGATCGTCCGATCCCGGCCGATGCCGGTGACCGCTACAATCGCCGCCGCAAGCCGGACGTGATGAGCCGCACATTCAGCGTCGACCTTCTCAATCGCTCGCTTTTGACCGATCTCATCCCGGTGCAGATGGTCCGCGCCGCAGGCATGCATGTCTTGAACGCCGTCTCCCCGTTGCGCAACGCATTGATGCAGGAAGGCGTAGAACCGGGACGCAGCCTGAAGAATTTCGTTCGCGAATTAGGGAAACAGATCCGGCGGTAAGATCCCGCTGGAGATGATATAAAGCCATATCGGCAACGTCACGATCGATGCGACAGTGATGAGCAGGATGCTTGCCGAAGCTCTCTCCTGCCACACGCCATATTGCTGGCTGATGACGAAGACATTGGCAGCAGTCGGAAGTGCCGCCAGCAGCATTGCCGCGTGCATCCACACCGGATCGAAGTCACCGACCAGCGACAGCACCACATAGACGCTGAGTGGCAGAAACACGAGCTTCAACACTGCGAGATAACCGAGCTCGGCCGGAATGCGCCTTACCGGCCGCAAGGCCAGCGTCACGCCCATGGCAAACAGCGCGCAGGGAGCAGCGGCCTGCGCCAGGTAATCGACGAGTTTCAAGGCCGGTTCGGGCAATTGATGGCCGGAAGCTGCCGCAGCAAAGCCGAGCGCCGTGGACAGGATGAACGGATGCAGCGCAACCTTCTTTGCGATCGAGCCGACGATCAGGTGTAGCTGCCGCTTGTCGTCTCCCGCCAACGCCATCATGGCCGGCGCCATGATGAAATGGGCAGCGTTTTCCAGGCAGACGATCAGCGCCACCGGCACCGCGGCTTTGTCCCCGAAGGCAAGCAGCGCCAGCCCCGGCCCCATATAGCCGATATTACCATAGGCGGCGGTAAAACCTTGGATCGTGCAATCCTCGAACGAATTGCGTCGAACCACATACCCGACCAGAAAGGCGACCGTAAAAACGAGGTAGACGGCCGCGATCTCCCCCAGGATAAAGTCGATGCGCGTCAGTTCCTCGATCGGCGTGCGCGACACGAGCTTGAAGAAAAGCGCCGGCAGCGCCGCATAGATGATGAATGTATTGAGCCAGCCGAGCGCTTCGAGTGGCTGCCCCGTTGCTCTCGCCACCACATAGCCGATCAGGATCAGGCCGAAGAAGGGCAGAAGCAGCGCTACGACATCGACCATGATTGATCCGCTATCTCAGCAGATCGATCAGCCGATCTGCATCAGGATTGGAAACGTTTCCTGGAACCAGATCGCCGCCGAGCTGACGAAGCCGAAGATGAAGGCAAGGCCAGTGACGATCAGGAACACGCCCATCGCTTTCTCGACCAATCCGAGATGGCGACGAAAACGGGTCATAAAACGCATGAAAACGCCTGAAAAGGCCGCCGCGATCCAGAACGGTACGGCAAGCCCGAGCGAATAGATGCCGAGCAGCGCCGCGCCCTCACCCACCGTATCGCGCGATGCCGCCACGCCGAGGATGGCGCCGAGGACCGGACCGATACAGGGCGTCCAGCCGAAGGCGAAGGCAAGGCCCATCAGATAGGCGCCCGAAAGCGTAGCAGGCTGACCTGATGCCTGGAACCGCGCCTCACGCGACAGAAACCCTATCCGCAGCACGCCGAGAAAATTCAGACCCATGATGATGATGATCAGTCCGCCGATCTTCGACAGGAGATCGAGATGCTGACGCAAAAGCACGCCGACGGTGGACGCACCGGCTCCAAGCATGACGAAGACGGTGGCAAAACCGAGCGTGAAGAAGAAAGCCGACCTGAGAACCGCCTTGCGTGCCGGCGATGCGGCCTGAGAATCCTGGTCACGGAACTGATCGACGGAAATGCCTGCCATGTAACAGAGATAGGGCGGAACCAGCGGCAGGACGCAGGGCGAAAGGAACGACAGTGTCCCGGCCAGAAGCGCGGTAAAGATGGATATTTCGGCAATGGACACTGGATTGCTCCGCTTATCAGATAGGACAGAGGCGCTACCGCCGATTGCCACTTAATGCCAATCACCTTTTATGCATCGACAGAAAAAGCATCGAATAGCGTTTTTTTTGATGGTTTAGCGGGTTGACCGCAAGATGTGACCTGCATATGTATCGCGCACTTTCGAAAGGCGCCCCGGCGCAATGGTGAGAGAGCATAGCTCAGCCGGTAGAGCAACTGACTTTTAATCAGTAGGTCCAGGGTTCGAATCCCTGTGCTCTCACCACTCGAAAGATTTCCATTGCCCGGTCTTCGGTAACATTCCCGCCGTTCGCGATACAATTCTTCAATACGATATACCACCTTCCGGACATACTCGACGGAACAAGTGTTTCGTTGCGGTGTTATTGCCGCCGAAGGAGACTTCCATGCGGATTATTTTCGTCGTTCTTATTGCCTCTGTTCTGAGCATCCTCGGTTTCAAGTATATGGATCGCTCGATCGGCGAGCAGCAGATCATGGCAACGCCGGCCGAAATGTCGGCAAGCAGCTAGTATTCAGATCGAAAGCCGCCAGAAACAGGACTGACAGCACGTAATCATCCGCAAGGCATCCTCTTCCTTCCGATCCCGGACGCAGCCGCCAATCTGCTTTGTGGTGAGGGAGCTATATTTCGATGCCTCGTTTTCCTTTTGACCAAGGAGAAATCCAGATGAGACGCAGCACCGAGTTGATTGTCCTGGCGACCCTTATTGCCGGTAGCCTGGCGATCTTCTCTGCGTTGATACCGCCCCGACCCGGAAATCCGGTAAAAACCGACCGGCTGAGCGGAGAACAGACGCAGACGGCATTCCTGCCCGAACGTTTTGGCGTAGCGAGCAGCAGGCAATAGACATGTACAAAGAAAGACTATGGCCGGCGCTCCGCAAGAGCCCGGCCATAGTGATTCTGGACCAGCCTGATCCAGGTCATTTGAGCGGCACGAACCGACAACTTACGGTTATTTAATTTCTCCCGAAGCGCGTTTCATGGCATTGAGCGCGTAAGATTCTACGCCTGCAGGTAGGTCACACGGCTCGCCCGCAGCAGATGAAACAGACTGACCGATGAAAAACGAGGCCTAGAGTGAACGCCCCTACCGATCCCCTCACTTCCGGCAAGCCGGACGCTCCGGATCTCGCCGCGATCCTCGCAACCTCTGGCCAGAAACAAAAGCGCGGGCGCGGCAAGTGGCTGCTTGTGCTCTGTCTTCTGTTGATAGGCGGCGGTCTCGGCTTCTATCTTTACGGCTCCGGCGACGGCCAGCAGTTCGACTACACGACGCAAGCCGCAAAGACCGGTGACCTGCAGGTCATCGTCACCGCCACAGGCTCGATCCAACCGACCGACCAGGTCGACATATCGAGCGAACTTTCGGGCACGGTCCGCAAGGTCAATGTCAGCTATAACAGCCCGGTCAAGGCCGGTGATGTGCTGCTGGAACTCGACACCAACAGGCAGGAAGCCGATGTCCAGAGCGCCAGAGCCCAGCTTGCCTCCGCCAGGGCCAATGTTCTGAAGGCTCAGGCGGAAGCCGCTTCTGCAAAGATCAGCTTCGACCGCCTGACCTCGCTGGTCAACAATCGTATTTCCAGCCAGCAGGATCTCGACGCCGCCAAATATGCTTATGATTCGGCGGTCGCGACGACGGAGATCAACGAGGCAGCTGTCCTTTCCGCGGAAGCAAGCCTGCGCCTGGCGGAAGTCAATCTCTCCAAACTCAAGATCGTCTCGCCCATCGACGGCGTCGTTCTCACCCGCGACGTCGATCCCGGCGCGACTGTTGCCTCTTCGCTCAATGCGCCGGTGCTTTTCACCATAGCGGGCGACCTGAAACACATGGAGTTGCAGGTCGCTGTCGATGAAGCCGATGTCGGTCAGGTCCGCGAAGAGCAGGAAGCGCGTTTCTCGGTCGATGCCTATCCCAACCGGCATTTCCCGGCAAAGATCGAATCCGTCCGCTTCGCCTCCGAAACAGTCAACAATGTCGTGACCTACAAGGCGATCCTGACGGTCGACAACGAAGACCTGCTCTTGCGCCCCGGCATGACGGCAACCTCGGATATCACCGTGCAATCGGTGACTGGCGCGCTGCTCGTGCCCAATGCGGCGCTGCGCTATTCGCCGCCATCAACCATGCAGCCGCGCGGCAGCTTTCTGTCGCGCCTGTTTTCCCCGCCCCGCCCACGTGGAAATCGCGGTTCCCGCGGTGACGCAACTGCTGCAAGCCGGTCGGTCTGGGTTCTGCGCAATGGCACAGCTGAGCGCATCTCCGTCGAAATGGGCGCAACCGATGGCCAGTTTACCGTCGTCAAATCGCCGGACCTCAAGGATGGCGACCTGCTGATCACCGAAGCAACAGTGCGTGGCCGCTGACGGGAGATCGACCATGACAGCCCCCCTCATCGCATTCAGGCAGGTCTCGAAAGTCTATGGCCGCGGCGAAGCGACCATTCGCGCACTCGACAAGATAGACCTGACCATCGCGCAGGGCGAGTTCGTCTCGATCATGGGTCCGTCCGGCTCGGGCAAGTCCACGGCGATGAACATCATCGGCGGCCTCGATCTGCCGTCTTCCGGCGACTACATCTTCCAGGGCATCCCTACGAGCGGCTTCAGCCGCGCGCAACTGACCCTGCTACGCCGGCACATGCTCGGTTTCGTCTTCCAGGGTTTCAATCTTCTCGCCCGCACCTCGGCAGTCGAAAATGTTGAGCTTCCGCTCGTCTATCGCGGCATGGACCACGCGGAGCGAAGGCGTCGGGCGATGGCTGCACTGGAGCAGGTCGGGCTTCGCGGACGCGAGGGCCACACGACCCAGGAGCTTTCGGGCGGCCAGCAGCAGCGCGTCGCGATCGCCAGAGCCATAGTTACCGACCCAGCCGTGCTGCTGGCAGACGAGCCGACAGGCAACCTCGACACCAAGACCAGCGTCGAGATCATGGATCTCATCACCAGTCTCAATCGCGAAAACGGCATCACCGTCATCATGGTCACCCATGAAGAGGATATCGCCGCCTATGCGAGACGACTCCTGCGTTTCGTCGACGGTCATCTCGTCAGCGATGAAATCCAGGCCAGGGAGGCTGCCCATGTGGTTTGAGACGGCAAAGCTTGCCTGGCGCGCTATCAGCCGCAACATGCTGCGCTCCTTCCTGACGGTACTCGGCGTAGTCATCGGCGTTGCTGCCGTCATCGCCATGGTCACCATCGGCAACGGCACGACCGCCAAGGTGCGCGACGAACTCTCGAGGCTTGGCACCAACACGCTTTTCGTCCGTCCGGGCCAGTGGGGACCGGGCCGGGCAAGCACCGAGGCCAAGCGCTTCACCGATGGCGATATAACGGCAATCCGTGATCAGGTGAGCGGCCTGCGCGCCGTGGCACCCGTCAACCGCGGCACGGCAACCGTGATCGCCGGTGGGGCAAATCGCTCCACCAGTGTCATCGGCACCACCGCCGATTATCTGATCGCACAGGATTGGGAACTCGCGCTTGGCCGGGATTTCTCAGTCACCGAAGATCGTGGCAGTCAGGCCGCCTGCATCATCGGCGAGACGACACGCAGGGAATTGTTCGGCGCAGCAGATCCCGTCGGCCAAAGCATCCGTGTCAGCAATGTCGCCTGCCCGGTCGTCGGTGTTCTCGCCGTCAAGGGGCAGTCGGGTATGGGCGACGATCAGGACGATACGGTGATCATGCCGCTCAAGCTGCACCAGCGCCGGATCGGCGGCACGACGACGATATCGAGCATCGTCCTTTCCGCCCAGGACGGCGTGTCGACGGCAAAGGTTCAGGCGGATGTCGAAAGCCTGCTGAGGGAACGCCGCCGCATCGCCATCGGCCGCGACGACGATTTTACCGTCAACGACATGTCCCAGATCGCCGCAGCCATGACCGGCACGACGATGCTTCTGACCGGCCTTCTCGGCGCGGTCGCCGCCGTCAGCCTGCTTGTCGGCGGCATCGGGATCATGAATATCATGCTGGTCTCGGTCACCGAGCGTACCCGCGAAATCGGCATCAGGCTTGCGATCGGCGCACTGGAAAACCAGGTGCTCACGCAGTTTCTCGTCGAGGCGGTGATGTTGTCGATCTTCGGCGGCGTCACCGGCATCGTCACCGGTCTGGCGCTGGCCTATGGCGTCGTGAGTTTTCTGGAAGTTCCGTTTGTCGCGAGCCCGACAATCATCCTGCTCGCATTCCTGTTTTCAGCGGCGATCGGCATGATCTTCGGATATTTTCCGGCAAGGCGCGCAGCACAGCTCAACCCGATCGACGCACTTCGCCACGAATGATGGCATCAATTGCCGGCAAAAACCGGCAATTCCTCAGTATGCGGAAGCGTCGCGCTCGTCTTCGGCAAAGGCCATCTGCAATTCCATCTGCACGGCATGCATGAAGATCGCGGCCTGATGGCGGATTTCTTCTTCCTCGACACCCTGAGCCCGAAACCCCTTGGCGAACTGTACCATTTCGGTGCGCCAGAAACGGTTTGCCTCTTCGCCATGAAGACGCTGAAGAGCGTCGGCGCATCGTCTTACGTCGGCGGTCCGCCGGTCGGCGGGGAACTGCAGCAGTGTCATGCCATCTCCATACTCGATGGGCCGAATCGCCCGTACATGAAGGCACTTTCGCCGCCAGACCTTCACAAAAAGTGAACCGATCAAAAACCTTTTGGTTCCGATTCAAGGCCTTGCCGTCTCATTCTCGGACAATATGTTAGGATCGAGTTAGGCTTAACGCACTGTTTCGAGGGACGCTCAGGCGATTGATAACCAGCCCGGCGCAAGCCGAAGCACTGAAAGATGTCCCACACACGTCATGAGGACAAATGAAAGGGACATGAATGTCTAAGGAACTTGATCACGTGAACCAGCCGTCGGACCAGTCTATTGCGCTCTTCCTGCAGGAAAACGACATGGACGGCCTGACCGACATTCTCGTCGAGGCATTGTTCCAGGCGCTCAGCATCATGGACAGCGAAAAGCCCTTCATGGAAACCCTGCATTAAAAGCAGTTCCGGCAAACAGGACACGGTTCTGCATCCGGAATTGCTTCAAAGCTCTCTAGTCGGATACCGGCGGCTGATCATCTTCGGGCATCATCCGCTGGTAATACACCGCCAGTTCGGGAACCTCTTGCACCAGCGTCGCTATAAGATCGACCGGCGGCATCCTGCCGTCGTAATGAAGAGACAGAACGTCTTTGTGCCGCTCTGTCAGTAAAGTGTCCCGGTTGCGGGTGACTGCAAAGACGCGCGTTTCCTCCTGTTTGCCCTTGACGGCAATCCTGTCGAGTTCAAAGACGCCAAAGATCCCTCCGATTTCATCCGCCACCTTCTCGCCGATCAGCAGTGAAACGCCATAGGCTTTCGATGCCGATTCCAGCCTTGCCGCCAGGTTGACCGCATCGCCGAGCGCCGAATAATCGAAGCGCTGTTCCGACCCCATATTGCCGACAACGCATTCGCCGGTATTCACCCCGATGCCAATCCTCAACGGAAAGAACCGTCGCCCGTCAGCCTCCGCCTCATGCTGCAGTTCGTCATTCAGCGTCTGCATCGAGGCGAGCATGTCGAGCGCCGCAGACACCGCATGGACGGCATGGTCCGGGTCGTCGAGCGGCGCATTCCAGAACGCCATCAGGCAATCGCCGATATATTTGTCGATCGTCCCGCCATGGGACAACACGATCTGAGAAAGCGGCGTCAGAAGCCGGTTGATCAGTGCAGTCAACTGCTCCGGATCGTCCTTCAGCTGCTCCGATATGGTTGTGAACCCGCGCACGTCGCAGAACAGGATGGACAGGAACCGTTTCTCGCCACCGAGTTTCAGCTTGCTCGGATCCTTGGCCAGTTGCGCCACCAGCGCCGGCGCCAGATATTGGGAAAATGCCCGCGTGATCTGTCGGCGACTTTTGCGCTCCTGCGCATAATCAAGTGTCGCCTGAGCTGCCGCCACGCCGGCAAAGGCGAAGGATGGCGCAAGCGGCGACACGAAGAGCCCGCCCCAGTGAAGTGCAACATAACTTCCGCCGGCAAGAAGCAGAACCGCGGCAACAACGCCGAGTATGGTCTTCCAGCCGGTACGCCGACGCACCAGCAGATAGGCACAAAGCGCCGACAGCAAGACTGTCGCCTGCGTCAGCGCTCCGCGTGGTTCGGTAACGGACCGGCCGAAACGAAGATTGTCGAGGATCGTCGCCTGTATTTCGGCACCGGCCGTCAGGCGTCCGTCATGAACCGTATGCGAGGTGGCGAAGGCATCGGCCCCGCCGCTGGCGATGGAAGGCGCATTCTGCAGGCTCAGGCCGACGATAACCGTCCTGTCCTTGAAAAAACCCGGCGGCAGAAAATTGGCGGGATCGAGCGCCTGATAGTAGGAAACCGTCCTGTATGTTCTCGCTCCCCCGAACACCTGCACCAGCCTTCCCTCGTCCGGGACCTCGACAGCATTACCGCTCGCAACGGCCATAGTGGCCGCAAACCCGTCGACAATCGCCGGCACACGTCGAAATGCACCGTCGCGATCGAGCGTTATCGAGGCTATTCCGGCAGCGGCTCCCCTTGATGTAAAAATCTCGAGCGGCATCACCCGGATATATTGGTCGGCCTGCTCCGCGGTAACGATGGTCTCGTCGGCAGCCAGAACCACGTCCGGCGCCATGACATCGGCCAGCGCCTGATCATTTGCGGATGACGAAGGTTCGGAAAAGATGATGTCCAGCCCGATAACCTTTGCACCCGCAGCTCGGATATTCGTGACAAGCCGGGCATGAAGACTTCGCGGCCACGGCCATTGCATATTGATCTCGGCAAGCGACGGTTCATCGATGGCGACGATCACGATATCGTCCGAAGGCACAGCCGGCCCGCGGATCGTCGAGAGGTAATCGAAAGCCCGATAGTCCATAAGCGCCCAGCCCGGCAGGCGAGAAAGCAAAGCGACCGCGCCGAAGACGAATACCGACAGAAGCAGCACCTGCAGCGAGCGCGAAGCCATCAATCTGCGCGCAAATCGCCATCGTGAGCCAGATTGCATCAGAACCGGACCCTGAACGTGCCTTTGAACGAACGCCCCCAGCCGGGTATGTCGTTGTTCAATTCGATATCCTCGTCCAGCAGGTTGTAGGCGGCCAGTTCAAACTCGAAGCGCTTGTCGAAGGGTTCCCAGACAAGATTCGCATCGAGCGTCCAGTAGTCATCGAGCGACGCGCCAGCCTCGTTGACGCGATCGCCGACATAATTGGCGGCAAGCGTTGTCTTGATATGCGCCTGGTTGACCCAGGTCAGCGCCACCTGCCCCGCCCATTCCGGCACGAACGGTAGCGGCCCGCCCGATGTCGGTGTGCCTGAACTCTGATCCTCGGAATCCGTATAGGCCAAGGTCGAGGACAGGCCAAAGCCCGCCCCGAGCACCGCATTGGTCGTCAGGCTCGCCCGGTCGAGCCGCCCTTCGCTCGTCGTAAACGGTGTCGAGACCAGGGGGATCGGAATGCGCGGATTATCCATCTCTTGGTGCTGGTATTGCAGCGCCGTGAAGAAATCCGGCGTCCATTCTGCATCCCATCTCAGGGCATAGGTATCCACATACCCTTCCGTCTCGACCGAGATCGCATTCGGCTGGATGCCGACGATACCGATTGGCGACAAGGTCGGTGTCGTCAGGTCGATGCTGCTTCGCATGAACCCTGCCCGCAGCCACTGACCATCCGTCGGTGACCATGCAAGCCCGACCCGCGGCTCGATGCGCGCCACATCCGACGTCTCGCCATCGATATAGCTGCCGAACAGGGCATATTCCGCCTTCAGACTGTCGCTGATTTCATGCAGGAGATCGACATAGATGCGACCGACGGTGCTTTCATCGTAATCAGTAGTGCCAGGCGCGCCGGTAATACCGCGATAGACACGCCCATCGATCCGGCCTCCCTCCACACCATATCGCCAGGTAAAATCGTCCGCGCCAACCATGTGATTGATCGCGGCTATATAGGATCGCTGCCGGAATTCTTCCCTGGCGGAAACAGTGACAAGCGGGCCTCCGGGTGGAGTAATATCGAGCGACTGCGTGTCATCGCTGCTTATGCCGCCATAAAGCAGAGCAGCATTGACCACATTTTGGTAGGCAACCGTATGGCTCCAGCCCAGACCGGCATTGGTCACACGCGCCGAGACATCCTGATAAGTCCTCAATCTGGTACCGCCGACATCCCCGGTCAAATCGCGAAAAACATCGCTTTTCGCGTCATTGAAATAAAACACCAGCCGATCATAGGCTGTCGGGCTTGCCGTGAGGTAGGCATTGCCCCCGATCAGCTTGTTTTCGGTTTCGAGATCCGTCAGCGCCCCGGTATCGCGCGCATCCGGCACCTTCTGCCATTGCAAATTTGCATAGAGGCTTACCGGGAAAGGCAGGTTTCGATAGGCCTGCACCTCGCCTTCCGCCGTATACCCCGTCTCGCCGCCGGCAGTGGTGAAACCGCCGCCCAGCTCCACTTCGAAAAACGGCTGTTTCAAGAGGTTCGCCTCACGCGAACGGCCCGAGATGATATGCGGATCAAGCAGCAGGCCCTGCAACAGAGAGGAAAACGCCTGGCTGTTGCCCTCGTTGGTGATGACATTGTCGCCATAGAAATAATTGTCGACGAAGGGATCGCTGCTGCCACGCAGGCTCTGGTCAACATACGCCGTCGCCTGGAACGGGTCGAAAGCCGCATCGCCATAATATTCGCCCCAGGCATCCAGCCCCTGCAAACGAAACGCGTCGTTGAGCGTAGACCCCGCTTCATGATTGGCGCCGACGGAGGTGAACTCGCCACCACGCGCCTTCGACCGTCGCAGATATTCCTGCGCATGCCGAATCGCCCCGACCGAATCGTAATCGTCGATCGCCAGCGCGGTCCTCACCGCCGCGATCACGGGATCGTTGTCATCGAGCCGGTCGGCATTGTCGAGTGCCTGGTTTGCAGCGACGCGATCGCCCTTCTCGTAATGCGCGGCGGCCAGCATCAGCTGTCCTTGAGAATAGGCGGGATTGGCGACCGTGCCGGCCAGCAGGTCTTCGACAGCCTTGTCCACCTCGCCCGTCTGCAGGTAGTAGCGCCCGCGGGCGACAAGCGCGAGATCGAAGGCCGGATCAACGGCCATGGCCTTGTCGATCTCCGCCTTGGCCTTTTCGATTCGGCCCGTATCGAGATAGAAGATCGCCAGATTGGCATGCGGAATCGGATCCTGAGGATCAAGCTCGATCGCCTTCAGGAAGGCTGCCTCGGCCTCGCGGTTGGCATCGCGGGAGGATTGCACATTGCCGATCACGTTCCACGTCGAGCTGCTGCCGGGTGTCACCCGAGCGGCGGCCTCGAGATCCTCCATGGCGCCGCTATTGTCGCCCTGAAATCCCGCCCTGTAGAGCGCCCGCGCCTCAAGCGCCGTCGGCTCGTTCGGATCGAGCGACAGTGAGCGATCGACCGCCTGCTGATATTCCTGCCTGTCGTTGAGAAGAAGCGCCAGCATTGCCCTATAGGCCGGAAGCTGCGGATCGTCAGGATATTGCCGCTCGGCATCCTTCAGCACACCCATTGCCGCTCGCAGATCCTGCAGGAAGCCGACCGCATAAGCCCGCAGGAACGCCGCATCCGGCCCTTGGACGCTCCGCGGCATCTTTTCCACCCGGGTCGGATCGGCAAGACTGCGGGCATAATACCCGCCATAAAGCGCCACACCCCGTCGTCTTGCATCGAGCCCGCGCTGGGCCTTGTCGAACAGCTTTGCCGCCTCGGCATAATGCTTGTCTTCAGCCAGCATGATCGCCTCGATCAGCGAGAGTCGGGCCTTCTGGTTCGCCGTCAGCGTGCGCCCCTCGAGCGCGCCAAGCGTCCGTTGCGCTGCGGGGCGTCCTTCGAGCGTCAGCTGGGTTTCCGCCAGTGTCACCCATTCCTCTGTCGTGCGCTCACCAGCCGGCTTGGCAACGATCCGGTCGGCCTGCCTGCGCATCTGCGCCACCGGCTGGTTCGATGCCGGCATCCGCCTGAAAGCCTCCCGCGCCGGCAGGTAAAACAGCATCTGCTCGCGATCATCGCTATCGACGATCACCACCTTCTGCGGCGCCTGGCCGATCGAGGCGACGGCACCTTCACCCTGGCGAACATCGACGCTGCCCTGCGGATTGCTGAGCCGAACCTCGCCTTCGAGCACACTGAGCGAGGTCCTTGAGCCCTCGACCGTCATCGTCCAATCGGTTCCGCGAATGGCGGCGGCCGCTGCCGGTGTCTGCACCTCGACGCCTGGCCCGCCACGCTCCGCGCGCGCCCAGATCGTGCCGGCCTGCAGTTCCAGCACCGTATCCGCACCCGAACCTGACGTAACCTGCTTCACCACCAGCGTCGCATTGCGGCCCATGCGGATCTGCGTCCGGTCGGAAAACAGGATGGCAAGCTGCCCGGTCGCATTCGTCCGCAGCACATCTCCGCCGACGAGATCCTGCCTCAGATCCACGAATTGCCAGTTCGAAACGTCGATAAAACGGACTTCCTCGCCGGTCTTGCGCGCAATCACCGCGCCGGCAACTGAGCCATCACGCGGCACGGGCTCACTGCGCGCGGGAAGACCAACCCCGGCACCAAGCAGCGTCAAAGAAACCGCAAATAAAAGTCGATTGAGCACCCCGAGCATGCCGCAACCTGTGGACACAAACATACAAACTGTCAAGTTTACGAGCAGACGTCACCTTGCTTTAAGAGGAAGGTGTATTAACACGGAGACACTTGAACGGGGGATCTCAAGAGTAATGAGCGATTTCGACAGCGCACCGACAGAAATGCTGGAAATGCCAATGGCGACAGGCGTCGTCACGGAAGAATACATCAATCATATCCGCAAGGTGAACGACGTCTTTTACGATCAGATCAAGATATCCGACCAGAAGGCCGCCTATATCTTCACCTTCATGCTTGCCTTCCTGATTTCGTCGGCAGAAGGACGTGGCGTCTTCACCTTTGCCCGCTACACAGATGGCAGCTGGCTGGTCGTCGTCGTCTCCGGCGCGCTGGCGATCACCTCCGTATCGTCAATCATCTCGGCCATCATGGTCGTATTGCCGCGTCACATCGACAAATCCACCTCGCTTTTTTGGGGAACTTGGCCCCAGCACCGGCCGATTTTCGAACAGGCCGCCCAGCACAGCGATGTCAGCTATCTGTTCAACCAGTATCTCGACAATGCCGATGTCCTGTCACTGATCGCCAGGCAGAAATACCGCTTTGTTGCCTATGCATTCCGCGGCCTTGTTTTCACCGTTTTGGCCTATGTAATTCTGCTTCTTGCAACCTGACGCGAATCCCTCTCTTTCCCGGCCTCCCCTTCTGGCCCCGCCCATGGACCCCCCCGCCAATGAATGCTGCCCTGACACCCTTCCTGACCATCGGCCTGCTCATTCTCTCCAACGTTTTCATGACATTTGCCTGGTACGGTCACCTTAAGTTCGAAAACAAGCCGCTCTATCTTGTCATTCTCGCCAGCTGGGCGATCGCCTTTTTCGAATATTGCGCCCAGGTCCCGGCCAACCGCATCGGCTACGGCTATTTCAATGCCGCCCAGTTGAAGACGATCCAGGAGATCATCACGCTCTCTGTCTTCGTCATCTTCTCGGTCTTCTATCTAGGCGAATCGTTCCACTGGAAACAGGCGATCGGTTTCGGTTTCATCGCGCTCGGCGCCTTCTTCATCTTCACCAAATAACGGGGACGTTGCCGGCCTTGTTGGAAAATAATCCGCTGGCGTCGCGGCAACTTAGATTTTGCCGCGGTGCCGTTTCATCCCCGCAACCGCCACATGCGCAACAATCAGCCTGTCATCGGATGGGAAACCGGGTTCGCGAACCGGCCTCCTCAACGGATTTCGGATCGGTTTTCCGGTGATAGTCGAAAGATCGGGGCAAACGGGAACTGACACGTCTCGAAAGCCCGGATGTTTGGCCGGGGCAGGCAGATCGATTATCTACCAACCCACCAAATGCCACTGCCTGCTCCATTCCCGTTTTCACCATGCCGGCTTTGCCTTGCGTGGTTCTTCTCGCTGCACGCGATTTTACAAGAGAACGCAGCGGCCGTGCCGACGCTCGCGGCCTTTTCATCGGCAGTGCCTTCTATTCCGCCGAAGTTTGTTCTAGAGACAGTGCTTCATCCGCCACAACTGGGCGGCAGACTGTCTTTAGGTATGTTGATCGATGCTTGATTCTCTCAGAAACGCCGCTCGCTCCTGGGTCGCGAAGTCTCTGCTTCTGCTCTTGGTTGCCTCATTCGCCATCTGGGGCGGCAGCCAGTCGCTGATCGCTTCGAATGCGAACACAGTGATGACGGTTGGCGACCAGGAAATCTCCACCGAGCAGTTCCGGCTCGCCTATCAGCGTCAGATCGCCAACCTCAGCCGGCAGTTCGGCACCCAACTGACCGCCCAGCAGGCCCGCTCCTTCGGCATAGACCGCGAGGTTCTGACCCAGCTTTCGGCGGGCGCCGCCCTAGACCAGCTTTCCGATGACATGAATCTCGGTCTTTCCGACGAGCGTCTGGCAAACCTGATCGCCGAAGACCCGGCCTTTAAGGGCACCAACGGCCAGTTCGATCGTGACCTGTTCTCCTCGCGCCTGCGCAATGCAGGCCTGCGCGAAAACGACTATATTGCCGAACGCAGCAAGGTCGCCGTCCGCAGCCAGGTCGTGGAAGCCGTTTCCGACGGCTTCAAGGCGCCGCAAGTCATGCTTGATGCGTTGAAACAGTATCGCGACGAGGCACGCACCATCGATTATCTGCTTCTGTCGAATGCCAATATCGATCCGGTCAAGGCACCGGCGGATGACGTTCTGACCACCTGGTTCGACACCAACAAGGCCAAGTACCGCGCACCGGAATACCGCAGTTTTGCCTATGTAAAGCTGGAGCCGAGCGACATCGCCGACGCCTCCTCGATTACCGATGACGAGTTGCGCACCGAATACGACAAGCGCAAGGACGGCTACAAGACCCCCGAAACCCGCACGATCGAACAGCTGACCTTCCCCAACAAGGAAATGGCCGATGCCGCAGCCACCCAGCTGCGAGATGGTACGACCACGTTCGATCAGGTCATCAAAGATCAGGGCAAGACCCCGGCAGATGTCCATCTCGGCGATTTCACCAAGGAAAGCATTCCTGACCCGGCCTGGGCCGAACCGGCCTTCAAGGTTTCGGCGAACGGCGGCACCACTCCTGTCATCAAGGGCACGTTTGGCTCGGTCATCCTGCGTGTATCCAACATCCGCCCGGAAAGCACCCGCAGCTTCGACGAAGTGAAGGACGAACTGCGTCAGCAGATGGCGGTTGCAGCCGCCTCGCGTGAAATCGCCAGCGCCCATGACCGTTTCGAGGACCTGCGTGGCGGTGGCGCGACGCTGGACGATGCAGCCAAGGAACTGAACCTTAAGCTCGTCAGCGTGACGGCAGATGCCTCCGGCCAGGACGAAAAAGAACAGCCGATCGCAAACCTTCCGGCGGCCAGCAACCTGATCGCCGAAGTGTTCCGCACCGAACCTGGCCAGGATACGATCCCGGTCAGCCTAGGTAATGTCGGTTACATCTGGTTCGAAGTTCGCAACGTCACGCCGGAACGCGAGCGTTCGCTAGACGAAGTGCGCGAAAAGGTCGTGGTCGACTGGACTGCCGAACAGCAGAAGGAATCACTGACTGCCAAGGCAACCGAGCTGAAGGCTCGTCTCGACAAGGGAGAAACTCTGGCCGCGATTGCCGAGGACCTCGGCATCGCCGTCGAAACGAAGACCGGCCTGCGCCGCAACGCCGAAGATGCGATCTTCGGCGCGGAAGCGATCACGACCGCCTTCTCCGGTCCCGTCGACACGACAGGCACCGCCCTTGCAGCAGATCGCGAAAGCCGCATGCTGATGAAGGTGACCGCTGTCGAGCAGGCTCCGTCTGACGAACTGGCCAATGACCCGCAGCTTCAGCGCCTGGCGGAATCGGCCGGTGACGACATGCTCGACCAGATGGTCAACAGCCTGAAAGACAAGTACGGCGTGACGATCAACCAGACTGTCCTCGAACAATCCGCATCCACAGTTCAATAATCGAGGCGAATGCCGAAAATGCCTGACTTGAAGCCATTCCTCGCCAAGGTCGCCACCGGCGAATCGTTGACCCGCGAAGAGGCGCATGACGCCTTCGGAATTATCATGTCCGGCGAAGCGACCCCGTCGCAGATCGGCGGCTTCCTGATGGCACTGAGGGTCCGCGGTGAAACCGTCGCCGAAATGACAGGCGCCGTTTCGACCATGCGCGCCAAGATGCTTCGGGTGGAAGCACCCGCAGACGCCGTCGATATCGTCGGCACTGGCGGCGATGGCGCCGGAACCTACAACATCTCCACGCTCGCCTCGATCATCGCGGCGGGCGCAGGCCTATCGGTCGCCAAGCATGGCAACCGCGCGCTGAGTTCCAAATCAGGTACTGCCGACGCGCTGTCGGCGCTCGGCGTCAATCTCGAGATCGGCCCGAACCAGATCGCACGCTGTATCCGCGAGGCCGGCATCGGTTTCATGTTCGCCTCAATGCATCATGCCGCCATGCGCCATGTCGGCCCGAGCCGCGTTGAACTCGGTACGCGGACGATCTTCAACCTGCTTGGCCCGCTCTCCAATCCGGCCGGTGCAAAACGCCAGCTGCTCGGTGTCTATTCGCCGCAATGGCTGATGCCGATTGCCGAAACCCTGCGGGAAATGGGATCCGAAACTGTCTGGGTCGTGCACGGTCAGGGTCTCGACGAGATCACCACGACAGGCACAACGCAGGTTGTGGCACTCGAAGACGGCAAGATCCGTGAATTCGAACTGTCCCCGACCGATTTCGGTGTCGCCCCGGCAACGCTTGCCGACCTGAAGGGCGGTGACGGCATCGCCAATGCCGCAGCCCTTCGTGCCGTCCTCGGTGGCGCGAAAAATGCCTATCGCGATATCTCGCTCTGCAATGCAGCCGCAGCTTTGGTCGTTGCGGGCAAGGCGGAAACCCTGAAGGATGCCATGCTGCTTGCCACCGCCTCGCTTGAGAGCGGTCAGGCTTCGGCAGCGCTCGACCGGCTCGTGGCGGTCTCCAACGAGAAGGAATAGGATCATGGCCGATATCCTGCAAAAGATCGAAGCCTACAAGCGCGTCGAGATCGAAGCCGCCAAGGCGGCCGTGCCGCTTGCCGAGATCAAGGCGCGTGCTGCCGACCAGTCCGCGCCCCGCGGCTTCCTGAAAGCGCTGCAGGCGAAGAAAAAGGCAGGTCAGTTCGGCCTCATCGCCGAGATCAAGAAGGCAAGCCCCTCCAAGGGCCTCATTCGCCCTGATTTCGATCCGCCGGCACTGGCTGCAGCCTATGAGGCAGGCGGCGCTGCCTGTCTTTCCGTTCTGACCGATACGCCGAGCTTCCAGGGCGCACCGGAATTCCTCGTTGCCGCCCGCAATGCCTGCGCGCTGCCGGCTTTGCGCAAGGATTTCATGTTCGAGCCCTATCAGGTCTATGAAGCACGCGCCTGGGGCGCCGACTGCATCCTCATCATCATGGCATCGCTTTCCGACGACGAGGCCCTGGCGCTCTACGAGACCGCGACCGAACTCGGCATGGATAGCCTCATCGAAGTGCATGATGAAGCCGAAATGGAACGGGCGCTAAAACTTCCCTCGCCGCTCCTGGGCGTCAACAACCGCAACCTGAGAACCTTCGAGGTCAGCCTCACCACCAGCGAACGTCTGTCGGCAATGGTAATCGGCGAGGATCGTCTGCTTGTCGGTGAAAGCGGCATCTTCACCCATGAGGATTGCCTGCGCCTGCAAAAGGTCGACATCAGCACCTTCCTCGTCGGCGAGAGCCTGATGCGCAAGGATGATGTCGCAGCGGCCACGCGGCTGCTTCTGACCGGCGAAGCAGGCACGCTGGCGGCCGAGTGATGGCCGACAGCAAGCTCACCCACATAGATCAGGCCGGCGAGGCCCATATGGTCGATGTCGGCGACAAGGCCGAGACCGCTCGTTCGGCAACCGCCGAAGGTTTTGTCCGCATGTTGCCGGAGACGCTGGCGCTGATCCGTGAAGGCAATGCCAAAAAGGGCGATGTCATCGGCACCGCCCGCCTTGCCGGCATCATAGCCGCCAAGAAGACATCCGATCTCATTCCGCTCTGCCACCCGCTGATGCTGACCAAGGTTTCGGTCGATATCTCGGAAGACGCCAGCCTGCCCGGCCTACGCGTCACCGCGACCGCAAAGCTCACCGGCAAGACCGGTGTGGAAATGGAAGCGCTGACCGCCGTCTCCGTCACCTGCCTGACCATCTACGACATGGCCAAGGCTGCCGACAAGGCGATGGAAATCGGTGGCATAAGGCTGCTCGAAAAGACTGGCGGCAAGTCCGGCCATTATAAAGCGTAAAGCCCGAGGAGATTTCGCCATGGCGCTTTTGCCCGTTCCAGACGCCAAGGCCCGTCTGCTTGCCAATGCCCGCCCGGTCGACGGCATCGAGACGCTCCCCTTGGGCGATACAGCGGCTCGCGTGCTTGCTTCTGACATTCAGGCCAAGCTGACCCAGCCCCCATTCAATTCCTCTGCCATGGATGGCTACGCGCTGAGAGCCGTCGATGCGCCGCAGGTCGGCTCAGAACTCACCGTCATCGGCAGTGCCGCCGCGGGGCACGCTTTTGAAGGCACTCTCGGCCCCGGCGAAACCGTTCGCATCTTCACGGGCGCTCCGGTGCCGGAAGGCGCCGATACGATCCTCATTCAGGAGGATGCGGAGAAGCTCGATGCCGACCGGATCCGCACGACATTCAAGGTCACAGGCGGGCGGCACATACGTCCCCGTGGTCAGGATTTTGCCGAAGGCGAAACAGTGCTTAAGGCCGGCACGCTTATCGATTTCTCGCATCTGACCGCCGCAGCGGCGATGAACCACCCGATGCTTCCCGTCTTCCGCAAGCCAAAAGTGGCGATCCTCGCCACCGGCGACGAGCTGATAGAGCCGGGCGGCAATCCCGCTCCCGCGCAGATCATCGCATCCAACACATTCGGCATTGCAGCTCTCGTACGAGACAATGGCGGCGAGGTTATCGATCTCGGCATTGCCCAAGATCGACACGAAGCCATCTCCGCCGCCATAAAGCGCGCTCGTGATGCCGGTGCCGATATTCTCGTCACCCTCGGAGGCGCTTCCGTCGGCGACCACGATCTGGTGCAGGCGACGCTGAAGGCTTCCGGCATGGAGCTTGATTTCTGGCGGATCGCCATGCGCCCCGGCAAGCCGCTGATGGTCGGTTCTCTCGACGGCATGCATGTTCTGGGCCTGCCCGGCAATCCGGTTGCCAGCATGGTCACCGGCATGCTGTTTCTCGAACCGCTGCTGCGCCGCCTTGCTCATCTGCCGGAGCGCAGACGCGAGGTCGATGGCATCACTGCAAGGCCGCTTGGCCCCAATGACCAGCGGCAGGATTATCTGCGTGCAAGGATCACCCGTGATGAACAGGGCCAATTCGTCGCCGAGGCCAATCCGAAGCAGGATTCTTCGATGATGAAGATCTTTGCCCATGCCGACGGTCTCATCGTCCGTCCGCCGCATGCGCCGGAACTGGCCGCAGGCGCCCCCTGCCCCATTCTGCTCATTCGCCCCTTCGAGTGATCCGGACAGGCTTGAAATCCGTAAGCTTGGGCACCAATGCCCAAACGGAGTAGATCGTGTCCGACAAGAGCCCACCTGCCGCCATTATCTGGTTCCGCAAGGATCTGCGTCTCGATGACAACGCAGCTCTGCATGCCGCGATTGATGCAGGCGGCCCGGTTATTCCCGTCTATATCCGCGAACCGGCACAGGCCGATATCGGTCCGCTTGGGGCCGCACAGGCATGGTGGCTTCATCATTCCTTGGCGGCGCTCAAGGAGAGGCTGAAGTCACTGGGCAGCGACCTGACGCTCGCGACGGGCAAGGCCGATGACATCATCATCGATATTGCCCGCAAGACCGGCGCAAAGACGGTCTACGTCAACCGCGCCTACGAACGAACCACGGTGGACCGCGAGATCGCCATTGCGCTCAAGGATGCAGGCATCGCCATCCGCGCCTTTCACGGCCAGTTGCTGCATGATCCGAAAAACATCCGCACCGGCTCCGGCAATGCCTTCAAGGTCTATACGCCGTTCTGGAACGCCATGCAGAAGCTTCACGAACCGCATGGCCCCATTGACCCGCCAGAGACCGTCCCTTCGCCCACAAGCCATCCTCGCTCGGAAGCGCTTGACAGCTGGAACCTGCTGCCGACCAAGCCCAACTGGGCGGCCGGTTTTTCGGACCACTGGACACCCGGCGAGGTCGGTGCGCAGGAAAGGCTTCAAGACCTGATCAATGCCGACCTGCATGATTACAAGCGCGGTCGCGATTTCCCGGCAATCGAGGCGACATCGAGGCTTTCACCGCACCTGGCGCTCGGCGAAATATCCCCTGCGCGCATCTGGCACGCCACCAACGGGCTGGCTGACAAACATCGCGACGATCTGGTCCATTACCGCAAGGAACTCGCCTGGCGCGATTTCTGCTACAATCTGCTGGTCGAGTTTCCCGATCTGCGCACGAAAAACTGGGACGACAAGTTCGATGCCTTCGAATGGGAATTCGATGCCGCCGATTTTCGCGCCTGGACCAAGGGACAGACCGGTTATCCGATCGTCGATGCTGGCATGCGCGAGCTCTGGCAGACCGGCTACATGCATAACCGCGTCCGCATGATCACGGCATCCTTCCTGATCAAGGACCTGCTGATCGACTGGCGACGCGGCGAGGAATGGTTCCGCGATACGCTGCTCGATGCCGATCCGGCCAGCAATACCGCCAACTGGCAATGGGTGGCCGGCTCAGGCGCCGACGCCTCCCCCTTCTTCCGCATCTTCAACCCGATCCTGCAGGGCGAGAAATTCGATCCCGACGGCGATTACGTCCGCCACTTCGTGCCGGAACTGAAGGACCTGCCAAAGAAATACATCCACAAGCCCTTCGAAGCGCCGGACCATGTTCTGGCCGATGCAGGCGTGGAACTCGGAAAGACCTATCCGCGGCCGATCGTCAATCACGGCATGGCCCGAGACCGGGCACTCGAAGCCTATAAGGGTGTGAAAGGCTGAGGCCGTACCGCATGTCGCAGGATTGACGTTTCACCAATCTCCGTCAGCGACTAATCTCCTTAATTCGCGAAAGGAGATGTCGACATGGCAGGACGGAAAATTGCAGTTGTCGGACTTGGCGGTATCGGTGGCGTCGCTGCGGCCTGCCTGAGCCTGTCTCCGGAAAATGACGTGACTGTCTGCGCCCGCAGGCAGATCGACAAGCTCACCTTCGACCACCACGAAGACAGCATATCGATCCCGCTGAAGACACTTTCCGACCCGGGCCTTGCCGAGCCGGTCGATTGGGTCGTGCTCTGCACCAAGGCGCAGGATGTCGCCTCGGCCGCGCCGTGGCTCGAAAACCTCTGTACGCCACAGACGACCGTGGCCGTGCTGCAGAACGGCATCGCCCATGAGGAGCGCGTCGCGCCGCATGCAAACGGCGCCACCGTGCTCCCGGCAATCGTCTATTACAACGGCGAGCGGCTTGCACCCGACCATGTGAGGCTGCGCCATATCCGCGGCCACGATCTTCTGGTCCCGGCCGGACCACAAGCCGAAGCCTTCGCAGCGCTCTTCGAAGGCACGCCGATCGATGTCGGCCGGAGCGAGGACTTCCTCACCTATCAATGGCGCAAACTGCTGGTCAACGTGATCGCCAACCCGATCACCGCCCTGACGCGCCAGAGGCTCGGCGTCTTCCAGAGATCGGACATACAGGACCTGTCCCTCAGCATCCTGCGCGAAGCCGTCGCGGTCGGCCGCGCCGATGGTGCGCAACTGCGTGACAACGAAGCCGAAGCGATCCTTGAGACCTTTCTGGCCTATCCGCCGGAAGCCGGCACCTCGATGTATTTCGACTGCCTTGCCGGCCGGCCGCTGGAAATCGAAGCACTGAACGGCGCCGTTGTTGCAGCAGGAAGGCGCCATGGCCTTCCGACGCCGCTGAACAGCGCCATGCTGACCCTTCTGAAAACGGTCAGCGATGCCAACGCCAAAACTCCATAACAAAAAACCCGGCCAGGGCCGGGTCTTTCGAATTCCAGGTGTCGACAGGCTTAAACGAGGCGGCTCTGTTCCAGTGCCGCTTCGATGAAGCTTGCAAACAGTGGATGCGGATCGAGCGGGCGGCTCTTCAGTTCCGGGTGGTACTGGACGCCGATGAACCACGGATGATCCGGATATTCGATCGTCTCCGGCAGGACGCCGTCTGGCGACATGCCCGAGAACACCAGGCCACAGCTCTCAAGCCGCTCCTTGTAGTCGACATTGACTTCGTAGCGGTGGCGATGACGTTCCGAAATCTCGGTCGAGCCATAGATCTCGGCGATCTTCGTTTCCTTCTTCAGCGCCGCATTGTAGGCGCCGAGACGCATCGTGCCGCCGAGGTCGCCGGCCGCCGCACGCTTCTCCAGCGCATTGCCCTTGACCCATTCGGTCATCAGGCCAACGACGGGTTCCGAGGTCGAACCGAATTCAGTCGACGAAGCCTTTTCGATGCCTGCGAGATGACGTGCGGCTTCCACCACCGCCATCTGCATGCCGAAGCAGATGCCGAAATACGGAACCTTGCGCTCGCGGGCGAACTGGGCGGCAAGGATCTTGCCTTCCGAACCGCGCTCACCAAAACCGCCGGGAACCAGGATGCCGTGGACTTTTTCGAGGTAAGGCGTCGGGTCTTCCTTCTCGAAGACTTCCGACTCGATCCACTCGAGCTTGACCTTGACGTGGTTGGCAATCCCGCCGTGATGCAGCGCCTCGATCAGCGACTTATAGGCATCTTTCAGACCGGTATACTTGCCGACGATCGCAATCGTGACTTCGCCTTCCGGCGTCCTGATGCGGCTGCATACGTCTTCCCACGGGTCGAGACGCGGCTTCGGAGCCGGCTCTATGCCGAAGGCGGCCAGAACCTCGTTGTCGAGGCCTTCCTTGTGATAGGCGATCGGAACGTCATAGATATTGGCGACGTCGAGCGCCTGAATGACGGCGCTTTCGCGCACGTTGCAGAACAGCGAAAGCTTGCGGCGTTCCGCCTCCGGGATTTCCCGGTCGGCACGCACCAGCAGGATGTCGGGATGGATACCGAGCGCCTGCAGTTCCTTCACCGAATGCTGCGTCGGCTTGGTCTTCAATTCACCGGCTGCCGAGATATACGGCATCAGCGTCAGGTGGACATAGATCACAGTGCCGCGCGGCAGGTCGTTATTGACCTGACGGATGGCTTCCATGAACGGCATCGCTTCGATATCGCCCACCGTGCCGCCGACTTCGCACAGGACGAAATCATAGTCGTCATTGCCCTCGGTGACGAAATCCTTGATCTCGTTCGTCACATGCGGAATGACCTGGACGGTTGCGCCGAGGTAATCGCCGCGACGTTCCTTGTCGATGATGTTCTTGTAGATCCGACCGGTGGTGATGTTGTCGGTCTTGGTCGCCGAACGCCCGGTAAAGCGCTCGTAGTGACCGAGATCAAGATCCGTCTCAGCGCCGTCGTCGGTCACGAAGACCTCGCCGTGCTGGGTCGGGCTCATCGTGCCCGGATCAACGTTGAGATAAGGATCGAGCTTCTTCAGCCGAACCCGGTAACCCCTCGCCTGGAGCAATGCTCCGAGGGCTGCGGCCGCAATACCCTTCCCAAGGGAAGAGACCACGCCGCCAGTGATGAATACATATCGCGCCATGGGAGTCACCGGTTACCTTTTCACACACGATTCCGCCAGCACAAATTTCGCCGATCGCTAAAACGGCTGTGGAATCTTCACAAAATAAAACCGGCAGGCTTTTGGCCTGCCGGAGCTTGAAGTCTTGACCGGAGCCTTACTGGCCGGTCGGAACGCTGTTCGACGGCGCAGCAGGTGCTGCCGGAGCCGCAGGCGCCTGGCCTGCTGCCGGAGCAGCAGCGCCGGTTTCGGACGGTACGCCGTTGCCAGCAGGAGCCTGTGCCGGCGGTGCAGTCGGTGCCGGGCCGAGCTGGTCGAGAATGCCGTTGCCCGTGCCCTGCTGGCTCTGCGGGATACGGTTCAGGATATCGGTCGGCTGCGAGTCGTAACGGGCAAGAATACCGAGTGCCAGCGAGGTCACGAAGAACAGCGCCGCGAGGATCGCCGTCGTGCGGGTCAGCGCATTGGCCGTGCCGCGCGCCGACATGAAGCCGGAGCCGCCGCCGATGCCAAGGCCACCGCCTTCGGAGCGCTGGATCAGCACTACGCCGACAAGCGCAAGCACGATCATGAGATGAATGACGATCAAAACGGTCTGCATGTATCGGGTCCCTGCCCTACGCGGGCAACAATCTAAAGTTTGGCGGCTCTTTACATGAGCCTATCGCTCTTTCCAAGCCTTGATTACAAGGTTTCGGCGATCAGCCCCTCATAGACGGAATAGATGGCGAGGAAGTCGGCCGCTTTCAAGCTCGCTCCGCCGATCAATGCACCATCGACATTGGCGATGCCCATCAGCACCTCGGCATTGCCCGGCTTGACCGAACCACCATAAAGAATCCGCATCTTCTTGCCTTCATCGCCGAAGCGCTTGGTGAGTTCGGAGCGCATAAATGCATGTGCAACGGCAATGTCCTCGTTCGTCGGGGTCAGTCCCGATCCGATCGCCCACACCGGCTCATAGGCGATGACGGTGTTTTCAGCCGTCGCGCCATCCGGGATGGAGCCGTCCAGCTGCCGCTTCAGCACGTCGAGCGTCTGGTAGCTGTCGCGCTCGCCGGCGGTCTCGCCGATGCAGATGATCGCAGTAAGGTCCGCCTGATAGGCAGCAACGGCCTTGTCGCGAACGAGATGGTCCGTTTCAGCGTGATCCGTGCGGCGCTCGGAATGGCCGAGAATGACATGGGTTCCGAAGCAGTCGGCAATCATCTCGGCCGAGATATCGCCGGTATGCGCGCCCGAAACCTTCTGGTGGCAATCCTGTGCGCCGATCATCAGCGGGCTGTCGGTGCAAAGCGCCGTCGCGACATAAAGAAGCGTCGCAGGCGGGCAGATCAGCGCGTCGACACGATCAGCCAGCGGGCCAACTACGCCCTCGGCCATGGCCTTGATTTCCCCGAGCGCGTCCCGCGTGCCGTTCATCTTCCAGTTTCCAGCCACGAGCGGGCGAACGTCTGGGGTCATCGGCGGTATCCTCCTCTAATTGTCGACGACCTCGAAACAAGATCGCAATCATCGCATGCAAAATCCGGCCACCCGGAAATTCGGCCTCTTTCGTACGCTGAAAAATGACCGTGATTCAAGCGCTTGCTTCAAAAGCCGCCGCCTTCCAGTCACGCGAAGTGACAAAACAAGGAAGCCCTTGATGAAATTCAATCGGTTGAGCGCCGTTACAGATCGATTTAACTGCGCATTCCACCTAATTTCGAGCCGTCAGCACGAAATTGAGCACCTTGCGCCAGTCCACCATCCGGATCGGCGTTCCATGTCCTCCGGTCTGAAAAAGGCTGAATCGCGCGGGATAGTTTGACGCGCGCAATCCGCGAAAAATCTTCTCCTGGTCTTCCGCCTTGTAGACGCTGTCGGCGCTGCCATGGCCGAAATAAATCGGCAGCTTGAGCTTTGCGTAAGGCGTTCCGGCAAGCCCCGCATCCGGCGGGCCGCCGAGCAGAACCATGCCGCCGAGATAACGGACGGTTTCCCTGTCGCGCACGATGTTCTGGCAGATGATCCCGCCCATCGAGGCGCAGGCGAGAATGACCGGACGCCCTCCCGATTGTTCGAAAGCGTAGCGCACCAATGCACCGACATCGGCTGCCCCTTTTTCGTCGAAGGACTTCACGCTGACCGAATAATAGGTGCCGCCATTGCGAGCGCTGAGGTTCTTCAGCCGGTTGAAATTGCCGCCGAACGAATAGTCGTTGACGCCGAGGCGGCGATCTCCGCCACGCCCATGGATGAAGATCACGGCAAAGCGTTCGCCGGAAGACGGTCCAACCCGCGTCACGTCCACATTGCGGCTGCCAAGCGTCAGCGTCTCGTTTTCTTGGCTCCGGCGAACGGAAAGATCGACATAGGCGCCACGCACCCTTCGCTCCGGTTCCTGGTCCCGTTCGTTGATGTCGCGAAGCTCGTTATAGTCCATCACCTCGTAAGCGCCGCCATCGTCGCTCTTCAACACCTTGTGGCTGGAAAACAGGTCGTCCTTGAAAGGCGGGATCGGCCCTTCCTGCGCCATAACGACGTCACCGGTCGATGATATCAAGATCGCAAGAAGCGTGGCAAAAATGAAATGAACTGTGGACATGCGGGGTTTCATTGAGGTCCTTCGGTCTTGAAAGCTTGCCATGGCGGGGTCTAGCTAGCATTGCTGGCAGCAAAGGCCGCGCGCGCGGCATCGCGAAAAAGCCGGTTTTCTGGCAGAATCGCAAGTGATTCGAAACAATATGAGACGGGTATGGCTTCCTCCTCGGCACCTCGGCAGGCAGCAGTGAAAGACCAGATGGACGACAATAACAACGATCTTTTCGGTGATCCCTCGGCGAATGCCCAACCGGTGACGACCCAGCCGGCGACCGCAAAACCGGTCGCGGCTGCGCCGGCACCCGCCATTGCCGCCGAACCGTCCACGCCCCGCCCAGCCCCGCTCAAGAGCGGCGGCGAAGATTACGGCGCCTCGTCGATCCGTGTTCTGGAAGGTCTCGAACCGGTACGCATGCGTCCCGGCATGTATATCGGCGGCACCGACGAAAAGGCGCTGCACCATCTGTTTGCCGAAGTCATCGACAACTCGATGGACGAAGCGGTAGCCGGTCACGCCAATTTCATCGAAGTTCATCTCGATGCGGAAGGCTTCCTCACCGTTTCCGATAACGGCCGCGGCATTCCGGTGGAAAACCATCCGCAGGTTCCCGGCAAGTCGACGCTCGAAGTCATCATGACCAAGCTGCATGCCGGCGGCAAGTTCGATGGCGACGCCTATGAGACATCCGGCGGTCTGCACGGCGTCGGCGTCTCGGTCGTCAATGCGCTGTCAGACCTGCTCGAAGTCGAAGTCGCCCGCAATCGCAAGCTCTATCGCCAGACCTTTTCCCGCGGCGTGCCGCAGGGTGGCCTGCAGGAACTCGGCGATGTGCATAACCGCCGCGGCACCCGCGTGCGTTTCCATCCCGACCCGCAGATATTTGGCGAGCGCGCCAAGTTCGAGGCCGGCCGCATTTTCCGCATGGCCCGTTCCAAAGCCTATCTCTTCGGCGGTGTCGAAATCCGCTGGAGCTGCGATCCGGGCGTCGTGCCGGAAGGCGGCGAGATCCCGGACAAGGCCGTCTTCCACTTTCCGGGTGGTTTGAAGGATTATCTGGCCGCAACGCTCGGCAAGGATTTCACCGTTACCCGCGAGATCTTCTCCGGTCGCACGGAAAAGACCGGCGGTCATGGCGCCATGGAATGGGCGATCACCTGGTATGGCGGCGATCCGCAGCTTCATTCCTATTGCAACACCATTCCGACCCAGGAAGGCGGCACGCATGAGGCCGGCCTGCGCATTGCGCTGACCAAGGGCCTGAAGAACTACGCCGAACTGACCCAGAACAAGCGCGCCAAGGAAATCACCACCGACGACGTGATGATTTCGGCTGTCGGCATGCTCTCGGTCTTCATTCGCGAACCGGAATTCGTCGGCCAGACCAAGGACAAGCTCGCCACTGTCGAAGCCCAGCGCCTCGTCGAAAACACGCTGCGCGATCCTTTCGACCACTATCTCGCCGGCAATCCTGCCGAAGCGGCAAAACTGCTCGACTGGGTGATCGAACGCGCAGAAGAGCGCCTGCGTCGCCGCAAGGAAAAGGAAGTCAACCGCAAGACCGCGGTACGCAAGCTGCGCCTGCCCGGCAAGCTTGCCGATTGCTCGCAGAATACCGCCGAGGGCGCAGAACTGTTCATCGTCGAGGGTGACTCGGCGGGTGGCTCGGCCAAACAGGGGCGCAACCGAACCAATCAGGCGATTCTTCCCCTGCGCGGCAAGATCTTGAACGTCGGTTCCGCCAGCCGCGAAAAGCTCTCTGCCAACCAGCAGATCGCCGATCTGGTGCAGGCGCTCGGCTGCGGCACGCGTTCGAAATACCGAGAGGAAGATCTTCGCTACGAGCGCGTCATCATCATGACCGATGCCGACGTCGACGGTGCCCACATTGCTTCGCTCTTGATCACCTTCTTCTATCAGGAAATGCCGGAACTGATCCGCGGCAACCATCTCTATCTGGCGGTACCGCCGCTCTATGTCATCCGTCAGGGTGGCAAGACGGTCTACGCCCGCGACGACGCCCACCGCGCCGAACTGATGGAAACCGTCTTCAAGGGCAAGAAGGTCGAAATCGGACGCTTCAAAGGTCTCGGCGAGATGATGGCGGCGCAGCTGAAGGAAACCACTATGGATCCGGCCAAGCGCACGTTGCTGCGCGTCGATATCGACGAGGTCGACTTCGAGGGCACTCGCGAGGCGGTCGACAACCTGATGGGCACCAAGGCCGATGCGCGCTTCCGCTTCATCCAGGAACGCGCCGCATTTGCCGAAAATCTCGATATCTGACGCTATCGGGAAAGGAGAGGATTGCGCGACAGGGCGCGGCATGCTTCACCGGAAAGATCGTTTTCGATCATCTGAATGAAGCACCCCGCCATGAAGCAGATCCTCTCAATCCAGTCCCATGTCGCCTATGGTTATGTGGGAAATCGCGCTGCCACGCTCCCCCTGCAGCGCCTCGGGCATGAAGTCACCGTCATCAACACGGTGCAGTTCTCCAACCACACCGGTTATCTGAAATGGGCTGGCGAGGTGTTTTCCGCCGCCCATATTGAGAGCATTATTGAGGGGCTGGAAAGCCTCGGAGCGCTGCAGAAGATGGATGCGCTTCTGACCGGTTATCTCGGCGACCCGGCGATCGGCGAAATCATCCTCTCGGTTCTCGACCGACTGCCTGAAGGAACGCGCTGGCTCTGTGATCCGGTCATGGGTGATGTCGGCCGCGGCTTTTTCGTCCGCCCCGGCATTCCCGACTATTTCCGCCAGAAGGCGCTCGCCCGCGCCTCGATCATCACCCCGAACCAGTTCGAGCTGGAATATCTCGCTGGCCGCCAGATCCTGACACTCGACGACGCCCGCAAGGCCTGTCGGATGATCCATGAGATGGGCCCTGAAACGGTGCTTCTCACCTCGCTGATCCATGACGGCACGCGCGACGACGAAATCCAGATGCTGGCATCGTCGAAATCGGGCGAGCAGTTCCTCGCCACCACGCCGCGCCTTAAATTCGATCCGGCACCGAACGGCGCAGGTGACTGCACCTCGGCGCTTTTCCTCGGCCACATCCTGTCCGGCGCACAGCTAGATCAGGCGCTGTCGAAAACCGCCTCCAGCATTTTCGCGCTGTTCGAAAAGACGCTTGCCGCCGGCCGCCGCGAGCTGAACATGATTGCCGCACAGGACGATTTTGCCCGTCCGGCTCCGCTGGCGGTGATGACGCTCTAACGCGTCTCGAGCAGCTTGGTGACGGCGGAGATCAAGGCCTCCGCCTCATAAGGCTTGCGGACGATCGGCGCGGTCAGATTGGCCGGAATGATCGAACGGTCGGTATATCCGGTGGCAAAGATGAAGGGCACACCGCGCCGCACCAGTTCTTCGGCGATCGGAAGCGATGTACCCGAGCCGAGATTGACATCGAGGATCGCGACGTCGGGGGTAAATCCCTTAAGCCTGCGCAGCGCTTCTGAAACCGAAGGCGCCGTGGTCACCTTGTTGATCCCGTGTTCCGCCAGCATGGATTCGACATCAGCCGCAATCAGCATCTGGTCCTCGACCAGCAGGAATTCCTTCTCCGCCAGATGAGGCGTCTCGAGCCTTTCCGTTTCGGCAGCCTCTACATCGCCAATCTGAATAGTTGTGACATCGTCATCGCCATGCAGATGTTTCGACGGCACGACGAAACGTGCCTCTATGCCGGTCTCGGGATAACTCACCTCTGCCGCGCCTTCGAGCTCGTAAGGAATACTGCGGCCGATCAGAACACTGCCGAAGCCGCTTCGGCTCGGTGGCTTTACCGCAGGTCCGCCACTTTCGATCCAGCTCAGCTCGCAAGCCCCCGTTTCGAGCCTTTTCCACCGAACATCGAGCCTGCCGCCCGGCACCGAAAGCGATCCGTATTTGGCGGCATTGGTCGACATTTCATGCAGGACCAGCGCCATGACCGAAAATGCCCGGCTGTCCAGCCAGACGCGCGGGCCTTCCAGCGCCACGGACCGAGTGCCCTCCATATAGGGGCGCAGTTCCGCCTCCAGGAGATCCAGCAGCGAACCGCCATCACCGCCGCGCACCACCTGGTCATGCGCGAAAGCCAGCGCCTGAATGCGTCCCTTCAGCGAACCGACATAATCGGAAAGGCTGCGCCCGCTTTCGACAGGATGGCCGACCAGAGCCTTGATGATCGAAAGGATGTTCTTGACCCGGTGATTGAGTTCCTCGTTGAGCATCCGCTGGCGCACGTCCGCCTTGCCGCGTTCCTCGGCCAGCATTTCGTTGTGATGCAACACGATCTCGACGAGAACCGCGCGAATAGCCTCGCCGATCTCCCGGTCACTGTCGGTCCAGGGCTGGGCCTGCAGCCTGACGGTTTCCTTCCAGATGGCGAAGCTCTTGCGCGGTGTCAGCCGGTCGCCCATCGGGCCGGTCACATAGGACTTGTCCGGATTGCCCGCCCAGTCCAGCGTCTGCACCACTTCCTTGCGGAAGAAGAAGAGATAGTCCTTCGGCCGCTGCGAAAGCGGTATGGCAAGCACCCCGCAGGCATCGTCGGGTGAAATGCCGGATTGCGGAATGGCATGCGAAAGCTGAAAGGTCGACCAGACCTTGCCGCCAGTCAGCCCACCGATCTCGTCCGCCAATTCTCCGATCATCTCGAGTGGCGGTGTGCTCCCCTGGCTTGACCAGACGCCATCCAGCCACAGGCCGACCCCGTCGCACGGCAGCATGGTCGAGAAAGCCTCAAGCGACCCCCGCAGCAGCAGGCTGATGTCGCGATGATGCGAAGCTTCCTGCAGGAACCGGTCGAGCGACCGACGTGCAACGCTTGCAGTCTCGTGCAGTTCCTTCTGTCTGAGCGCCGAAAGATGCAGCGAGAAGAACTCGCCGAACGTTTCCGCCGCTACACGCTGCGGCATGGACAGGATTTTCGGCGAATAGTGATGGCATGCGATCAGGCCCCAGAGTTCGCCATCGACTACGATCGAGATCGACATCGAAGCGCCGACGCCCATGTTGCGCAGATATTCGCAATGGATCGGCGAAACGCTGCGCAAATGCGCGAAGGACAGATCGAGCGGCTGGTTGTCCTCATCCAGTTCAGGCACGATCGGCACACGCTGATAATTGGCGTCACAGATCACCCTGATCGTGTTCTTGATGTAGAGCGCCCTCGCCTGTACCGGGATATCGCCGGCCGGAAAATACTGGCCACGAAAACTCTCCAGATCGCGTCTCTTGTATTCGCTGATGACCTTGCCGGAGCCATCCTGCTCGAAACGGTAGACCATGACCCGGTCATAACCGAGCATCGCATACATCAGCCTTGTAGCGCTCTGCACCAGCCGGTCGAGACTGGAAACGTTGCGGATCCGGCTGATCAACATGCGGGCCACCTCGAGTGGCTGATCGGTATCGTTGGATGCCGGCTCGAATTCGAGGATCACTTTTTCGCCATTGCGGTGAAGCGCAATATCCATGACAGGACCCGAAGCAAGGCGCAAAGCATGCCGCAGGGCGGGCCGGGCAGGATCGTCGGATGTCGCCAGCGCGTTGCGCAGCGTATGGGCAACATCACCACCCAGGACCGTTTCAAGCCTTTCGCCGATCACGGGAGATGTGAGCCCCAACATCTCTGCCAGATTGGCGGAATGCTGCAGGATGACGGAACCGACGCCGTCACAGACCATCATGCAACCATGCGGCTGAATGGAGCCGGGAATATGAATGGGTTCACGGTCGCAGTTGGTTAGGTTGACCGCTTCAGTCTGACGCATCAATTTTCCCTTGAAGCTCCCGTCCTGCCAATGGCACACATGGCTCCTGTTTTCCGGCGCGCCTATCTAAAGACCCGCAAGCTGTTTAAAACATACCCGTGTTAAATGGAGCGGCATCGCCAATTGGCAATTTCATATTTCTATCGCATCTAAGCGTTACCGCAAGTAAGGAAGTAGCGTTTTAATGAATCGGTGCGAAGCTTGTTTTCACGACCTTCTCTGGCCATATAGGAGCCAGATTTAGACAGGAATTGATGGTGAACCGCAGCAGCAATCGAAAAGGCAGCGCCGAGCCTCGTTGGCTTGGCCCCGTTAGCCCGAACAGGGTTGCCCTGATCTCACCGATTTCGGCTGCGCGCTGGCTACTGATCATTGTAGCTGCCGCCGCCATTTATTTCTTTCACGGCTTCATGGTTCCGGTACTTGCTGCCCTGGTGATCGGCTTTGCCAGCTGGCCACTCTACCGGCGCCTGCTGACCCATGTCGGCGGCAACACCACGATCGGCGCAACGCTGGCGATTATCTTCATCGTTCTCTTCATCGTCATCCCGATCAGCATCGGTGCATCCTACGCCGCCAGGGAAATCGCTGACTGGTTCCGCTGGGCTGTCGAGGTCAACCGTAACGGTGCGCCTCCACCGGGCTGGATTATCGGCCTACCCTTTGCCGGAGAATGGCTCGGCACTCAATGGACCCGCCATATCGGCGCTCCCGGTGCTGTCGGGGAACTTGCGCAGCTGATCAGCGGCGCCAATATCGGTGCAATCTATCATGGCGTGCTTGTGGCCGGAAACAGCGCCTTCCACATCATGCTGACGTTACTGTTCATGCTGATCGCGCTGTTTTTCGTTTATCGCGACGGCGCTTCCTTCAGCGGCCAGATCGACCTTCTGGGCGAGCGGATTTTTCCGACACGCTGGGAACGGATCTCTCGCGTCGTGCCTGCCACGATAAGCTCCACCGTTACCGGCATGACGCTGATCGCCATCGGTGAAGGCATCGTGCTCGGTATCGCCTACTGGATCGCCGGCGTTCCCTCGCCCGTCACATTCGGCGTGCTTACCGGCATCATGGCTCTCATTCCGGGTGGCGCGCCGCTATCCTTCACGCTGGTATCGGCTTACCTCGTCGCCAATGGCTCCTATGTTGCAGGCGCCGGCCTGTTCATCTGGGGCAGTGTCGAACTTTTCATCGTCGACAAGACATTGCGCCCCCGCCTTGTCGGAGGCCCGATCAAGCTGCCCTTCCTGCCGACATTTTTCGGCCTTGTCGGCGGCGTCAAGACCATGGGTTTTCTCGGCCTGTTCATCGGACCGGTACTCATGGCCCTCGTCGTATCGATCTGGCGCGAGTGGATTCGCGAGGTCAAGATCGCCGATGTAACAGAGGCGGAACAGCCCTCTGATCCCGAGGTAGTGCTTGCTGAGGAAGACCTGCCGCCGGTACGCAAGGTTTCCGGCCCCTGAGGCGCTAGCCAATCTCATCCAGCCTTTATCGAGCCATGATCTTCACCATAAGCTCGGTGGAACGTGTTGGAGATATGGATGAACGCTGCCCTCATTGTCATGACCATTCTCGGCTGTAACGACAGCGGGACTGACTGTAAGTATATCGCGACCGCCCAGGAGCGCTGGCCGACAGTGGCAATGTGCGATTCGGTTTCGGAAGATCACCTTCCGACCTATGCGAACCAGCCTTATCCGGTCCTGATCGCCGTCTGCCAGGACCCGGAAATCGCCGGCATACCGAATGTCGGGCCTATCCCAGTAACGCGCCCTTCCGCCTCACCGGAACCCCAACAGGCCGAGACGAACAAGTCTGAAACATCGGTGGATGCAAATGCGCAGAAGGTCGAAGTCGCAGAAGTGACGCCTGAAGAAGCGGAGACACTGGCCGGACGGGCCATACAGCGTGTGAAGACCGTGCTACCGACAACAGAAGGCGTGAAAACGCTGATGACGAAGCCGGTGCGTCTCGTGGAAGGCGGCTATTCCTGGGTCGCGCGCAAGTTCGATCACTGACGCCATAATCTGCGACTTTACAGCCGATCAGGCGACGAGTGAAACATCTGCAGCGTAGGAGCGTGCGCTGCGACGCAGCTCGCCGCGATGGAGCAGATCTACCATATCCAGCAATTGCCCGACCGCACCACCATCTCCGCGTAAACCCTCGAACTGCTCGAGCAGCCCGAGATAACAGGTATCAAGACCACCGCCAGCGGCTGCGCGCCGCCACAAGAATACCGCCTCGACAAACACGGCGACAATATCACGCCCTATCCCGGCCGCTTCGAACAAGGCTCGTACCGCATGAACCCGGCCGGTCGCGAGGATCGCACGAACGCGGCGCTCTTCCAGATGAACGAGGGAGATGATGGCCGATGCAAAAAAATCCACCTTGCCGCTGCAAAGCGCGTGAATGAGAAGCGCCGGGGTGAGCCGCCCGCTCGTCTTCAGATGCTCGACCAGCAACGGTATTTCATCCTGAAAGATCGATCCGGCAATCGCGACGACCGCCTCGTCACCGGCTTCGCGTGTCATGACGTCGATACGCTTGGCACCGATCGTTCTGGTGACCAGGTCCGAACCTGCAAGTGCAGCCGCCACATGGGCCACCAGCATGTGTCGCGCATCGGCAGGAAGGTTGCCGCGCTCGAGCAGCAGATGCCGCACATCGGCCAGATGACCGAAGCGCTGCGCCATGCGGCGCAGGGTAATGCGGCTGATAGAGGCGGTATCGTTTTCCAAAAGAAGGACTATCTCGGCGCCGTCACCCACCTCGGCAACCGCGGCAGCAGCACTGCAGCCGAGCCCCGGCCGTGTTGCGACCAAAGATCGCGTGAACGAATCGCCACGTCCTGCAAGTTCGACAAGATCGGCATCCCGCAGGACGGGAGAGCAGGCAATCACCGTGCAGGCGATCTCCGGCTGGTCTTCGGCGAGGGACATGATGATCGGACGCGGAGCGACGTCAGAGGACGCAAGAGCTTCTGCCAGCGACAGCCGCACCTTCGGCGACGGATCGTCCAGCAGATAGGTCATTGCCATTATCGCGGCGCGATGCTCGTCCGGGCCAAGCGACGAACCTACGAACGCCTTGGCAAGCGCGCTTGCAGCTCTTGCCCGATCGCCGGTCCTTGCCGTCTCAGCCCAACGTAGAAATACCTGTACGATCACAATGCGCCCCGGAATCTGGCCGACGCCTCAACGGGCCGACTTACCGAACGCTAGATCCAAAAAGTTAATATTGGTTCACCACGTTTGTTAACCCAGACATCCAGGCAGCCTTATAAGGCGGCGTTATCGGGTCGGTCGGGCGATCTGGAACACATCCGTGCCGCCATCCGCATAATCCATATATCCCATGCGGGCGATCGGACGAGCGAGATCCATGGCGATTCGCCCGTCGCGAATGATTTCCTCGCTGATATGGATGCCAACGACCTGACCGAAGACCATGAAGGATTGCGACGTCTCGCCGTTGAGCCCCTTCGGCTGGATGATCTCGGTCAGACGGCATTCCAGCGCCGTATAGGCCTCGGCCACATAAGGCGCATCGACCACCTGCCCCATCGCCGCAGTCAGACCGGCCAGCTCGAACTCGTCGACACCGTATTCCACCGGTGCCGAGGATGCGTTGACGTGATCCGCGAGGTGCCGGCTCGCCAGGCTCGCCGTAAACACGCCCGTCTCCTCGGCATTCCTGAGACTGTGCTTGCGCCCCGATGACGAAAACATCACCAGTTTCGGCGTATCGGAGACGATGTTGAAGAAGGAGTAAGGCGAGAGGTTGAACGACCCGTCCCTGCCCTTTGTGCCGATCCAGCCGATCGGGCGTGGCGCCACGATCGCCTTGAAGGGATCGTGCGCCATGCCATGGTCATTCTTGTCGGTCCGGTAAAACATGCAGATTCAGCCTCAGGCGTAGGTCACGATATCGGCAAGCTGAGGACGCGGCCGGTCCGGCATCGGGAAATCGCTGGAACCGATATGGATGAAGCCGGCAACCTTTTCGCCTTCCTTCACACCAAGCGCGGTTAGGGCTTTCGCATCATAAGCAACCCATTCGGTGCGCCAGTTGGCGACATAACCGCGTGCCTCGCAGGCCATCAGCATGTTGAGGCACACGGCCCCGGCAGACAGGACCTGCTCCCATTCGGGGATTTTCGCATGCGGCGCAGCGGTGCTGATCACACCGACGACCAGCGGCGCGCGGGTGAAGCGCATCCGCTCGGCTTCCTTTGCCGCATCGGTCATTTCGCCGTTCTGCGCAGAAGCGATCTCCAGGAACGTTTCGCCGAGCGAGACGCAGACATCGCCGCGATAGACGACAAGCCGCCAAGGGGCGATCTTTCCATGGTCAGGCACGCGCACGGCTGACGTGAGAATGTCATCGAGTTCCGCCGCATCTGGAGCCGGCCCCTTGATCTGCGCGACCGGCGTCGAGTGGCGTTCACGCAGATAGTCAATCAGCCTTACGTCATTGGTCATGTCCGAAACTTCCATTTGGTGCGGTTTGCCAGAGGTGCGGTAGTCCATTTGATGGGATGTGGTAGAATGAGGCCTTGAATTTGCCTTTCCCATGGTCTTCAAGTGGCCAGTCAGAAAACAAGAGTCAACCGGTCATCGAATGTCAGGCATCTCCATTGTTCGCCGTATCTTCCTTGCAGAAGCATTGCTGCTTCTCCTCGTGACAGGCGTTCAAGCGCAGGAAGGTGATGCATTCAAGAGTTTCAAGCAGCTCGACAGCTCCGCCAAGATGCCGAAGCTGAACGCGTTTTCCCCATCATCCATCCTGCCTCAAAGCGCCGTCGCCAGAGATGTGCGCTTCAGCGCCAAACTGACCAGTAACGGCGACGTGATGAAGGATGGTCTCGCCTGGCGGGTATTCAGCCCGATTGCCGGCGAAGACGGCAAGCTGCCGCTGGTGGCAAGCTCGAATGGCGGCTCCGCTGATTTTCAGCTGGCGCCCGGCGATTACTTCGTCAACTGCGCCTTCGGGCGCGCCGGTATCACCAAAAAGCTGACCGTTCCGGCGGAGGGCAATGTCGCCGAACAAACGCTCGTGCTGGATGCAGGCGGCTTTGTGCTGAATGCCGTTGCAGGAACCGACCAGCGCATCCCCCCAGGCCAGCTCAGCTTTTCCATCTATTCTTCCGAGGTTCGCGAAAACGGCGACCGTGCTCTGGTCATGTCTGACGTCAAGCCGAACACCATCGTTCGATTGAATGCCGGGACCTACCACGTTGTCTCCGAATACGGCGATATCAACGCTGTCGTGCGCGCCGATATCCAGGTGGAAGCCGGAAAGCTGACCCAGGCGGTATTGCAGCACAAGGCGGCCCAGATCACTCTCAAACTGGTTTCCCAGCCCGGCGGCGAAGCGATCGCCGATACCGCATGGTCTGTGCTGACCGAGGCCGGCGACGTCGTCAACGAAAGCGTCAGCGCCTTTTCGACCATGGTCCTGTCGGAAGGCAATTATCTCGCGGTCGCCCGCAACAAGGACAAGACCTATCAGCGCGAGTTCAGCGTCAAGGCCGGCCGCAACACGGATGTCGAGGTCCTGATGCGCAATCCGCGCAACAGCGGCGAAACGGCAGCGGTCGAACCGCAGGACTAAGCATCATTTTCGTAATGCCTGCCTTCGCGCCAAATCCGAGGCAGGCTAAGCGCCGTCATTGCTCATCACGTCAGGGAGGGACGTCATGACACGCAGAGATTTTGATCCCAGGACAGTGGTACCCGACGGAAGACCCGCAGCAAAAGGCGTCGTCTTCGATCCTCAAACGGAAGGCCCATGGCGCGGTTCGCTCTACGGCGAGGTGCTCAACGGGCCGGTCACCGTTCTCGCCTACGGTAACGACACGCCGGGATACGGCCCCAGGCTACATGTCCACCCCTATGACGAAACCTTCATCGTCATCGCCGGCAGAGCGAGGTTCTTTGTCGGTGACGACGTGATCGAGGCTGGTGCGGGAGAAGCAGTGCTCGGCCCGGCGGGCATTCCGCACAGGTTCGAAAATCTCGGCCCCGGGCGCCTGCAGACGATCGACATTCATCATTCGCCCAGATGGATCCAGACGGATCTGGATTGAAAAATCAGGCCGCTTCCTTGCGAAGCGCTTCTTGCGCAGCCTGCCTTTTTTCCTGAAACCTCGCAAGACGCGAGCGCTTGACCGGCCGCATCGAAAACACTGCGTCATGCAGCACCGTCAGCAGGTCCTTGCGATCCTTGATGCCGGACAGGTCTTCCCAGGTCATCATAGCCCCTGCCCGCGCGCGGATCGCGCTGCCGGAAAGACGCTTGAACTCGCGGATCAGCAGCGACAGCCTGAGCGTCAGCGACAGCTTGCTGGCAATGTGGAAAAGCGGGCCGTTCTGGCCTTCGAAATAGATCGGCACGACATCGGCTTTGGCGGACTGCACCAGCTTGGCCGCAAATATCTTCCAGGGAAGATCCTGCGCCATGCCGAACCCCTTTTTCGCCGTAGCGACACCGCCGGCCGGGAAGATGACGATCGTGACACCTTCCTTCAGGAGCTTAAGGGCCTCGTGGCGGGTCTGCATGTTGATCGCCAGCGCCTCCTTCGTCTCCTCGAAGGAGACGGGCAGCGAATAGGGTGCGATTTCCGGCACCTTCAGCAATTCATCATTGATCAGCACACGGAACGGCCGGCCGAGCTGTTCGGCCATGGCGAGAATTGCGATCCCGTCGCCGATGCCGAAAGGATGGTTTGCGACGATAACAAGCGGACGTTCCGGCCCGACGACGGGGATCCACTCCCCCTGCACGTCGAGTTCGACGTCGATAAGGTCGAGCATCTTGCCGAACACCCGGTCGGTCTTGCCGACGATGTCCTTGCGCCAGATGTCATAAAGGCGGGCATAACGGTCGCGGCCGGAAAGGCCTTCGATCGAGCGGATGAACCAGCGTTTCAGCTTGGGATCCCGCTCGTTGGCGTAGGAGAGTTCCTTGAAGCGCATGTCGTCTCCGCGGGATCTCCGCCATTGATGAGAGGAACAGAATATTTCAGATCAATGACAAAATTCTGACAGCGCCCGTGCGTGACGGGCGCTGTCGATATTCGAAAGATCAGGCAGCCTTGATCTTGGCAGCCTTGCGGCGCTTGACGTCCGGCGGCGTTGCTTCATCCACCAGCGATGCCAGCGCTTCGTCCAGCGACATCGACGTCTGGGCCTGCGAGCCGAGGCGACGGATGTTGACCGAACGCTGCTCGGCTTCCTGACGGCCGCAGACGATGATGACCGGGACCTTGGCAACCGAATGCTCGCGGACCTTGTAGTTGATCTTTTCGTTGCGGAAATCGGTTTCGACCTGCAGGCCTGCCTCGCGCAGCTGCTCGGCAACTTCGCGGCCGTAATCATCTGCATCCGAAGTGATCGTTGCGACGACGACCTGCGTCGGCGCGAACCACAGCGGCATATGGCCGGCGAAGTTTTCGATCAGGATACCGAGGAAACGTTCCATCGAACCGCAGATGGCGCGGTGGATCATAACCGGCTGGGTCTTTTCCGAGTTCTGGTCGATATAGAAGGCGCCGAAACGTTCCGGCAGGTTGAAGTCGACCTGCGTCGTACCGCACTGCCATTCACGGCCGATGGCATCCTTCAGCGTGTATTCGAACTTCGGACCGTAGAACGCGCCCTCGCCCGGCAGGATGCCGGTCTTGATGCGGCCGCCCGACTGCTCCTCGATCGTCTTCAGCACATCGGTCATGACGCTCTCGGCGCGATCCCACAGGTCGTCGGTGCCGACGCGCTTTTCCGGACGGGTCGACAGCTTGACCACGACTTCCTCGAAGCCGAAATCCTCATAGACCGACAGGATCAGCGCGTTGATGCGCAGGCATTCCGCCGCCAGCTGTTCGTCAGTGCAGAAGACGTGCGCATCGTCCTGCGTGAAGCCGCGCACGCGCATCAGGCCATGCAAGGCGCCCGAAGCTTCGTAGCGATGCACGAGACCGAATTCCGCAAGGCGGATCGGCAGTTCGCGGTAAGACTTCAGACCATGCTTGAAGATCTGCACGTGACCCGGGCAGTTCATCGGCTTCAGTGCGAAGACGCGGTTATCGGCTTCCTCGTCCTTCGGATGAGTGAAGGCGTAGGCGGATTTTACCGCGAACATGTTTTCCTGGTACCAGCCCCAGTGACCGGAGGTTTCCCACAGCGAGGCATCGAGAACCTGCGGTGCGTTGACCTCTTCATAGGTGCCGGCCAGACGGCGGCGCATATAGGCCGTCAGGGTCTGGAACATGCGCCAGCCTTTGCCGTGCCAGAACACCACGCCCGGACCTTCTTCCTGGAAATGGAAGAGATCCATCTCGCGGCCGAGCTTGCGGTGATCGCGCTTTTCGGCTTCGGCCAGAACGTGGAGATACTGATCCAGCTCTTCCTGCGTCGACCAGGCAGTGCCGTAGATACGCGTCAGCATCGGCTTGGTGGAATCGCCGCGCCAATATGCGCCGGCAACCTTCATCAGCTTGAAGGCAGTGCCGATCTGGCCCGTCGAGGCCATGTGCGGACCGCGGCAGAGGTCGAACCAGCCGCCCTGATTATAGATCTTCAGCTCCTGGCCTTCGGGAATCATGTCGACCAGCTCGACCTTGTAGGCCTCGCCCTTGTCGGCAAACACGTCCTTGGCCTTTTCTCTGGACCAGATTTCCTTGGTGAAGGCGGCATTCTTCTGAATGATCTCCTTCATCTTCTTTTCGATCTTCGGCAGATCTTCAGGCGTGAAGGGCCAGTCTTCGCGGCTATCCGGATGGACGCGTTTGAAGTCGTAATAGAAGCCGTTTTCGATGACCGGGCCGATCGTCACCTGGGTGCCGGGCCACAGGTCCTGCACGGCTTCCGCCATGACGTGGGCTGCATCGTGACGGATAAGTTCCAGCGCACGCGGATCGGTGCGCGTCACGATCTCTATCCTGCCGTCGGTGACGGGATCGGAGAGATCGCGCAACTCGCCATCAAGCGCGATCGCCACGGCCTTCTTGGCCAGCGACTTGGAAATGGATTCGGCAACTGCAAGGCCGGTCGTGCCCGCGTCGAACGCGCGAACGGAGCCATCGGGAAATGTAAGGGAAACGGACATCTGAATTCTCCTGTCCAGTCCCGCCAACGAATGCGGGTGGTCAAAAAAGGACCGCAGCGGCTTTGCCGGCGCGGCATGGAACGCGTGCGTGATAGTCAAAAAACGCTGCGGAGTAAAGGTTAGCGGGCCTTTCGTCCGGCACGCCAGAGCCGCCACGGCATCCATTGCCGATATCCGGCTTCCAGTTCGTCCGGCACCGGATCGAGCCCGAAAGTTCCGCCCGGGCCGCACCGGCCGACTCGAAACAGCGTCAGCCAGAAACCCGACCAGAAACCATGCCGGGCGAAGGCCTCGTAGCCATATTCGGAACAGGTCGGGATATGACGGCAGGAATTGCCGATGAAGCCGGAAAGCGTCAACTGATAGAGACGGATGAAACCCATGCCGATGAGGCGGCCGGGCGTCTTTCGAAAAGGGCCCTGCCAGTTGCGGGACCGACCTCGTGGTGCCGGTTTTTCGTGATTGCAGTCGGGGGAGCCGCACATCAGACGTTGCCGCCGCCGGCAGGCCAGAGGGGGGAAGCCACAACAGCCGACATCACGCCTCCAGCTTATTCGCCTGTTTCGTCTCGATCTGGTCGAGAGAATCCACCACCGCATCGAATGTCAGCATCGTCGAGGCATGTCGCGCCTTGTAGTCCTTTACCGGCTTAAGATACCGCATGTCCTCGAAACGGCCGGACGGTCCCTCGCCGCCATCCTTCAGCATCGCCAGCATGTCGGCACGCGCCTGACGCAGTTCGGCGGCAGTCGCGCCGATGACATGAAGTGCCATGATGGCGGATGAAGCCTGGCCGAGAGCACAGGCCCGAACCTCATGGGAAAAGTCGGACACGACATCGCCGTCGAGCTTGAGATAGACCCGAACTTTCGACCCGCAGAGCTTTGAAAGCTTCTCGGATGTCGCATCCGCGTTCGCCATCACGCCTGCGCGTGTGATATTGCCGGCAAACTCGAGGATCTTGTTGTTATAGATGTCGTCCATGCAATGCGTCCGTTTCGTCGTGATCCGCCCAGGTGATCCGGTGAACGGATCGTCACGTAAAGGCTCTTGGGAATGCGCCTGTATCTGACTATATGTGATGCCTCGAAGCGATGATCAATAAAACAGGTTTTTGCCAATTTTGAGCGTCGGCGGAAGAGAATACCTTGTCAAAAGCCCCGCCAGCGATCAGATACGGGCCTTGAGACAGGCTTGATCGGCGCAAACTCGCTTATGCGGGGCGTCGGAATACTGGTAATGACACACCCGAATGTATGTCGGATGCGGCCTTGAACCGCATCGGGAGACAATAGATGGATGCGATTGTGAAGAATTTTCCGGCCGCCGGCCAGGAACAGGTTAAGGACAAGGCCCAGCAGCCGGTTCGACCGAGCCAGCAGGAGGCCGAAGAGGCAGTCCGCACGTTGTTGCGCTGGGCAGGCGATGACCCGGCACGCGAAGGCCTTCTGGATACGCCGACACGTGTTGCCAAGGCTTATCGCGAACTGTTTGCGGGCTATGACCAGTCCTATGAAGAAGTCCTCGGCCGCACGTTCGAGGAAATGTCGGGCTTCGATGATATCGTGCTCGTACGCGAAATTCCCTTCTTCTCGCACTGTGAACACCACATGCTGCCAATCAAGGGCATGGCGACCGTCGCCTATCTCCCGAACGGCCCGGTTCTTGGCCTGTCGAAGATCGCTCGCGTGGTGGAAATCTTCGGACGCCGGCTGCAGACGCAGGAAAACCTGACGGCGCAGATCGCCAACGCGATCCAAGATACGCTGAAGCCGCGCGGCGTCGCCGTCCTAATCGAGGCCGAGCACATGTGCATGGAAATGCGCGGCGTGCAGAAGCAGGGCTCGCGCACGCTGACCACCACGTTCACCGGCGAGTTCAAGACCAATCCGACCGAGCAGGCACGTTTCTTTACGCTTGCCCGCAACCGGTGATCGGCACAGGTATCTCCCATGAACATTTCAGAATTCCCTGCCCCCTCCGCCAACAAGGCCGAGCTTGAGGGGGCGGGCCTCTTCACGCCGCGTTTCGACGACAACGGCCTGATTACCGCCGTCGTGACCGATGCGCGGGATGGCGAGTTGTTGATGGTCGCGCATATGAACGCCGAGGCGCTGCGCCTCACCATCGATAGCGGCATCGCCCATTATTACAGCCGCTCGCGCAAATCGCTCTGGAAGAAGGGCGAAACCTCGGGCAACCTGCAGACCGTCCACGAGATCCGCACCGATTGTGATCAGGATGCGATCTGGCTGAAGGTCTCCGTTGCAGGCCATGACGCGACCTGCCACACCGGTCGCCGCTCTTGTTTCTATCGGGCGGTAACAAAAGATGACGACCGTACCATCCTTGAAATCAGGGACGATGCGCGTCATTTTGATCCTGAAGCCGTGTATTCCAGCAAGCCGACCGAATAGGTAACCCGTCCCGTTCTGATCCAGCTGCCGCCAGAGTAAACGCTTTCGAAACCATCCGATGCGTTAATTAGCGATTACGCAGTGATCGGCTCAGGAGGGTATGGATCAATGCTGAACTGGACTTGGAACCGTTCGGACCGTCAGGCCGCGTCGCAGGACACTGTTACGGCCGGCGTCGAAAACCCTTCGCCACCGGTTGTGATTGCCCCTCCCCGTAAAGCAAAACTCTCGCTTGCGCTTGGCGGCGGTGCTGCCCGCGGCTGGGCGCATATCGGCGTCCTGCGGGCGCTGGACGAAGCAGGCATTGAGGTTGGCATGATCGCCGGCACTTCAATCGGCGCACTGGTCGGCGGTTGTTATCTCTCGGGGAAGCTCGACGAACTGGAAGCATTCGCCCGCTCGCTCACCATGCGCCGCATCGCAGCGCTTCTCGATCTTACCATCGGCGGCGGCGGGTTGTTCGGCGGCATGCGGCTGACAAAGCGAATGCAGGAACATCTCGAAGGCTTGGCAATCGAGGATCTCGATCGCCCATTTGTGGCGGTTGCGACCGAACTTCTGACCGGACACGAGATCTGGATATCCAGCGGCTCGCTGATCACCGGCCTGCGTGCATCCTATGCGCTTCCCGGCATCTTCGAACCGGTCAAATGCAACAATCGGACACTGGTCGATGGCGCATTGGTCAATCCGGTGCCGACCTCCGTCTGCCGGGCCTACGAACAGCCGCTCGTCGTCGCCGTCAACCTGAACTACGACGTCTTCGGCCGCTCGGCCGTGGTAAAGCACAATGCCAGCGCCCAGACCTTCGACGAAGTGATCCGCGAACGATCCGACGAGGCCAAGGTCGGCGTCACCGGCACGATGGTACAGGCTTTCAACATCATCCAGGAGCGCATTTCACGTGCCCGCCTCGCCGGAGACCCGCCGGATCTCGCACTTCATCCACGCCTGAATGATATCGGCCTGTCGGAATTCCACCGCGCGGGTGAAGCGATCGAGCGCGGTTATGAAGAAACCATGGCGCAGATCGGCGCCTTGAAGCGCATGCAGGAAGTCTTCGCCCGCTAGAAACGGGCGAAGCAGTTTTCAACGAACAAGGCCGCGCCTCAGCTGGCGATATAGGCCTTCATCTGCTCGGCCTCGAGCTCGACTTCACGCATGCGCGCCTTCACCACGTCGCCGATGGAGATAATTCCGGCAAGCTTCCCATCGGTTTCGACCGGTACGTGACGGAAGCGGCCGGCAGTCATCATTTCCATGACCTCTTCCACCGTCTGCTCTTCACGACAGCGCGTCACGCCTGTTGTCATCATTGTCTGAACCGGCTTTTCGAGCGCGGCAACACCGTGGGTCGCAATCGTCCTGACCAAATCACGTTCTGTGAAGATACCGGCGATACGTCCCTCCAGACCGGCCACCACGACGGCACCGATCTTCTTTTCGTTCAGAACCGACGCAACCTCCAGCAGCTTCCGGTCCGGTTCGACCGTCTGAACTGCGCGCCCTTTGGCATCAAGCATCATCTTCACGGTAGTCGACATGCCTTCTCCTTACCAATCCACATGGCCAATCACCGTGCCGAACATCTCCTCCTCCGAGACTTCCGGCACTTTCTCCATACATCTGGAATTGTAGATCGGCCCCGAGGCGAGTTCAAGCGGGAGCCGCTACAGCTCACGGTAGCGAATTGGATCGAAAAGCGCGAACAGCAGAAAGCCGAAAAGAAAACCGCCTATATGGGCATCCCAGGCGATATCACCCGCATTGCTGCCAATCAGCGGCAGGCCGACGGCTACGAGAATATTTCCCAAGAACCACATCGCCGTGAAAATGACCACCGTGCGGTTAGAAAACGCACCGAGGATCGACTGGCGAGGATAAAGATGCCCATGGGTGCGATCGTAGCCGCCGCCATTGGGAAAGGCGAAACGACAGGAAGCCCCCATTAGCGCCGAGACCACACCGGACGCACCGATCAACAGGGTCTCCTCACCCCAGTGAAGGCCGGCATGAAAGAAAGCCGCAGCCGCCGCAGATAAAATCCAGAAGATCAGGTAACGAACTGCACCGATGCGTCGAACGACAGGCGTGCCGAATGCCGCGAGCCATAACGCATTGAAGGCAATATGCTCCACACTACCGTGAAGCAGCGAATAGGTGACCGGTGTCCAGAGCCATTCATATCCCTGCTCCGACAACGGAAAGATGTAGCGGATAGGGGTAAACGCCAGCGTGACGATAAACTCGGCACGCGCGTCTGCGCTCAGCACATATTCCTGGACGATATAAAGCGCCGCCAGCAGAGCCATGCTGGCCACAAGAATGCCCGGCATATTGAAGACGGGTTGCCTCTCACGCCTTCCATTCTGCGCGAATGCATCGTCATCGGGGGCCATGTCGGGCCTATCGTCCATGGCCAATCCTTCCGTCATCAGCAGTGAATCAGGAATACAGCAGCGCTCAGGGCTTGAAAAGCCGCGCAGACAGGCAGCCGCATGGGTTCGCAGTTGCGCCGCCCACGCCAACTGGCACGATTTTCGCTGAGTAAGACCTATCCACACGGTTCCGAGGGGCATTCTGGATCATTATCGGACAGGACTGACGCATGCTACAGACGGCAACACAAGAAATCTTTAACTACTGGAACGGCTTAAGAGGCAGCCGGCCGGCCCCCTTGCGTTCCGAGATCGACCCGTCGGCTTTGCGCCGTTTTCTGCCACATCTGTTCATCGTCAATTCGACCGTCTCCGACAGGCCGACTTTCGCGCTTGCCGGGACACGTATATGCGAACTCTTCGATCGAGAACTGCGTGGCCTCGACTACACGTTCATGTGGCTCGGTGCGCAAGACGATGAGCCCACGACAATCCTCAACCATGTCCTGTTCTACGAACGCCCCGCCTTGCTCGACATCAGATTGTCGCACGACGAGCAAGATTACGCCCATGACCTGCTTCTGATGCCTATCCGTTCGCAGGGATATCAAAGCGATCGTGTGCTCGGGGCACTCGTGCCGCGTGAAACTCCGCTCCCTTTCACCGCCCTGCCGGTGCGCGGCCTGGCTTTTGAAAGCTGGGGCTTCGTCAAACCGGACGGCACGCGACCAACCATCAGCGCCGACAGCAATGTTTCGACAGCAATGCCGATCACCTTTTTTCGCCGCCTGGTCGGCCAGAAAACCGCCCAACCCGGACGATAAATCCGGGCGCCGGGACAACCATCTGTTAACTGCCGAATGTTATCTTTCTGGTTCACCATCAGCTCAGAGCCAGACATACCAACATGTATTCCTTCCAGCCGGCACAGACCCAGCAGACGCACACGATCGCTGCCCAGCGCTCGTTTCAGCGCGTCGCGGTCAATGTCGACGGACGTCTCATGCTGGCTAATCATGAAGAATACCCCTGCACGGTTATAGACATGTCGCCCGGCGACGTGAACTTTGTCTGCGCCGGACAGCCACGCCTGAACGAGCGCGTCATAGCCTACCTCGACCATCTTGGACGACTTGAAGGCAATGTGATCAGCCTCACCAACGATGGCTTCGTATTGTCAATCAACGCCACCGAACGAAAGCGCGAGAAGCTGGCAGCCCAGCTGACCTGGATTGCCAACAAGCACGAGCTTGGCCTGCCTGAAGATCGTCGTCACGATCGCCTGACGCCGCGCAACACCCTTACCGAACTGACACTCGAAGATGGCAGCCGCTATTCCTGCCGCCTGATGGACCTTTCCTTGTCGGGTGCTGCTGTTGATGTCGAGATCAGGCCGCCTCTCGGAACCCCGGTGCGACTTGGCAACATGCGCGGCCGCGTCGTTCGCCATTTCATGGAAGGTGTCGCGATCGAGTTCGCGTCGGTCCAGTCACGCGAAGCCTTGACGGACTTCCTCTGACACGTTTCGCGAGCCTCTAGCTTAGCTCGCTCGCTCAGCTCTTCGCTTTAAAGCACGTCACCACAGCAAGGCTGCCGCCCGTCTGCGCGCAATAGCGGCTTCATCTCCGGATATCATTTTCAGCCAATTGGTCGCTCGTCGCCACATCCGAAACGACACGAAAACGGCCGCTCCCCACGCACTGCCGTCCGAAAATCGGTCAGCATCAAAAAAAATGTATCTTTTCGGGATTTTTTTCCAAGCAGCTTTGAAGGCAAGAAAGGGTGTTTTGGCGCCCCGTCGGAGCAATTTGAACTGCATATTCGAAGCTGGTCGAAGCATACACATCCCAGCCGCCGCTCGATTGGCGAGAGCATGAACAGACTGACATGACGAAATTCCAAAGACTTAGAAGAAGGTCGGCCGGATTCGAGTAGAATTTTAGCTAAATTTGTCGCGAATTTTCGTCGTCTTTTATTCAAAAACAACGCGTGTTTTATTCGGTTTTTCGTCAATATCTATTATAATAAGCGATTGATTTTACGACGCTATTTTGCGTTCGCTCAAAGCCTTTCCGGCACTGTCTCACCAACCACGGGGAGACAGAAAAATGACGCTTCCGAAAAGACTTGCACAGGTATTCCTGACCGCCGCCATCGCACTTGCTGCTGCCGCACCATCGCTTGCAATGCCGGCCGGTGCAATGCGCGTCATCGGCAAAGCGAGCCCGCCGATCGGTCATTACGAATTCTGCAAGACCTATGTCAGCGAATGCAAGCCGCTTAAGGGCGATGCCGGCCCGATTGCGCTAACGGAAGACAATTGGCGCACGCTGCTCGACGTCAACTACACGGTCAACACCGACATCACCCCGATGACCGACCAGGAACTTTACGGCGTCGAGGAATTCTGGACCTACCCAACGACGGCAGGCGATTGCGAGGACTTCGTTCTCCTGAAGCGCAAGATGCTGATGCAGAAGGGTTTTGATGCATCGGACCTGCTGATTACTGTCGTGCTGCAGCCGAACGGCGAAGGCCATGCCGTCCTCACCGTCCGCACCGATCGCGGCGACTACATCCTCGACAACATGCGCAACAAGGTCCTGCCCTGGATGGACACGGAATACACCTACCTGAAGCGTCAGGACACAGTTGATCCGTCGCGCTGGGTCAAGCTCCAGGATGGCCGCGCCATCGCCGTCGGCAGCGTCAGCCAGTAAACAGACCTTAACGAATTCACCAAAAATTAACCCTGCCCGCGAGACTATCGCGGGCAGAAGCGTTTGGACCCCGTATCCTGTTCCGGTCCCGCATAACGGCATCTGGACACGGGGCATAACAATGACACGCCGCGCCTCAGCGCAGCAGCAGGAAGACCTGCCACTCATTTCGGATCGATTTCTGCAGCGGCTGACGCTGGCCACGATCCTGCTCGCTGCAATCATCCTTGCGATCAGCGTCGGTGGCCGCTGGCTTGGCCAGCGCATGGCGCTGGGCGGCCACTCGGAAAGTGGCGCCATGCTGGCCGTCACCATCGGCGAAGACACGCTGCAGGTTCCCGAAAACACGATTCGATTCGCTGAACAGCGCCGATCCGGCCCGGCAGAGCGTATCGACCTCTACCTCACATGGCCGGGAATGATGGGCTACAGCCATGAACGACGCGACAGCTTCGACAATATCGAACGCCCTGACCTGCTGATTTTCCTGCAGATTTCCCAGAGTACCATGTCGAAGGACATGTCGGGCCGACTTGAGCCGATCTACACCCAGCTCTTCGACGGTCCGCCCGAAGCCTACGGCAATGGACTGACGCTCCATCAGCTGAAGAATACGAGCGGCTACGGCAATGAAGTCCTGCTGACCGCGGAACCTTCCGGCCAGCCGCCTTTCGCCGTGCGCTGCCTTTTGCCATCGCCGGGCGAGCGCGCCACCAGCGGCGATTGCCAGCGGGATATCCATGTCGGACGCGACCTCACCGTGCTTTATCGATTCTCCAGCAATCTTTTGAAGGACTGGAATCATATTGATGCCGCAGTTCGGTCTTTTGTCGGCGCGCGGCTTGATGCCACCGGCAGCAACTCCGCCTCGAAAGGCGACTAAAATGCTTCAAATCGAAGTAAGTGGCCGTTCATCATAAACCTCTTGGTAACGCTGTTCTCCTAGATTGCTTCACTAGCAATCCGGGGTGGGGGCACGTCCGGATCTATTGAAAAATGACAGAATCGATGAGTGCGGCAGTGTTGAAAACCATGTTCCCGGCGTCTCTTCCCAAGAGTGCAGTGAAAACGCAGGCAAAACGCCTCGGATACTTCTTCGCAATTGCGTTGTCGCTATCCGCTGTTGCGCAGCCGGCGCATGCGGATCCTAAATATGCAGGCATCGTTGTCGATGCGAAGTCGGGCAAGGTGCTTTACGGTGAAGATCCGGACGGCCTGCGCTATCCGGCATCGCTCACAAAGATGATGACCCTCTATCTTACATTCGAGGCACTTGAAGCGGGTCGATTCTCGATTGATTCGAAAGTCCCTGTTTCGGCCAACGCCGCCAAAGAACCCCCGTCCAAGCTCGGCGTGCGCGCTGGTGGCTCGATCACCGTAGACCAGGCAATCCGTGCCCTGGTGACTCGCTCCGCCAATGACATGGCGACGGCACTCGGTGAATATGTCGGCGGCTCGGAAGAACGTTTCGCACAGCTGATGACCAACAAAGCCCGTGCACTCGGCATGACCCGAACGACTTACCGCAACGCAAACGGCCTGCCGAACACCGCACAGATGACGACCGCCCGCGATCAGGCCCGCCTCGGAATCGCACTACGTCAGCATTTCCCGCAGTATTATGGCTACTTCAGCATTCGCTCCTTCCAGTTCGGCAAGCAGACGATCGGCAATCACAATCGCCTCGTCGGTACGGTCAAGGGCGTAGACGGCATCAAGACGGGCTACACCCGGGCTGCAGGCAGCAACCTTGCCACTTCCGCACAGCTCGACGGACGCTCTATTGTTGCCGTCGTTCTCGGTGGCCGCTCGAGCGCCGCCCGCGACGCGACAATGCGCAAGCTGGTTGCAGAATATCTGCCCAAGGCTTCCCGCGGCGGCAGTTCCAACCTGATCGCGCAGACCGCTCCCTCCGTCCCCGCGACGCCGGTTCCGCGCACCCCCGCAGTAATGGCCGAAGTATCGGAAAGCCGCCAGGTGGCTGCACTCGACCTTCCAAATAGCGGCCCGATGCCCGATGCCCGTTACGAACAGCGCGAGCAGCGTCCGACAGCACCACTTGCTGTGCCGAAAGTTGCAGCTGCTGCCTCGGCCTATGCTGGTGAAAGCGCGCAGAGCAGGTCTGCCACCCAGGCCCTTGCCGCAGTCACTCCTCAGGCATCCCTGCCGAAGCGTGAGGCGGCTGCAACAAGGCGTGACCAGCCTTCAGAACCTGTCGATCAGGTCACCACGGCTTCGACCCGCGCAAGTGCATCGGCTTCGGCCATGTCCGGCTGGGTTATTCAGATTGGCGTTTCTCCGAGTGAGAAAATGGCTCTCGATCTCCTGCAGAATGCGCAGGATAAAGGCGGCAAGGTATTGCGTTCCGCCAAACCCTTTACGGTCGCCTTCAGCAACAAGGGCGAACAGATTTACCGCGCCCGCTTTGGTGGCTTCGACGATCAGAAGACCGCGGTGGATGCCTGCAACGTCTTGAAGAAGAAGGGCGTGAGCTGCTGGGCTTCCATGCAGTAATGGTGAGGGCCTATGGCCCTCGCCTCAACACCGGGCCGCAAATGGCTCGGCGAAATCTCGAAATGTAATGTGTAAACGGGGTTTCCGATGGGAATGAATGAAAACAGCGCCAATCTCGGAACGGCCCATTTGTCCAGGGCCAGGGGCGTGGCACTCAATCCGCTTCACGAAGCGGCGATGCGGCTTGCAGGTCTCGGCCTGACACGCTCGAAGGAAAAGACCCGGGATCTGGTCTCTCTTCTCCTGAGCCATGGCGCACGCGCCTGGCGCCAGTCTCAGCCGGAAGCAGGTATCCACCTGCATGTGGCAGCACATTCCGGCCGCGCTCCGGTACGGATGAAGCTCCCGGCAAAAACCGACGCGTAACGCATTTCAATGCAATTCCGGACGCAAAACCGGTTATAACTTTTGCTGGAATTGCTTTAAAGCAATCCAAGATCCGACAGTTCGCGGCGCAGGTCTTCGGGAAGCGCCGCGACATCGTCGCCAAGCGCACCGAGGTCGCGCGGCTTTTCCTCATCCTTCAGATACCGCCAGCCCTGAAACGGCCGCTTCGGCTGAGACGCGGTTTCGATCACTTCCGGACCAAGAACCAGCTCGCATCTCTGGATGCCGTCGCCACCGGTAAAGGTGCGCAGATCGAGCAGATTCTGGCGTGCGGAAACCTGCCCCTTGATCACCCAGTAGAGAGAGCCGCCATCGAGCAGTTCTTCCACGCGCTTGGGAACCATGCGGGTCGTGTGGATGCTGTGCGGCTCGAGGCCGGCAGCCATCGCGGTCAGTGAGCGCTCGGAAACCCAGTCTCTCAGATCCTGGATACTGTCGGCGCCGACGCAGAGCTTGATGAGATGAAGAGCCATAATTGGCTTGAAGACCCGCGAAGGCCGCCAGTCAAGTCAAATCCCGACCGGGTCCACAGTGATCAGCACTCGACCACATTGACGGCAAGACCGCCGGTGGAAGTCTCCTTGTACTTCTCGCTCATGTCGTTGCCCGTCTGGCGCATCGTCTCGATACAGGCATCGAGCGGCACGAAATGCGTGCCGTCGCCCTTTATGGCAAGCGAAGCGGCAGTCACTGCCTTGACCGCACCCAAGGCGTTCCGCTCGATACAGGGAACCTGGACAAGACCGGCGATCGGATCGCATGTCATGCCGAGATGATGTTCGAGCGCGATCTCGGCGGCATTCTCGATCTGCTCCGGTGAACCACCCATCACAGCGGCAAGCCCGGCAGCGGCCATAGCGGCTGCAGACCCCACCTCGCCCTGACAGCCGACTTCGGCGCCGGAGATGGAGGCATTATGCTTGATGATGCCGCCGATCGCAGCGGCCGTCAGCAGGAATTCGCGGATATCGTCTTTCGTCGCATCCTCGTGGAAATGCAGGAAATATTTGAGCGTCGCCGGAATGACGCCGGCAGCGCCATTGGTCGGCGCCGTCACGACGCGACCGCCGCCGGCATTCTCCTCGTTCACTGCCATGGCGTAAACCGAGAGCCAGTCATTGGCGAGGAGGGGATTGGGCCTGTTGCTGCGCCATTCCTCGTTAAGACGATCATGGATCGCCCTCGCCCGCCGCTTGACCTTGAGGCCGCCCGGCATGATGCCGTCGACCTTGAGGCCACGATCGATACAGCCGTTCATGGCCTCCCAGATCGCGTCGATACCCTCGTCCAGCGCCTGCGCGCTCGTGCGGGTCAATTCGTTGGCACGCTTCATCTGTGCTATTGAAAGACCGGCGCCATGCGACATGTCGAGCATCTGCCGGGCAGTCGCGAACGGATAGGGCACGCGATCGCCGCCGGCCGTATCCTTCGTCGCGCGCATAGCGGCAAGCTCGGTGTCGGTGACGACGAAACCGCCGCCGATCGAATAATAGATCCGCTTCAGGAGCAGCCTTCCGTCCTTGTCGAGCGCGGAAAAGCTCATGCCATTGGCATGGCCGGGCAGAGCCTGCTTCTTGTCGAAGACAAGATCGCTCTTCGGCTGGAACTCGTAGGCAGGATGACCGGGCGGGGTTACCCGTCCGCTGCGCTCCACCTCTTCAATGATCGCGTCCATCCGGTCCGGATCGATCGTATTCGGTGCTTCGCCCATCAGGCCGAGAATGACCGCCCTGCCCGTTCCATGCCCGATACCGGTAAAGGCGAGCGAGCCATGCAGCGAAGCCTGAAGGGCCGCAACATGCGCGCCGGCGGGACGCGGCCAGTCGTCGGACAGGATGAGCTCGAGAAACCGGTTTGCCGCCGACATCGGTCCCATCGTGTGGGAACTCGACGGGCCGATGCCGATCTTGAAAACGTCGAAGACGGAGAGAAACATGGAAGTCTATAATCCAGATACTGGCCAGATACTTGCTGCCCGATCAAACTCGGCCTCAGCCTATGTCATATGAGTGTGCCGTCATGTTGGCGATCCGACACACTATTGGACATCAACGACATGAGGCGCGGATCACATATGCTGTCTTGTCGTAGGATGCGCAAGTCCACATAAACTCTTGGCAGCGATTGATCGCTCCCCTTGCCGCGACGGATGAAACAACGCAAAAGTCGAATGATATGATTTCGGCTTCCGGCAGTTTTCCATGATTCTCGCAGATTACATTGCGCTCGCCCTTTTCGCCTTTCTGTGGGCGGCTTACTCCTGGTTTTCAGCGGGTTCGGGAGGAAAATATCTTCCACGACAGAGCCTCAACCAGGCTATGGTCGAGCGGAGGCATCGCTGGATCTACAATTCCCTGAAGCGTGAATTGCGGATGATCGATACGCAGATCTTCGCCGGATTGCAGAACGGGACTGCATTTTTCGCCACCTCGTCGATCTTCGCGTTGGGCAGCTGTTTCGCCCTTCTCGGCTCTACCGAAAAAGTCAATGCGGTCTTCTCTCACCTGCCCTTTGTCCCTTATGGCGGACAGGCCGTCTTCGAAATGAAGGTTGGTGGACTGGCATTTCTTCTCGGCCACGCCTTCTTCAAGTTCGGCTGGGCCTATCGCCTGTTCAACTATTGCACGATCCTTTTCGGCGGCCTGCCTATGACAAGGGAGGCCGAAGCCGACCCCGAGACGGCGCGCCGGGCCGCCGATCATGTCATCCGAATGAACATGATTGCGGCTAAGCACTTCAATTCCGGCCTCAGGACGCTTTTTCTGTCGATCGGCTATCTCGGTTGGTTCGCCGGACCCTATGTGTTCATGGCAACGACGGTGATCATCATCGTGGCATTGGTCCGCCGCCAGTATTTTTCCGAGGCGCGGCTCGCCATCATGGAAGACGACTGAGGGATTTGAAGAGAGTGACTGCAGCCGACACCCAACCGCAGCCGACAAGCGAGCGAGCGCCTCGTATCCTGCTGATCGATACGCTTCGCGGCATAGCGCTGATCGCAATGGCAACCTATCACTTCACCTGGGACATCGAGTTCTTCGGTTATGTCGACCCCGGCACGGCAACCCAAGGCTTCTTCCGCCTTTATGCCCGCGCGATCGCCAGTTCGTTCCTGTTTCTAGCCGGTGTCAGCCTGGTTCTGGCGCATGGCCGCGGCATCCGCTGGCACGCATTCGGCAAACGTCTCGCCATCGTTGCGGGGGCAGCCCTGGCGATCAGCATCGCCACGTTTTTCATTTTTCCGCAGGAATGGATCTTCTTCGGCATATTGCACAATATTGCCCTGTCGAGCCTGATCGGCTTAGCCTTCCTGCAATTGCCACTCGCCATAGCTTTCGCAGTACCGGCCATGATCGTTGCCGCCATGATTGCCGATGCCGTGGTCATGCCCGGTATGCTGCAATCATCCCTGTTCGACACGCGCTGGCTGGCCTGGATCGGCTTTGCTGAATTCCCGCCGCGCTCTAACGATTACGTGCCGCTGTTCCCCTGGCTGGCTGCTCTGCTGATGGGTATCGCAGTTACCCGGCTCGCCATTGCCCGCGGCTGGACCGAACGGCTGGCGAAACTGCAATCTGCCGATACGATGCTTGCAAAGGCCGGGCGCCATAGCCTGATCGTCTACCTGGTGCACCAGCCGATCCTGCTCGCGCTCGTCTATCTCTTCTCGCTTGTTTCGCCGGCTCCGGCTCCTGATCCGCGGCTCGTCTATATGAACAGCTGCCAGCCCAGCTGCCTGCGAGAGACCGGCGATCCCGCTCTCTGCCAACGTTTTTGCGGCTGCACAGCCGACAAGCTGATCGCGGAACAGTTGATGACGCCGTTGCAGAACGGCACGATCAACCCGCAGGATAACCGGGTTCAGATCATGGCGCAGGAATGCTCGATCAACGCGCAGCAGCCGTGAGGCCGTAAAGCCTCAGGTGCCGACGCCGATTTCGGCCAGACGCGTAAGGCAGGCTTCTTCGACATTGTCGAGTTCGGCCAGCGTTTCGTCGATATCCTTGCGCTTCTGGCGCAATTCGTCACGCTTCTCATCGACGCGTTTCATCAACAGCTTGAGCTGGCCCATTTCGCCGGGAGGCTCACGGTAAACCTGGATGATCTCGCGGATTTCGGAGATCGTGAAGCCGATGCGACGTCCACGCAATATCTCCAGAAGCAGGCGACGATCCGCCGCCCGGAACAGACGTGTCCGGCCGCGACGTTCGGGATGAAGCAGGCCTTCGTCCTCGTAGAATCGCAACGTGCGTGTCGATACGCCGAATTCGCGGGTCAGTTCGGTAATGCTGTAATATTTGTCCACGTCATATCCCTGCTGTAGCCCGCGAAAATAATTGACTTTTACGTAACAGTCAAACCGCGTCTATTTCAGCAACCACAGTGTCGCAAGGCCGAGGAAACTCATGAAACCGGTCATATCCGTGATTGCGGTCACGAACACGGCGGACGAAACTGCCGGGTCGGTCCCTGCCTTGTCGAGCAGGAGCGGTATCATCATGCCCGCCATCGCAGCAGCAAACATGTTTATCATCATGGCTGACGCGATCACCATTCCGAGGTGAAAATCGGCGAACCACCAGCCGGCCACGGAGCCCACGACGGTACCGAACAGCATGCCGTTGATCAAACCGACGCCCGCCTCGCGGCGCACGACACGCCAGGCATTATGGATGTCGAGATCGCGAGTCGCGAGTGCACGCACCGTTACCGTCATGGTCTGCGATCCGGCGTTGCCGCCCATGCCGGCCACGATAGGCATCAGGATGGCGAGCGCCACGATCTCTTCGATCGTCGCCTCGAACAACCCGATAACCGATGCCGACAGGAAAGCAGTGACGAGATTGACCATCAGCCACGGCACGCGTGACCGCGATGTGTCCTTCACCGAGTCGGACAGTTCTTCGTCACCGACACCGGAAAGGCGACGAAGGTCCTCTTCCGCCTCTTCCTGGATCACGTCGACTACGTCATCGATGGTCAGGACACCGACAAGGCGACCATTATCGTCGACGACGGCGGCGGACAGAAGGTCATACTGCTCGAAAATCTGGGCCGCCTCTTCCTGGTCCATGTCGGCCGGGATCGGGTGGTTGGTTTCCCGCATGATCGTTTCGATCCGGATCTGCCGCTTGCAGCGCAGGATACGGTCGAGGTCGATGATACCGAGCAGCCGGAACGTCGGATCGATGACGAAGATCTGCGAAAAGCTGTCCGGCAGGTTTTCCTCGTCGCGCAGATAGTCGATCGTCTGTCCGACGTTCCAAAAAGGAGGGACCGCGACGAATTCCGTCTGCATGCGCCGACCGGCAGAGCTTTCCGGATAATCCAGCGCCCGCCGCAACCGCACTCGTTCGGTAAACGGCAGCTGCGCGAGAATTTCTTCGCGGTCCTGATGGTCGAGGTCTTCGAGAATATAGACGGCATCGTCCGAATCGAGATCGCCGATCGCCGCCGCGATCTGCTCGTTCGGCATCTGGTCGACGATCTCCATACGGATCGCTTCATCGACTTCGGTAAGTGCCGTTAGGTCGAAATCCTTGCCGAGCAGTTTGACCAGCGCCAGTCGTTGGTCCGGCAGGATCGATTCGAGCAGGTCACCGAGTTCGGATTCATGCAGCTTCGCGACATTCTGGCGAAGGAAAAGCACATCCCGATCGGCAATGGCAGCGCCGACGCGCGCCAGAAAGTCCGACCGGATAGAACCGTCTTCGGAATAGATATCGTGCTCTTCACTGCCGGCTTTCCGGCTGATGAGCGTGTCTTCCTGGATATCACTCATCAACCGCCCTCGCCGTGCACGATTGCCACTGCCGGTACAGCGACGGAAAACATATAGTCAACAATCAGATAGCATGAAAGACTGAAGCAATTTTATCGACAGCCGCGAAACGGCTTTTTATCCGCATTTCATCATGGAGTGGCAGATCTGCCGCCATGCTACAACAAGAGAAATGACATGACCGTCCGCACCATTCTGAGCTATCCCGATCCCGGCCTTTCCATGATCTGCGAGCCGGTTTCAAGATTCGACGAGACCCTGTCGAACATTGCACAGGATTTGCTGGAGACGATGCGCGCCGCCCCCGGCGTCGGCATTACGGCCGCGCATATCGGCATCTCACAACGCGTTTTCGTGCTGGAACTCTCCGCAAGCCAGGGACCGCTTTATTACGTCAACCCGGAGATCCTGTGGGCCGGCGACGAGACGATTAGGCATATGGAAGGCAGCGTTTCCATGCCGGGAGCGACCGATGAGGTGGAGCGCCCGCGCCACGTCAGGCTTCGTTACCAGGATCTGTCCGGCAATCCCCATGAAGAAGACGCGAAGGATTTTCATGCGGTCTGCATCCAGCACGAGATCGATCAGCTTGATGGCATTTTCTGGCTGAAGCGGCTGTCGCGACTGAAGCGCGAGCGGCTGGTGAAAAAGTGGCAGAAGGAAAAATAGAATTTTCCTGCGAACCCGGTGAGGGTTCGCGCGTTACCCGCTCATGGTTGAACGAGGAGAAAGACCATGACGGAAACATCCAAGATCGAAGAAAGCAAGCTCGGTAGTAATGTTGCGGCACGCATTGCCGCATTGCCCGATATCGACACATCCGCGGTCGAACCTCATGTAGAGGGCACGACCGTGGTGCTGGAAGGCGCTGTCGACACGATCATGACTGCGCGCAAGGTCATTCTGGCGACCGAGACGGTCGATGGTGTCCACGATGTGGAAAATCACTTGACCCTGACCGGCAACAAGGCCGGTCTACCGAACTAGAAACGCGCGTTCCGCGGTGCGCCGCAGAACGAGACAGGGCACGGAGGCACCATGTCACCGAAGAGAGACGTAAACGACATCTCCCGCGAAGAGGATTTTCGCGATTTCGACGACCGTAATCTGGATGATGGTTGGCCCTATGCCGACAAGCCCGGCCAGGCGGCAGGTCCTGTAGAGAATGCTGCCTATGGCAACACAAGTCCCAACACGGAGACAAGCCGCAATCCGGGCTTTCTCATCGACGAGGCGGGCTTCGACGGGCTTGAAGAACCCCAGCGCGACAGCCTGCGGCCCGGCACGACGGGACTTGAGAACTGGGATGACCTTGAGGAACGTGTCACCGACGCCATCGATGCGTTGGGGATTGTCGACATGGACCTGATCGACATCCATGTGGATCGGAACAACGTTACGATCGAAGGTCAGGTCGATGATGCTGCGACTTCACATGGCATCATCGGCGCGACCCGGAATGTCGCCGGTGTGGGCAGGATCATCAACCACCTGCGTCTAGCCGGCGTCGACAGTCGCATTCCGGATGAGGACTGAACCGGTCAGCCGACCGAAAGTGAAATTTCCGGGCGCGTCTTCAGCGTATTGCTGACCGTGCAGATTTCCTCGGCCATATGAACGATCTGGTGGCGCTCTTCTTCCGTAAGATCGCCATCAATCGTGATCGTGACGGTGAAACGCTCGATTCGATAAGGCTCTTCGGCTGACTTTTCACCCGTTACATCAGCCAAAGCTCCACAAAATCGATCGATGATGGAAAGCTTGCTCGCTGCAATCCGTGCGCTCAGGACAAGGCAGGCGGAAAGCGACGCAAACATCAGGTCGAGCGGATTGAACCCCTCTTCGGATGCACCGGTTACAACGCCGATCTGGCCGCCGGTTCGGCTCGTCACCTGCGGGTGACCATTTCGCTGAACCCTGGCAACAGCCCCGATCGGGCGCCTCTTGATTTTCAGATCGACCATTGTCCGCTTACGCCTTTTCGATGACCGTCGGCCCAAAAATCTCCTCGAAGGCCTCGCGCAACCGAATATCTACATCTTCCATCAGTACAAGCATGCCGAGATCGACAAGGCTCGTCACGCCGTAGGATGTCACGCCACAGGGCACGATCCCGGAAAAATGCGAAAGATCCGGATCGACATTTAGTGACAGCCCGTGAAAACTCACCCACCGGCGCAGGCGAATGCCAAAAGCTGCGATCTTGTCTTCCGCCATGCTTCCATCCGGCAGTCGAGGCTTTTCAGGCCGCTGAACCCATACACCGACTCGGTCTTCGCGTCGTTCCCCGCGAACATTCATCAACTCGAGCGTCTGGATGACCAGCTGCTCGAGTGCCGCGACATAGGCGCGAACATCCTGACGGCGGCGCTTGAGGTCCAGCATCACATAGGCCACCCGCTGGCCGGGACCATGATAGGTATATTCCCCACCGCGGCCGGTTTCATAAACCGGGAATCGGTTCGGCTCGATAAGATCGGCGGAGTTGGCGCTGGTGCCTGCCGTATAAAGCGGCGGGTGCTCAAGCAGCCAGACCAGTTCGTCCGCCTTGCCGTCGGCAATTGCGGCGACTTCGCGCTCCATCGTCTCAAGCGCCTCTTCATAGGGCACGGGACAATCCGAGATACGCCAACGCACCGGCGGACAGTGCGCTGCAGGGAACATCTGATGGTCAAGATCTGTACGTGTCTGCATGACGGGCCTTCTGACAAGAAGATTGTGAATTTGCAATGCGCCTCTGGGGCCTGCAAAACAAGGGGTTCATATGAGGCGAGAAAGGCGTGGTCTGTGGACTTTGTTTTTTTCCTTCAAAAAACTGTCACGGCACACTTGTGCAGCCGGAATCCATTTGCTAGATGCTGCCTCGCCGAAGCAATTCGGCCTACCACGATGCGGTCGTGGCGGAATTGGTAGACGCGCAGCGTTGAGGTCGCTGTGGGGCAACCCGTGGAAGTTCGAGTCTTCTCGACCGCACCAAATTAACCCGGCTTCGGCCGGGTTTTTTGTTTTCTGGCAATGAGTTACTTAATGCGGCGTCCCGCACGCTGAATCATTGCGGGACACCCGAACGGCTCGCCTATTTGCGACAGAGACGACGCGACATCAGGCGTTGCGAGAGCCTTCGACGGCAAGGGACTGGATCACCAGACGGCAGTTTTCGTTGCCTTGAGGAAGCAGTGTCATGGGGTCGACCAGACCGGCCCCGACACCGATTGCATTGGCTGCAGCCCAGCCCCAGTTTTCCTGCGCATAGCGCAGCAGCTCCGGCGCCTCGACGGAAATGCAGGCCTTGCCGGCCTCGACGAGTTCCTGCGAAGGCACGCCCTGCAGGCGCTGCGACAGTTCCGCCTGAAGCGGCGTGACGACAAAGATGGCGAATAGATAGCTGATGAATTCAGACACCGGGACCTCCTGATTTCAACAGGAAGATAGGTATGCCGGACTCTCCACGCCAGCAGACACAGGGCGATTCGAAAGCCTGCAGAACCTAGAATTTGATTCCGACCGCCAGCCCGACATGAGTGAGGCCATCGTTCGGTCCGTCGCAGAGATTTGCATGGGACGAATGATCTGCCGTCGCCATGAGATTGACGGTGTCGGTCAGGCGCATGCCGAGCGCCACATGCTCGCGAAACAGAAAACGGCAGCCCAGTCGCGGGCCATCACCGGTATCGAGATTGCCGTTATGGACAGTCCCGCCAAATCCCGCCTCGGCGAAAAACGTCTCGCCGAGCGGCACATGCCAGTTCAGCCCGGCATAGGCCTGATCGGTCGCGTCCGGCCCACCCGAGACGCCAAGCTGGATCCTTGGTTCCAAAAGCACGGCCGCTGCCCCGGTGCGGGAGGATTTGAATGGAGCCAGATAGATCTCTGCAGATCCGACCGCGCCCTTGTCCTTCGAGCTGTCGCTCTGGAGCAGGCCGCCGGCACCGATACGGACTTCATCGACGAGATCGCCGGAAAATACCGGTTGGGCAAACGCAATGCCAAGAACAAGTGCAAGCGGCGATATGAATTTCATCGGCTTCCCTCGAATCAATGTTGAAACTGTCGAGGCAAAACCGCCGGGTGTATAGAGGTGAAAGACAACACGATGCCTTCTGTACGGTAGCGTAGACCAGCCACCGCATCCCGCCTTTCAAATGAAGGCCCCGGCTTGAAGGTGGTTGCTGGCTATGGTTCAACACCGCATCATCAAGAGTGCTGCCCATGTCCGATTCTCATCCGCAAAATCCGATCAAGGGCATGGCGATCATGGCGGCCTGCATGATCGTTCTGCCGATGATGGATGCGATCGCCAAATACATGGCGACTTTCGAGACAATGTCGCCGGGCCAAGTGACCTTCTACCGGTTCTTTTTCCAGTTTCTGGCGCTGCTGCCGATCGCCTTTTTCGTTCCCGGCGCGATCCGTGGCGGCAAGCGACCCTGGATGAACCTTCTGCGCGGCGCCCTGCATGCCGCAGCGAGCCTGATGTTCTTCATGGCGGTCAAATACATGCCGCTCGCAGACGTATTTGCGATCTATTTCGTCGAGCCCTTCATGCTGACGATGATGTCGGCACTGTTTCTCGGAGAAAAGGTCGGCTGGCGCAGATGGCTGGCGATTGCCATCGGCTTTGGAGGCGCGATGATCGTCATCCAGCCGAGCTACGCGATCTTCGGCTGGACGGCTCTACTACCCGTCCTTTGCGCCTTTCTCTACACGCTCTACCTTTTTCTCAACCGTGCGATCGGAGATGCCGATTCGCCGTTGACCATGCAGTTCGTCGCAGGCGTTGGTGGAACATTGTTCATGACCGTTGGGCTGCTGGCGGGCCATTTCATCTATCCCGTAGAGTTCGAAGCGTCCCTGCCCTCATCCGGCCTCGGCCTGCTTCTGCTGGTCATGCTCGGCAGCCTGTCCGGTTACGTTCATCTACTGGTGGTGCGGGCCTTCCGCATGGCGCCGCTATCGCTTTTGGCGCCGTTCCAGTATTTCGAGATCATCTCGGCAACCGTACTCGGATATCTGCTGTTCGCCGACTTCCCGACAGCCTCCAAATGGCTTGGGATCGGGATCATCGTCGCCTCCGGCCTGTTCATCATCTGGCGTGAACGTATCAGGGTGAGACAGATTTCGGCCGAGCCGCCGCTTGGCTAGTCTTCGTTAACCGACCTTATTGTCGGCCTCTCAACTTCTCCAAATTAAGAGCAATATCAGTTTCATGATGAAACGGAGAAAGAGATGAGCGGCATACGCTTTTCTTTTCCGGCATGTGTCATCGCCGGAAAGGGCCGCATCGACAGGCATGACCTGTTGATTCTGCGAAAATACGCCTTCACGAACGGAATCCGTGGTTACGACGACGCCCTTCTGCTTCTTGCCTTGAACGACATGTGCCCGGTTCATTGCGAGGAATGGCCGACATATTTCGTCGAGCAGCTGGCGGTATTCATCGTCGACACAGCACCGCCTCGCGGACGGCTGGACGCCGCGAAAGCCGCATGGCTGATCCGTGCATTGGCACTTGATGGCCGGATCGAGCATCCGTTGCAGCTCGAAACGCTTCTGCACGCGATCGAACGTGCCGAAAGCTGTCCGGATATCCTGTCGGCCTTCGCGCTCGACCAGTTGCGCCACAAGCTTCTAGCTCCCCCGGAGTTATCCTACGGCGTGCCGGCACCTCGTCATGCGGGGATCACTGCCGATGACATGGCCTATGTCTGGCGGCTCTTGCGGTGCCGGGTCGATGGCGGGCGCCTCTTCATTTCGGCGCTGGAAGCATCCAGCCTCGCGATGATCGACGACGTCATACGGCATCGGGACAACCATCCCGGCTGGCAGGAAGTGATGGACTATGTGGCAGGCGAAGAGCGCCACATGGAGAGCCTTCGCTCCCATCCCTGGCTTCTGACCGATGACGACATCGCGACCTGGGACGAACGCGTGGCTTGAAGCTGAATTTTCCTTGGCGACGGTTGACATGCGCCGGGCAAAACAGTCCAAGAGCGCATGCACACGTCCAATCCCACGCTCCCCTTCGGCTACTCTCCCGTTCCTGCGGGAAAGCTTGCCAACATGGTCACCTGCCTCGAAATGTTCGAGCGCCCGGCCGCCCGGCCTTTGCCGCCGGAAACCGGCCTGCGGGTCGAGCATTGGGCCGCTCCTTCCCTAGCCGAATACCGTGATCTCTATCGACGCGTCGGCGAGGAATGGCTGTGGGTCTCGCGGCTGGTCATGCCAGATGCCGAGCTGGAAGCGATCCTCACCGATCCGCTGATCGAGATCCATGTCCTGACCGACGGCACCCGCCGGCTGGGCCTTCTGGAACTCGATTTCCGCGAAGAGGGTGAATGCGAAATCGCCTTTTTCGGCGTGGTTTCCGAAGCGATCGGCAACGGTTCCGGCCGCATCCTGATGAATGCAGCAATCGAAAATGCCTGGTCGCGACCGATCAAGCGTTTCTGGGTGCATACCTGCAATTTCGATCACCCGGCAGCGCTCGCCTTCTATCAGCGATCCGGCTTCACCCCTTACGCCTTCATGGTCGAGATCTGTGACGACCCGAGGATCGATGGCCGCATGTCACGGGATCTGGCGCCTCACGTTCCGATCATAGAACCCCGCTGATCAAAGCGTGATCGGCGCCTGTCGTTTTTGCGGCTTTGCACGTCCGGTTCTGGCTTGAGCCAAATCGTCCGAGCGTGCAAAAGTCCGCGCAGATTCTAATTCAGTAACAAGACTTTCAAATTTCGAACCAAGGGAGTGACACGATGGATGTCCGCGCCGCTGTTGCCGTTCAGGCAGGTAAACCGCTGGAAGTGATGACCGTGCAGCTCGACGGCCCGAAGGCCGGCGAAGTGCTGGTTGAGATCAAGGCGACCGGCATCTG